>Ga0073928_10004577_pt1 | contig 20294 bp, 18 predicted proteins | sample PaiPotPPA55metaG_FD_76969 | JGI IMG/M metagenome (GOLD analysis project Ga0073928, IMG submission 76969) | Iron sulfur acid spring bacterial and archeal communities from Banff, Canada, to study Microbial Dark Matter (Phase II) - Paint Pots PPA... ...
AGAATGTCAAAATCCACGCCCACCGTGCCGGCCAGATGAATGAATGCCTGTAAATCCTTCGGGAAGCAAAAACCGCCGAATCCCAACCCCGCGCGAAGGAACGGCGTGCCGATGCGTGGATCCAATCCCATCGCGTGCGTCACTTCCTCCACGTTCGCGCCGATTTTCTCGCAAAGATCCGCAATCACATTGGCGTAGCTAATTTTCAAGGCCAAAAATGAATTGGAGGCATGTTTGATCAGCTCGGCGCTGTTGATCGTCGTGATGAGCAGGTCTACGGCACTTCCGGAAGGGCACGTGCCATCGTGTACCGGGCAACGAAACGAGCGCTCCAGAATCGGCCGATAAATCTCGCGCATTTCGCGCGCTGAAGACTCATCCTCCACGCCAACCACGATGCGGTCCGGATGAAAAAAATCCGATACCGCCGTGCCCTCGCGAAGGAACTCCGGGTTCGACGCCACGCGAAACGTAAAGCCGCTGTTGCGCGAATACGCCGTGAGCGCTCGGCGCAATTCCAGGCCGGTGCGCGCCGGCACCGTGCTCTTCTCGATGACCAACTTCGAAGATCGCGATTCCGTCGCAATCTGTCGCGCAACGTGATCGATGGCGGAAAGGTCCGCGTCGCCATTCTCTTTGGGCGGTGTGCCCACGCAAATAAAAATAGCGTCACTCTTGCGTATCGCTTCACCCGCGTTTGAGGTGTACGAAATCTTGCCCGCGGTGCGCGCCGATTGCAGGATTTTGTCCAGGTGTTGTTCGTAGATCGGCACGCCTCCCGCCTGCAGCTCGGCGATACGTTTCTCATCGATGTCTGTGCAAACGACCTCATGCCCGGCCTCGGCGAGGCACGCGCCCGTCACCAGCCCGACATAACCGCATCCAACTACAGAGAGACGCAATCTAGTCCTCCAAGGAGAGAACGCTTATCCTGGCACACACTCTCAAGTTACAGAAAATCTAGCGCCGCTCGCTGTTCCATCCCAACAGCAACCCCCGCAAGCCCAGCAACACGAGCTGAGGCTGGTGGCGTAGCACGTTCCACAGTAGCCGGGTCGACTCGTCGCGAGTGACTTCGCTCAGAGTTTCCCGCGTAGCCGCGTTGAGCAGGTCCACAAGGCGCGAATAATGCTCCTGCTGAAAATGATGCATAGTTCGCCGCAATAGCCAGTGCGTGCTTAGTTCGCGCCGAAGCGCAATGAGTTCCCTGGCCGGCCCAGCGTGTAGAATGGAATCCGCCACCGCTTGCGCGCCGCGAAATCCCGTAACGATTCCGCCCACAGTCGAAACTTTGACTTGCGCCGCCGCGTCGCCCACAAGGTATACGTTTGCTTTTCCGAGCCGCCGCTTCACCGGCACCCACCGCTTGTAGACGGGAATGCGCGCGCCCTGCCACTCGAGCGGTTCCATTCCCTTTTTCTCGAGGAATCGCGCCAGGCACTGCGTCGTGTCGCGGCCATCTTCTCCGATTACCCCCAGCGCGGCACGTTCCGCCGATTCCGGAATCAGCCAGTAGAAATATGGTGTATCGTCCGGCACGAACCAGACCCGCGTCGTATCCACTGGGCAATCTTTCGGCAAGCGCACAATCGCCTGCACAAGTGGCACCGTCTCAATGGGCGCCCATCCCGCCGATCGCGCCACTCGGCTCGCCGCGCCGTCCGCCCCCACTACGGTTTCGGCGTGTAGCTCTTCACGCTCGCCGCTCGATTCTACCTGAACGTGAATGCCGTTCGCGTTCGGTGATAATCCGAGAAAACGGCTCTTGAATGAAATTTCCGCTCCGCACCGTTGCGCATCGCGCGCAAGCGCCGGAATCAATTTAGCGCGCTCGATAATAAGGTCCGGCTTGGTCAGCGCGATCTGCGCGGAGCGGCCATCCGTGAAGAGTTCGAAACGTCGAATCTCGTTGAGGACGCTTTCGTTCGCGGCAGCTCCTAGTTGATTCCGGAAATGACTTGTCACGATCAGCGTTCGCGACGCCGGTTCCAGTTCGGCCCGAGACTCCAGCACGCGCACGCGCTTGCCGCCAGCGGCCACTTTGGCAGCGGTGTAAAATCCGGCCGCGGACCCTCCCACGATAATTACTTTATTGTTATCGGGTGCGTGCGGCTTCTTTTGTTGAATTGATTGCAATTTCTGCCTTGTCCTTCCCAACCTGTGTCCGGATCAACGGTCAGCGGCCTCCGCGATCCACGGGAGTAACCGCTTCCCGACCCTGCTGAATACGAAGGAGTGGGTGAGTGAGCGACCGACGTAAGTATAGCGAATCCGATTACGGCGGCAAAACTCGATAGGAGTTATTAGAAGGAAATGCTTAGTTGGCTTTTCCGGCATCAGAGCGATGTCGGTTTTGCCATTTGTCGCTCGTACGGTGCCTTCTCCAACATAGCGATCGCAAATAGCATTGTCACGACCACGACGGCCGCGAACAGAAGCGCCGCGCCCGCCGGTATGTAGCAAACCAAAATTGCCGATGCGCCGCTCAGTGCGCCAAGGAAGTACAGCACCAGCACCGCTCCGCGCTGCCCCAGTCCCAAATTCGCTAACCGATGCGCAGCATGATCCTTCCCGGGCGATGCGAACGGTAGTAGTCCTCGCCGCGCGCGCGAGATGCTGACCAGCGTCGTATCGAATATGGTGACGCCGAGAATCAGCAGTGGAGCTAAGAGCGCCGACGCGTGGCTTCCCGAACTCAATCGCAGTTTGAGCCCCAGCGTCGCCATCAAGAATCCCAGGAACATCGCTCCGCCATCGCCCATAAAAATCTTCGCCGGCTTGAAGTTCCAGCGCAGAAAGCCCGCTGCAGCACCCAGCACCGCGGCAGCTAACGTCGACACAACAACTTGCCCATTCAAAAATGCGACCAACGCAAAGAAGAACGAAGCTGTGGCCGCAACGCCTGCGCACAACCCGTCCATGTGGTCCAATATGCTGAAAGACGCGATGACCGCCACCACCCAGAAAATAGTCAGCGCCGCATCGAGTACATACCCCGCGCGTCCGGGAACAATCAGTTCGAACGCCTGCGCATGAATGCCGCTCGCAAGCAGAATGCACGCCGCCAGCGGCATGCCCACAAAAAGCTTGATTTGATGATGCAACCAGCCGCGATCATCCAGAAATCCAACAGCCGCCACCAACGTCGCGCCCGTAACGATTCCAACGCTTTGCTCTCGCGCCGCGCCGTCGAACGCGAAAATAATCGCCAGCATCACGCCGCCGTACATCGCCAGTCCGCCCAGCAGTGGTATTGGTTTGAGGTGCACCTTGCGCGGACCTGGCAGGTCCACCATCCCCACGCGCAACGCCAGCGCGCGCACCGGTACCGTGAGCACCATAGACGCAAAAAGGGCAATGAGAAACGCCAGCACGCCGGCGGACATGAAACCTCGAAGGAATTTAGCTCATCCACCGGTTGCAGCGGGACCGCGCACACGGTGTTCACAATTGCCAGGTTGGGGGCCCGGCTCCCAAGAAACACACCATCGCTGCCCCACGCAGCGCAATTAAGATACTTCAGAAATCTCGCCACCGCCAGAAAATTCCAGCGCTTCAGCGTTCCGTCAACATTCGCGCGAAGATGCGCTCCACTTCCTGGCGATTTTTACTTCCGTAATACCAATCAATTGTACGTTTTAGCCCTTCGCGAAACGGTACCTTCGGCTCCCAGCCAAGCAGGCGCTTGGCAAGCGCGTTATCCGCCACGCGGTTCAACGGCCCCGTAGGCATGTCTGGCCGCTTCTTGATCTCCGCTTTGTGTTTGGTAAAGTCGCAGACCATCTTCGCGCACTCCAACACCGTGATGCGCTCCATCGTGCCTAAATTAATCTCCGTGCCGTCGTTAATTTTCTCCCCCGCCAAAATTGTGCCTTCCACAATGTCGTCGATATACGTCCAGTTCCGTATTTGCGAGCCATCGCCCCAAATCTCAAACGGGTTCTGCTTCAGAAACGCCCGCGCGATCATCGCGATCACCGCATGATTTTCCACGCCGCGCGGTCCATAAACCGTGAAGTATCGGCATGATGCCGCTCCCATTCCGTGCTCTTTCGCATACGCCTTCAGCGTGAATTCCCCCATCAGCTTGGCCCAGCCGTACGTGTTGTCCGCGTCGTTCGGCCCGCTCGTTAGATCCTCCGTCAGATAGACCTCTTTGTGTGTGTCCGATTGCAAAAAATTCGGATACACGCATCCCGACGAAGCGAACACCACTTTCTTTACCTTCGCCCGGAGCGCTTCCGCAAAAACCAGTCCGTCCAGAAAAAAATTAGACGCCGGCCCCGCCTGGTGCAAATCCACATATCCCCGCCCGCCGTGGTCCGCCGCCAGGTGAAATACCGTGTCCACACCGTGCATCGCCGCACGCGTGACCCCCGGCTCGCGCAAATCCGCGTGCAACAAATCCACTTTGCCGCCGCCAAGATGTCCGCGAATATTATCCAGGTGCCCGCTCGACAAATCGTCGACAATGCGCACCTTGGCCCCGCGCGCCAAGAGTTGATCCGTCAGCGTCGACCCAATGAACGACGCTCCGCCCGTCACAAGCGCAAGTTTCCCACTCCAGAAAGTCTCCGCCGCTGTCACGCTGGACGCGCCTCCTCGATAATCCCCACAAATTTTCGAAGCTCGTTGACTCTATCATAATCACTCGCCGCAGCCCGCGCCGCCTCGCCCATTCTTCGCAATCTCGCTGCGCTTCGAGAGATTTCTCGAACCGTACCCGCAACCTGCGATGCGTCATCAGGATCAGCCCAAATCGCGAACCCGCGCCGCTCCCCGATCGCCGCGACATCCGTCTCCCGCGGCGCCACCGCCAAAATCGGTTTCCCCGCCGCAAGAATTCCGTACATCTTGCTCGGCACGATCACTCCCTCCAATCCGCGCTTGATCGTAACAATGTGCGCGTCCGCCGCCGCCAGCACCGACGCAATCTTGCTCGCCGGGAAAAATGGCAAAAAGCGCACGTTCCTGCAGTCCGAAGCCGCCCCTTCGATCTGGCGCCGTTGCGCGCCGTCCCCCACAAAAACCAAACCGATCCCCTCGTCACTCAACTTCCGCGCCGCCTCAATCAGCGTCTCCCACGCACCGTAAAATCCCAAGTTCCCAGCGTGCACCAGCACCAACTTGAAATCGCCTCGAATCGCGCGCACCACCTCAGAATCCACCGCAGGCTCGCATTCCGCGTCACAAATTTCTGCCCCATCGCGAACCACTGCGATGCGCTCCGCCTTCACGCCCTTCGCAGCAATCCGCGCGCGCATGTCCTCCCCAAGCACAACCACCCGGGCGGCCCGCCGCAGCGCCCATCGGTGCGATACGTCCCACACTCGCGCCAGCAGCCCAGAGCCGATGATCGAGCCACCCACCGCCATATCCGGATACAAATCGCGAATGTTGTACACAAACGGCTTGCCCTTCACCAGCGCCACAAACGCTGCCACAATTCCCTCAAACGGCGGGTCCGTCATCCCCACGACCACATCGCAAGGCACAAACGCCGCCCGCGGCACGCTCAGCGCCACGTACGTCAAATAATTCAGCACCCGCCGCTTCATCTGCGAGCGCGAATAGTCCGTCGACCCCACGCGAATTATTTTCACGCCTCCGGCACCAGACGATGCGCCTGGTCTTTCGGTCTGCCACAAGCGCCAAGCCCGCCGCTCCGTAGGCTCATACGAAGGCCGCCCGCAAACCACGGTGACCTCATGCGCCACCGAAAGCGCCTCCACAACCGTCTGCGCCATCTTCGCGGTCGCCGAAGTGTCCGGTGGATAATAAAGATTCAGCAGCAGAATTCGCACCGCAAGATTGTACAAGCAGCACCGGCACTCGCGCCCGTGCTCATTCACAACTTACGCGCCGCGCGTCACCAGAAAATCCCCCAGCACCAGCGCATCCATCTTCGTCCTCAAAAAGCAGTCGATCGCTTCCTCCGGCCGGCAAACAATCGGCTCGTTGTCGTTAAACGACGTATTCAACACCACCGGCACGCCCGTCAGATCGCGAAACGCCGAAATCAGCGTGTGATATCGCGGATTCGCCTCGCGCGTAACCGTCTGCAGCCGCCCCGTGCCGTCCACATGCGTCGGAGCCGGAATCAGCGCGCGCTTTTCCGGCCGCACCGCATACGCCAGTGTCATAAACGGCGAAGCATGCGACTGCGCAAACCACTCACCCGTAGCCTCCGCTAAAATCGACGGCGCAAACGGCCGAAATATCTCCCGGTGCTTGATGCGCCGGTTCAGAATTTCCTTCATGTCCGCACGCCGCGGGTCAGCCACAATGCTGCGATTCCCCAGCGCTCGCGGCCCCCACTCCGCACGCCCCTGAAACCATCCCAATATCTTTCCATCCGCGATAATGGCAGCCGCGCGCCGAGTCAGGTCCTCCGTCGCCAGTTTCGTTGCGCAATAACCCTCGCGCGCAAGCCCGCTCGATTCAATCGCCGCGCGAATCTCGCCCGCCGAAAATCCCGGCCCCCAATACGCATGATCCATCACAAACGAACGCGGCTTCCCCAATTTCTGATTCCAAACGTAGTAAGCCGCCCCCACCGCAAGCCCCGCATCCCCCGCCGCCGGCTGCACGTAAACTTGCTCAAACGGCGTGCTCTCAAAAATTTTCCCGTTCGCCACGCAGTTGAATGCCACCCCACCCGCGAGACAAATCGACTTCTGACCAGTCGATGTCGCAAGCTTTCGCAACATCCCCAGATAAACCTCTTCCAGCCGCGCTTGCAGTGACGCCGCCAGATTCCGGTGACGCTGCTCTAACGGTTCCTCTGGACCCCGCGTCGCGCCCAACCGTCGCGACATCTCCTCAGAAAAAAGTTTTCCGAGTGTCGGCGTCTTGTCCGCCTCGGCCCAACTCATTTCCGGCCCACTCCGGTGATGCACAAAATAATCGAGCCCCAGCCGGAACCCGTTGCCATTTCCATTCGCCTCAAAACGCACAATGTCGCGAAATGCTTCCAACTGTTCAGGCTCGCCGTACGCCGCAAGCCCCATCACTTTGTATTCGTCGCCAAATTTAAAAAATCCTAGGTACTGCGTCACCGCCGTGTAATACAGTCCCAACGAATGCGGAAACGCGATCGCATCGTCAATATCCATGCGGCCGCCACTGCCGCTACCCCACATCGTGCTCGCAAAATCCCCGAGCCCATCCGCGGAAAGCAGCGCCGCCCGCTCGAACGGTGAAACGAAAAACGCGCTGGCCAGATGCGCCTGATGGTGTTCGATCCGATGAAATTGCGCCGCAATCGTTTTGGGATCGCTATCGAACGACGCGGCGAGCGCCTCGCGCACCCCAGTGAATTTCGCGAGCACCTTGGCTCGCCCACGCGCAAACGACGGCATCCGCAGCGCATAAAATAGTTTCGTGCCCAGCCGCGCATAAGGATTTCGCGGCACTGCCACATGATCGATTTCCGCCAGCTTCAGTCCCGCTTCTTTCAAGCAATATCGAATGGCCGCCGCTGGAAATCCCGCCGCGTACTTGACGCGATTGAAACGCTCCTCCTCCACCGCGGCCACCAGCCTGCCGTCGCACACCACTGCCGCCGACGCGTTCCCGTGGTACGCATTAATGCCCAAGATATTCATGAAGGTAAATCAGTGTACAGCAACGCGGGTAGCAACCTAAATTCGTAGGGGCGCAGCACGCTGCGCCCCAGCCCGGCAAGAACCGTCGCGCAAGCCGCATCCACCCTCGCCTCTACAGATGCCGCCGGCACCATTCATTCAGCGCGTAAAGCGACCATGGCCGCGACCACGAAGTCTTCTCCGCAAGAAATGCGCTCCACACCTCGCGCACTCCATCTGCATGCACATGCGGCGCCAAGCCCGGCGCGATATCCGCAAAGCTCGCCTCGATCTGCTTGCGCAAAGGCCCGCGCAGCCAATGTTCCCACGGCAATGTAAACGTCCGCTTCTTTTGCGCCAGAATTTCCCGCGGCAGCAAATCACCGATCGCCTCGTTCAGCAAGGCCTTCGCCGTTCCATCACGCCGCCGCGACGCCTCGGGAAGCGCGACAACAAATTCCACCAGTGGAGTATCCAGCAGCGGAACGCGCACCTCCAGCGAACGCGCCATGCTCACGGAATCCGTATCGCGCAGTAGTGTGCTGGCCATGTAACACCGCATCTCCAGCCAAGAGACGCTGCCCATTCCTTCCAGTTTCCGCGCGCCATCGGCAGCTCGCTCCAGCCAGCCCACCCACGTTGGTTCCAGCGTCACGCCATCCGCGGCCACACTGCTAGGCCGGAATCGCGGTTCCGTCAATCGAGACAATTCCGTGCCAACGGGAAACAGTGCGCGCGTAAAAAAATATGGATGAGGTAAAGCATCCGGCGACAACCACGCGGCAATCGCTTTGCGAGCCGCATCCGGCCTGCTCCTGCCGGCCATCGCTGCGCTCAGCAGTGGAGCAACAACCTTCCGCAGCGCCGCGGGTACAAACCACGCCATGCGAATCAACCGCATGATTTGGGGCGTATCTGTGAACGTCGCATATCCTCCAAACAGTTCATCGCTGCCAATCCCGGACAGGGCCACCTTCAGTCCGGTCTCTCGCGCCGCCCAGGACACAAAGTAAGTGTTAATTCCGTCCATGCTCGGCTGGTCCAGCGCCGAAACCGCTTCGTCAAGCCTCGATACGATTGCGTCGCCTACCAGCGGAACTTCGCGATGCTGTGTCCCGCAATGCTTTGCGATGGCGCGCGCGAGTGGCGCCTCATCGTACGCCGTTCCAGGAAAGCTAAGCGTGAAGCTGCAAATTCCAGCGCGCTCGCGCGCCGCAAGTGCGGCAATTGCGCTCGAATCCAGCCCGCTCGATAGAAATAATCCCACTGGAACATCCGCAATTAAGTGGGCGCGCACTGTATCTTGCAAGAGCGGCCTCAAACGCTTCGCCGCCGAAACAAAATCTTCCGTTGTTCGCGCGTCCTTTGCAGCCGGACTTCGCGTGGCGTCCCACCACGCACGTGCGCGCGGCGCGCGCCGCCGTTCCGGCACGTACAGCAGCATGCGATGCCCGGGCGGCAGCGAAAATACTCCCTCCAGCAGTGTCACTGGTTCCGACACGCTGCCGAAAAGGAAATACGACGTAAGCGCGTCCTGCGAAAGTTGTTTCGACGCCATTTTCCCGGCCACGAGCGCGCGAACTTCTGAGGCAAACGCAAATCCATCGCTACTCTGCGTGTAATACAATGGCTTGATGCCCAGCGGATCGCGCGCCAGAAAAAGCAACGGCGCTGTGGCATAACGCTTACGCAGGTCCAAAAGCGCCAACGCGAACATTCCGCGCAATTCATCAAGGCAGTCTTCGCCCCATTCCTCCCATGCGTGTACCAGGATTTCCGTATCGGATTGGGTGCTAAATCGATGCCCGGAGAGTACCAGCCGCTCTCGCAACTCACGGTAATTGTAAAGTTCGCCGTTGAAAATTACGGCCACGTCGCGCGTTTCGTTCCACACGGGCTGCTGCCCGGTCTTCAGGTCAATGATGCTGAGCCGCCGCATGCCCAGTGCCAAGCCTGGTGCGCGTCCATCGTTGAGAAGAAAACCATCGTCATCCGGGCCGCGATGTTGCATCGCCGCAGCCATCGCCCGCACGCGCGATTCTGCTTCAGCGGCGCGACCGGCAAAAGCGATTCCGCAAATCCCGCACACGCCTTACTTGATCTCCGGCGCGTGGAAAAACGTCGATCCCGCTCCCATGAATTGCGAGCGCAATCGAAATCGCGGAATCCTCAGCCGGTGGTCCGCATACGAGCCCAACAAAATCCTAAGCAGTAGAAAAGCAAGGAGCGCAAGCGCCGACACCCAAAGCGCAAAAAAGGATTCGCGTTCCAATAGCAGGCTCCAGTCAAGGCCTTCTTCCCAACGGGGAAAAGTGTTGTTCAGAATCCATCGCAGAGGCCGTCCTTGCATTGGCAGCCGAGTCAGCCGCACATGCGCATAAGCTTCGTAGGTGTATTCTTTGGGGTAGTTGGGCACCAAGCTGATAGCTTCGGCAAACGCCGCTGGATCGCGCAGCTCCTGGCGTGTCAGCAAACGCCCCTCCGCATCCCGTAATAAAACACGGTAAGCCGGATCGGCAATCACCCACCGTCCATCAACCAATACTTCTGCCACCACATGCTTTGCTTCGAGCTGCGGTGTTAGCAACAGCAGCCGCCGCACGCTCAGGCCGTTACTGCGCGCGAGATTCAGAAATGCGTTCGTAGCCGTTCCGCATACGGACAAAAGCTGCTGGTAATTTAATGTGGTCTGCGGGTCGCGTCCGTCCAAAGCGGATAGGTTCCCTGCCACCGTGCGCGGGCCCCGCCGCATCCACTCCAGGATAGCCTCCGCTTGCCGCTCGGCGGGCTCAGAACTCGGTACGATCGCATCCGAAAATCCATCAAGGTATCGGCGAACCGAATATTCCCAGCCGGCCGAGTAAGTAACGGCGACCAACGCCACAAGGAGCAGCAAATTCGCGCTCCACCACAACCCGCGAATAACCGCATGCCTTTGAATCGGCAACAAACCACCCTCAGTGCAACAGTGCTGCTGTCTGTCTTTTGCCGTTCACCAATTTCTCGTACAGGTTCTCCATCTCTTGCGCGGGCTTGTCCCAATCAAGCCGCGCCGTGACTGTTCTGCACCCGGCAGTCAGTCGAGCGTGAAGTCCCGGCTCAAACAGCACCCGACGCAACGCCTGCGCGATCGCTGTCGCGTCGTGCGGTACCACCAAACCCGCAATATCCGCGAGCAGCGGCGCGACGCCGCATTTCTCGGTCACTATAACCGGGGTACCCGCAGCCACTGCTTCGGCCGCCGTATTCCCAAAATTTTCATTTTGTGACGGCAATACAAAGACGTCCGCGCCCCTATAAGCGTTCCATTTTTCCTCGCCGTAAGCTGCGCCGCGGATTTGCACGCGGGGCGAAACTTCTAACGCCTCGGCCGTTTGCAACAGTTTCTGCCGCATCCCGCCTTCGTCGGGTCCCGCGAAAACGAGCCTCAGCTCCGTGTCGCGCTCTCCTTTGCAGAGCAACGCAAACGCTTGCAGCAGAACATCCGGACTCTTCTTTTCGGATAATCGACCTAGGTACAGGACAACCTTGGCGTTCTCTGGTATCCCTGCACCGGCGCGAAATTTACCTCGTTCCGGAAGCGTTTCCGGTACTTCCACTCCGTTGCGCCGGATCACAATTTTTTCGGGCGGCAGCCCCGATGACGCAAGCTCCGCCACTTCCTGCGGCGATGTAGCAATGATGGTAGCGGACCCCCGAAGCATTCGTTGCCCTAGGGCTAAATGATACATTCGTTTCAGTAGAAAATTCCTGACAATTGGCACGAACATTCCCATTGGTTCAACCACATACGGAGTCGCGCTCCGCCGGCAAGCCGCCGCGACGGCAGGTCCGAGAAAATCGTACAGCCCAAAAATGTGCACCACGTCGAAGTTCCACAATCGCGCGCGGCAAAATCTTGCGATCCCGGGATTCCAGCTCAGCGCGCGATAGCGCAGCAGACTCGGCAGATAGATCGACTCGATTCCGCTTTCCTCAAGCTTCCATCCAAACGCCGATCGCTCGGTGTTCATTTCCGCATGGCCATCCATACGCGACTGCAAGCCCCAATCCGCGGATATCACGGTGACTTTATGCCCCAGTTTTGCCAGGTGTTGCGATAGCGAGCGCACTTTTACTGGCGGCCCGCCAAATTCGACGAATGGGAAATAGGTCTGCGTTACGTTCAGGATTCGCATAGATCGCGCAGAATTTTCTTCAGCGACTTCGCGAAAACATTAAATCGGAATTCCTTCTCTACGCGTTCGCGCCCCCGCGCGCCCATTTCGCGTCCCAATGCCGGATCGGCCAGCAACGTTTCCAGTGAAGTTGCCAATTGGTCTCCATCACCGTGCTGCACCAGATATCCGGTTTTTCCGTCATCGATTACTTCCGGTGCACCGCCGTGCGCGCCGCCAATCACCGGCTTGCCACACGCCATCGCTTCCAAATAAACCAGCCCAAAACCCTCGCCGCGGCTCGGCAGCGCGAAAATCTCGCAGGCCTGGTAACACGCCGCAATTTGCGGATAGCTGAGCCCACTCAAAAAATGTACGTGACGCAACACTCCGCGCCCATTCGCAATCTGCTCCAGCCATCTCTGATCATCGCCTTCACCCACCGCCACCAGCTGCACGTCCGGCCACTCCGTCAGCAAACGCGGCAGGGTCGTGATCAGCGTGTCCATTCCCTTGTATCGCTCGTCCGCAAACCATCGCCCTACCGTCAGAATGACGCGCCCGGCAGGGAAGTTTGCAGGCAAACTGGGCGTCGGCTTCGCGGTAAGCAGCGCCTCGAATTCCGGATCGAGCGCCCACGGCAAAACGCGAATCCGCTCGCGTGGAACATCCTGCTGCGTGGCTACGTAATTCGCGGTGTCATTCGTCGGCGCAATAACCAAATCGGCGTTGCGTAGCGCGCGCCGCCGCAACATCGACAGCGGTTCCCATACTTCGAGCCCATGCGTCCACACGATGGACTTTGCACGCCGAGCAAAAAACTTAGCACCTCGTGCAACCGGCGCAAGAAACGGATGCCCCGCAACCACCACTTTCGCGCGTCGACTCGCAGCCCGCGCCGCCGCCGCGCTGAATCGCGCTTTCCCACGCGCGCTGCCGGTGAACACGAACTCCCGCGCGCCTACCGTCATGCGGTGCAACTCGGGCGAATCATTTAGGCTCAGCAGCCGGCACTCCATCCCATGGGCCGCGGCAAATTCACTCATTACCGCGGCAACGTGCCGCCCGGCCCGCTGCACTCCGCCGGGCGTGTCTAGCTCTGGGAAGAGTCCAAGAAGCACGCGTCGAGTCTGCCAAGCACCGCGCCGGAAAACAAGAACGTGCTTGCCTGTGGTTTCCGTCGAGCCCTAGACAGCCGTATGGTTGCGAACAACCTCAGCCAGATCGGTGAAGCGATCGAGGTAAATGTCGGCTGGGTGCGCTGCGCGGTCGTGCACGCCGAAACCGTAATTTACTGCGGCGGCTTGCGTTCCGGCGTTACGCGCGGTTTGCACGTCTACTTCGGAATCGCCGACGATCAGGGCCTCGCGCGAGGCAACTCCGAGCTCTTGCAGGATTTTGTTCGCGCCAAATGGGTCCGGCTTCTTCGACTCAAAACTGTTGCCGCCATAAATCACGCGAAAATATTTTGCGAGTCCCAAGGAATTCAGGATGCGCACGCTGATGCGTTCCGGCTTGTTGGTAAGGACGGCCATGGGCATGTGGTTCAACTGCGCGAGAGTTTCAGGCACGCCGGGATACGCGCAGGTGTTGTCCATTTTGTGTTCTTCGTAATAGCCGAGAAAAAACTGCAACCCGTGTTTTAACTCTTCCTCTGTCGCAGTGCCGCCCAGGGCACGCGCCACCAGTTGCGGCGCGCCGTGCCCGATGTACCCAGAAATCGTTTCCGCCGCAAGCTGCGGCCGTTTCATGTCGCCGAGCATGGCGTTCACGGAATGAATCAGGTCGAGCTTGGAATCAATCAGCGTGCCGTCTAAATCGAAAATAATCGCGCGCACGACAGGCAATTTTGTATCGGCCATAAACCTCAATTGTAATACGCCCCACGTTCTAAACCGTTCTTCGTATCAGCGACGTCTTTGGCTCGCGGTTCACTCTAGCCGAGCGCGATAGACACGAGTCGTGACGGCACCCAATTCGTTAAAACTGCTCGCTGTTTTCGGAAATGCACGCTGTTCGCGTAAAATGGAGCTTCGCATGCTGCACACATTCACACCGGAGAGTCCATGGCTCAGGTTCATCCCTTTCGCGCCTTCCGCTACAATCCCGCCCGCGTCCCGTTTGATCGCGTGCTCACCCAGCCATACGACAAAATTTCTCCAGCCATGCAGGAGAAGTACTACGCCGCCGATCCGCACAACTTGATCACCATCGAGAAGGGCCGCGTTTTTCCGAACGATTCCGCGCAAAATAATGTTTACACGCGGGCCGCTTCAGCATTGCAAGACTGGGTCCATAACGACATCGCGGCGCAGGATCACGCTCCTTCGTTTTACGCTTACACGCAGGAATACACCGTTCCCGGCACGGAGGAGCGGCGGACGCGCCGTGGATTTATTGGCGCCGGCAAACTTGAAGATTATTCCGCCGGCGTTGTGTTTCGCCACGAGCAGACGCTTTCCGGTCCGAAGGCGGATCGCCTGGAACTTCTTCGCCATACGCGCACGCACACGGGTCAACTTTTCATGCTGTACGCCGATGCGGAACGCCGCATCGACGCGATTCTCGCTGAAGCCGAGTCAAGTTCAGCGCCAGCAACGGAGCTGCGCGATGAGTACGGCGTTGTGCACCGTCTATGGGTAATCGCAGGGCCGGAGCGTGTCAGCGCGATCCAGCAAGCGATGGCGGATCAGAAGCTGGTCATCGCCGACGGCCATCATCGCTACGAAACCGCGATCAACTATCGGAACGAGCGGCGCAGCCAAGTTATTCACCCTGACGTAAACGCGCCTTACGAATTTGCGATGATGACTTTTATCAATACGCGCAGCGAAGGGCTGACGATTTTGCCGACGCATCGCGTGGCGGCGAACCTGCATGATTTCTCCTGGCCTAGTGTGCGCCGCTATCTTGAGCCGTGGTTTACGGCGGAAGCGTTTTCCTTTCAGAACGAAAGCGAGCGAAACGAAGCTCGCGGCAAATTCTTAAATCGACTCGCGGAAACGCGCGCGCTGCGATCCATCGGAGTGTATCCGGCCGTGCAAGGGGTGAAGCGCGCCTACTATGTGCTTACGCTGCGTCCCGGCGCGGACCTTGCGCAGCTCCTGCCCAATGTTTCACCGCTGCAGCGCGAACTCGACGTTGTGCTGCTCCACGAAGGGATTCTGGAGCCGGCGCTGGGCATTACGCCGCAAGCGGTTACCGCCGAGAAGAACCTGACGTATGAGCGCGAAGCTCCGGCTGCGCTGGATGCGGTCGACTCCGGCGCGGCGCAGATCGCGTTTCTCTTGAACGCGTGCGACGTGGAGCAAGTGATGCGCATCGCCACGGCCGGCGAAGTCCTGCCGCAGAAATCCACGGATTTCTATCCCAAGCTCCTGAGCGGCATTACGATGTACCAAATTTAAAGAGCATCTTTAACTGTTACCTCTGCCTGTTGGTTGTGTACGGCCGGGGGGATTCCTGACATTTTAGACCGGGGACATATCTGACACTTTCTGCTCCTGCTCGGTGAAGGGATGGGGTGCAGAGGAAGGGGACGCGTCCCCTTCCTCTGCAGGAACGTTAGCGAAGCGTCCGGCCTTTGGCAATGGCGTCACCTGCAACTTCTGGCTGTCGAATCGTGCCAGAGGAAGTTGCGCAAAGTAGATGGTGAACCAGCGGTCGTCTTCGGGCAACAGGCCGACATGCTCGCCCCACAGAACTTCACTCAAAAACACATCGTGTTTCTTCCAACGAAAATGGCCATGCGCCCGCACGCTGCGTACCAGCATGTTTTCCGGGTAAGCGGGTTCGGGTACGTGGGCGGGAAATTTTCGCGTGGAAGGCACGTAAATGGAGGCCGGCGTTTGCATCTCCAATGCTTCATGCGGACGCACTTGATTGTATTCCTGGCGAAAGTGATCCAGCGCCCGTTGCTGCTCGCGCCGATTGGCCGCCGGCGGCTGAGCCGCTTCCTGCTTCAACGTGCGATGCATCCGTTCGTGCCTTCCGTTTTGCTCTGGATGCCCCGCTTCGATGCGTTCCGGCACGATCCCCAACTTGATCCACCACACCGCTAGCCGCGACAAGCCGGCCACGGCCCGCGAGGCAAACGGCGCTCCGTTATCGGTGCGGATGGCCTGCGGCATTCCGTACTCGCGAAAGGCCGCTTCAAAAATCGCCGACACTCTGGCCGTGTCGGTTTTCTCTACGGCCTGGCAGCGCAACAGATAGCGGCTGTGGGCATCCGAGATGGTCAGCGGATCGATGCGCTGTCCGTCGGCGGTGCGAAACCAGCCCTTGAAATCGGCGCCCCACACTCGGTTCGCTCCATCCGCGTGGGCCAACGGTTCGCTGTAGGGCGTGGTGCGCAAGCGCTTCTTGCGTGCCACCACCAAACCTTCGCGCTTCAACAGCGCGCCGATAGTGCTGGACGCAGGCCAGCTGCGTCCCGGTTCATCCCGCTCCAGAATGCGCTTGAGCTTCCTCGGGCCCCATCGCATGTGTGCCTGCCGCAGTTCCAAGACCAACTGCTCGATCTCCTCTGGCGTCTGGTTCACATGTCGTTGTGCGGCACGACTGTGCTCCGCCAATCCGGCCGCGCCAGCCACCCGGTACCGCCGCAACCACACATACCCGGTCTCGCGCGCGATCTCGTATCGTTGGCAGAGCTCGGTCATCGTCCGCTCTCTCAGTTCGTACTCAAACACAAACCGAAGCTTTTCGTCCATTACACTGCTCGCTTTCCCTGGCATACGCTCCTTTTTACACGCGCTTGCCACCTAGCTCACAGTGTCAGGTATGCTCCCGGTCGTTTTGTCAGGGATGTGCCCGGTCCGTACCATCCCGCAGCCCCACCCCCCGGTATTTTCGTAAGAACGGATTCCAAAGGGGTTACCAGCACATTTTGCGTAAGAGCGGATTCCAAAGGACGTGGCGGATGTGCGACCCGTTGCCGCTTTCTTGGACCCGCCACCCCCGGGGGATTTGGATGGATGTGAAAAGAAAGGATTTGCGGGAAAGGGATTTGTAAGATTATGAAAACAAGGGGCGAGCAAATTGGATCGCCACAGAGACACAACGGGCAGGAAGACAAGCGCGTGAGGGGTACCCCACCCCCTGTTTTTGCCAAAAGAGGCTGTAAGTAATTGAAAATAAAGGGAGCGGTGCGAAAAAAGAGAGGCAAGAGGCTGTAACCATTTGCAGGAAAAGGAGTGAGGGGTGGCAAAGCGGGAAGCTTGTCGAGGTAACATGGCGGAGTTTACCAGGACGACAACTAGTTTGTCAAGACATTTCGTAAGGCTAGCAAGATCAGGGGAATAGAGAGGCCTCCCGTTGCGGCGGGCGAGCGAAAATGGTGAGAGGGAGGAAAGCCGAATCCGTCCTCACCTCTGCTAGATTAGACGCCTCGGAGTAATGATGAACACCCACGCTCGCGCCACAGCCGTCTTCTTCATGGCAATCTGCGTATACCCTGCAGTCGGGTTCAGCACGCGTGCCCAAACTGCGTCCGCGTCGCAAAAGGAGACCGTCGTGACCGATCTTGCCACTGAGCGTGCCACCGGAACATTTGAAGTGAAGGTCACCCCGCAAACGTCAGAGGACAGTTCGCAGGACGCTACGCTCGGCCGGATGTCCCTGGACAAACAATTTCACGGCGATTTGCAAGGGGCCAGCAAAGGGCAGATGCTCACGGCCGGTACGGCGGTCAAAGGCTCGGCGGGCTACGTGGCCATCGAGCGAGTCAGAGGCGTGCTGAAAGGCCACAGTGGAACTTTCATCCTGCAGCACAGCGGGACGATGACCCGCGGCGCTCTGCAGCTATCGATCACGGTCGTGCCGGACTCCGGCACGGATCAACTCGTTGGCATCACAGGCACAATGAACATCATCATCGCCGACGGGAAGCATTCCTACGACTTCAGCTACACGCTGCCGCAAACCAAGTAAATGACGCTGGATAGCGTCACGGAATTTAGGCGATAGCACCCAACGTGGGCGAGGGAGGCGGACATGTCCAAAGTTGTTTATGTGTCGAAATCGACGCTGGAGCGGAGGCAGGGGCCTTTGCGGGTGGCGCATTTGCCGGGGGAGGCGCGGCCGGTTGTTTATAGCGTGCATGGGGCGATTGCCGAGCATTACAAGGTTGATCCGGCGAAGCTGGGGGAGTCGCACGCGGCGACCATCGATTACGTGATTTCCGCGACGGCGGGTTGAATGCTGGGGACATTTGGAGGTGCGCTGGAAGCGCGCCAAATCGATGCGAGTAATGGGAAGCTGACCGCGGAAGTTACCGGCGAGGTGGAGACAGAGGATAATGTGCTGGTTATCCGGCGGGTGCATGTGGCGATGCGGCTGGTTGCGGATCCGGAGTTGAAGGATAAAATTGAGCGCGTGCATGGCATGTATGCTATGAACTGTCCCCTTTACCGGACTTTGCACAACGCTATCCAGCTCACGTCGTCGTATGAGCTGGTCTCGTGACCGCGATAAGAGGTGGAATGCGTAAATCCGGCAATGAATTAAATGGGGGGATGAATTAAAGTACTTGGCCTATGCAGGTCACGCGGGCACCGGAGACGTCTCACTCGCGATGTTGATGGTATGCTTCGCTGATGTTTCCTCGTATGTGCAGATGCCAGCAAAATGCATTCCTCATAACATTAATTCTTATCTGCGCTGTGACTCTTGAAGGACAGTCGACACGAGCGCAAAGCAAGAGCCTCGCGTCCAGACGCTCTAATACGGTACAGCCTAAATACCTATCGACGCCGCTGGACTTGACGTCGACAAATCTCGGGCAAGGGTTCAGAGGCCATGACATAACCGCCGTGGTCGGCGCCATTAAAAAGTCTCCGGCACTCCGAGGAAAATCCGAGTTTGAGTCGACCTCTGCGTTTGAGGTAAGGAAGGCGGGATTTGTTAAGCAGGTGCTGTACGCCGGCCTCGTGCCGAGCGGCTATTTCGGCTTCGTTATCGACGGTGGGTCTATTTTCCCGCCGGAGTTCAAGTACGACGCCGATTCGGAATCGATTGCCGTTACATTAACTGGCAGTACGGAACAATTCGTTCTTGACGACGATAAGCCAACGTTAGACGGTATCGTGATACGCGATATTGTTAAAGAAAGAAAGAACTACACAGCCAGCAATGCTTTCGGAGCGAAAGTCCAAGTGCGAAGCACGTTTTCGGATGTGTACGGGATTGCTTTTGATCAAGATAATTGGCTTTTCCGAGCGGCGGAGGATTACAGCCGCAGATTTACGTACAACCTGCCGATGCCTCCAAGCGAAGCCAGAAGCTGGAAGATTGACGGCAAGCTCTTACTCGTCTGCCGCTTGTCCGAGCCGTGGCTGAGGCATAGTGCTCATGGGCATGACCCGACGATTGATGAACCGTATGAAACCCTCGTTGACGACAACTATCTTCAGGTAGTCCCCGACCAGTTATGGATATTCAATGAGAAAACGGGCGGGGTTATTCGGAAGCTCTCGGCGTCTACTATCGCGACGGAACAAGATCGCCAAATGAACCTGAACGTTAGCCAATTCCCTTTGCTGCTCGACGTGTCGCCCTCTCGAATGTTGTCGTACAAGATTGCCGTTGACGATCAACTCGAAGAATCTGGCCTGCTTTCGATACGCTCAAAGACGTTCGCGGCCAGGCGTAAAATTGTGTTTACGATCATATATCCGCGAGACCTTTCCGAGATCAGTTTTAAGCTGAACGGCAAGCCTTACACTCCAAGCTGGACAAAGAACGGCAGCACGATCGGCGGCATTGAATCGATTACCTCGGCTACTGCGGTCGTAGAATTGCCATGAAGACGGTTAGAAAGAATAAGCGGCTTTCATGAAGCTTACGAGCGCCGGGAAAGATCATGAACTCGGAAATGTCAGTTGCCCCGCTTGCGATCAACAGGGACCGGACGGACCGCTAATTCCTTCGGTCCGACGATTCCCGTATCGCGATACGTCGGGCGATCCGCCGTGCGGCGGCCTTGTGCATTGTGAGGTTTTCGGGGATGAAAAGGCAGGTTGGACAATTCTCTATTATTGTGAAAAATGTAAGACATTCCATTGAGACCGGAACGTCGCTCGCCGCTAACGATAAGTTACCGCGAATATAAACACAAGGAATGAGGCGAGGCTCAGAGCGCTGCGGACTGCGTGCAATGTTGCCCAGCGCTGCAGGAGCTGTTGGGCTAGTTCGGAGTCTTTGTCAAGGGAGGGATCGAGGAGGCGCTTGTTGGTGGGGAGGATGACGATAAGGGTGAAGGGGATTACGGCGCCGAGGAGTAGGCCGCCGGTCAGCCAGAGCGACGGCGCGCCGAGTAGCCATGCGGCGATTGCGGCCAAAGTGCCGAGGGCGGCGAGCGAGGCTTGCATTATCGTGCCGCGCTCCTAGCTTGGGGCGAATTCGGTGATGGCGAGGCTGGTTCCGCAGGACATGCGGGCGGGATGCTCGACGAAGGAGATGTAGAGGGCGGCGCCGGCGAATAGGCCGGAGCAGAGGATGGATAGGGATTCGGAGATGGCGAGGGGCGAGGGCATGGCGGCTATGCTATCAA
>Ga0073928_10004578_pt1 | contig 20289 bp, 20 predicted proteins | sample PaiPotPPA55metaG_FD_76969 | JGI IMG/M metagenome (GOLD analysis project Ga0073928, IMG submission 76969) | Iron sulfur acid spring bacterial and archeal communities from Banff, Canada, to study Microbial Dark Matter (Phase II) - Paint Pots PPA... ...
AATCTGGCCGATTACGACGCCGGACTGCGCGAGATCGTCCGCGTGCTGCGTCCCGGCGGGGAATGCGGTATCCTCGATTTCGGCGAGCCCAAGGGAGCGATGGGCGCGCTCTACCGCCTCTACTTCAAGCGGGTGCTGCCCCGCATCGGCACCTTGATTTCCGGCGTTCGCGGCCCCTATGCCTATCTTCCGGCTTCGGTCGAGCGTTTCCCGCCGCCAGAAGAAATGCTGGATAGGATGAAACGCGCCGGCCTCACGGAAGCGACCTGGACTCCCTACACCTTCCGAATTGCGGGATTGTATCGCGGGAAGAAACTCACGTAGCGACGCGGCCGCCCATTGACTGCGCTCAGGGAAGACTGTGGGGTCTGACAGAATCAATAACTTTCGCAATCAATGCGATACATAATTGACAGTACTGGGAATTCCGAGAGTCATACATTAAAGACCACCGGTCAATGCGTGTAATGGCCGCTTTCAACAATCACGCTAACCCGAGCCAGAAGAGTCAGGGCCTTTCGGCCAGTAGCCACCGCTTTGATTCTCGTCATCGGTTAAATGACTGCTCGTGACTCCCGCGATGATGGCCACCACGAGAGCAATCACGGATACTAGTATTCCCATACCTGTGATCGGCGCTAGCAGAAACACAAGACCTGCGATTCCAGCGACCGCTTTGAGTACGCTTGCCAGCAGCTGCTTCATTTGAGTGGAATGGTAGCACTGGTTCCGCTGGGAGATTTGAGTGCAATCGCTGATTTAAACAGTTAGACAAAAATGTCCTATGTGACCGGTGCTGATAGGCGCTCGACTGACGTTTTTGCCGGAGCCAACACTATCAGGGCTATGCCGATAACAACCAGCACAGCGGAGCCGATGAGTTCTCCGCGAGCGATCAGCCCAGCGAAAGCCTGCCCCGCCATCAGCGTCGCATGGACGAAGCTCGACCATGCCGTGAACGCGATCAGGCTCCGATTCGCTGATGGGTTTCGGGACGCAAAGAGCAAGAAGATGCCGAGGGTGACGTACACGCTGAAGCTCATCGCCAGCGAAGGTCTTGCTTCACAAACATAATCAAGGGATAAGCTAGAGCGCAAAATACCAACCCCACCACGACCAACACAACCTTCAGCGTTCGTTCTCGCCACATGGTGCCCTCCCTGCGAAATTGCGTTATTAGCCTGAAAAGTTAGGTGTAGGGTACAACAAGTGAATGCGACAGGACATACGAGCAGGCTGTCCCGCCCAGGCGAAGCCCGGCGGAAACTCGAAGAAAAAACCTACGTCGTGTTGGCGGTCGGATGGCGACCTGCTACCCCGCGTCCCGCAGCAGCTTGCTCAAGGCGTGAATGTCATCGGGGCTTACATCCCCGAACACAAAATACCGCAGCCCATTCTGCGTCCAGCTTTCCGCGTTGAACGATAGAGCATGGACCGGCCCGGAGGGCAGGCTCGCTGTCTCTTCTGCGCGATCCTGAAAAATGAAAGCGGAGACCTCATGCTTGCGCATCTGATAGATCAAATGCGCACCCGGCGCCTGCCCCAGATAAGTGACGCGGCCTCCGAGCAGCGTGAACGGCGATCCCTGCAACTCAGGCAGATTGAAGCTGAAAGGAATTTTTCCCTCAAACCACGGTTTCACGGTATGCCGGTCGGTGGATATCACGTCTACCGGCGTGGCGCTGGCCAGAGCGCTCACGTGCAGGTCGGCGAGCTCGCTGTATACCCGCTGCCGGCGCGCGCTTTCGCGCCCCATGTAGAAATTTGCAGCGACCGACAGAATCAGCATCGCAAGCGCCGGTATGACGAGAATCTGCCATAGGCTGCCGCGTTGCCGACTCGGCTTGGCGGCGATACTCTTACCGATTCGGTTCCGAAATTCTGCGCTGGCTGTGTAACGCTTGCCGGCCATCTGCACGGAGCGCTTCATCTGCACGCGTTGGAGCACATCCGCCGCACACGTGGCGCAACCCGGCAAATGCTTCCCCAGCGCATTCGCTTGCGTGGAGTCGAGCTCGCCGTCGGCGTAAGCATCGAGTTGTTCGCGCCATTGCTCACATGCCATGCCGGCCTCCCTGATTCTTGTTTCCAATTATGTTGCGCAGCGCTTTGCGCGCACGGAACAACCGCGACATCACCGTCCCCGTAGGTATGGCGAGGGTTTCTGCAATTTCCTGATACGACATTTCCTCCACCTCGCACAACAGCAAGATCTCGCGAAAGGGTACGGCCAGCTCTGCCATGGCCTGCCGCACGATTTCGCGGTCGGCCTGCTCGATCAAGATGCTTTCAGGCGTGGTGTTTTCGGCTGGGAGCACGATCTCATCCACTTCTCCATCGAGCGCGACCATCGTTTTCAATCCCGTCCGCGAACTCAGGAACGAATTTCGCAGGATCCGGTACATCCAGGCTCGAAAATTCGTGCCCGCCTGAAAGGAAGAAAATCCGCGCAACGCCTTGGCGTAGGTCTCCTGCACCAGATCTTCCGCCTCCATGGTGTCGTGCGTCAGCCAGCGTGCGAAATTATAGAGCTGGTCAAACAACGGCATGGCCAGATCTTCAAATGTCGCATCACGCACGGATTCTTCCGACACCTTCATAGGTAAAACCAGCCTTGCCCCAATTTATTCCCACAGCCATAGCGAATTATTCGAAGGATGCCTTCCGCGTCAGCTGGTGGCCGTATCATGCTGAAAAGAATCGGCGAACGCGTCTGTGATGGTGTACCGCATCACGTGCTCATATTCCGGACCCAGGAACCGACGCAGGCGATCGGTATTCATAATGTATTCCCCTGTCATGTACGGGACGGCTTCGGGTGGAATCGCGGAAATCTTATACTTCCACAGGAGTTTCAGCACTTGGCGCATCGCCCATTTCCCTGGGACGCGCACCAGTTTTGCGTGCGCGATCTCCACACAGCGCCCGAAAGTTAAAGGCTCGCCGCGCCCGGCGACGTTCAGGATGGTCAGGCGTTGGGTCTCCGGCTCGCGCTGCAGGATGTGGCGAATCAGCCGCGCCATGTCGTCGACATGAACAAACTGAATCCTGTTGTCCAGATATTGGTGGCCGCGCGGTAACATGCAGGGCAGGCGCTTGCCCTCTTTGCGCATTTTCTCAGCCCGGGCGCTCTTGCCCTGGGGGGTGCCGCGGAACGCTCCCATTAGATAGTTCTCCACGCTGGCTCCGGCAAATATGTGGGGCCGCAAAATATAGGCACTGCACCCGCGCAGGGAGTGGGAACGGGTTTGCACCACTTCATCGGACTGTTTCTTATGTATGGCGTAGGCCAGGGAGTGCGCCGCCAGCACCGAGTCTTCCGTCGCCGGTTCCGGCAGGTTCGGGCCGTATGCGGAGACGCTGCTGGGAAAAATAAACTGTTTGATCCCGTCGTCGGTGGCGCGATTAGCTTCGGTGACGGCTTCCATCACGCGCGCCGTTCCGGCCACGTTGATCTGCCACATGCGCTCGAGGTCAATCACGCCCGTACGCACGGGATCGATCACAAAGGCCAGGTGAATCAAGGCGTAAGCATGCGTATCCCGAAGAAGCTCGAATAAAACCCGGGTGGACGATTCCTGTCCCAGGTCCAGGCTTTCAAACTGCAACTCGGCGCCCGCCGGCGGAGGATTCATGTCCACCCCAATCACCGAGTAGCTCCCCAGCATCGGCAAAAGCCTGGAGCCCAGATTGCCCGACACACCAGTAATGACGACGACTGGTTTAGCCATCAGTTCGGGTTTGCGGCCGGAGGCGGCGTCGGCGGCGGGGTTTGCGGCTGAGCCGCGGGTGGCGCCTGGCCGGGTGCGTTGGGTAGATTTGGATTACGAGGCGGCGGAGTCGACATTGGACCAGGACGCCCCCCCATCGGCCCGGCCGGCGCCGGAGGACCGAAGTACGCCTCATTGGTTTCGACCTTAAACGAGTTGTTCAGCTCGTCCATCCTCTGGCGCATTCGATCATTTTGCAATTTGCCGTGTATTTCGTTCGTCGCCTGATCCAGCGATATCTCGCTCTTGCTGTTTACTTTGTAAATGTAATGCCCCCCCGAGTCGTCGATCACCTGCGAAACTTCCCCGGGTTTTAAATCGAACACTGCGGCATGTGTTGGAGGCAGAGTATTGCGGCGCACGCTCGGCAAATTTACGGTTGGCGACTGCATCTTCATCCCGGCAGCCTCGAATGCCTCCTTCTGCAGCTTTGTGAAGTCTTCCCCGGCGGCGGCGCGCGTACGCAAGCTCTCGGCCAATTTGGTCATCGCCTGCTCGCCTTCCTCGGACTTAGCCTTTTCCGCAGCCCGCTTAGCCTTCTGCGCTTCCTCGCTCTGCTTATCGTTCTTCTCGTCTTCCAACTTGGCTCCGGCGTCGGGTTGTTTCGTGCGTGGCACAAAAAGCCGATCCAGATTGAATTGCTGGTAACTGTCGGCGTGCTCCTTGTAATACTTCTCAATTTCCTCCGGCGAAATCTTGGCGGCATCCTCTTGAATCTTTTGCTGCAGTTCCTTGCTCAGGAGTTGCATCTTAAAGACTTTGAACCGGTCTTCAAACTGGGGAGTTTTGTCCAGTCCCTTTTTCTTTGCCTCATTCGAGATCGCGATCAACTGTGGCAGCGCGGTGGCCAATTGCTTCTTCAATTGCGGCGTTATGTTAGGAGCAAGATGGCCTGCCAGCTTTTCAAATTCTGCCTTGGTAATAACCGTTTTGCAATCGGCCGGGGATGTCGTTGGCGGAGTCTTGGCCGCTCCCACCGGCTTCGCCGTCGTGCTTTTGGCTGCAGCCGGCCTCGGCTGCGCCGAACATACTCCCTTAATAGTGATGACCGCCTCTGTGTCCGGAACCGATGCCGAGGTCTCGGCGGGCGCCTGGCTAGGCGGTGACGCGGCTGGCGCGCCCAGAGCAGCTTGGCCCTGGGCTAGAGTTGCCCCGGCTAGGATTCCCCAGGCCAGCGCTCCGAAGAAAGCACACAAGGACCCCCACTTCCCCATACTCATTTCCTCCAGGATTGGTCCGCCAGAAAGCAAAAGAATGCTAAACACCAAATCCTAGCATAAGCGGCAGTTGTCGCACCTCCAGCGGGGAAAGAATGACTTGGCGACCGTTTTGGCTTGAGCGCTGCGATGACGCTGCGATTTGTTGGCGCTTTTCTCTCTCAGCGGCGATAATTCCTGCATGTCGGGGAACCCCGCCATTCCATCCTCTGAGTTGATGCGCGCCGAGAAGCGCGCTGCCGCCGGAAGCTCGGTGCTGGCGGCACTGGTCATCACCGGGCTCAAAGTTGTGGTGGGAGTCAGCACCGGCAGTCTCGGCATTCTCTCCGAAGCCGCGCATTCCGGGCTCGACTTGATCGCTTCGCTGCTCACGTTTTTTTCGGTGGGCGTCTCCGACAAGCCCGCCGACGCCGATCATCAGTACGGCCACGGAAAAGTGGAAAACTTTTCCGCCTTCGTCGAAACCGGCCTGCTGCTGCTTACCTGCGCCTGGATCGTCTACGAAGCCGCGCAGCGCTTATTTTTCCGCCACATTGAGATCGAGCCCTCGATTGCCGCTTTTGCTGTAATGCTCTTCTCCATGGGCGTCGACTGGTGGCGCTCGCGGGTGCTGGGCCGCATCGCCAACAAATATGACAGCCAGGCGCTCGAAGCCGACGCCTTGCATTTCTCCACCGATATCTGGTCGGCCGGCGTGGTCGTACTCGGACTGATTCTGGTTCTTCTCGGCCGCACCTATCACGTCGACTGGCTGCGTGACTCCGATCCTGTGGCAGCGCTCTTCGTGGCTGGCGTCGTAGTATCGGTCAGCTGGCGCCTGGCTCGCCGAACCGTCGACGCTCTGCTCGACGCCGCGCCACCGGGCGTGCGCTCTAAGATCTATGACGCGGTCTTGCGCGTGGACGGCGTGCTTGAAGTCGATCGCATTCGCATTCGCAAGGCAGGGAACCGTTATTTCGCAGATCTTGCCGTAGGACTGGCGCGTACCGTGACTTTCCAGCGCTCTGGCCAGTTGGCTGCCGCGGTGTCGGAGGCTGTCCATCGCATCCTGCCCGACTCCGACGTGACGGTGCAGCCCGTTCCGCGCGCGCAACGTTCTGAAAATATCTTCGACCGCATCCGAGCCGTCGCCACCGACAAGAATCTCAATGTGCACGACATCAGCGTCCAGGATTTTGCCGGCCGCCTGCACGTGGAGCAGCACGTCGAACTGGACGAGCGCATGACGCTCAAGAGCGCCCACGATCAGGTCACTGAACTCGAAGCCGACATGCGCCGCGACGTTCCCGAAATCGCTGACATCCTCACCCACATCGAGAGCGAGCCGGCCACGATCGAAAAGCCTGAGGAAGTTGTCAGCGACGCGGAACTCGAGCACCGCCTGAAGGCAGTGGCGTCGCAGTTTCCCGAAGTCCTCGACGTTCACGATTTCGTCATCAAACGCGTGCGCGGCCGCCTGTACGTCTCGTGTCATTGCACCTTGTCCGATAACCTTTCGCTATCTCGTGTGCACGACATCCAGACCGAACTGGAAATTCGTTTTAAACAGGATGCCCCGGAGTTGTTCCGCGTCCTGATTCACCCCGAGCCCAGCACGGATAACCGGAGGTAGCAGCACAATGATCACCGCCAAAGCGATCTGGACGGATAACGAGCGTTACCTCGGGGAAGCGAGTTCGCGGCACGCCATAGTCATGGACACAGCGACGGAAAAGACCGCGAATAGCCCCATGGAGCTGGTGCTGATCGCGCTCTGCGGGTGCACGGCGTCTGATGTGGTCGGTGTTCTCCGCAAGAAGCGGGAGCCGTTCACGTCCCTTGAAGTCAGCGCCACTGGCGAGCGCGCTTCCGGCTATCCTGCCGTGTTCACGGAAATCAATCTCGTCTATCGCATTGGTGGTAAAGTGTCTCGCAAAGCGGTGGAGGATGCCGTCCGCCTCTCCAAAGAAAAATATTGTTCGGTTTCCGCCATGCTGGAAAAAACTGCGAAGATCACCGCGAAGATCGAACTGAACGAGTAGAGGAAGCAGATGCAATGAGGGTTGGCCTTCAGGCGCAAACGCGAAGAGGGTTACTGCCAGCCGCAGAGCGGCGAAAGAATGCAGCCCACGGCGTAAGCCGTGGGACCCCAAAAGCAAAATCAACAAGCCCCGAAGGGGCGAAAGAAAAGGGCCGCGGTATTAGGGGAGCAAAACCGTTTCCGAGCAAAATCAATGTCGAATCGCGTTCTTTTGTTCACCCAACCCGGCTGCCTCTCCTGCGAACTGATGAAAATCTTTCTCGAAGCCAAGGGAATCACGTTCGAAGAACGCGACATCGTCGCCAATCCAGAAGCCCGCCGCGAAATGACCGAAAAACACGACAGCACCGAAACGCCAACCATGGTGATTTTTTCCGGCGAAACTGAAGAAGTGATCATCGGTTTCGATCCTGTCCGCCTCGACCAGTACCTCGACTCCGATTCGGTGACCGAATCCTGAATTCCGCTCGCCTAACCACTCAACATCCCCTGCGCGGATATTTCTTTATCGGCTCCGCCGCATTTCTCTGGGGAGTCTCCGCCGCGCTCGGCCGTGCCGTCTTCACCGGCAAACTGTTGCCGAGCGAGCAGGCGCTGCATCCCATTGATTCGCTCATCCTGTCACAAACGCGGGCTTCGTTCTCGCTACTTCTGTTGCTGGCTCTGCTGGTAGGCCGGCGCGGATGGCAACGCATCAAGCTCCCCACGCCGGATCTCATCCAATGCCTCGTACTCGGGATGCTCGGTGTGGCCGCGTCGAATTATTTCTATTACGTCGCCATCCAGAGAACCAGCGTCGCCATCGCAATCATCGTTCAGTACACCGCGCCGGTCTGGGTGCTGCTGTACGTCGTCGCCCGCGGACAACAAAAACTCTCGCTGCAAAAAGTTGCCGCGGTAGGAGTGGCCATCGCCGGAATCGCGCTGACGATCGGCATCGTCGGCGCAAAATCCGCATCGCCGCTCCGCCTCGACGGTTACGGGTTCTTCGCCGCGCTGCTGGCATCATTCTCCTTCGCCTTCTACAACGTCGGCGGACACCGCATCCTCGCCCGCCACGATCGCTGGCGCGTGCTGGTCTGGACGCTGATTTCCGCCGCAGTCTTCTGGCTGTTCGTGAATCCGCCGTGGAAAGTGATCGCCGCCCACTACGCGCCCGCGCAGTGGGCCTTCCTGTTCATCTTCTCCATGATCTCAGTGCTGGGATCGTTCTCGCTCTACTTCCTCGGCCTGCAATATCTAGAGCCCACGCGCGCCATCATCGCCAGCTGCCTGGAGCCGGTGTTCTCCATCCTGCTGGCGGCAGCGTTGTTGGGCGAAAGCCTGAGCCCGATTCAGACGCTGGGAATTGTGCTGGTGTTGTCGGCGATTGTGATTGTGCAGTTGCCGGGGCGGAGAGGCGCGGATAGCGAGCAATCAGTTGTGGTCGACCCGATTGAGTAAGGGAAGATTAAGCGTCAAGGCAGGTATTGAGTTACCGATCGGAAGAAGTTTTTGCAACAGCGATAGCATGCCGCACATGCCCCCGCGATTCCTTCAACGCCGCAACAGCTTTCGACCGAGTTACTCCCGCAGCAAGCATCACCACCGCAACCGGCGTCCGATTCCCGCTGGCTTTGAGAGCGGCGCTGGCAGCATCATGATCGGCTCCAGTGGCTTGTTCCAGGATTCGAACGGCCCGCTGCACGAGCTTTTCGTTCTTCGTCCAAACGTTGACCATCAGATTCCCGTAGACGTATCCCAGCCGCGCCATGGCGCCCGTCGAGATCATATTCAGAACCATTTTGTGGGCGGTGCCGGCCTTCATGCGGGACGATCCGGCGAGCACTTCCGCCCCAACTTCGGTGACAATCGCGAAATCGGCGGCGCGTTCCAATGGTGAATTCCGGTTGCAGGTAAGCGCGATGGTGCGTGCTCCGCGGCTGCGGGCGTATTCCACGGCGGCGATGGTGAAGGGAGTCCGTCCGCTAGTGGCGATGCCGAGAACGATGTCGCGCTTGCCGGGCTTCCGCTTCTTTATTTCCGCGAGGGCCGCTGCAGTGTCGTCTTCACTGGCCTCCGTGGACGCACCGAGCGCCTTCGGCCCTCCTGCCATGATGTATTGCACGCTGCGCGGGTCGGTATTAAAAGTCGGTGGAATCTCAGAAGCGTCGAGAGCGCCAAGACGCCCGCTGGTTCCTGCACCCACGTAGATGAGGCGTCCACCCTGGCGAAGCCCAGCAACGACGACATCGATGGCGCGCGCGATCTGCGGCAAGGCGCGAGCCACGACTCCTGCCACAGTGGCATCTTCCTGGTTGATGAGGCGCACGATTTCGAGCGACGACATGCGATCAAGATCAGTAGCGGCGGAAAGGATTTGTTCGGTGGGGAGTCGGCGAAGGTCGAATTTGTCTTTTTCTTTGCGAGTTCGGGTCAAATCGTGCGCCTTTCGGGTATCAGCGGAAGCAGATCATTCTACGAAAAGCAGACTGGGATTCGCGCGAGATTCCTCCCTTCAAGAACGGCTACGCTCGGAATGACGCCCTTTTCTGAAAAAGGTCGCCCGCGGCCAGGCATGACTGCCGATTCACATCAGCTCTTCGACAACCGCATCATGAAATTTCGGACGCACCTGCTTGATCGCCTGATTCGCGCAGTCCGGCCACGTGCGATTCGTCAGCAAAACAATCGACAGCCGGCGCTCGGGGTCGATCCACAGTGACGTTCCCGTGTAGCCCAGATGTCCAAAGGAACTCGGCCCGAAATATTTTCCCGACTGCGAGGGGGCAGACGGCGTGTCCCACCCCAGGGCACGGGACGTGCCCGCGGGCGCACCCTGGCGCGTAGTAAATAGGGCGACAGTCTCGGGGCGGAGAATAGGTCGTCCTCCATGCAGCATGGCGTGCGCGAAGCGAGTCAGATCCTCCGCGGTAGAGAAAAGCCCGGCGTGTCCGGCGACGCCGCCCAGCACGAAAGCATTTTCATCCTGCACTTCGCCCTGGATGACTTTGTGCCGGAAAGTCCGGTCGTCGGCGGTAGGCGGAATCTTTTCCCGAGCGCCCACCGGAGGATTGAAAGTGGTATTGCTCATCGCCAGCGGGCCGAAAATTTCGCGCTGGCAGAACGCGTCCAGCGGTTCGTTCGCGAGACGCTCCAGAGCCGCGCCCAGCAGGATGAATCCAATATCGCTGTATTCTGCCCGAGTGCCGGGATCAGCCGAAAGGGAAGTCGTAAACGCAGCTCGCAGCAGTTCCTCGCGCGACCGGGCTTTGAGGAACAACTTTTCATAAGCGGGCAGGCCCGAAGAGTGAGCCAGAAGCATACGAAAAGTGATGTCCCGCCGCCGGGAATCGGCCTCGCCGCAGGAGTCGGCCAGAAACTCGGGGACGGTTCCCGCCACCGTCGCATCCAGCTCTAAAAGACCGCGTTCGTAAAGGATCATTGCCATGGTGGTCGTGGCGACTACCTTGGTCACCGATGCCAGGTCGAAGACTCTGGCGGGACTGGCCGCCGGTGAATTCGCTTCGTATGTCAAACGACCGAAGGACTTTAGAGTCACCAGGCGATCCTGATGGGCGATTGCCACGCAGGCGGCCGGGAAGGCGCGCTGCGCAATCGCTTCGCGCAGCACCGAAAATGCCGAGGAAAAAGCTTCGTCCTGATCCTTCCAAGCCGGGACCAGGGTGGAAGTGCTATTTGGGGCTATGCTCACTGGAAAACCGCAACTTTACGGGTTATAGCAGACTGGAATGGGAGGGTAAAGATGACCGGCCCCGCCGGCCCTATGCTATGACCGCCCTGGAATGCCCAACCAAGCTTTCCCAGGCTTATCTTTAAATGCTTCGCCCCAGGTAACCCCCGCCCCGTCCGCGGCGTCTAACCCCTAGGGATTAGGAATAAAGATTGGGACTTGGTGGGTTCCGACCGGCGTATAATCAGGTTCAAGGAGTACGGTATGAAACTCAGATGGCTGGCAATCGCTGTGGGATTGGCGGCGTTCAGTGCGGGTCCCTGGACGTTAGCGCAAGTTTCCGATCAAGACAAAGATCAGCCGAAATCCGGAGACATGCAGAATGCGCCCAAGCAGGCGCCTGCGACGCTCCCAACGGCGGACGACAGCCAGATCAAGCATGACGGCGGCAAGACCGACGTCGATGCCGTGGGCAACCGCAACATCGGATGCGGTCGGGGCGTGGGGAACTGGTACACCGTCGAGGGCCAAGTCGCGCGCGGCCGGGTTTATGCCCAGCAGATCGAATCGCAAATCAAGCTGGTCAACGATCCGGTGATCACCGAATACGTAAACCGGATCGGCCAGAACCTGGTGCGCAACTCGGACGCGCAAGTTCCATTCACGATTAAAGTTATCGATTCCGACGTGGTCAATGCCATGGCTCTGCCAGGCGGATTTTTCTACGTCAACTCCGGCCTGATTCTTGCGGCCGACGAAGAAGCGGAAATGGCGGGCGTAATGGCCCATGAGATCGCGCACGTGGCCGCTTGTCACTACGGACGCGAAATGACGCGAGCCAACCTGCTCCAGATGGCGTCGATTCCGTTCATCTTTATGGGCGGCGCGATCGGCTACGCCGGTTATGAAGCGATGGGCTTGGGCATCCCGCTAACCTTCCTGCACTTCTCGCGCGGATTCGAAGCTGAGGCCGATTACCTCGGCATCGAGTACATGTATCGCGCCGGTTATGATCCGTCGGCCTTCGTCTCCTTCTTCGAAAAGATTCAGGCGATGGAGAAGAAGAAACCAGGCACTCTGTCGAAGGCATTCGATACCCATCCGCAGACTCCAGACCGTATCGAGAAATCGCAGGACGAGATTCGGAAGATACTTCCCGCCAAGCAGCAATACGTAGTGACGACCTCGGAGTTTGACGAGGTCAAGGCACGCCTGGCGGCCATCGAAAACAAGCACAAAGTCATCGACGAAAAAGATTCGAACAAGCCCAGCTTGCGGCGCACCGCAAACACCACCGACAAGTCCGGCGACACTAAGAGCGATGACGATCGTCCGACCCTGAAGCGCCGCGACGATTCGAATTAGTTCACGTAGTGACAGCCGCCTCGGTCTCAGGCGCTGAAATTGATCAGTGACCGGCGGCCTTGGCCGCCGGTTTTTATTTGTCCGCAACAGACCTGAAATTGCGTGTGGGCACGGTAAGATTGCCTTCTCGCTGATCATCCGGAAGATCGCAGCGCACGTGTCAGATTCTGCGCTGCGGCATAGTCCCGGTCTGGAGGACTAAACCAGGCCGGGAACGGGAGTCTAAGCCAAGACAAGAAAGCCTATCTCTTTGAGTGCGTGCGCAACGCCGTTCTTTAATGAAGCGAAGCTTCAGGATCGAAACATGTGCCGACCGCAAGGAAGTTAAATGGAAGCAGATTCGCATGCGGGGAAGAGGGATGAAGAATACAGAATTGACCGCTGCGGAAGACGGGGGAAGACTTCCTGTATTGCGGAAATATCTGCGCAGTGCGCTACGCCACGTGCTTAGCTAGTTCGGCCAAACGTTCCCGATGACGCTCCGGCGAGGTGATAACCTTCATCTCCTGCCAGTCATACGCAAATTCTTTGCCGCAACCTAAACAAGCAACGTACGTGCCGGTTAAGGCGGCGGCTTCGGGACGGCGGGCTTTTGCTCCCCGAATCGTTACTGGAAAACTGTAGCGCGCGTGCCTGCAGCCAAAGAACACATCCACCAATTTAGCGAACATGATCCACCTTCCACATTCGAGCCTGGGAGGCTCGAGGCCAGATTTCAACTATACGCCCCCGCCTCGACGATGTTCCGTCCTAGCGGATACTTAAATACTTAGATTCCTGAATTGACAAAACGGTTTCCGTTTTGTATACAAAGAGATTCCAACAGGGGAAAGACCCGCAAGCCCTTCTGCCGTATATAGTTAGGGGTAGTAACAGGAGTGGGAAGAAGACTACACGCTTTGCGGACCGCGTTTTTTCTGCTGCTGGCACTTGGTCATGATGGCCGATCGTAGTCGACTGCGGAGGTCATCAGGCAGTTCGTAGAGTTGGGAGTCGCGATAAATTTCGATGGTCTTCTTAGTCGTATCGCAGACGACGTAGCAGTTGTGGCACCAGGAAAGATGGTTTTCCAACTCGACCTTTGTCTTCTCGTCGAGCACGCCGTCCAGGTAATTCGTCAACTCGGTCAGGAATTCAGCGCATTTCACTGGTTGCCATCTCCGCTTGAAACATCTTTCGTTTTCGTTTTGTCATCCGCATTCTTGTCACTGCTCTTGCCATTTTCTCGTCTCTGAAAATAACGTCCCAACCGTTCGCGAAGCTGCAGGCGCGCTCGCAGTAATCGCGATTTCACCGCCGGGACGCTCAACTCCAGCGCCGCCGCGGTTTCCTCGGTTGAAAGTCCTTCCACATCTCTCAGCACGAACACCGTCCGGAAGCCCGGGGGAAGCCCCTGGATGGTCTTGCTTAAAATCTCGCGCAATTCAGCTTGCGTGTACTGCTGCTCTGGATTCGGACTCCAATCCGCAATCTCGCGGGGAAGGGAATCGTCTTCCGTCTTAATATCTTCGTCAAGCGATACTGTGCGCTCCGGCTTGCGCCGGCGTAACTTCATCAGCGCTTCGTTAACCGCGATCCGGACCAGCCAAGTATAAAACTTCGACTGCTCCTGGAACTGCGCCAAGTTTCCGTACGCTTTCAGGAACGCTTCCTGCACCACGTCTTCTGCGTCTTCGCGGTTTTGCGTGATGTGTTGCGCGATCCGGAAAACATTACGATCGTAACGGCGAACCAGTTCTTCGAATGCTGAGTCGTCGCCGCGCTTGGCGGCCTGGACCAGCGTCAACTCTTCGCTAACTGGCCCTACTACTTTGTTTTGGATGGCTTCCATTCGCTTACCGATGCAGTATTTTCGGATGCAAAAAGCCGGATACTGGACCCTGATGCAGCCCTAAAATTCGGAACTGTTATTCTACTTGGTAACCGGCATCTTTGCCCAATGGCTTTGCCATAGTCGGCAACCGAGCTTTGCGCTACAGTTCCAGGCAGCCGAGTGTAACGCGAGAGAGCAGGTACCGAAGTACCCTGATGTCACTCAACAAGTACCGTATAATCAGCGTTTAGGGCAGTGTCCTTCCGTGTGAACGCGCGCGCGGGAAAGACTTCGTTATTGGAATGGGTTCTCTGAGATGGCGGACAGCAAGGAACTTCAGCAAATCGTCGAGCATGCGGTAGCGAAGGTGCTCGACCGCCAACTTCCAAAGTTGCAGGCGGAGTTGGTTGCTCGCCTCACGGCCGACTTGCCCGCGCTATCGCCTGCGCCATCGAAAGGTGCAAGTGGCGCCGCGCAGAACGCCCTCGCTCCCGCTGTCGCCAGCATTCATGCCGGAACCACACAAAAAGAAATTCTGCGGGCCTTGCTCGATGCGAGCAACATCTACGGATCGCGTGTTGCGCTGTTCGTCGTGAAAGCAGGAACTGCCAATGGCTGGCAGAGTCGTGGTTTGGGCGAGGAGGATGCTGTCAAAGATTTTCCTCTGGATATGACCTCCGGACCCGCGGCTCACGCGTATCAAAACCGCACTGCGACTCCCGCAAACATTGCCGAGATGGATCGGCGATTCGTGAAGCAATTCGGCGGACCGGCGAACGAGCAGATTCTAGTGCTGCCGCTCGTCCTCAAAGATAAAGTTGCAGCGCTGCTGTACGCCGACGGCGGCGCGGATGGCGCGCTCGACGGGCCCTCGCTCGAAGTGCTGGTAATGGCCACTAGCGCGTGGCTGGAAGTGGTTTCGCTGCGCAAGCAGGCGCAGCGCGATTTCGGCGATGCCCCGGCCAGCGCAAATGTCGAGCAGCCTCCAGTCGCAGCCCCGGTGCAGACCGTCAGTTCATTTTCCGATCCCTTCGCGGGTCACACTCCCACCCACAGAGCGCCCAAGCCTGTGCCCGAGCCGGAACCGGCCGCGGAGGTGGTGGAAGTGGCTGCGCATGCAGCTTCGGCGAATGCCGCCGCGTCCGCTCCGGCTGCGGACCCGTTTGCCGGCCTCTCTGCCGAGGATGCCGATACTCACCGCAAAGCTCAACGCTTCGCGCGCTTGCTGGTGGATGAAATCAAACTATATAACCAGGCGAAGGTGGCCGAAGGCCGCCGCCACCGGGACCTCTACGACCGCCTGAAAGAAGATATCGAAAAAAGCCGCTCCACATTTCAAAAGCGCTACGGGAGCACGGCCGCGGCCAGCGGCGATTATTTTCAAAAGGAAGTCGTGCGCAGCCTGGCAGAAGACGACCTTTCCATCATGGGCGCGAACTTCCGCAAATAAAAATCGGGGAAGAACGAGTTCAGGTGGGCGCCATCGGCTGTAAGTCGAGCGCAGCTCGATCTTCGAGAACAGAGCACACCTTCAGCCGCCGCGGGAAGAATCACAAACGCATTTGACGTCGCGTCACAAACGGTTGCGGCAACGTGTAAGAGCGACCCTTTTAGGGCCGCGTAAGGAGGTCAAAGGAAAGCGGGCTTTAGCCCCTGAGGGACGCTCGGCCGAGATTCCCTTAAAATCATTTCTAGCATCTCAGTACATAGGTTCTGGCGTGCCCGCAGGAAAAAATTAAAGGTGGTTCGATTGGGTCTCAAGCTTTGGTGGTTGCTCGCGCTCGGCCTTCTGTGCCCGCTCCTGAGCAGTACGCGTTCGGTGGCATTTCTCCAACAGTCGTCATCTCCGACAACCTCGGATACTCAGGAAAAGAAATCCAAAGCCCAGAGTCCGACTGGCGCAAAGCCCGCGACGCCCAAATCTGCGCAACCGAAACCCACGTCGCCGTCAAAGTCCACCGGAAAGCCACGCCCCGCTGCCACTCGTGCCGCCACCGCGAAGCGAAGAAAGCGCCCCATATCCCCGCGTGTCCGCCGCATCCGCCAGGCGTTCGTAGCCTCCACAACTTTGCGTCCAATGGCGCAACAACTGATTCAAGAACGCACTCCCGCGGGATATGCCGGAGTCGAAGCCTATGCGCGCACGCACTCCAAAGAAGACGCTGGGGCGCTGGCTTGGCTGGTCGTGGGATACGCTCACATTCTCGACCACGAATGGCTCATGGCCATCGATCCCCTGAATCGCGCCAAGCCGCTGGCCGGCGATTTAGGAGACTACGTCGCCTACTACCTGGGAACCTGCTATCTGCAGACCGGACATCAGTCCGAAGGTCTCGCCGCGCTGTCCAACTTCAGCACCGCTTATCCCGATTCGTTGCTCATTCGCGACGCTCACCTGAGCTACGCAACCGCATTGCTGACCGAGGGCCGAGCCGCCGAAGCCGCCGACTTGCTCGAGAAAGACCGCCTGCCCGCCAGATCTGACATCGAGTTTGCCCTGGGGCGGGCTTATGCAATTCTCGGTCAAACCCAAAAAGCCGCCGACGCCCTGGCGAATGTTTATTACAACATGCCCAACGCGGCCGAAGCCGATGCCGCCTTTGCCGAATTGAAAAGACTTCCTTCGGCGCCCCCACCAACCCCGGCGCAACGCAAAACCCGCGCTGCCTTGCTGATGAAAGCCAAGCGTTACAACGACGCCGTGGACGATTATCGCGAACTCGCCCTCAATGCCAGCCCGGAACAACGTCCGGCAGCGGAACTCGCGCTCGCGGATGCGTTGCACCGCAGCGGCCGCAATCGCGAGGCCAAGTCCGAACTCTCCACTCTCCCGGGCGCGACCCCCGACCAGAATGCGCAGCGCCTCTACATTCTCGGCGAAGTCTTTTTTGCCTTGGACGAAAATGCAGATTTCTACCGCACCGTCGACGAACTTCGGCAAACCGCGCCTGCCAGTTCATGGCTCGAGCAGGCGCTACTCTCAGTGGCGAATCTTCATCTGGTGCATCACGAGTACGAACCGGCGCTCGACGCGTTTCGCGAACTGCAGCAACGCTTTCCGACCGGCGCGCGCGCTTCCTACGCGCATTGGAAAGCCGCATGGCTCACTCTGCGCTTTGGACGAAACGAAGAAGCCAAAAAACAGTTTGACGAACAGATCGGGATGTATCCCGCAGGCAACGAAACTTCCGCGGCACTGTATTGGCGGGCCCGCCTGGCAGAAGAAGATCACGACACAGCCATGGCTCGCGCCTATTATCAGAAATTATCGGACCGCTTTCGAAATTATTACTATGCCGAGTTGGGCAGGGAACGTTTGCAGAAACTTCCCGAAGTCCCCGATCCGCCGGGCCAGTATCCTCTGCTCGATCACATTCCGCCGCTCGAACATGGAGAGAAGGTAACTCTATCGGAACCGCCGAACGACGATCTTCACTTGCAGAAAGCGCAGTTGCTTGGCAACGGCGGTCTGGTGGATTTCGCCGTGCGCGAATTGCAGGCCGCCGCCACCGCCGACGGCGGAAATTGGGGTCCGGCCGAAACCGCGCAACTCTACGTCGACACCGGCCACTACGATCGCGCCATCGAAGTCATGAAACGTTCCGTCCCCAGTTATTTCGCGGTCGACATTCCGACCTTGCCGCGAGTTTACTGGGAAGCCCTGTTTCCACGCCCCTACTGGTCCGACCTGAAGAAATATTCCCTGGCCCACGGACTCGATCCCTATCTGGTGGCGTCCTTAGTCCGGCAAGAATCGGAGTTCAATCCACTCGCCGTTTCCCGCGCCAACGCCGTCGGCTTAATGCAGTTGCTGCCCAAGACCGGGAAGAACGTCGCCCACCAGGAATCGCTGAAGCACTTCAACGCGACCCAACTGCTTACTCCCGCAGTCAATCTGCAACTGGGCACGCGTTATTTTCGCGGCATGGTCGATAAATTCGGCGGATCGTTCGAGCACGCTCTAGCCGCTTACAATGCCGGCTCCGACCGCGTCGAGGATTGGATAGGACAAGGCCCCTATCGCGATTCCCCCGAGTTCGTGGAATCCATTCCCTTCACCGAAACCCGCGAATACGTGCAAGCAATCATGCGCAACGCCGCCGTCTACAAACAGCTCTACGGCGCCCCGTAAAACCGTCTCCCCACTCTGTCATTCTGAGCGAGTGCGAGCGAATGCGAGCGCGAGTCGAAGAATCCCTATCCCCTGAACAACCCGCGAGCAAATGCGGACTCCTCGCGCCACGATCCCATGGAACCAATACTCCGGTCCTTGCGTACCCCAAAGGTAGAGCCGGAGGTGTGCCGATGAAAGCTATTGTGTTCGTTCTCTTAAGCCTGAGTACCGCGAGCCTGAGCATCACGATGACCGCCCAGAACATCAAGGTCGAAGAAGTCGGCAAGAGTCCGCTCGAGGTCAAGTTCGCCTCCGGCGGTCAAGTTCGAATGGATCTTTGTTCCAGCGGAGTCGAACTCATCGGAACCGATCAACCCAGGTTGCGCGTTTCCTACCACCCAGAACGCGACGATGTGAAGGTGCAGATTCAAGTAGCCGGGGATCAGGCGGAACTCCAGATTACCAATTGCCCGCGCAATAACTTCCGAGCGACCATCGAAGTGCCTAAATTTTCAGCTCTTTACGTTCGAATGTTTGCCGGAGAACTCAAGGTGCGGGATATCGTCGGCGACAAGAACGTAATACTGCACTTTGGCCAGCTCACCATGGACATTGGAAAGGCCGAGGATTATGCCCATGTGAATGCATCGGTCAATAGCGGGCAACTGGACATTCCTTCTTTTGGCGTTTCGAAAGGGGGACTGTTTCGTTCCCTCGATCAAAGCGGCCCAGGCAAGTACCGCGTCTACGCCAACGTGGGAGCGGGCCAGTTGGACCTTCGTTAGAAATTACACGCCGCTCTTCTTCGGACGGCTGAAGAGAATCTCTGCTACCAGCAGCCCGGCCCCAATCACAATGGCGCTATCCGCCAGGTTAAAAACCGGCCACTGGTATTGCTTCACATAGAACAGCAAAAAATCCACCACCCGCCCGCTGGCCACCCGGTCCCAAAGATTTCCCACCGCGCCGCCCAGAATCAGCGACAGCGCAATCCCCGTGATGGTCAGGGCGCTCCGCTGTTTCCACAGCAGTACCGAGACAATCACCATGGCGATTAGCGAGAACCCAATCAGCAGTCCGGTTTTCCAATGCGACGTAGAATCGGCAAACAAACTGAACGCGGCGCCCGTATTTTCCGTGTGCGTGAGCCGAAAAAATCCTGGAATAATCTGAATGTGGGTAAACATCGGAATGCGAGCGCCCACCACCCGCTTCGTCCACCGGTCGAGGAGGACGACGAACAGCGCCAGCAGAAAGTGAACGCACCGGGCGCGATAGCAAGAGGCCATTCAGATTTTTTTCGTTTTTCTCTGAGTTCTCTGCGGCCGTCCTCCGCGACCTCTGCGATTAAAGGCTCTCGGTCGTATCGAGGCGAAGCCGAGCTAGCTTAACGCTATCGTTTCCAGTTCTTTCAGCACCGCGCTGCAGCGCTCGCAGACTGTCGGGTACGCCTTGTCCTCTCCAACATGCGTGGAGTAATTCCAGCAGCGGTCGCATTTGGCTCCGTCAGCTTTCTTCACCTCAATGCGCACCCCGCCAGTCCCATTGCCCGAGCCCTGCGTGAGCGTAACTGCAGAAACAATAAACAGGTAACGCAGCTGTTCCGCATGGCGCTGCAGCAGCGAGTACATAGGATCAGCTACAGCAATCGCAACCTGCGCCTCCAGCCCCGTCCCAATCAACTTGTTATTGCGCGCTTCTTCCAGCGCCTTCAGCATTTCGTCGCGCACTGCGCGCAGGCTCACCCACTCTTCATCCGACTTCGAATTAGAGGCGGGAAACTTCGCATCCCCTAAAATCTCCCCTGAAACGGGAAATTGCTCTATATGCACGCTTTCCGTGCGTCCTGCAACTTTCGGCAGATACGGCCAGATTTCCTCACAGGTGAAACTCATGATCGGCGCCAGCACACGTACCAGCGCTTCCCCGATCCGCCAGATCGCAGTCTGCGCGCTTCGCCGCCCCTTCGACTTTGGCGCGGAAATGTACAGGCGATCTTTCAGCACGTCGAAATAAAAAGCGCTCAAGTCCACGATGCAGAAATGATTTACCCGGTGATAAATCTTATGAAACGCAAACTCCTCGTATGCGCTCCGTACATCGGACGCGAACGCGCAGATCTGCCGCAGCATGTACTGATCCAGTTCTTCCATCTCTTCGAACCGCACCGCATCCTTCTCCGGATCGAAGTCATAAACATTTCCCAGGATGTAGCGAAAGGTGTCGCGAATCTTGCGATAGTTCTCCGCCACCCGCAGCATCAGCGCTTCCGACCCCACCACATCCTCGCGGAAATCGACCGAAGCCACCCACAACC
>Ga0073928_10004579_pt1 | contig 20285 bp, 15 predicted proteins | sample PaiPotPPA55metaG_FD_76969 | JGI IMG/M metagenome (GOLD analysis project Ga0073928, IMG submission 76969) | Iron sulfur acid spring bacterial and archeal communities from Banff, Canada, to study Microbial Dark Matter (Phase II) - Paint Pots PPA... ...
AGAATATGGGCCGGAGCGGTACTTCGAAGCAGGTGCGGGTACGAAAGCCATTTGAACCAATGGCGAATCTCTGAGGAGCTGCGGATAGTCATCCTGTGTGCACGGCCTGTCCCGCTGGCGTTCCGAAAATTTCGGGAAGCGAGCGGGGCAGGAAAGCCTAACGGTTGGCTCGTGGCGCCCACTTAATTCAGAGGTTCATGGCCTAGTCCCCACGGCCGAGCAGTCCGCTCTTTTTTTGTTTAACGGCGACAACTTTCTACATGCGCGTACTTTTTATCGGCGACATCGTCGGTTCGCCCGGCCGGCAAATCGTGCAGGACCGGCTGGCGGACATCGTCTCGCAAAGGCAGATCGATCTGGTGATCGCCAATGGCGAAAATTCGGCGTCCGGCTTCGGAATTACGCCGCGGCTCGCGGATGAGTTGCTGAGCATGGGTATCGAGGTTCTCACCGGCGGCAATCACAGTTGGGACCGCAAGGAAATCCTGGAGTACCTGCCACACCAGCCGAGATTGTTGCGGCCGGGCAATTTTCCAGAGGGCGTGCCGGGGACCGGTACTTACGTTGGGGTGGCGAAGAACGGCGTTAAGTATGCCGTCCTGAACCTGCAGGGTCGCGTGTTTCTGACTCCTATTGACGATCCTTTCAGGAAGGCCGATGCGGAGCTTGCCAAACTGCCGGCGGACGTGGCGTTCGTCTTCGTCGATATGCATGCGGAGACGACCAGCGAGAAGGTGGCTATGGGCTGGTATTTGGACGGTCGCGTCACGGCCGTGGTGGGCACGCACACCCACGTAGCGACGGCGGACGAGCACGTTCTGCCCCAGGGGACCGCCTACATCACGGATGTGGGCATGACCGGGCCGCACGGCGGCGTGATAGGGATGGACCGCGACGGGATTATCAAGCGCTTCCTCGACGGACTTCCCGCGCGCTTTGAGGTTGCCTCCGGCGACGTGCAAATGAATTGCGTGCTGATCGAAACCGATGACGCCGGGGAACGCAATGCGGCGGGGCGGCTCCGCGCTCGCTCCATCGAGCGGCTGCGATTGCATATCGATTGAACGGTGATTTATCGGTCGCGCAACCTCGCGAGACCGCGTGGCGTCTGAGTAGTCATCATCCTTGGTGCAGAAAAGGCGGCAGTTGCGTGAAAATCCCAGCGGCTTTGTGTGTGCTCGCGTGCCTGGCAACCCCTAGTTTCGCTCAAGACGAAGGCGAGCTTACCGCTAAAGCCCGCATTCTGAGCACGATCGGGCCGGGATTGCGCTCGGTCCGAATCGACGCAGATGGCAATACGTACGTACTGACATCACCCGCCGCCTACGTAACCGTCTTTGGCAAGGACGGCAAGCTCAGGAAGAACATTCCCGACTACCCCGGAACTGCTGGACCGCAATCGGCGGAGCTTCGGGCCATTCGCTTCGGCGAAAGCATGGACGTGGATGCCTCTGGCACGGTCTATGTCGCAGACCGCGAGGCGAACGCCGTAAAAATATGGGATGCCAACGGAAACGCGCGCATGGCTCAGGTGAAAGCCCCACTATCAGTGGCCGCGCTGCCCGACGGCGAAGTGGCCGTCGCGACCTTGCGCGAGCCTCACTTGGTGATGGTCTTCGATAAGAATGGGCGGGACGTGCGGGAGTTTGGCGATCCTGAGGAAATCAGCGATCGGACCGATCTCAATCGCTTCCTGAATATTGGCCAGCTAGCTGCGGACGCCAAAGGTCATCTTTTCTATGGGTTCGCCTATACGCCGGAGCCGACCGTGCGCGAATATGACCGCTTCGGCTACGCCGGCCAGGACATGCAATACACCGCGCTTGAGGCTGCGCCGGAGGCCCAGGCTATCCGGCGCGAAATCCGCCGCCAGGAGAAAAAAAGCGGCGCGCCGATTTTCAAGCGCGTCCTGAACGCTATAGGCGTGGACCGCGAATCTGGCGATGTCTGGATGGCGGTGGGTAACGAACTCTTTCGTTTCGATAAAGAAGGCACGCGCCGCGGTGGATACAAGCTCTACACCCCGGAAGGCGCGCGACTCGAACCGAATATCGTTCTCGTGCAAAAAGATCGTTTGATGATTGGCAGCGACCCTTTGGGCCTCTACGTATTCGAGCGCCCTGATAAAAAAACTTCGCAATAGTTCGAGTTTTCCTCAGGTACCGCGAGCGCCTTTTCGTTTGGAGCGGCGTCCACTCTGTAAATTTTCTGCGAAATTCCCTTTTGAATCAGCGCATCGCACGTCGCGCACGCGATTTTTGGGCTTGTGGAAAAACTGTGCACGAGGTGTGAACACCCGTTGACGTCCTCGCGCACTTTTCGCTTGCCCCGTGCGCTTCAATCGGCGACAATCCCGCGCTGTCTGATAGCAGTACGGGAGAGGGCCGAGAATTTCGCAGCAACGCGCGAGGCTTCAGGGGCAATTGGGAAGCTCGGCGCGGGAAGACCCCGAAGTTCCGAACAAACGATAGAGCGGTATACTGAATTTTGCTTTCCACAACTTTTTCACATCTGTGGAAATAGCCTAAGGTGCGTCTTTTTCTCTAATGACAGCTGCAGCCAATACGGCGCGTGAGCGCGAACCAGTCAACGCATGGGACAAGTTCCTGGAACTCGTGAAGTCCAGGGTCAGCATTAATACCTACACTACCTGGTTTCAGCCTACCCGCTTGAACCGCGCGGATGGCGACACTCTCTACGTTCAGATTCCCAGCACGGTCTTCCGGCAGGTGCTTACCCGGACCTACGGCGACATCGTCAAAGCCGTTTTCCACCAACTCGGCACGCCCAACTCAAAGGTTCAGTACGTCTGCACGGAAGAAGAGGCCGCGCCGGCTCCGGCTGCGGCACCTCCAAAGCAGTCCAGGCTGGATTTCGAGACGAACGACCACCAGCTCAACGTGCGCTACACGTTTGACAGCTTCGTGGTTGGCAAGTCCAACGAATTTGCGCACGCAGCATCCCGCGCGGTGGCCGAGCAGCCTTCCAAGGCGTACAACCCACTGTTCCTTTACGGCGGCGTGGGTATGGGCAAGACGCACTTGATGCACGCCATCGGGCACACGATCAAGAAGCGCAATCCGGCCATGCGCCTGTGCTACGTGAGCGCCGAAAAGTTCACCATCGAAGTCATTAATTCGCTGCGCTTCGACCGCATGATCACTTTCCGCGATCGTTTTCACACGGTGGACGTGTTGCTGGTGGACGATATTCAATTCATCGCCGGCAAAGAGCGCACCCAGGAAGAGTTCTTCCACACGTTTAACGCGCTCTACGAGCAGCAGAAGCAAATCGTGATTTCGTCCGACTGCCTGCCGAAAGATATCAATTCGATTGAAGAGCGGTTGCGCTCGCGTTTCGAGTGGGGGCTTATCGCGGATATTCAGCCGCCTGATCTCGAAACCAAGATCGCCATTTTGCAGAAGAAAGCCGAGAATGACCGCTTTCCTTTGCCCGACGACGTAGCTGAATACATCGCCCGCGCCATCAAGTCCAACGTGCGCGAACTGGAAGGCGCGCTGACCCGCCTGATGGCTTACGCTTCGCTCACTGGCGCTACGGTTTCACTCGCCACCGCGCAACAGGTGCTGCGCAATATCATCGCTTCGCAGGAAAAGCGCGTCACGATTGACTTGATTCAAAAGCGCGTCAGCGAACATTTCAATTTGCGCGAGCAGGATCTGAAGGTTCGCAGTAACACACGGGCCATTGCTTTCCCGCGCCAAGTTGCGATGTACATTGTCAAGCAGCTCACTACCGCGTCGCTACCGGAGATTGGCCGTCAATTCGGCGGCAAACATCACACGACCGTGCTTCACTCCATTAATAAGATTGAAGAGTTGCGCCGGTCCGACAAAGATCTCAATCGCGTAATCACTCGCCTAATGGACGCCCTGCAGTAATTAAATCCGCAGCCAACCGAACATAGCCAGATTCACGGTCCGCGCCGACGGCATTGGTAGCGCTGGCATCGCGGGCGCGTGTCTTCCTACGAATCGTCTGCCGCGTTGCACGTGCCAACTCCGCGCGCAGAATCACCATGTCTGATCGAACTCACGACCGCTAAATTGGCCTGTGAACATCATCTGGGAATCGTTTGCAATTTCTGTTGAAGACGTTGGATGAAAAGCGCGCTACTCGCGATGCGCGGATGGCAGAGTCCGTTTTTCCTCTGTTTACACAAGTCGCCACCGGAGGACGCTCCTCGTATCCGACGCGCAGCAAGTTAGTTGGAACGCTTTCCACTAATCCACAGCGATCATCACAACAACAAGGGTCCATCGTTTTATAAAAACCGTTCTGAAGAACTAAGCGTGTTGAATGTGTGATGATGGTTTTTGTTGTTGATAAAAATCGTTGCAGTAGAGTCAGCACCTCAGCGACGAGAGCTATACGCGAATGATGCACCTACACTGAATCATGATCTCCACTCATTTCCACAGACAGAAATCACCGTTGGGACTTTCTACTTCCTCGAAAAACGAGTAGAGTACGGCAGCAGTCGAGAACGCCATTGACCGCTGCGCGGTCGCAAGGTAACAATGACAGCACCCGCAACCGTTCGTGAGGATTATCAAGCGATGGAATTCAGCGTCTCAAAGTCCGCGCTGTTGAATGAGCTCAGCACCACGCAAGGTGTGGTCGAGCGCAAGACCACCATTCCCATCCTCTCTAATCTTTTGGTCGAAGCCAAAGACAGCCGCCTCAACATCACGGCCACCGATCTCGAGCTCAGCATTCGTACCTCTTGCGAAGCCAAAGTGAAAAAAGAAGGCGCCGGAACGATCCCCGCCAAAAAATTGCTCGAGCTCGTGCGCTTGCTTCCGGAAGGCGAAATAAAAGTCAGGCTACTGGAAAATCATTGGGTGGAAATAGTCAGCGACCGCAAGAAATACAAGCTGGTCGGCATGGCCAAGGAAAATTTCCCCGCCCTGCCGGCGATGCCGCACACCTTGGTGAAAATTTCCGCGCCCGTCATGGAAAGTCTTATCGCGAAGACAAAGTTTGCGATTTCCATGGAAGAGTCGCGCTACACGCTGAATGGCGGCCTGCTCATCTTGAAGCCGGACTCGCTGGCCATGGTTGCCACGGACGGGCACCGTTTGGCGCTTGCGGAGACCGATCAGAAGCTTGCCGGACTCAATGGCGAAGTGAAAGTGTTGATCCCCAAAAAAGCCATGGACGAAGTCGAAAAGCTGGCCGCCGCGGCGGGGTCCGACGCGCAGATCGATTTCGCCAAGGACGAAAGCAATCTCTTTTTCCAGGTCGGGCATCGTTTGCTGATCTCGCGCATACTAACCGGCCAGTTCCCAAATTATGAAGCGGTGCTCCCACGCGAAAACACCAAGACCGTCGTAATAGAGCGTGGCGAACTCACGGATGCCGTGCGCCGCGTCTCTCAGCTCGCGGATCAGCGCTCGCATGCTGTGAAGCTGGCTGTCTCGAAGGAAGGCATCGAGATCTCCGCTTCCAGCCCGGAGTACGGTGAAGCCAAGGAAAATATCGACAAGGAATACAAAGGCGATCCCATCGCCATCGGTTTTAATTCCACCTACATGCTCGATTTTCTTTCCGCAGCTGCCGATGGTCCCGTCAGCATCGAGCTAAAAGACGAGCAGTCCGCCGGCCAGATGCGCCCGCTCGCTGACGAAAGCTACCGCTACCGTTACATCATCATGCCCATGCGCATCTGAGCGAAACTGTAATTTGGCTAAACCCGTGCGTCTGAAATCTGTTCAAACCTTTCCAGGAGGGACTTGATCTCCGTTTCGGCGAAGCTCTGGCAGTCAGAATAAAGCTTGGTTAACAAGACTGGGAGCGCGTCCGCTAGGGAAGGGAGAACCTGCTCAAGTTCTGAAAATCCGCGACGAAAATTACGAATTCGTTCTAAGTTTTCAGTCAATCGCGCTCTCCGTTCTGCATCGTCTTCCCAGATAGTCCTCCAATATCGACAGGTAAAGCAGGGCCCGCCACAACCGCTACCTTCATGAGATAAGAACGATTCCCACCCGGATTTCGCAAGCGAAAGTCGTTTAAGCGAATCGTCCCGGCGCTTTTCACTGTTGCATTTCCTGCAAGCTATCAAGACGTTGCCAGGAACATGAAGACCTGCCCGATAACGATTCATACCGTCCAAATGCTCAATCACAGCCACTGTCTGCGTCAGGTCGCACGAGCAATATGGACAACGGTTATCAAACAGTTTTCTGACAAGCTCCCCGTATTGTTCGCTATCAACTCTGATCGGCCATTTCTGGCTGATCCTACGACTCAACTCGTGAAGGAACATACTCACCAGTTTGTTCGCCACGTCCGATTTGGCCCGCCGCGTTGCGGTGCGTAATTGCGAGGTGGCGTCTCTCATGTTGTTTCGTTCCCGAGCAGCCAATTAACATGGACACCCAAAGCACGTGAGAGGGCATTAAGTTCGTAGTCGAACACATGACGCTGATTGTTCTCGATTTTGGCTATCGCAGCGCGATCGAGCTGAATCCCTAGTTGAGCAAGTTTTCCGGAAAGAGCATCTTGGGTTAGCGCAGGTCTGCAATCCCGCCGCGCCTCAGCGACGCGCCTCCCAATAATATTTTTGCCCATCCGCTTTTTCACACCGAGAGGGTACCTTTTGCAAAACCGGATAATGTTCTAAACTAGAACATCCCGCGCGGAGCGCGCGAAAGCAAAAGCAGGCACAGAGAAGCCATTTCCACAGCGCAACGCCGCTATTCTTTTGGTGAGGGCGAGATGATGAGGAAAAAAAGAACCGCGCAACGATACCGAATAAGCGCTGCGCCAAACCATGAAAAGCTCCCCTGGCCTGGTTTGAAGGCAAAAGATCGCCTGAGCCGGGTGGCGACCCAGGCCGTGAAGGACGCGAAGGAAACCAGAGAGACAGAGCTCTGGGTAGAGAAACAGATTGCGCGGGTGCTTGATCATGTTCCGTCGGAGACGGCTGCAACGATTCTTTTTCGTGAGATCATCCGCCGGGAAAACCGCGAATTGCGCGAGTCAAGCTCGAGGTGCCAGTCAGGTAATCGAGGTTTGTAAATTCCACGTTGGGAGACAGATTTACTTCCTCCAAAGTAACTGGAAATACGTAACTTACGTGATTTCCGTGCGCCGCATGAGACTTGAGAAAACCTCTCAGATCACGTGTAATTTCCGAGTATCAAATCGCTGTTCGGTTCCTCTCAATCGGCCCGTCCCCGCAGTCTGGGACACGTCCGCCAAGTGAATGCGTCGGCAGTTTTTCGGCTCTGCGCCAGGAGCCTTGCGCCGCGTCCTTGGAACGAAAGCCTGGCGAACTCGCAACAAGTTCGTTGGGTACCAAGTCTTCGCCACGTCTCGCTGCGCGAGACGGGATGGAGCAGAAACCCTACGAGTTCCGGTCACACGCGGCCGGGGCCAAAGGGTAAGGCGACGCACGGAGAAGAAGTTCGCATCCACGCCTTCCCTCGATACGAATTTGTAGAGCGACATGCGCGCTACGCGTCTGAACGCAAATGTGTTGATGCTCGGCGCAAGCCTTAAGCAAGTGTTTGTCAGGAGAATGAATGGGCGACAAAGAGGATAAGAGTAAAGAGACGGTCGTCGGAAAAGCCCCAGGCCATCAGTACGACGCCAAATCCATTAAAGTGCTCGGCGGCCTCGAAGCCGTGCGTCTGCGTCCTGCTATGTACATCGGCTCCACTGGCGAAATGGGATTGCACCATCTCGTGTGGGAAGTGGTCGACAACTCGGTCGACGAAGCGATGGGTGGTTACGCGGACGAGATTAACGTGACCGTGCACGCGGACGATTCGGTCACCGTGGTCGACAATGGCCGCGGCATTCCGGTGGATATGCATGCCACTGAAAAGCGTCCAGCTGCCGAAGTTGTCCTCACGGTGCTACACGCCGGCGGAAAATTCGACAGCGACACGTACAAAGTTTCTGGCGGCTTGCACGGCGTCGGTGTTTCCGTCGTGAACGCGCTTGCTGATTGGCTGGAACTGGAAATTTCGCGCGACGGCGGCGTGTGGGAGCAAACCTACGAAAAGGGTAAGCCTACTTCCAAGCTGAAGCAAACCGGCAAGACGCGAAAAACCGGAACGAAAGTCACGTTCCATCCCGATCCTTCGATTTTCGATAAAACGAGTTTCAGCTTTGACACCCTGGCGCAGCGGCTCCGCGAACTCGCGTTTTTGAACAAAGGCCTGAAGATTACTCTCACCGACGAGCGCACGGAAAAATCCACGGAGTTTCGTTTCACTGGCGGCATCGGCGAATTCGTCAAGCACCTGAATCGCGGGAAGACCACTCTGCACGATTCGCCGATCTACATGGAAGGGAAGCGCGGCAACGTTGAAATCGAAATCGCACTGCAATACAACGACACGTACGGCGAAAACGTTTTCGCTTTTGCCAATACGATCAACACGGTCGACGGCGGCACGCATCTTTCCGGCTTTCGTTCCGCGCTGACACGTTCCATTAATAACTTCGCTTCCTCCGCCGGCATGCTGAAAGAGCAGAAAGACGAAGTCAGCATCAGCGGTGACGACGTTCGCGAAGGTCTCGTCGCGGTCATCAGCGTGCGCCTGCCGCAGCCACAGTTTGAAGGGCAGACCAAGGGCAAGCTGAATAGCGATATCAAGGGCGACGTAGAGCAGCTCGTTAACGAGCGTTTGGGCGATTGGTTCGACAAGCACTCCACCGTGGCTCGCCGCATCATTGGCAAGTGCATTGAAGCCGCGCGCGCGCGCGAAGCTGCCCGCAAAGCCCGCGAACTCACCCGCCGGAAATCCGCGATGGACTCGAGCGGCCTGCCCGGAAAACTCGCCGATTGCCAGGAGCGCGATCCCTCTCGCTGCGAATTGTTCGTCGTCGAGGGTGAATCGGCCGGTGGCTCCGCAAAAATGGGCCGTGACCGCAAATATCAGGCCATCCTGCCACTCAAAGGCAAAATCCTTAACGTGGAAAAAGCGCGCTACGACAAGATGCTCGGCCACGAAGAAATTCGCGCCATCATCACGGCGCTCGGCACCGGCATCGGCAAAGACGATTTCGACGCGGGTAAGCTGCGCTATCACAAAATTATTCTCATGACCGACGCTGACGTCGATGGCAGCCACATTCGCACATTGCTGCTCACTTTTTTCTTCCGCCACATGAAGGAGCTAATCGAGCGGGGCCACGTTTATATCGCGCAGCCGCCGCTCTATCGCGTCAAGCGCGGCAAAACCGAGCGCTACATCCGCGATGAAAGCGATTTCGCGCATGAACTGATGAAGCGCGCTACCGAAGACCATGTGGTCAAGGCGAAGGAAGGCGTCTCGCTGGAAGGCGCGGGCCTGACAAAATTTCTTCTGAACGTGCAGGAATATGAAGCAGCCGCCGCAAAGCTGGGCCGCCGCTTGCGCGAGCCTGGGCTAGTGGAGTTGCTGGCGGAGAGCGGCCTCGAAAAGAAAACAGATTTTGAAGACAAGAAAGCGCTGGAGAAATTCCTGAAGGAAGTCGATAAGGCCAAGCTCAAGCTCGAGGGCAAAATCATTTTCGATGAAGAGCACAGCCTCAACGAAATCCAATTCGGCCCGCCGCACAGCCAAAAAATCAATTGGGCGCTCGCGTCCACCGCGGAGTACAAGCGACTCCGTTCGTTGGCCAAGCTGGTCGACGAATTCAACAAGCCGCCCTTCGTTGTGACCAATAATGGAACGAAAGTGAGCAAAGAGAAGGCGCGGGACGTTTTGAATTACGTCGTTGAAGACGCAAAAAAGGATTTCACGATCACGCGATTCAAGGGCCTTGGTGAAATGAATGCCGAGCAGCTTTGGGATACGACCATGAATGCGGAGACGCGCACACTGCTGCAGGTGAAGTTGGAAGACGCCGTCGCCGCTGAAGACATTTTCACGACTTTGATGGGCGAAAACGTGGAAGCGCGCCGCAAATTCATCGAGGAAAACGCCCTCGAAGTCCAAAACCTGGACATTTGATCGATGGCGCAGAGCTGATGCCGGAAACAGGCAAGGGATCAACACGCGATGCCGTGCGTTGGGGTTTGCTGCTGGCGGCGGTGGCCGTATCGGGGTATCGCCTGCCGCGCGTGTTTCGTAATTTCGAGGAGTGGCGCGCCGCGCTCGCGGTCGATCCTTCCGCAGCCGCTCTCTACCGGACGACTTTCATGGTCGAAGCTGTGGGCGTTGCAGTGGTCGTAGCCGTGGGCGTTGCAGTGGTCGTAGCCGTGGGCGTTGCAGTGGTCGTAGCCGTGGGCGTTGGGATTTTCTATCTCCTGCGTCCGCGAGCGACGAAACAAACATGATGTACCAGGTTGGCTGGAGCACGTTGCCAGGGCTGCGGGGACTAGCTTGCAGCGATTTCCGCGCCACGCCGACGGCAGCGCCGGACAACCAAGCGGGCGTAGCGGTGGAATTCGCCAGTGAAGCGCAACGCGACGAATTCTTGCAGCAACTGGAGAAGAATTTCGCGGCGCGGCGTTTTACAAACGCAGCCGACGCTTTCGACGCTGTGAAAGCGTACATATTTGAGCACGCGGGGAAATAGGTTTTGACGCGTTACCAATCACCTGTCACGAGGACACATGGCCGACGAAACAAATAAATCCATTCTGCTTCCTGTCGATATCGAAGCGGAAATGCGCAAGTCGTACCTGGACTACGCGATGAGCGTAATCATCGCGCGAGCTCTTCCCGACGTGCGCGACGGCCTCAAGCCCGTGCAGCGCCGCATCCTTGTGGCCATGAACGATCTCGGCCTCGCCTCCAATCGCGGCTACCGCAAGTGCGCCAAGATCTGCGGCGACACTTCCGGTAACTATCACCCGCACGGCGAAGCCGTCATCTATCCCGCGCTCGTCCGCCTCGCGCAGGATTTCAACATGCGCTATCCGCTCATCGACGGGCAGGGAAACTTCGGCTCCGTCGACGGCGATCCCCCGGCGGCCATGCGGTATACCGAAGCGCGCCTGGCAAAAATCAGTGAAGACATTCTCGCCGACCTCGAGAAAGAAACCGTCGATTTCATTCCCAACTTTGACCAAACGCGCGAAGAGCCTGTCGTGCTGCCCTCGCGCATCCCGAACCTTCTCGTCAATGGCGCCAGCGGCATTGCCGTCGGCATGGCAACCAATATTCCGCCGCACAACTTGCGCGAAATCGTCGAAGCCGCCCTTCTGCTCATCGACAGACCCGACGCCACGCTGAAAGAAGTGATGAAGCTCGTCCCCGGCCCGGATTTCCCGACAGGCGCGTACATTGCCGGGCGCGAAGGCATCGAAGCCGCGTACAAAACCGGCCGCGGCAGCTTCATGATGCGCGCTAAAGCTGCCATCGAAGATGTCGGCAAGGACCGCGAAAATATCGTCATCACCGAAATTCCGTATCAGGTCAACAAATCCAGGCTCATTGAGCGCATCGCCGAGCTGGTCCAAAGCAAAAAAATCGAAGGAATCGCCGACGTGCGCGACGAATCCTCGCGCGAAGGCATGCGCATCGTGGTTGAAATCAAGCGCGGCGAAGAATCGCAGCTCATTCTCAACAATCTTTTCAAATACACGCAGATGCAGGAATCCTTCGGCATGATCCTGCTGTCTATCGTCGCGGGGCAGCCGCGCGAGCTTGGCCTCATTCCGCTGATTAAGTTATTTATCGATCACCGCGTCGAGGTCGTTCGCCGCCGCACGATCTACGAGTTGCGGAAGGCCCGTGAGCGCGAACACATTTTGGTCGGATACCAGATCGCGCTCGACCACCTCGATGATGTCATCCGTATCATCCGCGGTTCCGCCAGCCGCGCCGAAGCCAGGGAAAACCTGCTCAAGTATTTCACTGAGCAGGCCGTCACCATCACCGAGAATGGCAAGTCCAAGAAACTCGAAGGCGTCAAGCTCGATGGGCGCAAGTACAAACTCGGGCCCATTGAAGGTGATACCGCCGGACGTGGCGCGACGCTGGGCCTCACACCGATTCAGGTCGACGCCATCCTCGAATTGCAACTACATCGCCTGACGCAGCTGTCGGTCGATGAAATTCTCAAGGAACTGAAGTCCATCCGCGAGCACATCGCCGAGCTTGAGGAAATCCTCTCCAGCGACAAAAAGCTGAAGCAGGTGATCAGCGGCGAGCTCAAGGAAGTGCAAAAATCCTACGGCGACGATCGCCGCACGCAAATCGTCGATAAGGTCGACGAAATAAAGCTTGAAGACTTGATCGCCGACAGCGAAATGCTCATCACCGTGAGCCACAATGGCTACATCAAGCGGACTGCGGCCGACACCTATCGCCACCAGTCACGCGGCGGCAAAGGCCGCATTGGTGCGCGCACCAAGGAAGAAGATTTCGTCGAGCATCTCTTCATTGCTTCGGCGCACAGCTATATTTTGTTGTTCACTTCTAAGGGCCGCGTTTATTGGCTCAAGGTATATGAGTTGCCGGAGGCCGCGGCAGCAACCAGAGGCCGGGCCATTTCGAGTCTCGTGAAATTTCAAGAGGATGAAAAACTCACCGCGCTGGTAGCCGCGCGCAATCTCGAAGAAGCGGGCCAGTTTGTTTTCATGGCCACACGCAATGGCACGGTGAAAAAATCCGCCCTTACAGAATTTTCCAATCCGCGGTCCACCGGCATCATCGCGATCACTCTCGACGGCAAAGATGAATTAATCGGCGCAAAACTCACCGACGGCAAGAAAATGATTTTCCTGGCCAGCCACGAAGGCCAAGCCATCCTGTTCCGCGAAACGGAAGTTCGCCCGATGGGCCGCGGCGCCGGCGGTGTCAACGGCATGGATCTGGACACGGAGGACTACGTCGTCAGTATGGACGCCGTGCAGCCCGCGTTCGACATCATCGCCAAGGAACACAATCAGACCTCGCAAAATCTCGAAGAGCTGGAAAACGAGCAGATTAAGGGTTCGCTCACCACGCTGATGCTTACCGTCGCCGAAAAAGGCTTCGGCAAGCGCACTCCGCTATCGGAGTACCGCATCACTTCGCGCGGCGGCAAAGGTGTCGTCAATATCAAGACGACAGACCGCAACGGCTCCGTCGTCGCCACCCTGCAAGTCACGGAAGAGTCGGACGTAATGATCATCACGCACAATGGCAAAGTCATCCGCGTCCATGCCAACGAAATCCGTGAGGCTGGCCGCTCGACACAAGGCGTTCGCCTGCTCCGCTTGGACGACGACGACTCCGTAGCCGCGGCCGCCGTCCTCCAGGACGACAACGACGAAGAGAAGAAGTAGCCGCTGGCGGTAGCACAGGCACTGTTGTTGACCCTTACCTCGCAGGACCCAGTGACCTTTGCTCAACGAGCAACTTGCAATCGGTTCATAATGTTAGAATCCTCGCCCTATGAAACTCTTTCGACGTTTTCCCATGTATCTGCTGTTGATTGTTGTCCCCTCGCTATTCCTCTCCACGACCGCCTCTTCGCAGAAACGCACGCCCAACAAGCCCTACTTGGTCTACGTCGGCACGTACACGAACAAGAGCGCCAGCAAAGGAATCTACGTTTACAGTTTCGATCCGGGGACGGGCAAACTGACCTCACTGGGCGTTGCTGCCGAGTCTGAAGATCCCTCTTTCCTCGCCCTGCATCCCAGCGGCAAGTATCTCTACGCCGTAAACGAAATCGACCATTTCGGCGCGCAAAAAAGTGGCGCCGCGAGCGCTTTCTCCATCGATCGAAAAAACGGAAAACTCACTCTCCTGAATCAAGCCGCCACGCGCGGCGCCGGTCCTTGCCACATCTCCTTGGACAAGTCTGGCAAGTTTGCCCTGGTCGCGAATTACGACGGTGGAAGCGTGAGCAGTTTTCCGGTTCACGATGACGGCACTCTCGGGGAAGCCGCTGACTTCGTCCGGCATCACGGCTCTAGCGTAAACAAGGAACGTCAGGAAGGTCCACATGCTCACTGGATCGGAACCTCGCCGGACAATCACTTCGCTCTTGCCGCCGATCTCGGTCTCGATGAGGTCCTGATTTATCGCTTCAACTCCGCCAAAGGCACGCTCACGCCGAATAATCCGCCCTATGCCAAAGTAAATCCGGGCGCCGGACCTCGCCACGTTGCCTTCCATCCCAACGGCAAATTTGCCTACGTGCTCACCGAATTGGAAGACAGCGTCACCGCGTTTGCTTACAAAGCCAGCAACGGTTCGCTCTCGCCGCTGCAAACAGTCTCTGCGCTCTCTACGCTGCGAAAGGATTACAAGGGCCCCAAGGAAGCCGCGGAGATCGCCGTGCATCCGAACGGAAAATTTCTTTTCGCCTCGAACCGCGCCGGCATGGACACTATCTCCCTCTTCTCCATCAACCCCGCCAAAGGCACTCTCAGCCTTCGCGATGAATATCCCACCATGGGCAAAACTCCGCGCAACTTTGCCATAGATCCCACCGGCAAATTTCTGCTCGCGGCCAATCAGGAGTCAAACAATATCGTTGTCTTCCGCATAGACTCCACCAGCGGCGCCCTCACCCCCACCGGCGAAATCGTCGAAGCCCCCGCCCCGGTCTGCATCACGTTCTTACAACTCTACTGAGTCAGTACTCGGCAATCGCTTTCACCCGTCCAATTCTTGATACAATCCGCGTTCGTCTGTGACCAGGAGAAATAAATGATTCGTCGCCACCAAACGCGTTCACTACTTCTGTGCGCAGCGATTCTGCCCGTGCTATTGGTTTCGAGCGCGGCCAGAGCCGATGAAACCGCGCCCGCGCGCGACCCTAAGCAGCCCATCAATGACGCATATACCGCGAAAATAAAGAAATACACCACCGCGCCGGTTTTCACCTCGCCTCTAGTCGACTATCTTCCCGCTTCCAAGAACGTTCCCACCCCCGAAACCGTCCTCGGTGATATCTCTGGCGCGCCGGGCGTCCTCCCCTACGCCGAAGATGTCTACCAATACATGCGCCTCCTCGCGAAGGCCACCACGCGCGTCAAGGTTTTTTCTATCGGCACGACCGAAGAAGGCCGCGAAATGATCGCCGTCGCCGTCTCCTCCGAGGAAAATCTTAAGCACCTGGACGAGAATCGTGCGCGCCTCGCCAAGCTGGCCGATCCGCGCACCATCAAGCTGGACGACGCTGAAGCGGACCGTATCGTCGCGCAGTCCACGCCCATCTACTACATCACCGGCACGATCCACTCGCCCGAAACCGGCGCGCCCACCGCGCTCATGGAGCTTGCCTATCGCCTGGCAGTTGACGACAGTCCCTACATTCGTGAGATTCGCGACGGCGTCATCACACTAATCACGCCCGTGGTCGAAGTCGACGGCCGCGACCGCATGGTCGACATCTACCGCTGGCACCTCGCGCATCCTAAAGATTTTTATCCGCCGCTGATTTACTGGGGCAAGTACGTCGCGCACGACAACAATCGCGACGCAATGGGCGTCACTCTCAAGCTAACGGAAAATGTCTTGAACACTTACGTCGGCTGGAAAGCGCAAGTCCTTCATGATCTCCACGAATCTGTTCCCTATCTCTACGACAACACCGCGGGCGACGGCCCCTTCAATGCCTGGGTCGATCCTATCCTGACCGACGAATGGGAAATGATTGGCTGGCGCAACGTTGCTGACATGACCAAGTTCGGCATGCCCGGTGTATTCACCCACGGCGTGTTCGATACATGGTCGCCCGGCTACCTGATGTTCATCGCCGCCATGCATAACGGTATCAGCCGCCTTTACGAAACTTTCGGCAATGGCGGCGCCGATACCGAGGAACGCACGCTCGATGCGCAGGAGTATTCACGCACCTGGTGGCGCCAGAATCCACCATTCCCGAAAACGCTGTGGTCTCAGCGCGATAACAACAATTATGAGGAAACCGGCCTGCTGACCTCGTTGCATTTCTTCAACGAAAACAAGCGCCTCTTCCTGAAAAACTTTTACCTGAAATCAAAACGTTCGATTACTAAGCCCACGGAAGAAGGACCCGCCGCCTACGTTCTGCCGGGCGATGATCCGCGCCTCGAGCTGCAGACGGAATTGCTGCATGTGCTGCAAAAACAGAAAGTCGAGCTTTCTCGCGCCACGTCAGCCTTCACTGTCACATTGCCGGTGAAGAAGTCCAAGAAATTCCGCAAAAAAGAAGACGCCAAAGAATCCAGCGACAATGGAAAGAAAAAAGACGCCGAGCCCACGACACGCGAATTTCCCGCCGGCAGCATCGTCATACGCATGGACCAGCCCTATTCCCGAATCGCCGATGCACTCCTCGATCATCAGTACTGGAGTCCCGACGATCCACAAAAAACTCCCTACGACGACACCGGCTGGACTTTCGGCGAACTTTTCAACGTCAAAGTTTTCCGCATCACCGACCCGAAGGTGCTCGAAGCCACAATGGAGCGCATCAACGAGGTGAAGCCGGCGGGCGGCGTGCAAGGCGAAGGCGCCATCTTCGCCATCAACAACAGCGCTGAACCCGCGCTTGCCACGCTGCGCTACAAACTTCGCGACGCCGACATGCAAGCCGCCGAAGAGCCATTCGAAGCCGCCGGCAAAAAATTCAATCGCGGCTCGCTCATCATTCGCGGTGTAGCGCGTTCCGATTTTGACCGCGCCGCGAACGAGACGGGTCTTCACGCTACTGCTCTAGGCGCGGCGCCCAGCGTGAAAACGCATCCCGTGCGCGCCGCCCGCGTCGCGTTCGTGCATACCTGGCTGAGCACGCAGACGGAAGGCTGGTGGCGCCTCGCGCTCGATAACCTGAAAATCCCGTACGATTACATCAGCACGCAAGTCATCGCCAAGACCGACGACCTCAACGCGAAATATGACGTGATCCTATTTCCTCCCGTCGGCTACAACTCTTCAACGACCGCGATCATCAATGGCATGCCCATGAACTGGGGCAACCCGCTCCCTTGGAAAAACACCCCCGAGACTCCCAACCTCGTCGGCAAAAATGATTCCACTGACGACATGCGTCCCGGCCTCGGCTGGGACGGGGTCGCGCACCTGCAATCGTTTGTCTCGAAGGGAGGCGTGCTGCTCACCGTCACAGACACGTCCCGCTTTGCCCTTTCCATCGGCCTGGCGGACAGCGTCAGTCTCGCCACTTCACAAAAAATGAATATTGTCGGCTCGGTGCTCGCCACTCGCCTGGTCGACGCTGCCAGCCCGATCGCCTACGGTTACGACGAGAGCCTTTCCGCCTACTGCGACAACGGCCCTATCTTTACGCTCAACAGCATCGCGGGCGGCCGTGGATTCCGTCGCTTGGGCGGCCACAGCACTTCGCGCCCCACGGGCAGAGGCACCGCCAATGATCCCGATTTCACCGTCGGCCGCCCAGGAACCGAAGCCCCCGAGGAGCCAAGCTCAGAGTTATGGGAATATCCACAAGTGAGCGACGAGCAAAAGCGCAACGGTCTCCGCGTCATCCCTCCCGCCGACCGCGCGCGCGTGATCTTGCGTTACGCCGACAACAAGGATCTGCTCGTCTCCGGCCTTCTCGAGGGCGGTGACGAGATCGCCCAGCATCCGGCGGTCCTAGACGTGCCCTCCGGACATGGACACGTCATCCTGTTCTCCATCAATCCCGTCTACCGAGGCGAAACCCGCGGCACATACTCGCTAGTCCTAAACACAATCCTAAACTTCGACAACCTAGACGCGGGCCGAACCATCATCGAAAAGTAAGTTGAGGTGTTCAATCTCCGCACCTGTAGCTCAGGTTTACCCTGAGCCTCGAACGGGTCCGCCTTTTGGACCTGAGGCCTTTCTCTTTCGCCGTTCCCCGGCACCGGAGTACAATCCCGCCACTATGCCGAAGCCCAAAGCAAGGAAGCGCGCACCGAAACGCAAATCGCGTCCGACCGCCTCCGCCAAGCTCCCGAAAAACGCCGTAACTTTAGTCGTGGTCTTGCGCCCCAAGCCGGGCCAAGAAACCTTGCTCGAAGCGGAGCTCCGCGCTCTGGTCGGCCCCACCCGCCGCGAAGAAGGCTGCATCACTTACGACCTGCATCGCGCCGTCGAGCCGCCCGGCGCCTTCCTACTCCACGAAGTCTGGGCCACGCGCGAACATCATCGCCTGCACACCAAGACTCCGCATTTCCTCCGCTGGGACGCCCGCAAAGACGTCCTCCTCAATTCCCGCGAAGTTAGCTTCTGGTCGCAAATCGCGTAACGAGGGCTCAACCTCTCCCGGCCACGTGCGTATATTCTCCGCTAGAAATATGCATTGACAAGAATATACACGTTGGGGCATATTAGGACCCACCATGTTAGAAACCTTCCGTGCCTTAGCCGAGCCAAACCGTTTGCAAATCATCGAACTCTTACTGAACGGTCCACGCCCGGTCGGGGACATGGTGGAGCAGCTAGGCCTTCGCCAACCCCAAGTCTCGAAGCATCTCCGCGTGCTGAGTGAGGCCGGGCTAGTGGACGTTCGCGTCGACGCGCAGCGCCGAATCTATGCCTTGCGCCCAGCCCCGCTGCAGGAGCTTGAGGCTTGGGTGGAGAGGTATCGCCGCATCTGGGAGCGCAATTTCCAGCGCCTTGACGCCCTGCTCGGTGAGATGAAGGCCAGCGAGAAAAAACATGGACGCAAAAAGTCACATACCAAGCGATAGGAGAGATCACCGATGACGAATGAAGGAAATCTAAAAGTAACGGCGCGCGGCGATCGGGAAATCGTGATGACGCGCGCCTTTGACGCGCCGCGCACTATGGTCTTCGACGCCTTCACCAAGCCCGAACTGGTCAAGCGTTGGATGCTTGGGCCCGGGGGCTGGTCTATGCCGGTCTGCGAGATCGATTTCCGGGTGGGCGGTGCGTATCGCTACGTGTGGCGTAACGACTCCAACGGAAACGAGATGGGACTGGGCGGCGTCTATCGCGAAATCGTGGTGCCAGAGCGGGTCACCGCCACGGAGAAGTTCGACCAAGCTTGGTACCAGGGCGAGGCCGTCGGTACGCTCGTTTTGATCGAGCAGGGCGGCAAGACCACTGTCACGCAGACGATGCTGTACGAGTCGCCCGAAACACGCGACACCGTCCTTAAGTCCGGAATGGAAAAGGGAGTGAAGGCAAGCTACGACCGGATGGCGGAGCTACTGGCTCGAGGCCTGGAGAAAGGCGCGAGCAAGTCATGAGCGAGACAAATTCTCCGCGTCGTACGCTTCAAAGCATCGGCGCGGTGCTCGCGGGCATGCTCGTGGGCATCGTTCTCACCCTCGGCACGGACGAGTTGTTGCACCTCGCCCGCATTTTTCCGCCTTGGGGCCAGTCCATGGTCGGCTTCGATGGCGTTTTGCTGCTTGCGACGGCGTACCGTGTGGTCTACGGCATCGTGGGCAGCTACGTCATCGCGCGGCTCGCGCCCAATCGGCCGATGCTGCACGCGCTTATAGGCGGCGTTATCGGCCTCATTGTCAGCGCTGTTGGCGCAGTCACGACGTGGAATAGCGGTCCTGCGTTCGGACCTCACTGGTATCCGCTCGCGCTCATCGTCACCGCGCTTCCGTCCGCCTGGGTCGGCGGCAAACTCCGAGTTATGCAGTTGCGCTCGCCTACTCAGGTAAGCGCTGGCCCAGCATTGTGAGGACCCATTACTCCGATGCTGTAGCATTAATCTGCTCTGCGTTTCAGCGGCTTGCCAATCGCCAGCAGAAAAATCGCGCTCTTCTCTTTCGCATGCGGGGAAAAGAATTGCACCACCTCGTCATCGAAAAACGTCAGCCCGCTGGCGCCCAGGCGCAGCGCGTATGTGGCCAAATACATCTTGCCGCCGATCGCTCCCGCTTCCAGTTGGACGGCGCGGTAGCCGCGGTTTCCGTATGCTTCCAGGACACGATTCAAATCGGCCAGAAAAAAGACGTCCACGCACGCATCCGCCGGTAGTTGCTGCTCCAGTCCAAGCCGGTAAGCCTCAGCGCGAAACTTCCCGGCTTTCAAGAGCTCCAGTATTTTCCGCTCACGGTGGAATAAATAGGCGCCCGGGGCAAGCCCCTCGACCGAATGCACGATCAGGTAAACGTCATTGAGCTGCGCGCCGGGCTCGAGAAAATCAGCCGGAACGCCTCCCGTCGGGCGGTCGAGAATTGTTGAAAGTTGCGCCAGCGTAATCGATGCCGCCGCATCGAAAGTCCGCGTAGAGCCGCGCCGTAGAATCACTTCCTCGATCGTATCCGCGGGCTGCTCGTCTTCTGGCAATATCTGCAGCCGGATTTCTTCCCCAGCTGGAGCGGAAGACGAGAGCACCAGCCGCCTCCCGCGCTCCCGCCATTGCGCCACTTCCTCCGCGGATGCAAGCGAAGACGCCTCGTG
>Ga0073928_10004580_pt1 | contig 20284 bp, 20 predicted proteins | sample PaiPotPPA55metaG_FD_76969 | JGI IMG/M metagenome (GOLD analysis project Ga0073928, IMG submission 76969) | Iron sulfur acid spring bacterial and archeal communities from Banff, Canada, to study Microbial Dark Matter (Phase II) - Paint Pots PPA... ...
GAAGACCGCGCGCTGTTAGAGGAGGCTTTGACCGAGCAGGCCGGCCACAAAGTGGAACTTTTTACGCCGCAGCGCGGAAACAAGCGTGCTTTCCTGGACCTCGTAGAAAACAACGCGAAGCATTCTTTCGAGCAGCGCTTCCGCGTGCTGAAGCCTACGTCGAAGGCAATCGGCGAAGCAGTGCAAAATGTCCTGAATTTGCTGGAGGAGCCACGCCGCATCGAAAGCTTCGACATTTCGCACATTCAAGGCACGGACACCGTGGCTTCCATGGTCGTGTGGGAAGACGGCCGGATGAAGAAATCGGAGTACCGCAAGTTCATCATTCGCGGCGACGAAGGCCAGGTGAACGGTACATCGAGCAGCCCTCTCCCGGTGCTCGGGCAAAACGACGATTTCGCCAGCATGCGCGAAGCAGTCACTCGCCGATACCGCCGCGTCCTTGAAGAAAAGCGGCCAATGCCAAGCCTGATATTGATCGACGGTGGCATCGGCCAGTTGCACGCCGCGGCGCAAGCTTTGGAATCGCTGCAAATCATCAACCAGCCAATGGCCAGCATCGCCAAGAAGGAAGAAATCTTGTATATCCTCGGCCAGGAGGATGAGCCCTGCATTCTGGACCGGCACTCGCCCGTCCTGCACCTGATTCAGCAGATTCGCGACGAGACGCATCGCTTCGCAGTCAGTTTTCATCGTCAGCGCAGGGGCAAGCGGCAGACCAAGACGGCCTTGAGCGATATTCCCGGCGTCGGGCCGCGCACGACTCAGAAGCTGCTGCGTGAATTCGGCAGCATCGCAAACTTGCGGCGCGCAGGCAAAGAAAAGCTGAGCCGCGTCGTTTCACCTAAAGTGGCAGAAGCCATTCTGACGCACCTGGATGCGGAGGTTGCGGCAGGTAACCTGAGATAGCGGTCAATAGCGGTTAGCCCGTATTGCGCGCCCGCACAGTGCTATGCTACGTTCTCGCTGGAGGTTTCTATGGCCGACAATGTGGGATCCAAGGTGACTTACTTCCTCGTAGGCCTCGGCGTAGGTGCGCTGGTCGGAATTTTGTTCGCGCCAAAGTCCGGAGAAGAGACGCGCGACCTGCTCTCGAAGAAAGCGGATGAAGGGCGCGATTATGCACAGCGCAAGGCGCGCGAGCTACGCGAACGCGCGGATGAACTGATCGAGCGCAGCAAGGATGTAGCGGTACGCAAGAAGGATTCGATTTCGTCGGCCGTGGAAGCGGGTCGCGAAGCGTATCTTCGTGAGTCGGCAAAATCCTAAGCGTCAAGGTCACAGCCGCGACAAGTTTTGCGTCTTGCCGTCTGGAGGCGCTGCACGTGTTCGTACAATAAGGCGGCCCTGACAGGGCACTTGGAGTAACTATGGACACCTGGCTTCAAGTCTTCATTGTGGTTGCGTCGGTCGCCATTGTTGTTCAGGCCGCGATGCTCACGGCGATGTTTCTGCAAATAAAACGTCTCTCGGAGCGGCTGGAGCGCTTCACGGGCGATCTGGAATCCCGCCTGACCCCGATTCTCAGCCGAGTTCAGATTTTCCTCGACGATACACAGCCGAAAATTGCCGAAATGGTCGCCGATGCGGCGCATGTGGTGTACCTGGCGCGCGCGCAGGCCCAGAAGGTCGACCGTGTATTCACCGAGGCTTCAGATCGCTTGCGCGGGCAGCTTGTGCGCGCAGACCGCATTCTGACCGGGGCGATGGAAGCGATGGAAGATGCGGGGTCGAAGTTTACGCACAGTGTTTGGCGGCCGGTTCAGAAGGTTTCAGCCCTCATGCAAGGCATCAAGGTGGGGATTGATTTGTTGCGCTCGCGGCGCGCGAACCGGCGGCCGGAAGAGCCGCTGGAACAGGAAGAAGAACTTTTTATTTAGCGAATTTCCACTCAGCTAGATTCACGGGGCAGGCGTGTTGTGCGCCTGCCTTTTTCTTTTAGCGAATCCAGCCGCCGCCCAGAACGCGTTCTCCGTCATAAAATACTGCGCCTTGCCCGGAAGTGATAGCTCGCTGCGGAGCGTCAAAGACAATGTGCGCGTGCGTGTCATCCACGGGCGTGATAGTGGCCTCGGCAGGAATGTGCTTGTGGCGGATCTTTACGGTTGCACGCACCGACTCACTGGAAACCTGGTGCGAGATCCAGTTGACGTCTTGCACGTCACAGGTAGAGGTGCGCAACGATTCGTCGTCTCCGACGACAACGCGATTGTTCTCGCGGTCGATCGCAATCACATACAGCGGCTTGCCGGTGGCGAATCCCAGGCCTTTGCGCTGGCCGATCGTGAAATTATGCACTCCGCTGTGGCGTCCAACCACAACGCCGTCTTCCGAAACAATCTCTCCCTCGGTCTGCGATAAAGCCGCCCCGCGTTCCCGCGAATACGCTTCAATGAAATGAACGTAATTCCCGTTGGGAACGAAACACAGCTCCATGCTTTCGGGCTTATCCGCGACTGGTAAATTCGCCGCTCGCGCAGCCGCGCGCACTTCGTCCTTGCTCAATTCGCCGAGCGGAAATTCGCTGCGCGCAAGCTGGCCTTGCGTCAGCCCCCACAGGAAATAAGACTGATCCTTGCTATCGTCGCGAGCGCGCCCCAGCTCCCAGCGGCCCGTCTGCTCGTTGCGGCGGATGCGCGCGTAATGACCCGTAGCCAGCCGCTCCGCGCCGATCTGGCGCGCCATGCGCAGCAACGGCTCAAACTTTACATCCGTGTTGCAGTTGGTACACGCGATGGGCGTGCGCCCGGCGAGATACTGATCCACGAAGGGACGAATCACGCGGGCTTCAAATTGCTGCTCGAAGTTAACGACGTAATGCGGAAAATTCAGGTGCTGCGCCACGCGCTTGGCATCGTAGACGTCATCGAGCGAGCAGCAGCGATGCTGCGCCGGCCCGTCCCCCTGCAATTCCGGCAGGCGACGCTGGTTCCAGAGCTGCATGGTTAGGCCAATGATCGGATGGCCTTGCTGCTGCAGCAGGGCCGCGACAGTCGATGAATCGACGCCACCACTCATGGCCACGGCAATCAAGCCGCTCTGGAGTTCGGTGCTTGCAGGCAAAGTGTCGAATTGTGTCGCGCTGCTCATGCACTATTCATTTTACGGGAAAACTACTGTTTCTGCGCGCAGTAAGGCCTCAGGCGGTCCGCTGAGAAGCGTGCGGATCTAGTCAGGGAAGTGTTTATGGGAAACGCCGGCTTACGACCGCGTTGCGATTTCCTTGCGATAGGTCGGCGAGAGCTCGCGGAGTTGCTCGACCGCGGCCGGGACGACTTGTAGCGCGAAGTCGATTTGAGCGGATGTCGTATGGCGGCCCAGGCTAAAGCGTAAACTCGCGCGCGCTTCATCGGGCGAAAGACCCATCGCGGTCAGCACATGCGATGGCTCTACAGCTCCCGAGGAACAGGCGGCGCCTGTCGAGCAGGCGAGCCCCTTGAGATCGAGGGCGATTACTAGGGCTTCGCCTTCTATCCCTGGAAAAGTGATGTTCGTGGTGTTGGGAGTGCGCGGGGCTCCCGCTCCATTGGCGTGTGAATGCGGCACGCGTGAAAGCAGGCCTTGCTCCAACCGGTCACGCAGGGCGGACACACGCGCCGCATCTTCCGACAGTGACTTGCTCGCAAGCTCCGCGGCTTTGCCCAAGCCGACAATTCCAGCCACGTTTTCCGTGCCGGGACGGTAACCTCGCTGATGGTGCCCGCCATAAAGAAGCTGCTGCAAGCGCGTGCCCCCACGAATGTACAGCGCTCCAATACCCTTGGGCGCATAAAACTTGTGGCCGGACAGGGACAGCAAATCCAGGCGCAGAGCATTCACGTCAATGGGAAGCTTCCCCGCGGATTGCACTGCGTCCGTGTGAAAGGAAACGTCCGCGTCCGCCGCGATGCGGCCGATCTCTTCCAACGGCTGCACGGTGCCCAGCTCATTATTGGCGTGCATCACCGTAATCAGCGCGGTCTCTTTGCGGATGGCTTGGCCCAACTCGCTCGGGGAAATGAGGCCATCGCGGTCAACCGGCAAGTAAGTGACTTCCACGCCGCGCTTCTCAAGCGCCTGGCAGGTATTGAGCACTGCTTCGTGCTCGATCGTGCTGGTGATGATGTGCTTGGAAGGGGCGGCGCCGTCCCCATCGCGGAGTGCGGCCAAGAATATCTGCGTGACGCCAAAAATGGCGTGATTATCCGCTTCGGTGCCGCCACTGGTGAAAATGATTTCTTGCGGGCGCGCGCCGATGAGCGCAGCAACTTGCTCGCGCGACGTTTCGACGGCAGCGCGAGCTCGCTGTCCGAAGGTGTGAATCGAAGCAGCGTTTCCGAATTCTCCGGAAAGAAAGGGAAGCATCGCGTTGAGCACGATGGGCTCGACAGCCGTGGTGGCATTGTGATCCAGATAGACGCGATTCATAGCCGTGCTATCAGGATAGACTCGACTTCTCCTGACAGCAAGCTGGCGTCAATTTATTGCAGTAACTGGAAGGGCAGAAGAGTAGCGACAACCATCAGCAGGGGCACAACGAAGATGATTAGAGGCACAGATCCGAATCAGGTGGCCCTGACTGACCGCGAACTGAAATGCTACATCGAGCGGATTTTCATGTAACGGATAAAGTCGGGCAGGAAGGCTACCGCTCCAACTACTCCCAGAACCACGATAATGCTTGTGACGACTGTCTTTGTGCCCATAGCAGCGCTCCCCGTATGACCAGTAGCCGTTGAGATTGGCCGACTTCTGTCCTCGCGGCCACTTTACAGAAAACCACACCGCTGCGGGACCGGCCATACAGAGAAGACTGTACCATGGCGGTGGAGTTGACTCGATTCGGCGAAACTTGGATCAATCAGTTCGTTTCAAACTTGATCGCGGCCGGAGTCTTGCACTGATAGAGTTCGCGAAGCGCCTCGAACAGAGGCTTGACAGTTGGGTCGATGATAAGGTCGCCAGAAAATTTCACGGTTTCCGCGTCGAGGTAGACGTCCGCACCATGATTTTCACTTTTGAAATGCAAGGGTTGCTGTGCGGCAGTGGCTTTGTCGGTCACGGAAACAAGCTTTCCGGCCACGCAGGCGTAAGACTTCCCCCACAGCGACTCGAACATGCCGCGCGCGCTGGCGTCAGCGGAGAGGTCGCCGCTATAGGAAATCTTCTGAGTATCCCATTGCAGAATTCCCGTGCGGCCATCCTTGTCGTGGAACTTGATAACGTGAGGAGCGGCGGGGGCATTCACCACGGGAGTATTCAGGGCTGAAGTATTCGCAGCAGAAGCTGGCGCGGCGGGCTCCCCTTGCCGAAGAGCGCCCAATTTACTTTCAGCTTGGAGCCCCGGTGCCGAGGATGCTTCGGCGGGATAGGGGACATCGACCGAACCAATCATGCCGGTCGCGGTATCGCAGACCAACAGCCGGATCCTGGCGGTTCCTGGCTTGGGCACAATCGACATCGTATGAGTGATGCCGCTCGCGAGCGTAGCTCGGTATTCAGCTTCGCTGAATTTCTGATCAATGCTTTGACGGAAATATTGAAGCGGCGAACCCTGCGCATTGAACATGCAAGCACCGAGCTCGAGATGCAAAGTCCGAACGTCGCCGTCCGGAGAGCCGAACGAAAGGGCATTAGGATCGATGGCCAGGAAGTATTTGGCCTGACCAGCTTGATCGGAAGGAACCGCTTTGGTGGACATCAGGATAGATGTCGCGCTAAGGAAGTCATTGCAGGCCGCGTGCATCACGCGAGTATCCGTATCCTTGGCTTCACTGGCAGAGATGCTGGCATCCGAAGCCCGCGCAAAGTAGCCGTCGCGGAAGGCCAACTGCACGCCGGAGCGACGAGTTTTCACGCTCACCTTGCGAAATTCCCCATGCCAATTCCTGTCCGCCGGATAGTACGTGAGTTCGTAGTACGAGGAGCCATCGTCGATCGCGCGAGTGATGCATTGCGAAAGGTCGTTGTTGTTGAGGCAAACCTGCCCGCCTGTTTGCTGCGCCAAATCCTGCATCGACTGCTGATTGGTAAACCGAACCGAACTCTCGCGATTTAGCTGTGCTCCCTCGGAAAAAGGGTTGGTGATCCGTCCCGCCGTTGTGGCGGCGAATTGCTGCTCAGTCTCGATGCCAGTGGGATCCACTGGGTAGACGGCGATCTGAGCGTCGGTGAGAGCGCTGGCCGTGCTGGACAATTCCTCGCCGTAGCTTCGCATGCCGCTGAACCTGGCGTAAAACGGCGCATTTTGGTCGGGCGCAATCACCAGGGGAAACGCCGACGAAATCCAGATGAGATTTTTTCGGCCCGGATAACCTGTGACATGGCGCGCGATGGCTCGAAGCGCCTCCAGAGTCAGCCGTACGCGGATGTCCGTGGATTCCGCGTAACGTTCCTTCTCGAATTGCTGCATCTGCATGGCTTTCATAGCCAGCAGGGCGTCAGAGTTAGCAGCGCTTTGCCCGCCTCCGGGAATATCGTTTTGACCCGAGGCTCCCGCCATTTCCTCCATGAGCGAAGAAGAGCTGAACAGATCGTCGCGCGGGTCCTTCACCTGCAGGTTCGATCCTTCCAAGGACAGCGCACGCTTTGCCGCTTGCTGAAGCAGTTTGGCGTCCGTGGTAAAGCCTTGCAGCAGGCGAAGGCTTCGGCCCAGGAGAAAGACGGCTACAGGAATATCGCTCGGTGCGGAAGCCAAAAGCTGCACCATCTTCTGACGAACCTGAAGCTCGTTGATCGGATCGGTGTTCAGTCCGTCGACCAGCAGAATAGTCGGAGGCGCAGACAACTTCTGCGTACTCACGAGATTGGTGAACACTCCCTTGGGGATGGGTAGCGCGGATCGCTCGACCTCCGGACTTTTGGCAAGCGACCGATCAAGCAGCCGAAACGAGGCGATTTGTTGTGCAGCCTTGTGGGAGCCAGCCTGCTCAAAGACTTGGAAGTCGTCCTGTTTCAAATCGCGAATAGCATTCCCATGGTGGTCGCGGGCCACCACGTCAATGGTCACCAGGCGCGTCGTGACCTTCAGAACGACCGAGGGTTCCTGCGGAGGGGTTCCCGTCGGTGCGGTTTTCTTCTCCTGCGCGACAAGCGAACCGCTCTGCATGATGCTGAGCGCTGCTATAAGAACCGCAAGAAATGCGTTACGGCTGAAGGAAAACAAAAACGGATTTCTTCGAGTTATCCGCACAGGCTGGTCCCCAGGTTTCGTCTTTCTCGGCGTATATAGTATCGAATTTACCCGGGTTCAGCGCCGGGAATATACCTAGAATTTCGTTATTCTCGGCCTGCTTCGGGAGCTTGTTACGTATGTGAGGGTATGGGCCGAGGGTGATAATTTACAAAGGCTAGGTGCTCAGCGGACAAGCGTCAACAACACGCTATTCAGTTCCATCAGGTCGGCGTCCACGCGATAGAAGCCGGAGCGCCATTTCGTGTTCGCTTCCTCGGCGTCCACCTTCAGAACGGCAAAGTCGCGCCCCTGCGGCTCGCAGTTGGTGAGACTGGGGAATTCCTGGCCGACATAGGTGATGGCTCCGGGCGCGGCCAGACGTTGGCAATCTTCACGATTTAGAACCGCGCGCAGCATGCCCTGGTTTTGGGTGTGGGGCTGGCAAAAATAGAGGCTCGCCATACCAGATGATTATTGGCAATAACGGATGAAACTTGAATGGTACGGGAGTTCTACGTAGTGGCGTTTCAGTCACATAGAAGACGGCCAAAGATGCCATCTCGTGCGACACCCCGTCTTGTGCCAGTACGTGTATCGTCAAATTTTTCTATAGCTTAGAACCAAATTACGCATATTACTTATGTGAACTCCTCGCATCCTACCCAATGGGTCAAAAAAATTCCTTTCAGCGGAGTGGGAGAACGCTTCCCCTCTTTGAAGGAAAATATAGGGAGCTGACAATGAGATTGTCGAGGAACCTGTTTAACGTAGCGCTTGCGTCGTTGCTGCTGGGGGCCAGTGCCTTTGCGGCGCCAACGACCAAGGGGACCCTGAAGTTGTTTGAGCCGGTGACCGTGCAAGGCAAGCAATTGGCGCCCGGCCAGTACACAGTAGAATGGAACGGAGAAGGCCCGAACGTTCAATTGAGCATCGCGAGCGGCAAGAATGCAGTAGCCAATGTCCCTGCCCGCGTGGTCCCGGTTAACCCAAAGAATGCAACGAGCGGCTATTCCTCCACAAAGCAGCAAGACGGCAGCAGCACTCTAACCAATGTATTTTTCCAGGGCAAGACGTTTGAACTGCAAATCGCCGATCAGTCGGCTACTCAGGGAGCGCAGCCTAGCGCCAGCGGCAGCAATCAGTAACACGAGACCTTGCGCCGTTAGCAAAAAAGGGCCGCTACGCGGCCCTTTTTCTGTCTCTAAACTCGCACGACACCGGAACTGCACCAGGTTTGTGTTATACGGCGGCGGGGTTGCTCACTATCGGTTTCGTCGGATCTGGTGCGTCGTGAGAGTGGAATTGTGCGGATTCCGTCGAGCCAGCCAGCGCCGTCGTGGAGGAGTTGCCGCCGGAGGCCAGTTTCGCGATTTCGTCGAAATACCCAGTGCCCACGAACCGCTGGTGTGTCACGCCGCGATAGCCAAGCTCCTGGGCTGCAAACTCTTCTTGTTGCAGCTTGGAATACGCGGTCATACCTGCCTGGGAATAGCCGTGCGCCAAGTGGAACATTCCCATGTTTAGCGAATGGAAGCCTGCCAGCGTGACGAACTGGAACTTGTAGCCCATTTTGCCGAGTTCTTGCTGAAAATTGGCGATGGTCACATCGTCGAGCTTCTTTTTCCAGTTAAACGACGGCGAGCAGTTGTACGCGAGCAGCTTGCCGGGGAACTGCGCGTGGATTGCGTCGGCGAACTTCCGCGCTTCAGCAAGGTCCGGGGTCGAAGTCTCGCACCAAAGCATGTCGGCATAAGGCGCATACGCCAAGCCGCGAGCAATAGCCGCGTCAATCCCGCCGTGGAATTGGAAGAAGCCTTCCGCAGTGCGCTCGCCATGGATGAACTCGCGGTCGCGCGGGTCAGCGTCGGATAGGACCAGCCCAGCCGAGTTGGCGTCCGTGCGCGCAATCAGGATCGTGGGCACGCCGCAAACGTCAGCGGCCAGTCGCGCAGCTGTAAGCTTCTCGATGAATTCGCGGATGGGCACGACAACTTTGCCGCCCAGATGCCCACACTTTTTGGCCGAAGAGAGCTGGTCCTCGAAGTGCACTCCAGCCGCGCCTGCCTCGATCATCGCTTTCATCAGTTCATAGGCGTTGAGCGCGCCGCCGAAGCCGGCCTCCGCATCCGCCACAATTGGTGCAAACCAGTACACGCCGGTTCGCTTGCCCTCCGCGGACTCGATCTGATCCGCGCGAAGCAGCGCGCGGTTGATGCGCTTTACCAGCGCCGGCGCGCTGTCGCAAGGGTACAGGCTCTGATCCGGGTATACGTCTCCCGCGGTATTGTTGTCCGCCGCTACTTGCCAGCCGCTGCCGTAAATCGCCTTCAGGCCCGCTTGCACCATCTCAATAGCCTGATTCCCGGTAACGGCGCCGAGGGCAGCTACGTATGGGTCGGTATGCATCAGGTTCCACAGGCGTTCCGCGCCAAGGCGTGCCAGCGTGTACTCAATCTGGATCGTGCCGCGCAGGCGGAGCACGTCGGCATAGGAATACGGCCGGGCGATCTCGGACCAGCGGGGGTTAGCGGTCCAATCGGAATGGTCGCTGTGCATTTCGTGTCTGTCGTTGCCGTTTACTGCCATGGGGTCTCCTTCATTGGCCCTATAAATATTGAATCGAAACTGGCCTCAAGCCGGATTGAACTCACTGCGAAGAATCATCTCCTCGCTGAGGCGGCGTGCCTCACGAAGTCTGGCTGCTTGCTCTTCAGCGGCTTCGCCGGAAGTCTTGGCGCCTTCCTGTAGCAATCGGTCTAGCTCTTGATCAAAGAGCTGGTGTATCAATTCCGCCGTATGGGGAATCGCCTGCCCGTTCTCATCCAGCAATTCGACCCTATCCGCATGCTTCACGCGTTGGGCGATCATCAGGCGATAAATACGATCGGTAGCCAGGTCTTCCATGTAACCGTCCAGCAGGCTCGCGCCGCGGCCGTTCAATACGCCGTTGCGATAGCGAATCACGGTGCGAATCGCCGCGCGTGTCCCCGCCAGGGTCCGCTTGCCTACGCCTGTGGGCAGCGGCCGCAGGTCCGGATGCGCATCAGCATTCTTCGGACGTGCATTTAGCTGGTTCGGAGCAGGGAACTGCGTCACCGCGATTTCGTTCTGGTCCGGATGGCCGGTCCACGCGCCGTCCATCAGGCAGGACGCTTCATTCTTCTTGTCTTCCGCGAGAACGGCCAGTGCCCGGACGTTCAGCTCCAGGTTGTCGCGGCTCGGATACAGCGCGGTCATGCCGCCAATGGCCAGCATTCCGTGCTTGTGGCAAATCTCGGGCATCAGCGTACGCAAGTTTTGAAAGAAAGCCACGTTGTGCGGAACAGTGTTGCGGTCCGGCAAAACCCATTCGGGATTTTCCAGATTGAAGTGAATCAGGCTGGCCATGTAATCCCAGCGGCCCAGGTTCAGGCCCAGCATGTGCTCGCGCAGATTCCACGCAAACTCTTCCATCTGAAATGCCAGAGGATGCGCTTCCACCAGCGCCATGCATTTGATGGAATCGGCGGGCAGGCCCTTGGCGCGCGCGATCATTTGGAAGAGATCGCGCCACCAGAGCGCTTCGTCCGCGGATTCCGATTTGGGGATGTAAAAGCACAGGGGATGCTTCAGCGCGGAAAAATCTACCTGATACGCAATCATCGCGACATCGAACAGCGAACCCGGCAGCAGCTCGCCGGGGAGAACGCCGGCTTGATGCAGGTGCAGTCCGCGCGGCCGCGTGAAAATCACGGTTTTGCTGGGATGAATCTCCACCGTGCGATTCCGCTTCTTATCGAAAAAGGTTAGCCGGCTGGTGAGCGCCTCCAAGATATTGCGGATTCCGGTGGTCAGGTGCTCCCAAGTATTGGCATTGGAGTCTTCCAGGTCCAGCATCACTCCCGGCGCGCCCGAATTCAGCATTTTGACTACAAGCTCGGCATCGTCCGCGGGACCGGTCATCTGGTTCCGCTGGTCGAAACACCATTGCGGCAGTTCGATTTGCCACGCTTGCATCGTCGCAACCGATGGCGGCAGATAATCCGGCAGCTTGCCGGCGTGCGCTTCGTGGAGGGCAGATTCGCGGCGAGCGATCAGCGCCCGCTGTCGTAGCGTGAGCGCCGCGTGCAGCGGCGCCAGAAACTCAAGAAAGCCAGCCGGAAGCTCGCGCGCGGCGTCAAAGCCCGCTGGTGCCGTATTTACGGGCATCAGCCGGTCAGAGATCGCGCTAGGGGTGATCGAGAGACCCGCTTTGGTGCTGGTTGTTGCCATCAATCAGTCCTCAAACTCTTTAAAGAGCACGAGCAGGGCCGGGTACCGGTGGAAGGTTATGGCAATTGGGAGGCCAAATTGAAGGCCTCTCGATCCCACTAAGATATTCATAAAAAAGAACATATTTTCATCGCGGGGAAAGCTGTCCAATCATCGACAACCCCGTGTCCAACGCCACAGACTTACTGCCCCAGACCAGGAACTTCCCGGACCAAGCGCTTTATTCCCCATTCTTAAAAGAGGGTCGTAAACAGCTCTTTTTCGGCACCCGGCCAGTGAAGGAGGGCAACATACTTTGCTACAGCCGGCAGGGCGATGCTATACGCTGGATTGTGTACGACGTTTGCCAACGAAAGGTAGATGTTTGACACCACTGCGGCACCCGATGGAAGTGAAAGACCTGCGCCGGATAGAAAGCGAAACAGGGCCGCGCGTAGCGAGGCCCTGCCCTATGGAACGGAACTGCTGGCAATTAGCGACTACTCTTCACCACCAGATTATTTTTCACCTCAAAGACATTGGGTACGCTATTGGCGCGCAAGCCGGCCAGATTCTTATCCGCTTCGCTATCAACGACACCCTCAAGGCTGACATGCCCATTTTTCACTATGATGTGGATCGAGGGCATGGACGACCATCCATACTTCGATAGCGCTGGGTCGCCGTAAATGGCGTGATACAACGCGCGGCGCAACTGGTCGTCCATCGGAGCCGGGGGAAGCACTTCGATATTGTTCGTCACGCCAGACACGCCCTCGATACTCTTCACCGCCGCTTCGGCGTCATGCTTGAGCGTGGGATTCGTGACTTGGCCCTCGAGCGTGACGTGGTCGCCGTCCACTTTGAAAGCGAGATTATCGAAAACCGAGTAATACGGAAGCAAAAGAAGCTGGTGCCGTACTTCGCGGACTATATTTTGACTGGCTTTTGTTTCCTGATCGCCGGCTGGAGCGCTCGCGGCCGTTATAACGGAGACGGTAAGCAAGAACGCAAACAGGGCCGTACCGAACCGAACCCGGTTCTCAGCATGAATCTCTCCCTTAAGCAGAATTTGGTGGTGGTGCTCTTGTTTAGACTCAGGACCCGTTGGAAAGGACTGCAAGAGGCGGTCTTGCAGCGGGTGCTAGCATAGTCGAACAGGCCATTCCATTCAACTCTGCAAACCGACGTGAGGGCGAGGACATTGTGCTGGTGATTGCGCATCGTGGGGCTTCCGGACACTCGCCTGAAAACACACTGGCGGCGTTCCGCAAGGCGGTCGCGCAGGGTGCGACGTTCATCGAGACGGATTTGCAGCTTTCGCGCGATGCACGGTTCGTGGCCATACACGATCCAACCGTTGATAGGACCACTGGCGGACGCGGCGCTGTGCACGACCTGACGCTTGCGGACTTGCGCCGCCTCGACGCGGGATCATGGTTCGGCAGCGAATTCGCCGGCGAGCGTATACCCACGCTCGAAGAAATTCTCGAATTTTCCAAGAAACACGATGTGGTGTTTTATCTGGAGTTAAAGCCCAGTGGCTCGTGGGGCGGCGAGCATGCGCTGATCGGTTCGCTGCGCGAATCCGGCGAGATTCCCCGTTCGGTCGTGATTTCGTTTGACGCGGGAATTCTGGATGCGCTGCGCAAGATCGAGCCCACGCTGATGACTGGACTCTTGTACGACGGGCAAATCGAAAAGCCCATCGAGCGCGCGGTCGAGATCGGCGCACGACAGTTGGCCGTCCGCGGCGATCTGGTAACCCCGGCGCTGCTGGCCCAAGCGCGAAAGAAAGATTTGCAAGTGGTGTGTTGGACGGTGAATCATCCGGCGCACATGCGCATGCTCATCGATGCTGGCGTGGACGGCATTATGAGCGACTATCCCGATGTTTTAGTGGGTGCGCAAAAGAAAGACAGGGCAAAATGATTTCAAGCTACTGCGCTAGGCCGAACATATTTGCGGTCATATGGCACCCGAGCACTCCTTGATGGGACTGACGGAATTGCTAATCGTCGCTGCCTTATGGGGTGTTCCCTTGGGGTTGCTTTGGATATCGTGGCACCGATATGGCGCGATCCCCGCAGCGGCAGGCACGAATAGGTCATTGGCAGCCTCCTCCTTGGTCCTGCTCTTCGTCAGTTCAGGAATATGGCTGCTGTTCTATGAGCTCGTCCTACTTAGTGAGTACTACAAGCCCGTAAACTCAATATTGAGCCTTGCGCCTAAGTCGGCCACGCTAGCCGTTGTCAATATCGTGGTTTGCGCCATCTCATTCATTCTTTCTCTATTCATACCCAAAACAGTCCAGGGAACCGTTCCGTTCCAGCGAGCCATCACCTTTTCGACGGGCTATATGGTATTAGTTTGGATGTTTGCCCTTACCGCTCACTAGCTGAGGAGCTGGAGCTCGCAAGTTGGTTAAATAAAGCGGCAAAGTTGGTTACAGATAATTGCTCGGCGCGAGCGTCTGCACGCAAATTCAGATTCGCCAGGGCCTCTCTGACCGACTCGGGCTTCACGTGCACCTTCAAATTATTCACCAGCGTTTTGCGTTTCTGGGAGAAACACATCTTCACGAAATCCAAAAACTTCGATTCGTCCAGGTTTGGCAGCTTCGCGCGCTCGCCCGGCAAACGCAAAGTGACCAGGGTGGAGCTGACTTCCGGCGGCGGGCGGAACGCGCTGCGCGGAATTTCCAGCACAAGTTCAGGCCGCGAATAATATTGCGTCAGCACGGAGAGATAGCCGAAATCGCGCGTCCTCGGCTCCGCCACAAGCCGCAGTGCGACTTCGTGTTGAATAACTATGTGAATTCCGTCAATGAGTTCGGCGCTGGCAAAAAGGTGATGCAAAATCGGCGAAGTGATGTAGTACGGCAAGTTGCCGTAAATGCGTACGCGCCGGCCGCCGGTGAGTGCCGCGATATCGGTCTCGAGGACGTCCGCTGAGACAACACTGACATTCGGGTAGCGCTTCGCAAACCGCTGAAGCGATGCGGCGAGCCGCGCATCGAACTCGATAGCGTAAACCGGCGCGCCCGTCGAAGCGAGGTGCTCCGTCATTTCGCCATGCCCGGCGCCGATTTCGACCCAGGAAAAATCCACGCCCTCACCGCGCGCGGTGGGCGCAATCGATTGCGGCGAAACGCGAATGGCGCGGGCGATCTCCTCGCGCCAGCCAGCATCGGCCAGAAAATGCTGCCCTAAACGTTGACGAGCCATTCTTCTCTCTGCGACCTCTGTGCCATCTGTAGTAAAAATCTTCGCCGGCGTGCAGCCGCACAGTATACGCGTAAGCCCGCTTGACGACGGTGATAGCGTCGGATAGCGTTAAGCCTTCTCAATTTTCTTGGGAGCATTGTGCGAATCCTTTTCGTGGCATCGGAAGGCCTGCCCTTTTCCAAGACTGGTGGTCTCGCAGACGTAGTCGAGGCCTTGCCGAAAGGATTGGTTGGCCTTGGGCATGAAGTCGCGGTCGTGCTGCCGCGCTACCGCGGCACGAAAGCGAGCTCGGTCGTGGTGCCAAGTGTGACGATTCCGATGGGCGGCACGCGCCTCCGTTTTCCATCCGTCGCCGATGGTTCCGTCATCAATGGCGTGCGCTATTTTTTTGTCGACGACCCCGCCTACTTTGATCGGGACGGACTTTACGGTGGCACCGGCGGCGACTATCCCGACAACGCCGAGCGTTACAGCGAGTTCTGCCGCACCGCCATTGAAATCGCCAAGCATGTCTGGCGCCCCGACGTAATCCATTGCCATGACTGGCAGTCCGCTCTTGTGCCCGTGCTGCTGCGAACCTCTTACGGCGACGATTCGCTCGTGCGAGATATCCCCGTGGTCTTCACCATTCACAACATGGGCTACCACGGCCTCTTCGGCAGGGATGCGCTCGACCGCACCGGCATTCCCGCGGGCGTCTTTCATCCTGGCGGCATCGAATTTTTCGGCAGCGTCAATTTTCTTAAAGGCGGGCTGGTTTTCTCCGATTACCTCACTACCGTCAGCCGCAAATACGCGCAGGAAATTCAAACGCGCGAATACGGGTATGGCCTGGATGGCGTGGTGCGCGGCCGCGCCGACCGACTGGTCGGCATTATTAACGGCGTGGACTACTCACTTTGGAGCGCGGAAAAAGACAAATTCATCGCCGCAAAATATTCCGCGAAAGACCTGAGCGGCAAGCACACGTGCAAGCAAGCCTTGCTGGAGCTATTCGAGCTGCCCCTCGAAAATCTGGCTAAACCTGTGATCGGTATCGTGTCGCGTTTCGCCGACCAAAAAGGTTTCGACCTCATCGCCGAAAGAGCGCACGAACTCATGCACGAAGATTTGCTTCTGGTCGTGCTCGGAACCGGCGAGCGCAAATACGAAGAGCTGTTCCGCGCGCTCGCCGCCGCGTACCCTGGTCGAGTCGGTGTAAAGATCGCATACGACAACGCTATCGCGCACAAAATCGAAGCTGGCGCCGACATGTTCCTGATGCCTTCGCGGTACGAGCCCTGCGGCTTGAACCAGATCTACAGTCTGAAGTATGGTACCGTGCCGATTGTGAGGGCCACCGGCGGGCTTGATGATACGATTGAAGCGTTCGACATCGAACATGGCACCGGCACCGGTTTCAAGTTTGTGGAGTATTCCGGAGCCGCGATGCTGCGCAGTGTGCGCCAAGCGCTGCATCTTTTCATGGACGAGCGCATCTGGCGGCGTATTCAACTGAACGGCATGGCGAAAGATTTTTCTTGGAAAAGCTCCGCGGTGGAATATGCCAAAGTTTACGCCGCGGCGCGCACGGCGCGGGGACTGCCGGCTATAGCCGAAGCGGCTCCGGCGCCGAGAAACCAAAAACCTATTGCCACATCTAATTAAACTGGTCTAGGAGAGGGAAAGGCGCTTGCCTCGGCAAGCCCTTGAGGACAAAGAACATGGCTGACAATAGCATTCAGGCAGTGAACGATGGAAACTTCGAACTCGAAGTTTTGACGGCGAGCAACGCGCAGCCCGTCATGGTCGATTTTTGGGCGGAATGGTGCCGCCCGTGTCACATGCTGGCGCCCACGGTCGCGGAAATCGCGCACGAGTACGCGGGCAAGCTCAAGGTGACGAAGCTCAACGTCGATGAAGCGATGAACTCCGCGGGCCGCTATAACATTCGCGGCATCCCCACGCTGCTCGTTTTCAAGAACGGGCAAGTGGTCGAGCAGATTGTTGGTGCGGTACCGAAAGAGCAGATTACCAAGGCGCTCGAGCGCCACTGCGCACAACCCACTCCATCACAGCCCGCTCAATAAAATATTCGTTGTTGACCGTTGCCAAAGGCAGACTTTAGAGTTCGAACGGCGTGCGCTATGCGGCACGCCGTTTCCTTTTGGAGGCGATGTAGCACGCTTGCTCGAGCGCACACGCAGCTAAGATTTCTGGTATAAACCGCAAATGCCTCAAACTCACAGGCGAGAATCGTCATGCTCCTCCGAAAATCTCGTCCGCTGTCGCTGGGCCAGCAACGAGTGGAATATCCCTTACCACGATGACGAATGGGGCGTGCCGCTGCACGACGATCGAAAATGGTTTGAGCTGCTCATTCTGGAAGGCGCGCAGGCAGGTCTGAGTTGGGACACGGTGCTGCGCAAGCGCGAACGCTATCAAGAAGTGTTCGACGGCTTCGATCCGGAGAAGGTCGCCGGCTACGGCGCGAAAAAGGTCAAACAGTTGCTCTCCGATCCCGGCATCATCCGCAATCGCCTGAAAATTGCAGCCACCATCAGCAACGCTCGCGAATTTCTGAAAATCCAGCAAGAATTCGGCAGCTTCGACACGTACGTCTGGCGTTTCGTCGACGGCAAGCCAAAACAAAACACCTGGAAGCAGAAACTGCCCGCGAAAACCAAGGAATCTGACACGCTAAGCAAAGATCTGGCCAAGCGCGGCTTCCGTTTCGTCGGCTCCACGATCTGCTACGCGCTAATGCAAGCCACCGGCCTGGTCAACGACCACACCGTAACCTGCTACCGCTACAAGCAACTTGGTGGCAACACACGCTGAACCGTCCGTCTGCCCGCGCTTGCGCGAAAAGCGGCCACAGCGTACGATGTTTGTTCAGTAGTTTTCTTGTAACTCCCACCTGAAACTTCCTCCTCAGAACCGTTGAGGGAAGGGTGCGGTTGACCGGCCAGGCAAGCAGCAAGACGCGTGCAAGTGAGGACGCTGCATGAGATCAGTCGTAGTTGTCGGTGCGCAGTGGGGTGATGAAGGCAAAGGCAAAGTCGTCGATTATCTCGCCGGCGCTTTCGATTACATCGCTCGCGTCGCCGGCGGACACAATGCCGGCCACACCGTTATCATCGGCAAAGATCGTTTTGTCCTGCAGCTCATCCCCTGTGGAATCCTGCGCCCCAAGCAGCAAGCTGTCATCGGCACGGGCGTCGTCGTCGATCCCGCCGCTCTCGTCGCCGAAATCGAGACCCTCGCGAAAGCCGGTGTCGACGTAACGGGGCGTCTTCACTTAAGCAATCGCGCACACCTGATTTTCCCTTACCATCGCGAACTCGATCGCGCCGCCGAAACCGCACGCGGCGCAAACAAGATTGGCACCACTTCGCGCGGCATAGGTCCCGCTTACGAAGACAAGATGGCGCGCCGCGGCTTGCGAGCCTGCGACCTGCTCGATCCCGCGCTGTTCCGGGAAAAAGCCGCGCGCGTAGTCGCCGAGAAAAATCGTCTGGCAAAGGGAGCGTACGGCGCGGACATCGATTTTTCGCACGAAGTGGAAGAAACGCTGCGCCTGGGCCAAAAAATTCGCACCTACATCTGCGACACCGCTGAGCTAGTAAACCGCGCGCTCGACGAAGGCAAGTCCGTGCTCTTCGAGGGCGCGCAAGGCACCATGCTGGACATCGACCATGGCACGTATCCCTACGTTACGTCCTCGAGCGCAATCTCTGGCGGCGCCACCACCGGCGTCGGTGTGCCGCCAACGAAAATCAAGCATGTGCTCGGCGTTTCTAAGGCATACACCACACGGGTCGGCGGTGGGCCGTTTCCCACCGAGATGCCCGACCTCGACGCGCGCGAGGTCCGCGAGCGCGGCAAAGAATTTGGCGCCGTCACCGGCCGCCCGCGGCGCTGCGGCTGGCTTGATCTCGCCGTGCTGCGCTATGCCAAAATGATCAATGGCATCGATTCGCTTGTGGTCACGAAACTGGACGTATTCGATACGCAGCGCGAAATTCAAGTCTGCGTCGGCTACAAGTACAAGGGCACGCCGCTACGTGAAATGCCCGCACTCGCCGAAGAGTACGAGCACGTCACGCCGGAGTACAAAACTTTCCCAGGCTGGTGCCAATCCACTTACGGAGTGAAGGACGGCGCTAAATTGCCGAAAGCCGCGACGGATTACATGCGCTTCATCAGCGATTTTCTGCAAGTGGAAATCGGCATGATCTCCACCGGCCCCGAGCGCGACGCCACAATCGTGCTGCAAGGCACGGAGCTAGCACGCTGGCTAGAGTAGGGGCGCAATATATTGCGCCCCTTGTCCGCAAGATTTCTAGAATAGAAGAGCCGCCGCCCATCCAAATGCTCACCTACGAGCAAGCTCGCCGCACCGTGATCGCCCAAGTAGAAAAGGCCCGAGGTCCGCGTGCCACGGCCACCCTCAGCGTGTGGGACGCGCTCGGCTTCGTGCTCGCAGAAGAAATCACGACGGACCGTGAGTATCCGCCGTTCAACCGTTCCACGCGCGATGGTTACGCGGTACGCATAAGTGAAATCGCCGCGGGCGCAACGTTGCGATGCGCAGCGGAAATCAAAGCCGGAGACACGGTCACGCAGCCGCTCGCTCCCCGCACCTGCGTTCAGATTATGACGGGAGCCGCGGTTCCGCCTGGCGCCGACGCGGTCGTGATGATCGAGCACACAAATCGCGATGGCGAGTTTGTGCGATTCGATCGCGCGGCGCAGTCGGGGCAAAACATCGTGCCGCGCGGCAGCGAAGCCAAGCGCGGCGAGCCGATTCTGACCCCAGGCATGCGCCTTGGCTATGCGGAACTCGCGCTTGCCGCGCAGGTTGGCGCGGCGCAACTGCGCTGCGCCAGCAAGCCGCGCGTCGCGATTCTTTCCACCGGCGACGAGGTGGTTCCCATTGATCGGGAGTCGGGCGCGTTTCAGATTCGCAACAGCAACAGCGTTTCCCTTGCCGCGCAAGTGCGGCTCGCCGGCGGCGAACCTGTCCTGTTGGGAAACGCGGCCGACAACACCGACGACCTTCGCGAGAAAATATCGCGCGGCTTGCGAGAGGACGTACTGGTTCTCTCGGGCGGCGTATCGATGGGGAAGTACGACCTGGTAGAAACGGTGTTAAAGGATTTGGGCGCGGAGTTTTACTTCGACGCTGTGGCCATACGCCCTGGAAAACCTGCGGTGTTCGGAAAGTGCGGAAACGCATTTGTCTTCGGCTTGCCCGGCAATCCGGTATCGACCATGGTAACTTTCGAGTTGTTTGTGGTCCCCGCGATCGATCTGCTCGGCGGCGCACCCGCCCGCGATTTGCCGCTAGTCGAAGCGCGACTCGGAGCCGCATTAAGTGAAAAGCAGGGCCTCACGCATTTTCTCCCCGCCCGGGTCGAATGGCGCGGCACAATACCAGAAGTAAAAGGCCTGCCCTGGCAAGGTTCGGGAGACATAGCAGCCTTGGCCCGCGCGAACTGTTTCCTGGTGGTTGCCGCAGATCGCAGTCGGGTCGATGTTGGAGAATCCGTCCCGATACTGCTCCGAAAGGACGTAATTTGACGCCTCTTCTCTGCGGCGTCTGTGCACTCAGTGAACTCTGCGTTAATTCTTTTCGGGTCGCTGACTAAACTAAGCCATGCGAAAACTCTCTCACTACGGTAAACGCGGC
>Ga0073928_10004582_pt1 | contig 20279 bp, 22 predicted proteins | sample PaiPotPPA55metaG_FD_76969 | JGI IMG/M metagenome (GOLD analysis project Ga0073928, IMG submission 76969) | Iron sulfur acid spring bacterial and archeal communities from Banff, Canada, to study Microbial Dark Matter (Phase II) - Paint Pots PPA... ...
CGAATTCCCTGGCCTGAAAGGAAAGGTCGTTCATTACGTCCATACGTCGTTTGAAGAGGACAGATTGTACATCCACGTCCGGTTTATGGACCGTACGGAACTTTGCTTCTGGCTGTCTTCGCGGATCGTAATTGAAGAAGCCACTCTGAGTGATTGGAAAACGGGCAACGATGTCATTAAGCGCACATACATCCAAAGCCCTGAAGTCAAAGCAATCGCGGCGCAGGAGCCGGAATTCCAAAGAATTTGCCGCCGCCTCGACAGCGAAAAGAAACGCAAGAGGTGAATAGAGATGGCACGCAAAGAATCTACAGAACTGGCAACCGAATGGTTCTCGAAATACCTGAAAGTCATTATCAGCGATCGGGAGGCGCGAGAGTTTGTTGCGCAACTGCCCGATGCCATAAAGGACTTGCACCGACTCGAAGCAATTGTGGTTGACGAAAAATAACGCCCCGTGCCGATCCCGCGTAGAAGGAGAGACGCTCCGTGACCGAAAAGGACGAGATGAGGCTGCACGTCCGCTGCTTTGGCAAGGCTGTGGTACACGAACGCGAGGAAGTAAGGATGAGCAGGCAAGAGTTGGCCAAGCGGTCGGGAATCCGTCTGCCACTGCTCACGCGCATCGAGAATGGCACTGCCAGCAGCTCAAGCTTCGGACTTGACGAGATTTGTAAAATCTCCGAAGCGGTGAAACTTCATCCGTATATGCTGATGGCTACCTACGAGCGATTCGTCAAGGAATTAGGAGTGGAATTTGGAACGCGAAAACAGCCAAAATAACGATGCGGTGCAAGACGTACCAAGGTGTAAGAGCAACGCTGTCGAGTACGCATCACAGCAGCGGCGACAACCGCGCATAGATGCATCTGACTTTATGGCGCGGTCTGCTGAGACGGACGACGGGTGGAGAATGATCGTTAGTGACCGCTTGCGAGCGATTCGCGAGGAAAAGGAACTTTCTCAAGCAGACATGGAAGACCGTACCGGCATTCTGCCCTCCGACCTTTCTCTGTTGGAAAACGGGCACGCGGTCCCCACAATTGAGATCCTGGAGAAAATTGCTCGCGCGCTGGACCTCCCGCTCCATGAATTGTTCTACGGTGGCGAGCAGGCTCCCGTACTACAAAACCTACCGAATCGGCTAACTGCCGACGAGATTGCCTGCGGCGGTTTTGTGCACGACCGGGATTCCGTGGACGTTCGGAGATTGAAAAGCCCGCATAGCAAAGGAAAAAATACGGGCAACCGTTCCCGACAAGAGGTAATCAGAAGTGGTATATTCCCGCTTTGGTGTGGGTCCGCAAGGAGGGACAAGATGGACTTGCGATGCCCGAAATGCAACAGCGCTGACCTGAAGAAACTATCCTTTGCCTGGGAAGAAGGGCGTTCGTCCGTGAACACGCGGACGCGTTTGCGTGGTGTTGTTGTTGGAGATGGTGGGCCGGATTTGGTGGTCGGTAGAGCGACCACGCATGGAACGCATCAGACTGAACTCTCTAAGCGCCTGAGTCCTCCAGCGAAATGGTCGTACCTGAAACTGGTTGTCTGGTCTGCCCTCCTCTCCCTCGTAGCGCTCATCGTCTATGTCCATTCGGTGATGTCGGGACCTGTACCTGCGTCTTCGCTCCCGGCTAAATTGTATGCGGTTCTCTTTCCCGTCGGCTTCCTCGTCCTCCTAGCTCTCTTTTGGCGGCACAACCATTCGACCTACTCCCGCGAGTATGCCGAGTGGGATCGGTCATTTCTCTGTGAGCGATGCGGCGCGGTCAGTCAGCACGATCTTTCCGGCGCTTCGTCGTCCTAGTTCTCAACATCCGCTTGCAGCTTGGACTGGACGACACTGGCGGAGCCGCTGCTCCGCCAGGTCATAGTAGCGCTTGGAAAGTTCGATTCCAACGAAGCGACGTTGCTGCTGCTGCGCTGCCACAAGCGTTGAACCTGAACCACAGAAGGGATCGAGCACTACGTCGCCCGGATTTGAAAAGGATTCGATCAGCGGTGTCAGGACGCAAACCGGCTTCTGAGTTGGATGAAGATTGTTGCCGGTGTATTTCCATTCCAAAACGTCCGGGATGGTGTGAACCGGCTTCTGCGGATTACCCTTCGCCAACAGGTAAGCGTTCTCATGCTGATAGCGAAGAAAGCGTTCGGTCGAAGCATAGCGCTTGATGAACGTCAGATGGCCAATCACCCGGAAACCTACTTCACGCCACGCAGCGAGGAATTTGTCGGCTTTGTGCCAGCCGTAGAAGCTGACGCAGAAGTGGTTCCAGCGGAGCACGCGATAGATTTCCTCGAAAGCGGGCTTGACCCAATCGCAGTTGTTGTCATTGGGCACGCTACGCCCGTCGCGGGACGAGTAGTGCGCCAAGTACGGCGGGTCCGTGAGGACAAAATCAACGCGGTTGGATGCCATGCGGGAAAGCACTTCGATGCAATCGCCGTGTAGCAACCTGTTTGAGAATCCATGATTGATCTGAGAATTGACTTGTTCTGATTTCATTTTCCGTTCTCCTGTTAGGTGATTTGGTTCCTTCACCCGAGCAGAGGAACCAGAGCACCGCGCTCGCAGGAGGACGGAAAGATTCGTTAGTGAGAGGCTGGAGCAGAAGGCAACGGGTGTGACAGGAGGCATTTTCGACTGGCGGAGCCGTGTGCTAGCGCAAGCCGACGCAAATAGGGAATGACAAAGGACGTTATCATTCGCAAATACAATGGTATTCTCCGTCCGTGAATCTCAAGACTGATGAATCAGCTGAGAAAAAGGCTGATTATGAAGTGACGGCCTGCGCTCCCGGAGATCTGAGCAGTGCAGAACTTGAGACTTGCTTCGCCATCATAAAAGAGGGTGGCGCGGTCAATACGAATACGGTGAAGAGGGACCTACCGCACTCCAGTTTGATGGCGATTGCTCGCAATCGGAACGAGATCGTTGGCGTCGGCGTGATCAAGCCAGCCCGGCCGAGGTATGCCGCCAAGACGGCCCGCAACAGCGGAGTCGCGTTTCCATTGGAAACGTTGGAGCTTGGCTATGTCGCAGTGGATGATGATCATCGCGGGCACGGATTATCGCATCGTATCGTGGAAGTATTGCTTGCCCGGCATGTGGGCCGTTTGTTTGCGACGACCGATGACGAGTGGATGAAGAAGACTTTGACAAAGGCTGGATTCGTCAAAAAAGGTAACGAGTGGCAGGGTCAACGAGGGACACTATCGTTCTGGGATCGGATATAGGTTGTTGTGTGTTATGGCAGACCCCGCCTTCATAAATCAGTTGCGCTTATCCAGCGTGCGGTTGAACCTGCTCAACGCTACGCGAATTCCGGCTGAATTCGCATCCGGCTGTCTAATCGATTACCACGGAAAGCGAATTCTACTGACAGTTGCTCATGCGACCGGCAATCAAGGCAACTGGGCTGTGCAGGTGCGCTACGTGCCAGGCCAAGGGACTGAAAACTATCAGCTAGGTGCAATGCACTTCTTGGCGGGAGCATCGTTGTCGGACCCGACGTTGAAAGATATTGATTTTTCTTACGTCGAGGTTCCCGCAACGCTCCATCCATTCAGGCAAGATGTCGCTTCCAAGGAAATCGTGAAGTCGGAAACACCCGTAACCATCCACAAGCCGAGCCTTGAAGACTTGCCGCAAGCCGGAGGCAACTACGGTTTCTGCGGGATGGTTTTACCTACACACGAGTCCCATCGGGGAGATTTCTATGTAGGAGGTGAACTGCGGGCCTATTCAGGACTTACGTATTCGCGGACAGAGGGCAATTATCACGTATTCTCCCTGCCATTCAAGCACCCTGGCCATGAGTATTTTCGCGGCTGTAGTGGTGCGCCGGTATTGAGTGAGTCCGGCGGGCTTGTTGGTCTTGTCTGCAAGGGATGCGAAGAAAAGAACGAAATATCAGCGATATCCGTAAGTGCATACAAGGTTGCGATCGACATTTTAGTGAGTGTTGTGTGACGCTACCATTTCTTCGCCGCCAGCTCCTCGAAAGCTGGTCGTCGTGCCGCTCGATCCTCCTGCTCTAATTTCTGAAATGGCGTCATCGGCTCCTCACGATAGCCCGCGAAAAACTCACCCGCAGTTTGGTTCTTAAGCTCAATCTGCAGCGCCAGGTGCGAGAGATGCGCGGGAATGTCTTTCCGGCGTGGGTCTGCGATAACGATGGATCTTGCCCCGGAGAACTCCAGCCAGTTCCTTAGCACTAGGTCGATGTGCGCGTCGCCGAAGGAATAGCCGACGACATAAAGCTTTTTCACATAATTGATATGCGACCGGAAGATGTCGAGGACCTTTTGCGGCAATCTCTGGGAAAACCGCATGTTGAATTTCTGGGCTCCCGCCAGGAGTGTTCGTTGCAAGAACTGCTCCTGACCTGATTCGTCGGTATAGGCTATTTCATTTATTATTCGCGCTTTTCCGGCATGGTCCCAGTAGCCAATCTCTTCATTAACAATACGCAGCGCCGTGAGATGTCCACCAAGCTCCGAATCCACCGGCCGCAAACGGCAAAGATCGAGGCCGTCGCGGAAGGCAAAAATGTCCAAAGCGCCGTGAATCCTGAGGAGATTGATGCCGAACTCACCGGGCCTGAACAGATGGAGATTGCCATGATTCAAGTCGTCCTCGGACAGAACATCCGCTAATAAAGATGCTCTCGGCACACCGGGCTGGTTTCCGAAAATCGTCAGTGCTTTGTTTGGCCAGAAGCCATCGCGAAGAGGAATTCTGCAATGCGTGGCCAGCAACTGAATCATGAGGTCGTGGTTGAGGGAAAAGGCCCATACCGGGGAGGATTTGCTCACGAAACCCGCCAGCCCTTCAAATGGCGGCAAGCCTCGCTCGATATAAGCAAGACTTCCCGCCTGACGGGGATAAAGCAATAAATAAACGAGCTCGACCATGCGCTGGTACAGAGCGCCGTACTGTTCGGCAAAAGGCTCCTGTGGACGCCTGGAAGCTGTCTCCAGGTGGCCGAGAATATTTTCGTAGTGGAGATCATCACGATTCAGGAGGGCTGCCGTCGTTTCTATAACTGAGTTGTCGTAGCCGCCGCCCTGCTGCCGCCATCCTGCGTTTAATTCGCGCAGGTGCTCCGGGGTGAAATAGCCCTTAAACTCGCCGGTCAGGCCCCGAACCAGCGGCATGCCGAGTTCAAACGATGCCCCTGCGCCCAGAAAGAGGCCTATGGATTCACTCTGCGCCACAAGTTGTTCCTTCCCTCCGGAAGTGATGTTTAGGGTAACGCCGGTATTTCGTTTTATCCCAGCGCCGGTAAACAAATCGATGCGGGGTAATTTGATTCATTTTGTTGACAGCGTCTTTGAAGGCGGTTGGGTTCATGCCCCGCGTGGTCAGTACGGTGTAAAGGATCGGCCAGCTAATGCAGGCACCGGGGAACGTGAGTAGATGCTTTTTTTCCTTTGCCTCGGCACCGAAGATGACTTGAGGCCTTCGTTTGCGTTTTGTAAAGGCGCGCGCTATTCCGCTGTCGCCACCCACACAGCTCGAAAGGATGAGCGCTTTTGGCAAATTCTTAGCCTTCTGAAAGTGATCCGCGAGTTCCTCCCAGGAAATTCGTGTCTTATCGCTCAGTTTGATTCCTTTTTCGCTGCCGTGGCAGGACAGGTGAAAAACATCGTAGTCGTTGTCGGACGCGGTTTTGATCGCCCGGCAGAGTAACTCGTCATTCAGGACGATTCTGTAGGACGCTTTCCCGCCGAGCAGCCGGACAATCTCTTCAACGATGTGCCCTTCCCAGTCACGGTCGTAGAAGTCTTCGGGAGACACAGACTCGGCAGTGAATACCTTCAGTTTCATCATTGCCGCCAAGATAGTGAAAACACGGCGGGCGCGCAAGGTGGCATCGCCAATGTCCAGGAATGGCTCGGCCACGCAAACGTTTCCACTACCCGGCTTTATGATCGAAGGAAGAAGTAAGCCTGAGTATTCTCCGACATTTCATGTGAAGTATTGAAGCCACTTGAGGAATCACGTAACCTTTCAGACATTTGAACGTTGGAGACCCTCGGATGAGCACACAGCAACAATCGATCCATGTTTGGCAAGACAACGAAACGGAAATAGACCTTCTTGGTTTTGACGTTCACGCCGACCTCATCCGCTCAGTCATCACCGATCCGAGCGTACTTCCCGTCACCGTCGGGGTCTTTGGGGATTGGGGCGGCGGAAAATCTAGCATCATGAAGATGCTGCAAAAGGAACTTTCAAACGAGGAGACGTATCCCAACGTCGTTTGCCTGTACTTCAACGGCTGGACGTTCGAGGGTTATGAGGACGCGAAGTCTGCTCTTTTGAGCTCCATTTTAATTCAGCTCGGCGAGCACAAAAAATTCGGCGCTAAGGCAAAAGATTGGGCTGTGAAGTTACTCAAGCGGCTGAAGTGGATGGAAATGGGTAAACTGGCCGTCAAACACGTTGGGATTCCTATAGTTGCGGCGGCTGCGACGGGTGGTCTTGCAGCAGCTCCCGTGGCAGCAGCGGCCGTGGCCAGTGCAGTAGTAAGCAGTGCTTTGGGCAAGACGGACGCCGATGATGATACCGCTCCACCGGAAATCAACTGGTCATCGCTGATCGAAGCTAGTCCGGAAAAGCCGGATCTCATGGGTGTACGGAAATTTCGGGAAGAGTTTGAGAAGATGCTGGCGAAAACCGGCATATCCGTATTGGTCGTACTCATCGACGACCTTGACCGCTGTTTGCCGGAAAGACTGATTGAGACGCTCGAAGCGATCAAGCTTTTCGTTTCTGTACCGCGAACCGCTTTCGTGATCGGAGCCGACCCCAGAATTGTTCGTCATGCCATATCAACCCGATACGTTAAACGCCAGCTCGAACACTCGGGAAACGCTTCGGAGGTGCGCCAGGAAGAGGAAGGGCTCGTTCAGGACTACCTTGAAAAACTGATCCAGGTACCTTACCAGCTGCCACGGCTGTCGCCGAGTGAAATCGAAACCTACGTCAATCTCCTGGCCTGCGAGAAATTGCTGGACCCCGCACAGATCCCCGCCGTCTTGACCGCGTGGAGGAATACCCGGGCGCAGAATGTGTATGCACCGTTCATCGCCGAGTCGATACACAAAGCGCTCACCGGCGGTGCTGAGCTGCCTGCGAAGTTAAAAGAACAATTGGACTGGAGCAAGGCAGTTGCATCGGTGATCACCGAGGGCTTGAAGGGAAATCCACGGCAAGTAAAGCGCATGCTCAATGCGATGTCACTGCGGAAACAGCTTGCTGCCATCGCCAAAATCTCGATTAGGGAAGAAATCCTCGCGAAACTTATGGTGCTGGAATATTCAAACCTTCCGCTGTTCCAGGAGCTCAATCAGTGGCAGGCGGCGGAAAAGGGCGTTCCGTCCAAGCTTAAAATCCTTGAAAACGAGTCCCTGAAGGAGGAGGACGCCTCGGAAACGACGACGCCGGAAGATGGTCTTGGAAAATGGCGCACGCCATCGATGCTTTCATGGTTGCGTATGAGACCTCCTTTATCCGGTGCCGACCTTCGGGATTATTTCTGGCTTGCGCGGGACAGAACCGGGTCTACGTTATCCGGCGTCACGATGATCCCGCCCAAAGTCCAGATGGCTCTGCACAAATTGCTATCGGACAACGCTGGCGAAAATGCCCTGGGCATGAAGCTGGTGCCCGGCTTAGCTGGGCCGGAGTTGCCTGTGTTGCTTGACCTTCTGAAACAAGAGGCCGAACGTCACCCAGATCGAATCATGGCGGCCGGGGCCCTACACAAGCTCGGCATACAAAAGGTTGCCGGTGCGGGTGCAAAACTCATAGAAGTTGGTCGAAGCATAACAGCGGATTCGCTGCTGCCCTCGATCCCGCAGAATATTGCCGAGCTCGCACAGCATGAGCCGCAGTTGCGCGGAGCTTCAACGGAATTGCTGAGGGAAATTGCAGCTCACCCCAAAACAAAGGCAGGCAAGGCGGCTTCCAAAGCTTTGGATTCTCTGCAAAAGAAGGCGTAGGAATGGGCACCTCTCGCGGATACAAGATGCCGACCGGCGGAAAGTGGACGCCGCTGAAGAATGAGGCCACGGATTTCGTTCAGGGCACCGGCAGCAAAGACATAACACCAGCCGATCTGCTCTCTGATTTCATCCGCGCAGTCGGCGGGCTAAAGGGGTTAGTGCGTGGGCATGGCGGGAGCGCCCCTTCAGGCGGCGGAGGACAGGCTGCGGGAAGCGCATCGAAACGCAGTGCAGGCGGGGGCACTGGAGCAGGCGGCGGAGGGACTTCGGCCGCAGTTGGAACGGCACAGAATCTCGGAGGATTCCTTTCGAGAGTAGGGGAAGTCGGGCTAGAGGAAAGCCTGCGTGAGAGAGGTCTCGACGATGCCGTCGGCAAATCGGCGTCTGACGTTTCCGATACCTTGCTGGATGAATTCGCCGGTCCCGCCAGCACGCTGGATAACGCGCTTGCCAGGGAATCGCTGGCAGAAATCAGAGACGAAATTCTGACCGATGCAGAGACTTTTGAGGACGTTGAAAAGAAGCTCGATACCGCCATCGACGAACTTGGAATATTCGGCATCCTCGCGAGCTTTTTCGGGCATTACATATTCAAAATGTTCTGCCGCAATTTTTATGAGGAATGGGTAAAGAAAGTAGGAGACGCAAAAGCGGCAAGTAGCCTGGCTCAAATCAAGGAGTACATCGTCTCGTCCGTCCGTAACAAGCTAACTGGCCGGGAAGTCGCGACGGTTGACTGGAAAAAAGATGAAGGAAAACAAGTCACTGAAGGGGTGCTCAAAGAAACGCTGGATGTTTTCGGGGTGACAGAATGACCATCTCGGTGGACTTTGACGCTAGCAAGAGACGCGACGATGGACTCGCTTTGATCACCGTGGAGGGGCCGGAGGTAAAGCGCGTAGAAGTCGATTTGCCGTTTCGGAGTCTCTATCGATCCCTTGGCTCGCCGAACCCGATAGCCCTCGACCTTCTCGTGATAGCGGGCGCGTGTTACGTTGTCGATAAGGCTACGAGCCGAAAGTCAGCACCGGACGCCTGGACACGAGATTTGCCTGTTAGTTTGCCAGTTTCAGACCCTAAGCGCTGGGACAAAGTCGCTGATCGCCTCAACACAGCGCTTACTTTTCTGTCAGGCGATGTCTGGCGAACGTCGTTTCGTCAATCGCCGTGTAAATTATTCGTCGCACCGAAGACTCGCCTCAAAAAGGCGCCCACACCGGGTGAGCCCGACACATTTGAAGCGGTGTCCCTGTTTTCCGGAGGCTTGGATTCGCTCATCGGAACGATCGACTATCTCGCAAAAACCCCGAGCAGTCGTCTGATGTTGATCGGACACTACGACGCTCCGGGGCCGAAGAGCGAACAGAAGGGTGTATACGAGCAAATGAGTGCTCGCTTTCCGGGACGCACAAAGCTGGTTCAGGTGCGAGTCTCACAAAGACCGGCAAAAAACATCGAGCCATCTTTACGTTCGCGTTCTCTCGTTTTTTTGGGATTGGGCATATATGCCGCCTCCGAAATAGGCAAAACCGTTCCCCTTCTCGCTCCGGAAAATGGAATGATCGCTCTTAATCTTCCGATGACTCCGTCTCGCAGCGGCTCGTGCAGCACCAGGACCATGCACCCGTTTTATCTGAATACCCTGCGTTCTGTCCTCAAGGACCTCGAACTAAAAAATGACCTCATAAACCCACTGGAGCTAAAGACCAAGGGCGAATGTGTGAGCCAGTGCGGTGATCTCAGCCTTCTCACCAGTCTGGCTTCGCGAACCGTCTCCTGTTCGCACGCAAGCCGCCGTCAGGATTGGAAACGGAAGAGCGCCACAAATTGCGGATATTGCGTGCCATGCTTGTTCCGCCGGGCGTCGCTGCACGCTACTAAGCTTGATTCCGGAAAGCAGTATGGCATCGATGTATGTTCAGATGAGCTCACCGTCAACTCTGATAGGGCCAGCGCAGATGATCTCAGAGCGGTTACAAATGGCCTTCGACACTTCAATACTGACGCAAGTATCCGGAAGGCAATTATGAGCGTAGCTCGCGTCGAGCCGCTAGACGGGTACGTGAATCTGGTACACAGAGGACTCAACGAGCTGCGCAGCTGGATAGCTGACAAAGGCTCTGTCTCGTTGCGTACAGCAGCTGGAATGCTCGAAGACGGCCATGCTTGATTCGCACTGCCACCTCGATCTCTATCCAGATCCGTCGCAAACAGCCGCAGATGCGGAAAGGGCGGGCGTATTCACCGTATTCGTAACCAACCTGCCCTCCGCTTTTGATATTGCATATCCGCACGCGCTACGATTCAAAAAAGTAAGGCTCGCCCTAGGGTTGCATCCGCTGACAGCGAGCATGCACACCGAACAGGAATTGAGCCGATTTAAGGAGCTTGTAACGAAGACGTCCTTCATCGGAGAAGTGGGACTCGATTTCGCGCGTGATGGCCTTGCCACGCGGGACCGGCAATTGGAATCTTTTAGATTTGTTCTGCGATGCCTGGAAATGAAGCCAAAATTCGTCACGATCCACTCTAGGCGGGCAGAGGCGGCAGTGTTGGAAATGCTTGCAGAAGAATATTCGCGACCTGTGGTTTTCCATTGGTACAGCGGAAGTCTCAAAAGCTTGAGCCTCGCGATTGAACGAGGCCATTTTTTTTCGATCAATCCTGCGATGGTACTCAACGAAAAAGGCAGGGCCATAGTTAGTCGGCTTCCACGAGAGAGAGTCCTGACGGAATCCGATGGTCCTTTCATAAATATAGGAGACAGAACGATAGTCCCCGGAGACGTGAAGGTAGTTGAGGATGCACTGGCAGCGATGTGGTCAACCGGGCCTTCAGCGGTGAGAATATCGGTTGCAGAAAACTTTCGACAGCTGCTTAAACCACTAAGAGAGTCTGGGTGTGTCCAGGATGGTTGAATAAGCTCCAGCCTCATGAATGGGATTGTCACGCGCTGAAAATGCAGGCAATAGGTGTCCGGGATACGTGCTGAGATTTTGCGCGGGTGATGCGCGGAGGCAACTTGGGCGCTCTGCAGATCGAACAAATGTTAGAGTTCCTGCACCTGAGTGGCGAGAACTGGGTTATTTGCCTGGGCGAGCTTCTTCACACGCTCGATGTAGTCTTCCCGCACTCCGCGCTCGAGTTGGAGCCGTACTGAAACAGCAGAGCCATCGTTGCCTTTAGCGGCTTTCCGCAGATTTCTGCCGCATTCGCCGAAAAAGCTCGGCCTGCTCAAGCGCATCGTCAAGCGCGTTATGCGTGTGACGCCGGGACGAATCCTTAAATTCCGCCGCTATGCGGCTCGACCGCGTGTCTTCCCATGTGCCTCCGCTCAGCCCCATATAGTAGGACTTGATGTCGAGGCCGCCGATCCCGAAGGGATTCTCGCCGAGATACTGGTGAAAATAGAAATTAACAAAGGCCCAATCGAATGTCGCGTTGAAGCCCACGAAGACCGGCGTCGCCGCCTTTGCGACCGAACCAAGCCAATCGCGAAACCCGGCCATCGCGTCTTTCGGGTCGCGGCCGGCGCGCGCGAAATCCTGGAGCGTCCGGCCGACAACTTTCATTGCTGCGGGCACCGACTTGTCGTTCAGCGGCTTGAACTCAACATAGAAAGTAGCTTGCGGATCGTCCACGACCACAGCGCCGAGCGAGAGCATGCTGTATGTTGGGGGAAGCGGTCCGGCAGCTTCCACGTCAACCGATATGTAAGCTTCTCGCACATCGCCTCCACGGGCCGTTAAACCATCTTCACAATTTGCGGTCTGTTGATGTTCTTTTCCCAAAAATCAACCAAGGCCTTTCTCCTGTCGGCAACGGAGTCTCCGGGCTTCCAGAAGTGACACGGTATCATTTCCTGGTCAAACGGAAGCTTCGTCCCGTCTTCTGCCGTCACGAGAACGCGGCCCCCACGAAGTGCGTAGCCGAGTTCGATGAAGCAGTTCGGCCGTTCGCCGGTTACATCGACGATTGCTACCGAGGAAAAATGCACGCTCTCGAAAATGGCTACGTTCATGAAGGCATATTCGTTCTTATCGGCACCCATCTCAATACGGCGCATTCCGGCTTCGGCCACGACCGGATCGACGACATCGCGGAAAAACGACTCAACGATTTTGAATTTCGCATGATCGGGATTGAGAAGGCGGACGTAAAATGCAGCGGGCCGCGCGATCTTAGTGAGCAGGCTTACCGTCCGGTTCGCGACATCGGACGCGGCGGCAGCGCTGTTTCGCGTGGCGATTTCTGCGAGCGCCGCGCCCTCCGTGTTTGCATAAGCGGGGCTGAAGCGGAAGAATCTGGCAGGTTCCGCTCTCGCTTCCTTTGCCAGCTTCTCCGCACCCCCGGTGCCGTCAGCTCTGCTGGCACCCAGCGTCAAATCAAGAGGCACCACCGGCTTTCGGTGGGAAAGATATATATCGGCGGAATGCTCAACCCCGGTGCCGCCGCCAAGAATGACCAGGACATCGCCAAATAACGCCTGGCGCTGACGCAGAAAAGCAGCAGCACGGGAGCCAGGCATTATCGACTCAATGTGAAGCAGGCCACTCCGGAGTAACTCTTCATATAGAAACCGACGGTTGTCCGGAATCTCCGATACCGCCTTCTCAGAAGAAGCGACAACGATGGGCAGGCCTGACTCGGCAGGCCACACAGGAAATCCATGTTTTAAGCATTCCGCAGCCGTTTCAAGCGCCGTCCAATCAAATAGCAGACTCGGGGCGTCCGGCGCAGCGCCATCGGCGCGTGGCTCTCTTCCGATCCCGACTACGATTCCACCGCCTATGGCCATTATCCCCTTCACCAGATTGCTTACGACTTGATGGGCATAGCCGATAAGAGCGGGGTCAGTTTTCCCACTGGCCGAACCGGCAATCTGCACGCGGCGGCCAAGGAGGGGCAATGTTGTTGCGCTGGAGCTGGCTGACGGGGGCATCATCCGTTTCCTACCACGGGAGAGGGCCGCACTTCTTTCGCTGCGGCGATAAGGTCGTCGTCGGTCAGCGCTCGGCTCGGAAACGCCCGGCAAAGCGCATCCGGCAAAAGTTTGGAGCGCAGATCGGAGAAGGTAAGGCCAGGCCGGGAGTCTCGCGGGCCGGTGAGCCGTACCAATTCACGCATCGTCTGGTCTTTAATATTTAGGCCGTCCAGATCCATGCGAAATAGGTCTTCGCGTTCCTGATCGGTGGGACGGTCGAACTGCTCAGTAACAGCCGCACGGCGCACAATGGCAGGGTCCAGCGCCCCTGCCCTGTTGGTGCAGAGAAATACCAGAATGCGGCCGGAATGGCGGCGAAGGTCGTCAACCTTCTGGATGATGGTGTTGACGGCTACTTTGTCCTCGTGGTGGCTTTGCGCCGTGTCCCGCGTGGACGCAAGGGAGTCGCCTTCGTCGATGATAAGGAAGGCCTGCCGGGTTTTTCCGGCTTGCTTGGCGACGACATGGAACGCCTGGTTGAGAAGCGTGCTCATCTGTCCGACCTTGCCTGATCCACGGACGCGGGTGCTGAGTTTAAAGAGCATCGCATCCTTTTTGACGGACTCGCGAGCCAGCCTGTCGCACGCGCCCTCGGCAGTAACCGTCTTTCCCGTGCCCACATCGCCCGCGAAGATAACCAGGGGATACCTGTCCGACACCGCGTCGCAAACGGCGAGTTCCTTGTGATGAAATTTCCGGCTCCAGGCGCGCAGCTCTTCCGGATCGGCCAACAGGCGAAGCGACCTGTGCAGTCTCTGGTAACGGTTCTCAAAACCGACTAGCCTCTTCGCCGAAGACGCAATGCCGTCGTTCGGGAGTTCCAGCTCCAGCTCAAAAAGCTCGGCGATTTCGGTAACTTCGTTCATCGACTGCCTGCTTCCCGGTTTGCGTTACGCATACACACTCTTGGTGACTCCCCAGCCGTTGCTCACGTAATTGCGATCCGCCGACCGAGTCAAGGAAGGAAACGACAGGTCGGTGTTCGACGTAGTCCAACCTGTGGTCAGGGTCTGCCTGAATGTCGCTTTTTGCGCGTCGGTCAGACCATGCCACTTCTGGCTATACTGAACCACTATGCTTAGCTGGCCGGACGGTGTGCGGGGCCAGCGGTTATTGCCTGGACGCTGGGCGGTGAGAGTCGAGGCATCGGTGGACACTTCGTATTTCGCGGCGCGGATCACCTCGCCCGAGGAATCGTACAGCACGATGTTGGCTTCGAGCAGGTAGCCTTTTTGGGCCAGGGCTTTGACATCCGCCGCATAATTTTTCACCAGGTCGCGCGTCAAAAGTCCCGTGGATTGTGAATTCATGTCCAAATCGGCGGCAATGCAGTCAATCACCTTGCCGATGTCGGCTACGCTGTAGGTTTCCGTTAATGATTCCGAATAAAACATCTCTTACTCCTCGATCACAAAGGACCGGCCGAATATTTCTTTCCAGAGTTCAAGCGTTTGCGTTTTGCCGTCGTAATTGCGCGCATAAGTAAGAGTCTCCCAGGCCTTCAGGCACTTCTCAACGATGACCTTGCAGTCCTGGTCCGTAATTTTCCGGGTGACGTTATTGTCAGCATTACACGGATCGAGAATTACCACGCGATCTTTGGGGAAAGATTTCGGCGTGCCGCATTCCTTGAAGCAAATCGGAGTTTTGAGCTGCGAGTCCGCGACGTAGAGGAAAAAGCGCAGAAGCCCGGCCTCTAACGAAGGGGGCACACCCTGCGTGTCCTGCAGGTGGCTGACGATAAGCTCGATGGCGAATGACCTGAGGCTGTCGTCTAAGTCATGGAAATTTCTCCAGAACTTGAGCAACCGCACGAGCGCCGCGAAATTCGCATATGCATCCCTCCTGGCGCGGATGAATTCCAGCTGCTTCGTGACGCTGGTCTTGACCGGCGCGGCAGCCTGCGATGAGGGCTGCCAGCCATAGTCGCCAGGGCCGTCTATCGCGATGAGCGGCACAAGATCCATTTCAAGCCCGGAATCGCGGAATTCAATGCCCAACGTCCGCGGCTGGATGGTGAAGTCCTCGGGTTTCTTCGTGGGATAAATCTTCGCCACAAGCCGCCGGATGCGGCTATGGAGGCTTGCCAGATCGTATTGGGAAGCGCCGTTGGCGTTTAGGAAAACCGCCACGTCGGCATCCACACCGAAGTCGCCCTTGGGGCGGAGAACCGTGCCCTTGCGCAGCGAGCCCGTCTTCAAAAACTTCTTGATGTCGATCAGCTTATCGCCAGCGGCGGCGGCGGAAAATCTTTCAATGAGATGGTCCACTTGGGCGAGAAAGTCGGCGCGTTTGCCTTGCGGCAGCTTGAGCCGGTTGTTGACGAAATAATTGAGCTGCGTATCTGTAAGTTCCATAATTTCCGCCTGAATCCGCGCCTGCCTTTCGGCTGAGAATGCGCCAAACCAACCTGAGGCTAACAGTGTAAGCGGACAGTGCGAACAGTGTCAACAAAAAAAAGCTACAGCCTGAGTTGCCCCGTCTCCGCCGGATACAGCTCGTTGATCCGGATTTTAGCGACGATGGGGTTCACGTCAAAGATGTCGGCCAGCGTGCGCACCGCTCCGTCCCTGCGTTTTTCGTCGAGAGTCACTGCGCCGAGGGAACCAATCGACATGAGAAAAGGCTTCAGCGCCTCCTGCACCAACGTCTTGGGACATAGAAGACCGCCTATTGCGCGGTTCGCCTGAAACTCCCACCAGCGGCCATTGTAGGCCCGGCCTTTGCGTTCCTCGTCCTGGACATCCCGGCAGAGAATCTTGTGATCCGAATGGCTGTCGGCATCGAAGAGATGAAGAGGTTTTTCGTCGAGCGCGAACAGGTATGCGTGCAGTAGCCCGTGCCCGGCTTCATGCGCGAGCGTGGTCCTCACCCGGCGCTCGGCCACTTTGCCCTTCTCGGCGTCGAGCGCTGCCGCGATCACGATGGCCACAACGCCTTTCTTGGTGAATTTCGTAAATCCCAATACGCCGTCGGGCAGATTTTCGTACTGCGGCACGACGCCGAACCGCTTCTCGACGAAGCGATCGATGCGTATGGCCTCCGGCGAATTAGGGTAGAGCCCCTCTTTCCGCAGCTCGTCGGCGCAAACCCGGTCGATCTCGCTGGGTTCAAAATGCGGCCGCTCGGAGAACGGACCCGACTTGGAGCGGAATGTTTTCATTTCTTTTGCTTGGGATGCCTCTCGCCCTTTTTCTGGTTAGCAAGGTCGAGCAGCTCGTCCGCGCTGACTTTCTTGTCGATCATGGTTCGGAACGCGAGGGCGAACCGGGGATCATTCTGCGTGAGGCGCTTGATATCGTCTATTGGCGCTCGCACATCCATCGCCTGGAGTTCCTCCAGCTTTACTTTGAGGACGCGGGCGATCTCGGCGAGAACTTTCTCCGAAGGATGGCGGCGACCGAGTTCGATATCCGAGATGAATGCTGCGGAGCAATCGAGCCGCTTTGCAAATTCGCGCAGCGAGAGATCAAGCTCATCTCGGCGGCGGCGCATGTAGGGACCTAAACCTTCCATGAATGTCAGCTTATATAGCTGACACAGCAGTGTCAACGTTTCTGATTGGCGAGTGTGTCGCTGTATCCGCACTCTCTGAGGCGGTATTGAGCGCGTGAGAGAGGACAGCATCGAGCAGCCTGCGCTTTCCATTTTGCGTCCTGGTGAGTTGTTCTTCCAGCCGGTCGCACAGTGCCATTAATTCATCCACCTTTGCGACGATACGCTGTTGTTCGGCGAGCGGTGGCAATGGAATACGAATCCTCTTGAGCTTTGCCGCTTTGATCCCTTTCACCGCCGTGCCGGTAGAGTTGGTCAAGACTGCATTCTGGAAAATCGGGCTCATCAGAGTGAAGAAGGAAAACCGAGAATAGCTAGGAAGGTATGGCTGGAGATCGATTGTTCTCTGTGCAAGAGCGAACACAAATTGCAGCTCAATCACTCCGACGAAGCCCATCGTCGCGCCTTCAGTAACAAATAGGAGATCACCATTCTGCGGTAATCCGCGAGTCATCCAGGCTTTGTAGGCTCGCTCGTCAATGAACTCCACCGGGTCATTTGCGATATGACCCATACGAACATTTTTTGCCGTGATGAGTCGAACTCCCCTTGCGGTTCGCGTCGGTGTGCGACCGCGATAATCGATAAACCTGAAAAGCTCCTCCAATGGACAAGAGGCCCATCCGAGTGGAAGGCTTTTCGGTAAGTGCTGGACGAATTTTGGATCTGAATCATCTACGGTCGAATTCTTTGAACGGTTGGCGGCCTTTTCACGGATTTCACGGACGATGGAGAGCAGTGATTCCGAAGAGCCATCTTCTGGATTCTGCTGAACGAGTTTCCCTTGCACGGCAAGGCTGAGGATGGCCTGGCGGAGGGCGGGGATATGCTCAGGGCGCACGACGATCTGAGGAAGGTGACCGAGGCAGAAGGTGGCTTGTTTACGAGAGCCTTCCGCATCCGCACCGTTGGTGAGGTGATGAAGGGATGCGGCCGCCAGGCGATCCCGGCGACTCTCGCGCTCTGCCTGCGCCCTCTCCAACCGATCACAAAGCCCCATCAATTCGTTCACCTTGGCGACGATGCGATTTTGCTCAGCAAGAGGAGGGAGGGGAAACAATGAGTAGGCAAAATACTCCGTTGAAACGCGCTTTTGTCCCGCCGTGCCGGTCATTCGCGGAATGCCAGATTCGATGAAGTGGGGACACTTTAGGAAAATCAAAATGTAAGCAGGATTAACCAGGACAGGCCGAACTACGTGCAGCTCGGTGGTCCCCGCGCCAATACCTCCCGCCAAGTCAGAAAAGACTGCGGATTTCCCGTTCTCGAAGCAAGGAGTGATCTTTGCCAGTGCCACGTCACCCACGGCAAAATGCGTAAAGCCGGTCTTGATCTCACCCCATTTTCTGATCTCGTACTTATTTGGGACTCCGTATTGAGCTGAAATAAGCGACATCGGGACGAAAGAGGCTTGAGCTTCGTCGTTGGCGTTATTGCGCGGGTTGATAAAGCCAACCTCGCCCAGCTGGCTCCAGCGCCAGTTCGGGGGGATAGGGAACGGAGATTCAGTCTCCGCGAGGGACGGCGCCGACTTTTCCTTCCTGACACTGCCCTCTTTCATAAGCCGCAGCTTCTCGGCACGAATCCGATTTATCAGCTCAGCGACGGTTTCATCCTGTGTGTCTTGCTCAGCAAGCTTCCCGCGCACAGCGATGTCGAGGATCAAGCGCCGCAGACGCGGGATTGCGTCGGACGCGTCGCTGATATCGTCGAAATTGACTAGGAGTTGGGATGCGTTCATCGCAGCAGCGCCTCTGCCAGAATTGTCTTGAGCTGATCGCGTAGGGTGTCAGCTTGACCCTCAGCCTCTTTAAGCTTGGCCAGCAGTTCCTCTGGGTCACCGTGGTCGTCTGCGACGGTGTGTGGGTTTTTGAAGTCGAGGTTATAGCCACGCGCCTTTACCTCATCGGCGGTGACCTTCCATGCGACTTCTGTTTCTATCCTCTTCTTGCGCTTAGCACCTCCCCACCAGTCAATACAGGGTTTGAGATGTTCGAGGCGGATGGGCCTCGTCATCGAGTAGGCTTTCTGTTCGTCAGGAACGCGGTGCTCGTAAAACCAGATCTCCTTGGTCGGTGCTCCTTTTTCAAAAAACAAGAGGTTGGTGCCAATGCTGGCGTAAGGCTTGAAGACGCTGTTGGGCAGGCGGACGATGGTGTGCAGGTTACACTCTTCCATCAGTTGTTCCTTCAGCCGCGTCTTCACTCCTTCGCCGAACAGTGAACCGTCCGGTAGCACCACGGCCGCACGGCCTTCAGATTTGAGGATACGGATGATGAGAGCGAGGAAGAGGTCAGCGGTCTCGCGTGTCTGGAAGTGCTTGGGGAAGTTGCTCTCGATGCCGTCTTCCTCGCGACCGCCGAACGGTGGGTTAGTGAGAACAATGTCAACTCGATCAGATTGCGTGTAGCTAATATAGGGGCGCGCCAGGGTGTTATCGTGGCGGACGAAGCTTGGATTCTCAATGCCGTGCAGGAGCATGTTGGTTACGCAGAGCATGTGAGGCAGCTGCTTCTTCTCGACGGCTCGCAGGCCCGCCTGCATTCGCTCCTCGTCTTCCACTTTTTTCACGTAACGATCACGCATGTGGCGAATAGCACAGGTGAGAAATCCGCCCGTGCCGCAAGCTGGGTCCAAAAGGATTTCGCCCGGCCGGGGGTCTATCCGATCCACCATGAATGCAGTAACCGCGCGGGGCGTGTAGTATTCGCCCGCGTTACCGGCGCTCTGGAGGTCATTCAGGACTTGTTCATAAAGATCCCCAAAGTGCTGCCGCTCGGCGAGATTATTGAAGTCAACCTCATTGATCTTGTTAACGACCTGGCGCATTAGCTGGCCGGACTTCATATAGTTGTACGCGTCCTCGAACACATCTCGCACAACGCGGCGGCGATCAGCCTGCCTTCCTGCGGTTGGGAGTTCCTTGAGTTGCGGGAAGAGTTGGGTGTTGATGAACGTTAGAATTTCTTCGCCAGTAATGCCCTCGGGGTCGGCCGCCCAGCTGCGCCAGCGAAGTTTCGCCGGAATGGGCGAGTGGTAGCCATCTTGCATTAGCTCAAGTTGTTGATCCTGGTCGTCGATGATTTTCAGGAAAAACATCCAGCAGAGTTGCGAGATGCGCTGCGCATCACCATCAACGCCTGAATCCTGGCGCATGATGTCTTGGATCGATTTGACGGTGTTGCGAACGGACATTGTCTAAGCTTCCTTTTGGTAAAGCGCGGACTGAAGTTCCTGCACAGCAAACATGAAATCCGCTCGCGTCCCGAATTCCCTGATGAGCTGGACAGGGGTTCCCATCGCGTCAAGCGGCGGAATTTGCAAAATCCGGGGATCGCCAAGGTCAATCACACCCTGATCCTGATATTTTTGCAACAATACTTCAAGCACAGCGCGGGCCTGCGGGCCATATTTCGTGAAGACATCTCTTTTGCGGACATTGTCAGCTCGCTCGCGGCGCGTGAGCGCGGGCTGGTCGAATGCGACGTAGCAAATGAGGTCAAAGGGATCGAAATCTTTTCCCACCTCTTCGGCCAGCGGGTCAAGGGAAAGACCCTCATTTTCGAGTTCTTCGATAATGGCTTGCTTGCGCTCAGCGGATTTCCAGCGCTTAAGGAAATCATTCAGGGTGGCGAAGCGCTTCTTCAGGGCGTTCTTGGTGAAGTCCCGAAGAGTTTCGGTGACCAGCCTCCCCTGCTCATCCAGGTATTCCACACGCTCCGCG
>Ga0073928_10004585_pt1 | contig 20268 bp, 23 predicted proteins | sample PaiPotPPA55metaG_FD_76969 | JGI IMG/M metagenome (GOLD analysis project Ga0073928, IMG submission 76969) | Iron sulfur acid spring bacterial and archeal communities from Banff, Canada, to study Microbial Dark Matter (Phase II) - Paint Pots PPA... ...
AGGGTGGCGTCGGGCTTGATCGTTCCCTGCAAGACCCGGAACAGGTTCACCCGACCGACGTAGGGGTCGACGACGGTCTTGAACACGAACGCGGCCGGCGCGCCGTCCCCGACTGCGGGGGCGGGCGCCTCCTCGGCGATGAAGTGGGCGAGCCGGTCGATCCCGATCAGCTTGGTGGCGCTGCCGCACAGCACCGGGAAGACGGTCGCCTCCGCGATGCCCTTCGCCAGCGCGGCCTCCAGCTCGTCGACCTTCAGCTCCTCATCGGCGAGGTAGCGCTCCATGAGGTCGTCGTCGGCGACGACGATCCCCTCGACGAGCGCGTCGTGGACCTTGTGCTCCTCGTCGGCCATGTCGTCGGGGACCGACCCGGCGGTGCCGCGCCCGGTCTTCCCGTCGTAGGAGACGGCCTCGTCGGTGAGCAGGTCGACGACGCCGCGGAACTCGGCCTCCTCGCCGAGCGGCAGCTCGAGCGGGGCGACGCCGGCGCCGAAACGGTCCTTCAGCTGGTCGAGGGTGCGGCTGAACGAGGAGCGCTCCCGGTCCAGCTTGTTCACGAAGATCGCCCGCGGCATGTCGCGGGCCGCCGCCATGCGCCACGCGGCCTCGGTCTGGACCTCGACGCCCTCGACCGCCGACACGACGAAGACCGCGAGGTCGGCGACCCGGAGGGCGGCCGCGACGTCACCCGCGAAGTCGGCGTAGCCGGGGGTGTCGAGGACGTTGAGCTTGTGGCCGTCCCATTCGACGGGGGCGAGGGCGAGCGACACCGAGATGGTCCGCTTGTGCTCCTCGGGGTCGAAGTCGGTGACGGTCGACCCGTCCTCGACCTTGCCCATCCTCGTGATGGCCCCCGACACGAACAGCAGCGCCTCGGTGACGGTGGTCTTGCCCGCCCCGCCGTGCCCGACCAGGGCCACGTTGCGGATCATCGACGACGGAACCGGCTTCACCCCTGGTACCCCCTTGACCTCGAGGTGCGGCCCGGATCGTACCGGTGGCCCCGCGGGGTCGCGGCAGGCGGGCCGACCCGCTGGTACCCTCCGGAGCAGTTCGCGCCGGTCGCGCGCCCCTGGCAGCGCCACCCACCGGCCCCCGCCTCGGAGCCCGGGAGGGACCCGAGTCCATGCTCGATCGACGATGGCGCGCCAAGGCTGAGCGCGCCCTGCAGCCTGCCGGCCGCGCGCTGCACGTGCTGGGCCTCTCGGCGGACGGGCTCACCGTCCTGGGCCTGGTCGCCGCGGCCGGGACCGCCTTCCTCATCGCCAACGGCAACCTGGTCCTCGCCGTGTTCGGGCTCGTGCTCACCGGCCTGCCCGACCTGCTCGACGGCTCGGTCGCCCGCCAGAGCGGCACCGCGGGCCGGCGGGGCTCGTTCTTCGACTCGGTCTGCGACCGGGTCGCCGACGCGCTGCTCCTCGGCGGCGTGGCGTGGCACCTCACCGGCGGCGGCGGCGGGCTGGCCGTGCTCGCCCTGGCGGTGCTGGCGGTGTCGATGCTCATCTCCTACGAGCGGGCCAAGGCCGAGGCGCTCGGGCTCAGTGCCCGGGGCGGGGTCATGGAGCGGGCCGAGCGCATGGTGCTGCTCGGCGTCGGGCTCGCCTTCAACGTGCTCGTCCCGGTGCTGTGGATCATGCTCGTGCTCACCAGCCTCACCGCGGTGCACCGGTTCGTGATGGTCTGGCGCCAGGCGACCGAGGCCGAGCAGCGCAAGCCGGAGCGCCGCGCCGCCGGCCCGCCGTCCTGGTCCCCCCGGCTGCGCAGCTTCCGTGCCCGACGCACGCGCCCGCGCCGCATACGTCGGGTATCGGGTCGCCGCTGACGTCGCGCGCGTCGTCCCACCCGCGCTGGGCGACCCGCTGGCGCGAGCGACCTCGCGCGTGTACCAGGCGCTGAACCCGGCCCGCCGGGCCCAGGTGGCCCGCAACCTCGACCGCGTTGCCGGTGCGCCGCTCGACCCCACCGCCCGACGCCACGCCGTCGCGGCCGTGTTCGGCTACTACGGCCGGTACTGGCACGACCTGTTCCGGTTGTCGGTGCGCGACCCGGCGTCGTTCGTCGCCGGGTTCCACTGCGAGGGCGAGGAGCACGTCCAGGCCGCGTCTCGGCTCGGGCGCGGGGTGATCATGGCCCTGCCCCATCTCGGCAACTGGGACGTGGCCGGGGCCTGGCTCGCCAGCGAGGGCTACGGGCTCACCGTGGTCGCCGAGCTCGTCGAGCCGCCCGAGCTCTTCGACTGGTTCGTCGAGACCCGGGCCCGGCTGGGCATGCGCGTCGTCGCGCTAGGCCCCGATGCGCCCGGGCGGCTGCTCCGCGACCTGCGCGCCAACCGGGTCGTCTGCCTGGTGGGCGACCGCGACATGACCGGCGACGGCGTCGAGGTGGAGTTCTTCGGGGAGCGGACCCGGCTCCCGGGCGGTCCGGCGCTGCTGGCCCTGCGGACCGGGGCGCCGCTGCTGCCGGTCGGCTGCTACTTCCGGCCCGGCCGCGGCCACGGGGCCCGCATCCAGGCGCCGCTCCCCACCGGGCGGGAGGGCCGCCTGCGCGACGATGTGACGAGAGTGACCCAGCAGCTCGCCCACCGCTTCGAGGAGCTGATCCGGGCCGCGCCCGAGCAGTGGCTCCTCATGCAGCCGAACTGGCCGTCGGACGCGGCCGCTTCGTCATGACCCGGCCGCTGCGGGTGGTGCTGACCTGCCCGTACTCGCTGTCGCTGCACGGCGGCGTGCAGCTCCAGGTCCTCGGGCTGGCGGGCGCGCTGCGGGCCCGGGGCGTCGACGCCCGCGTCATCGCGCCCACCGACGGGCCGCCGCCGCTGCCGGGGGTGACGAGCGTCGGCCCGACCATGCGGTACCCGTCGAACGGCTCGATCGCCCCCATCACCACGTCGAAGGCGGCCGCGCGCCGGACCCTCGAGGCCCTGCGGGTGCTCGCGCCCGACGTGCTCCACCTCCACGAGCCGCTGCAGCCCGGCATCAACCACGCCGCGCTCGTCGCCACCGACATCCCCGCCGTCGGCACCTTCCACGCCGCCCTCCCGGGCCGCAACGGGTGGTACGACGCGCTGCGGCTCCCGCTTCGCAAGATGGTGGAGCGTCTCGACATCCGCACGGCGGTGTCCGAGGAGGCCCAGCGCAACGTCGAGGTCGCGTTCGGCGGCCAGTGCGAGATCGTCCCGAACGGCGTCGACGTCCCGGCCTTCGCCGCCGCCGAGCCGTGGCCGAGCGAGCGGCCGGCGGTCTGCTTCGTGGGGCGCCACGAGCGCCGCAAGGGGCTCGGCGTGCTCCTCGCCGCCTACCGCGGCCTCGACCGGGACGCCGAGCTGTGGGTGATGGGGGAGGGGTCCGAGACGGCCCCGCTCCGGGGCCGCGACGGCGAGGGCGTGACCTGGCTCGGCCCGGTGTCCGAGTCCGAGAAGGCGCGACGGCTGCGCGGCGCCGCGGTGGCGTGCTTCCCCTCCATCGAGGGGGAGTCGTTCGGCGTCGTGCTGCTCGAGGCGATGGCGGCCGGCGCGCCGGTGGTGGCGTCCGACCTGACCGGCTACCGCCACGTCGCCCGCGACGGGATCGAGGCGCTGCTCGTCCCGCCCGACGACCCCGACGCGCTGCGGGCCGCGCTGCGGCGCGTCCTCGACGGGCCCGAGCCGCGGGGGGCGATGGTCCAGGCCGGCCGGGCCCGGGCCGACCACTTCTCGCTCGATCGCCTCGCGGACCGGTTCCTCGCCTGCTACGAGCGGGCGATGGCGCGCCGGGCGCCGACTCCGGTGCCGGCCTGAGCGAGCCGCCCGGCTCGTATGCTGGCCGCCGATGAGAGGTAGGTCCCCGTGGTCGCTGTGATCGTCGTCATCGCCGTCGTCGTCGTGCTGCTGCTCCTGGTCGCGCTCTTCTACAACGGGCTCGTCCGGACGCGAAACCGCGTCGACAACGCGTGGTCGCAGATCGACGTGCAGCTGAAGCGGCGCTACGACCTGATCCCGAACCTTGTCGAGACGGTGAAGGGCTACGCGGCCCACGAGCGCCAGACCCTCGAGGCGGTCACGAACGCCCGCAGCAACGCCATCAACGCCCAGTCGGGCGGCAACGTGCAGGCCCAGGCCCAGGCCGAGAACGCGCTGAGCGGCGCCCTGAAGAGCCTGTTCGCGGTGGCCGAGCAGTACCCCGACCTGAAGGCGAACCAGAACTTCCTGCAGCTGCAGGAGGAGCTCACCTCGACCGAGGATCGCATCGCCTACGCGCGGCAGTTCTACAACGACGCCGTCCTGAACTACAACAACAAGATCCAGGTGTTCCCGCGGAACCTGCTCGCCGGCACGTTCAACTTCGACAAGCGCCAGTACTTCGAGGGCGACCCCGAGGCGACGGGACCGGTCAAGGTCCAGTTCTGAGGCCCGTCCCCTCGGCCCGGCGCCGGGACCGATGAAAGAGGTAACCGCTCCGCCGGTCGTGGTCGCGCGCGCCGACATCCGGGGCGAGATCCGTCGCAACCAGTGGCTGGCGGTGCTCGTGCTGGCCCCGGTCGCGGTGGTCGTGCTCGTGGTCGGCAGCGTCGTCGGCGTGCTGGCCGGCCTCGGCGTCCTCGGCGTCGTGGTCGGGCTCGTCCTGGCCGCGGTCGTCGTCGCCCTCGCCTACTTCGGCGCCGACCGGGTGGCGCTCTCGGGCGCGAAGGCCCGCCCCGCCCCCGAGGACGAGTTCTCGCGGCTGCACAACCTCGTCGAGGGCCTCTGCATCGCGGCCGGGCTGCCGAAGCCGGCGCTGGCGGTGGTCGACGACCCGGCCCCGAACGCGTTCACGACCGGCCGAAGCCCGCGGCACGCCACGCTCGCGGTGACGACGGGGCTGCTGGCCGAGCTGAACCGGGTCGAGCTCGAGGGCGTCGTCGCCCACGAGCTCTCGCACGTGAAGCGCTACGACCCGCTCGTCTCGACGGTCGCCGTCGTCGCCCTCCCGCCCGTCGCGCTGGTGCTGGCCCCGCTGGCGGCCCGGCTCACCGCGGTCACGCTGCGCGGCGACCGGGAGGTCGTCGCCGACGCGGCCGGCGTGGCGCTCACCCGCTACCCGCCCGGGCTGGCGTCGGCGCTGCGGAAGCTGCAGGCGGCGCCGACCCCGGTGCGGCACGCCGCGCGCGCCAGCGCCCCGCTCTGGATCGACTCGCCGCTCGCCGGGGCCGCCGACGCGACCTCCTGGCGCAACCGGCCCTTTGGGACCCACCCGCCGCTCGAGGAGCGCATCGAGATCCTCGACGCGATGTAGCACGCCGCCACTCGGGCCCGAACACCAGCCGGGTTCGCGAGACCCGCCGGTACACTGGCCGCGATGACGGAGGACCGCGCCGGCCGGTCGGTCGGCACCGCCCGCGTGAAGCGGGGCCTGGCCGAGATGCTGCGCGGCGGCGTGATCATGGACGTCGTCACCGCCGAGCAGGCCCGGATCGCCGAGGACGCGGGCGCGGTCGCGGTGATGGCCCTCGAGCGGGTCCCGGCTGACATCCGCCGGGACGGCGGCGTCGCTCGCATGAGCGACCCCGGCGTCATCGACGCCATCCAGGAGGCGGTGACGGTGCCGGTGATGGCGAAGTGCCGCATCGGCCACTTCGCCGAGGGCCAGGTCCTCGAGGCCCTCGGCGTCGACTACGTCGACGAGAGCGAGGTGCTCACGCCCGCCGACGAGGCCCACCACGTCGACAAGTGGGCCTTCACGGTCCCGTTCGTCTGTGGCGCCACCAACCTCGGCGAGGCGCTGCGGCGCATCGCCGAGGGCGCAGCGATGATCCGCTCGAAGGGCGAGGCCGGCACCGGCAACATCGTCGAGGCGGTGCGCCACCTGCGCTCGATCCTCGGCGCCATCCGCCAGCTGACCGTCGCCGACGAGCCCGAGCGCTTCGCGGCGGCCAAGGAGCTGCGGGCCCCGGTCGACCTGGTGGCCGAGGTCGCCGACCGGGGCGAGCTGCCGGTGCCGCTCTTCTGCGCCGGCGGCATCGCCACCCCGGCCGACGCCGCCCTCGTCATGCAGCTCGGCGCCCAGGCCGTCTTCGTCGGCAGCGGCATCTTCAAGAGCGCCGACCCCGCGACGCGGGCCAAGGCCATCGTCGAGGCCACCACCCACTACGCCGACCCCGCCATCCTGGCCAAGGTGTCCCGCGGTCTCGGCGAGCCGATGCGGGGCGAGGAGATCGCCACGCTGGACGTGAAGCTCGCCGAACGGGGCTGGTAGCGCGTGCGCATCGTCACGCGCCCCCCAGGTCATGAAGGTCGGCGTCCTCGCGCTGCAAGGCGCGTTCCGTGAGCACCGCGAGACCCTCGACGCGCTCGGCGTCGAGGCGCACGAGCTCCGGTCGCCGGCCGGGCTGGCGGCGCTCGACGCGCTGATCCTGCCCGGCGGCGAGTCGACCACCATCGGCAAGCTGCTCGTCACGTCGGGGCTGCTCGAGCCGATCCGGGAGCGGATCGACGACGGGCTCCCGGTGCTCGGGACCTGCGCGGGCGTGATCCTGCTCGCCACCCACGTCCTCGACGGCCGGCAAGACCAGCCGACGCTCGACGCCCTCGACGTCACCGTGCGCCGCAACGGCTACGGCACCCAGCTCCAGTCCTTCGAGGCCCGCCTCGACGTCGCCGGCCTCGCCGGCGCGCCGTTCCCGGGCGTCTTCATCCGGGCGCCGGTCCTCGAGCGGGCCGGCCCCGGCGTCGAGGTGCTCGCCGAGCACGACGGCCACCCCGTCCTCGTCCGCCGCGGACCGGTGTGGGGCTCGACCTTCCACCCCGAGCTGGCCGGCGACCTGCGCGTGCACGAGCGGTTCCTCCACCAGGCCGACCGGCAGTGAAGGGGATGCGATGAGCGGCCATTCGAAGTGGCACTCGATCAAGCACAAGAAGGGCGCCGCCGACAGCGCCCGCGGGAAGCTGTTCGCCAAGCTCATCCGCCAGATCGAGGTCGCGGCCCGCGAGGGCGGCGGGGATGCCGACGCCAACCCGACCCTCCGCACCATGGTCGGCAAGGCCCGGGACGCCTCGGTGCCCGCCGACACCATCGACCGGGCGATCAAGCGAGGCACCGGGCAGCTCGAGGGCGTCCGGTACGAGCAGGTCACCTACGAGGGCTACGCGCCCCACGGCGTCGCGGTGCTCGTCGAGTGCCTGACCCCGAACCGCAACCGGACCGGAGCTGAGGTGAAGAACGTCTTCACCCGCCTGGGCGGGTCGCTGGCCGAGCCGGGCGCGGTGTCGTGGCAGTTCGAGCGCAAAGGTGTCCTGATTCTCGAGAAGGCGGCTGCCACCGAGGACGACCTCATGCTGGCCGCGCTCGACGCCGGCGCCGAGGACATCGCCGACCAGGGCGACACCTGGCAGGTGACCACCGGGCCCACCGACCTGCACCGGGTCCGGGAGGCCCTCGAGGCGGCCGGCGTCCCGGTCACGAGCGCCGACCTCCTCATGCTCCCGAGCGCGACCGTGCCGCTGACCGACGAGGGCGACGCCCGGGCGGTGCTGCGCGTCATCGACGCCCTCGAGGACCTCGACGACGTGCAGAATGTCGACGCGAACTTCGACATCCCCGACGACGTCCTGCAGGCGGTGATGGTGTGAGACCCAAGGTCGGCGACCCAGCCCCCGACTTCAAGCTGCCGGGCGTGGAGAACGGCCACCGCCGTGACTTCACGCTCTCCGAGTACCGCGGCCGCAAGGTCGTCGTCGCCTTCTACCCGGGCGACTTCACCCCCGGCTGAACGCGCCAGCTTCGCTCGTACCGCGACGACTTCGACGCGTTCGAGCAGGCGGGTGCGGTCGTGCTCGCCATCTCCCCCCAGGACGTGGACAGCCACGAGCGGTGGGCGGCCCAGGAGGGCTTCACCTTCCCGCTCCTCGCCGACACCGACTGGATGGCGATCGACGCCTACGGCGTCCGGGCGCCCGTGGTCGGCGTGAACCGGTCGGTGTTCCTCGTCGACTCGGCCGGCATCGTCCGCTGGCGCTACACCGGGACCGTGCGCGCCATCTTCAAGCGCCCGAAGCAGCTGTCCAAGATCCTGGCGAGGATGGACTGATGGAGATCAGCGAGGCCCTCGACTTCGTCCGCCAGCACCACCGCGGGGTCCTCGCCACCCGGCGCGCCGACGGGCGGCCCCAGCTGTCGGTGATCGTGGCCGCCGTCGACGACGCCGACCGGGTCGTGATCAGCACCCGCGAGCCGGCGCTGAAGACCCGCAACATCCGTCGCGACCCCCAGGTGTCGCTGCTCGTGTTCACCGACAGCTTCTTCGGCCCGTGGGTGCAGCTCGACGGCCCCGCGACCGTGCTGTCGCTCCCCGACGCCATGGAGCCCCTCGTCGACTACTACCGGCGGCTCTCGGGCGAGCACGCGGACTGGGACGACTACCGCGCCGCCATGGAGCGCGACCGCCGCGTGCTCCTGCAGATTCGCGTTGATCGGGCCGGGCCCGACCGGGCGGGGTAGCGGCTACATTTCCGCCTCGATCGGGGGAACCGTGGAAGTCGCGATCACCGTCAACGGGCAGGCCGAGCGGCACGACGTCGAGCCGCGCACGCTGCTGGTGCACTATCTGCGGGAGGAGTGTCACCGGACCGGCACCAAGGTCGGCTGCGACACCTCCTCGTGCGGCGCCTGCACCGTCCTCCTCGACGGCGAGTCGGTGAAGTCGTGCACGATGCTCGCCGTCCAGGCCGACGGCGCCACCGTCACCACCATCGAGGGGCTTGCCCCCGGCGACGCGCTGCACCCGGTCCAGCAGGCGTTCCAGGACCACCACGCGCTGCAGTGCGGGTTCTGCACCGCCGGCATGGTGATGGCCGCCGTCTCGCTGCTCGAGGAGATCCCCGAGCCGACCGAGCGCGACGTGCGCCTCGGCCTCGAGGGCAACCTGTGCCGCTGCACCGGCTACCACAACATCGTCGCCGCGGTGCTGGCGGCGGGAGCGAAGCGGTGATCCCAGCCCCGTTCGACTACGTCCGGGCCGGCTCGGCCGACGAGGTCGTCGGCGCGCTGGCGGAGCACGGCGACGAGGCGAAGATCCTCGCCGGCGGCATGTCGCTGCTCCCGCTCATGAAGCTGCGGCTGGCGACGCCGTCGGTGCTCGTCGACGCGGCCCGGATCCCCGCGCTCTCCTACCTCCGCGACGACGGCGACCACGTCGCCATCGGCGCCCTCACCCGCCACCGCGACCTGGAGACGAGCGACCTGCTCGGCGCCGAGTGTGGCGTGCTGCGCGCCGTCGCGGCGCAGGTCGGTGACAACCAGGTCCGCCACCGCGGCACGCTCGGCGGCTCGGTCGCCCACGGCGACCCGGCGTCGGACCTCCCGGCCGCGCTCCTGGCGCTCGATGCCACCTTCGTCGTGCAGGGCCCGGGCGGGGAGCGCACTGTGTCGGCGGCCGACTTCTTCCTCGGATTCCTGGAGACGGCGCTCGCCCCCGACGAGCTGCTGACCGAGGTCCGGGTCCCGAAGACCGGCTCGAGCGGCTTCTCGTACCAGAAGTTCAACCGCCGGGCCCAGGACTGGGCGACCGTTGGCGCGGTGGCGGTCCGGAACGGCACCACCCGGGTCGCGCTCGTGAACATGGGCAGCACGCCGGTGCGCGCCCGGGGGGTCGAGGACGCGCTCGCGTCCGGCGCGTCGATCGCCGACGCCGCGGCCCAGGCCGCGGACGGGACCGAGCCGCCGAGTGACCTCAACGCGTCGCCCGAGTTCCGGGCGCACTTGGCCCGGGTGCTCGTCGGTCGCGCGCTGACGGAGGCGCAGGCCTGACCCGCCGCGGTCGGCGGTGACCGCGGCGGCCGTCCTGGCGGCGGGCCGCGGCTCCCGCCTGGCCAGCGCCACGCCGAAGCCGCTGCTCACCCTGCGGGGCCGACCGCTGGTGCAGTGGGCGCTCGACGCCGCGCTGGCCAGCGGCGCCGACCCGGTCCTCCTCGTCGTGGGCCGCGACGCCCAGGCCGTCGCCGCCGCGGCACCGGCCGGGGTGACCGTCGTCCGGGCGCGGCGGTGGCGGCGAGGGATCGCCCACTCGCTTCGCGCCGCGCTGCGCGCGCTCACGGCGACCGCCGCTGACGCCGCGTGCGTGGGCCTCGCCGACCAGCCCCTCGTCGGCCCCGACGCGTACCGGCGGCTGGCCGCCGCTCACGAGACGGGCGCGCGCTTCGCGGTCGCGACGTATGACGGGCGACGCGGGAACCCAGTGCTGCTCGACCGCTCGCTGTGGCCGGCGGCGCGCCGGCTCCGCGGCGACGTCGGCGCGCGGGCTCTGATGGGCGCCTACGACGTGACCGAGGTCGACTGCACCGGCACGGGCGACCCGGTCGACGTCGATACGCTCGACGACCTCCGAGCCCTTGAGGGGAGGACGCGATGAAACTCGACCACGACTTCCGGGTCGACGCCGAGCTCGACACGGCCTGGCAGGTGCTGCTCGACCTCGAGCGGATCGCCCCCTGCATGCCGGGGGCCCAGCTCCAGGAGGTCGAGGGCGACGAGTACCGGGGGACCGTGAAGGTCAAGGTCGGGCCGATCACCGCCCAGTACAAGGGCGTCGCCCGCATCGTCGAGACGGACGCCGCCGCCCACAAGGTCGTGATCCAGGCCGAAGGTCGAGACACGCGCGGTCAGGGGAACGCGACCGCGACCATCACCGCCACCCTCACCGGTGAGGACCACGGCACGCGCGTCCTCGTCGACACCGACCTCAACGTCACCGGCAAGGTGGCCCAGTTCGGCCGGGGCGTGATGGCCGACGTGTCCACGAAGCTCCTCGGCCAGTTCGTCGACTGTCTCGGCACCACCGTGCTGGCGGCGAACAGCAACCCGGCCCCAGCCCCGGCACCGGCAGCGGCGCCGCCGGCGGCCGGCGAGGCGGCCGCGACGCCGACCGCACCGCGGCGCATCGACGCGCCCGAGGCGGAGCCGGTCGACCTCATGCGGGCCGCGGGGGGCGCGGTGGCGAAGCGCGTCCTTCCGCTCGCGGCGGGGGCGGTCATCGTCGCGGGCGTCGTCATCTGGCTGATCGTCCGCTGAGGGTCCGCGACCGCCGGACCCGCCACCCGTAGCATGCGAATGCATGTTCGACGCGGACGGGCCGGTGCTGGGCATCGACCCCGGGCTTTCCTGCTGCGGCTACGGCGTGGTGCGCAAGCAGCACCGCACGCTGACCGCGGTCGCCTGCGGCGTCCTGCGCACTGAGCCCAGCGCGGCGCTGCCCGCGCGGCTCGCCACGCTCGAGGCCGACCTGGAGCGTTTCGTGGCCGAGGTCCGGCCGTCTGCGCTCGCCGTGGAGCGGGTGCTGTTCCAGACCAACGTGCGCACCGCCATCTCGGTGGGACAGGCGAGCGGGATCGCACTGGCGGTCGCGGCGAGGGCGGGCGTACCCGTGACGCACTACAGCCCCAACGAGGTGAAGCTCGCGGTCGCGGGTGATGGCGGCGCCCCGAAGGCGCAGGTGCAGGCGATGACGCGCCGGCTCCTGCGGCTGGCGTCCGAGCCGCCCGCCGACGCCGCCGATGCGCTGGCGCTGGCGCTCTGTCATCTCTGGCGGGCGCCCCTGCAGGCGAGCGTCGCCCGGGCGGTCGGGGAGCGGTCGGCGTGATCGGCTCGCTGCGGGGCACGGTGCTGGAGCGCTCCATCGCGGGTGACGTCATCGTCGAGGTCGGCGGGGTCGGCTACCGCGTCCTCGTTCCCAATCTCGCCGTGCTGGTCCCCGGGGAGCCGACCTTCCTCTTCACCCACCTCCATGTCCGCGAGGACGCGCTCGTGCTCTACGGCTTCCCGACCCGGGAGGAGCGCGACACGTTCGAGGTGCTGATCGGCGCCACCGGTGTCGGCCCGAAGCTGGCGCTGGCGATCTGCTCCGTCCACGACCCGGTCGCGCTGCGGCGAGTGGTCGCCGACGGTGATGTGGACGGGCTCACGCTCGTCCCGGGCGTCGGGAAGCGGACCGCGCAGCGGCTGCTCCTCGAGCTGCGGGCCCGGCTCGAGGTCCCCGGCGACGAGCCGGTGCGCGAGGACGGGCAGCGGGACGGCCGGGCCCAGGTGCGCGACGCGCTCGCCGGCCTCGGCTACGGCCCCGACGAGGTGCGCGAAGCGGTGGCGGGGCTGACCGACGACGCGCCGGTCGAGCAGCTGCTGCGCGACGCGCTCCGCCGCCTGGCCCGGACACCGGTGTAGCGCCGTGCGCGAAGAGCTCCTGAGGCCGGACGCCGACCCCGGCGAGCGCGCCGACGAGACCACGCTCCGGCCGCGCCGGCTCGCCGACTTCGTCGGGCAGCCGCGCCTGAAGGAGCACCTCGAGATCATGCTGGGCGCGGCCCGGCAGCGCCGCCAGGCGGTCGACCACCTGCTGCTGGCCGGCCCGCCCGGCGTCGGCAAGACCACGCTGGCCGGGATCGTCGCCGCCGAGCTCGACGTCGGGCTCCGGGTCACGAGCGGGCCCGCCCTCGAGCGGGCGGGCGACCTCGCCGCCATCCTCTCCAACCTCGACGACGGTGATGTCCTCTTCATCGACGAGATGCACCGCCTGCCCCGCGCCGTGGAGGAGGTCCTCTACCCGGCCATGGAGGACTTCGCGCTCGACATCGTGTTGGGCCGGGGTCCCTCCGCGCAGTCGATCCGGCTCGACCTGCCCCGGTTCACCCTCGTCGGAGCCACGACCCGCAGCGGGATGATCACCGATCCGCTCCGCGACCGGTTCGGGTTCGTGGCCCGCCTCGACTACTACGACCCCGAGGACCTGGTCCTCATCCTCGAGCGATCGGCCCGCATCCTCGGCGTGTCCCTCGCCGTCGACGCCGCGGTCGAGATCGCGGGCCGGGCCCGCGGCACGCCCCGGATCGCGAACCGCCTCCTGAAGCGGGTCCGCGACTACGCGGAGGTGCGGGCCGACGGCCACGTGGACGGCGCCGTCGCCGACGCCGCGCTCGCCCTGTTCGAGATCGACAGCCTCGGCCTCGACAAGGTCGACCGGGCGATCCTCGTGACGCTCTGCGAGCGATTCGCCGGCCAGCCGGTCGGCCTCAACACGGTCGCGGTGAGCGTCGCCGAGTCGCCCGACACCGTCGAGGACGTCTACGAGCCGTTCCTCCTGAAGCAGGGGCTCGTGCTGCGCACCCCGCGCGGGCGCATCGCGACGCCGGCCGCGTACGTGCACCTCGGCCTCCGTGTGCCGAGCGACGTCGGCCCGAACCTATTCGAGTCCTGACGGCGGGCTCGCGAAGGGCCTCCGCTACGATCGGCTCGCTCTCAGCAGGGCCTGACTCATGAGCATCGTCGTCGTCTACCTGGTCATTCTCGTCGCCGCGTTCTTCTTCCTCGTCGTCCGACCGCAACGCCGACAGATGGCAGTGCACCGGGGCCTCGTCGCGAGCCTGGCGGTGGGGGACGAGGTCGTCACCGGCGGCGGGGTGATCGGCACCATCCAGTCGCTCGACGACGAGATCGCGCACCTCGAGGTTGCGCCGGGCGTCGTCATCCGGGTCGCCCGGGGCGCCATCGCTCGCCGCCTGGAGCCGGCCCCCGGCGAGCCGCCGGCACTGGGCGGCCCGTCCGACGACGAGGACTCGGGCTAGCCGATGCGGCGGATGCGCGTGTACCTGGTGGGGACCCTCATCGTGGTCGCGGCCGCCATCGGCGCCACGATCCTGTCCGGCAACTCCCCGGTGCTGGGCCTCGACCTCAAGGGCGGGATCTCGGTCACCTACGCCCCGGTCGGGAAGTACAACTCGAGCGGTCTCGACGAGAACGTCAACATCATCAACCAGCGGGTGAACAGCTTCGGCGTCGCCGAGCCGGACGTGAGCCGGCAGGGCAACGACATCATCGTCGAGCTGCCCGGCGTCAAGGACCGGGCCCAGGCGCTGCGCCTGGTCGGGCAGACCGCCCAGCTGTTCTTCCGTCCCGTCCTCGCCAACGTCCCGGCCTCCGGCGGCACCAAGGGCACGGCCCAGCAGCAGGCGGCGGCCGCGGCGGCGGTCGCGAGCTGCGACGCCACCGCCCTCACCTCGCTGTCGACCGCCGGCGTGTCGATCCCGACGACGACGCTCGCCAACGACAACCGGAACTCGTGCGTGGTGCTGAAGGACGCCACCACCAAGCAGCGGCTGCTGCTGGCCCCCGTCACTCGTAAGGCCAGCCTCGGCGTGCCGGGGGGGCTGACCGGCAACGACGTGTCCGACGCCCGGTCCACGTTCGCGCAGGGCCAGGGCTACGCGGTCGAGATGTCGCTGAAGAGCTCCGGGCTCTCGAAGTTCAACACCCTGGCGGCGGCGTCGTTCGGCCAGTCGGCGCCGCGCAACGAGGTCGCGATCGTCCTCGACGCCCGGGTCCTCTCCGCCCCCGCGTTCCAGGCGGCCAACTTCACCGGCACCGTGCAGATCACCGGGAACTTCACGCCGAGTCAGGCCAGCGACCTGGCCAAGGTGATCAAGTACGGCGCGCTGCCGGTGGCGCTCAAGCAGATCAACAGCCAGGACGTCTCGCCGACCCTCGGCAACGACCAGCTGAACGCCGGCATCGCGGCCGGCATCATCGGCCTCGCGCTGGTCGCGCTCTACATGCTCGTCTACTACCGGATCCTCGGCCTGGTGGTGTTCCTCGGCCTCGGCGTCAGCGGCGCCCTCCTCTACGCCATCGTCAGCGGAATCGGCCCGTCCCTGCACCTCGCCCTCACGCTCTCCGGCGTGACCGGGATCGTGGTGTCGATCGGCATCACGGTCGACTCGTACGTCGTGTACTTCGAGCGACTGAAAGACGAGATCCGAACCGGCCGGACCGTCCGGTCCTCGGTCGATCGCGGCTTCACGCGCTCGTTCCGGACCATCGTCGCCGCCGACCTGGTGTCGCTGCTCGGCGCCTTCGCCCTCTACGTGCTCGCCATCGGCTCGGTGAAGGGCTTTGCGCTCTTCCTCGGGATCGCCACCCTCCTCGACCTGGCGGTGTCCTACTTCTTCATGCACCCCCTCGTTTCGCTGCTGACCCGGCGGCCGGAGCTGGTCCGGATGCGCAACGTCGGCATCGCGGCCGGTCTCGACGTCCCGGCGGTGTCGACGTGAGTCGCTTCCGACAGGCGCTGTCCGACCTCTTCCACGAGCGGACGAACTACCACTTCATGGACCGGGCGTGGCGCTGGGCGCTGCTCTCCGGCACCCTCATCCTGATCTCGATCGGCGGCCTCGCCATCCGGGGCCTCAACCTCGGCATCGACTTCACCGGCGGGCAGTCGTACACGATCAGCGCGCACGGAGCCGGGCCGTCGGTCAACACCGTCCGCGCCGCCCTCGGCGGGATCGGCGAGGCGGACGCCAAGATCGCCATCCAGACCAACCGCAGCACCGGCACCAAGTCGATCGTTGTGCAGACGCCGTCGGCCAACGCCGGCAAGCGGGCCCAGATCCAGAGCGTGCTCACGCGCTACGGGTCGGTGACGAACGCGGTCGAGGTCAGTGCCACCTGGGGCGACACCGTGACCAGCAAGGCGCTCGTCGCCCTGGTGGTGTTCTTCGCCCTGATCGCGATCTACCTGACGGTGCGCTTCGAGTGGCGGATGGCGCTGGCGGCGATCATCGCCGTCATCCACGACATCCTCATCACGACCGGTGTCTACGCGGTCACCGGCTTCCAGGTCGTCCCGGCCACCGTCATCGCCTTCCTCACCATCCTCGGGTACTCGCTGTACGACACCGTCGTCGTGTTCGACAAGGTGGTCGAGAACACGCCGACCGTCGGCACCGACCGGGCCGACAGCTACTCGACGATGGTGAACCGGTCGCTGAACCAGGTGCTGATGCGCTCCCTCAACACCTCGTTCGTCGCCGTCCTCCCCGTCGCCTCCCTGGTCTTCGTGGGCAGCGGGCTCTTCGGGGCCACGACCCTGAAGGACTTCGCGCTCGCCCTGTTCGTCGGGCTGACCACCGGCGCCTACTCATCGATCTTCGTCGCCACGCCGATCCTCGCCTGGCTGAAGGAGCGCGAGCCCCGCTACCGCGCCGTGCGCGCCCGCTCCTCGTCCCTCCGGACCCGGGGTCCGGCCGCCGAGCCGGCTCCCGCCTTCGTGGGCGCCCCGGCGCCGATCACCGACGCCGCGCCGGCGGAGACGAGCCCCCGCGCCCCGACCCCGACCGGGCCGAGCCCGACCGCGCCGGCGCCGCGTCCGGGCACGGTCACGCCGCGAGCGCGCCAGCAGCGGCGACGCAAGCGACGCTGAGCCGCCGGCCGGCCGCCCTCGCGCTCCGGCTCGCACAGCGGGCCCTACGATGACGGGGGACATGAGCTCGCTCGAGGTCCGACCCGATCGCCCCGACCGGCGGTCGGTGCTGCCCCGCCCCTGGCGGCGCCACCAGGTCGAGGCCGAGCTGGGACCGCTGCTCGCCGAGTTCCAGTCCCGCCACCGCCGGGCCGACACCGCCCTCATCGAGGCCGCCTTCGAGGTGGCCCGGGACGCCCACGCCGACCAGGTCCGCCGGTCCGGCGGGCCGTACCTGGAGCACCCGCTCGGCGTCGCCCTCGTCATCGCCCAGCTCGGGCTCGACGACGTCACCGTCGCGGGGGCGCTCCTGCACGACGCGGTCGAGGACACGACCGTCACCGTCGCCGACATCAAGGCCCGCTTCGGCCCCGAGCTGGCGGCCATCGTCGACGGGGTCACGAAGCTGGACCGGCTGCAGTTCGACTCGCGGGAGGCGCAGCAGTCGGCGACGATGCGCAAGATGCTCGTCGCGATGGCGAGCGACATCCGGGTGCTGCTCATCAAGCTCGCCGACCGCCTGCACAACATGCGGACGATCGCGTCGCTCCCGGAGAGCAAGCAGCACCGCATCGCGCGGGAGACGCTCGACATCTACGCCCCGCTCGCGCACCGGCTCGGCATCCAGGAGCTGAAGTGGCAGCTCGAAGACCTCGCCTTCGAGGTGCTGCACCCGAAGCGGTACGCCGAGATCGAGCAGATGGTCGCCAGCCGGGCCCCGGCCCAGGAGGAGGAGCTGGCGCGCGTCCTGTCCCTGCTCCGCGAGCGGCTCGCCCAGCTGCGCATCGAGGGGGCCGTGCAGGGCCGCCGGAAGCACTACTGGTCGATCTACGAGAAGATGGTCGTGAAGGGCAAGGAGTTCGACGACGTCCAGGACCTGGTCGGCGTCCGCGTCATCGTCGACTCGGTGAAGGACTGCTACGGCGCCCTCGGGTCGATCCACGCCCTCTGGGCACCAGTGCAGGGCCGGTTCAAGGACTACATCGCCATGCCCAAGTTCAACCTCTATCAGTCGCTGCACACGACGGTGGTCGGTCCGGGCGGCAAGCCGGTCGAGGTGCAGATCCGCACCAAGGAGATGCACCGCCGGGCCGAGTTCGGGATCGCGGCCCACTGGGGCTACAAGGAGCACTCGCCGGCCGAGGACCTGGCGTGGCTGCAGCGCATGGTCGACTGGCAGCAGGACACGTCGGACCCGACCGAGTTCATGGAGACCTTGAAGATCGACCTCCAGCAGGACGAGGTCTTCGTGTTCACGCCGAAGGGCAAGGTCGTGACGCTGCCGACCGGCGCCACGCCGGTCGACTTCGCGTACGCGATCCACACCGAGGTCGGCCACCGCTGCGTCGGCGCCCGGGTCAACGGCCGGCTGGTGCCGCTCGACTCCACGCTGGCGTCCGGCGACGCAGTCGAGATCTTCACCAGCAAGGTGGAGGGCGCGGGGCCGAGCCTCGACTGGCTGCAGTTCGCGCACACGCCGCGGGCCCGCTCCAAGATCCGGCAGTGGTTCTCCCGGGAGCGCCGGGTCGACGCCATGGACGCGGGACGGGAGGAGCTGTCGAAGGCGCTGCGTCGGGAGGGCCTCCCGGTACAGAAGCTCACCCAGTCGGACACCTTGAAGCAGGTCGCGGCGGCGCTGCACTACCAGGACCTCGACGCGCTGCACGCCGCGGTCGGGGAGGGCCACGTGTCGGCCCGTGCCGTCGCCCAGCGGATGCAGCGCGAGCTGCGGGGCGGCGAGGAGCAGCTGCCGGTCACGACGGCGCGCCCGCCGCACGCGCCGCGCGCCCAGCGGACCCGCGCCGTGGGCGTCCACGTGGAGGGGCTCGACGACGTCATGGTCCGGCTGTCCCGCTGCTGCACCCCGGTGCCGGGCGACGAGATCATGGGCTTCGTGACGAAGGGCCGGGGCGTGTCGGTCCACCGGGCCGACTGCGCGAACGCGACCGCCCTGGCCAGCCAGACCCAGCGGGTGATCGACGTCGAGTGGGACCACGACGACACGGGCACCTTCGTGGTGTCGATCGTGGTGGAGGCGCTCGACCGGTCCCGGCTGCTGCGCGACGTGGCGCAGGTGCTCGCCGAGCAGCACGTGAACATCCTCACCTGCACCTCCCAGACCTCGAGCGACCGGGTCGCGCACCTGCGCTTCGACTTCGAGCTCGCCGACCCGAGCCACCTCGACTCGATCATGCGGGCGGTGCAGCGGGTCGACTCGGTGTACGAGGCGCACCGGATGCTGCCCGGGCACGCTCGGAACTGACGCCGGGCGCGCGCGAGGCCCGCGCCTACGATCGAACGGTGGCGGAGCCCGAGTACCGCGCGCCGGTCGGCACACACGACGTGCTGCCCCCCGAGTCGGCGCGCTGGATCGCGCTCGTCGAGGCGTTCGCCGAGCGGGCGGCGCGCTTCGGGTACGGCCTCGTCATCACGCCGATGCTGGAGCACCAGGAGGTGTTCCAGCGCGTCGGCGCCAGCACCGACGTGGTCCGCAAGGAGATGTACCAGCTCACCGACCGCGGCGGCCGGGACCTCGCCCTCCGTCCCGAGGGGACGGCACCGGTGGTGCGCGCCTACGTGCAGCACCGGCCGACGCCGCCGTGGAAGGTCTGGTACCTGGCGCCGCACTTCAGGTACGAGCGCCCGCAGCGGGGCCGTTACCGCCAGCACTGGCAGCTGGGCGCGGAGGTGCTCGGCGTCGACGACCCCGACGTGGACGTCGAGGTCATCGCGCTCGCGCACGGCTTCTACCGCGACCTGGGGCTCCGGAAGGTGTCGCTGCGGCTCAACTCGATGGGCGCGCCGGCCGACCGGGCCGTGTTCGTCGAGCGGCTCCGCAGCTACCTCCTCGACCACGCGGCGGGCCTCGGGCCGGAGTTCCAGGCCCGGGCCGAGGCGCACCCCCTGCGGCTGCTGGACGCCAAGGAAGAGGACTGGCAGGACGTGATCGAGCGGGCACCCCAGCTCACCGAGCACCTCGGGGCCGACGCCGAGCGGCACTTCGAGCGGGTCCAGGAGGGCCTCGCCGCGCTCGGGATCGCCCACGAGCTCACGCCGCGCCTGGTGCGGGGCTTCGACTACTACACGAGCACCACCTTCGAGTTCGTGAGCGACGCGCTCGACGCGGCGCAGGACGCGGTCGGCGGCGGCGGCCGCTACGACCAGCTGGCCGAGGAGATGGGCGGCCCACCCACGCCCGGCATCGGCTTCGGGATCGGCGTCGAGCGGCTGCTGATCGCCGCCGACGCCGAGCAGGCGCTGCCGCCGGTCCCGCCGAGCCTCGACGCCTTCGTCGTGGACGGGGTCGGCGACGCCAGCGCCACCGCGCTCGTCGCCGAGCTGCGCGAGGCGGGCCTGCGGGCCGACCGCGGCTACGGCGGGCGCTCGGTGAAGGCGCAGTGGAAGCTGGCCGACCGGTCGGGGGCCCGGTTCGGCGTCATGGTCGGCCGGGCCGAGGCGAGCCGCGGCACCGTCGGCGTGAAGGACCTCGTCTCCGGGCAGCAGCTCGAGGTGTCCCGGGACCAGGTGGCGGGGTGGCTGCGGGCCCGCGCCGAGCCGCCGTTGCCCGAGGGCGCGGCGTGAGCGCGACCGCGATGCGCACCCACCGGGCCGGTGACCTGGGGCCCGAGCACGAGGGCTCGACGGTCGCGCTGTGCGGCTGGGTGGCGGCGCACCGCGACCACGGCGGTGTCGTGTTCCTCGACCTGCGCGACGTGGCCGGGATCGTGCAGGTCGTCCTCGACCCCGAGGACGTGGCCGGGATCGACGCCCACGCCATCCGCGCCGAGTACGTGCTGCGCGTCGAGGGCGTCGTGCGGGCCCGCCCCGACGGCACGGCCAACCCCGAGCTCGCCACCGGCGCGGTGGAGGTGGCGGCGACCGCGGTGGAGGTGCTGAGCCACGCCGAGCCGCCCGTGTTCCCGATCGGGGAGCGCAGCGAGGCCGACGAGGCGCTGCGGCTCAAGTACCGGTACCTCGACCTGCGCTCGGAGCGGATGCAGCGCAACCTGCACCTGCGAGCCCGGGTGAACCAGG
>Ga0073928_10004588_pt1 | contig 20264 bp, 15 predicted proteins | sample PaiPotPPA55metaG_FD_76969 | JGI IMG/M metagenome (GOLD analysis project Ga0073928, IMG submission 76969) | Iron sulfur acid spring bacterial and archeal communities from Banff, Canada, to study Microbial Dark Matter (Phase II) - Paint Pots PPA... ...
CGCGCCCTGCAGCCCCTCCCATTCCGCGATCAGCTCGGCGGCCTCGTCGTTCTTCGCCTGCCGGTGCAGGTCGAGCGCCAAGCCGCGGATGGCAAGGATGTGCAGCCGCGATTCCGGCGCGGCCACGGCCAGCACTTGCCGGTAAGAAGCCTCGGCTTGTGGCAGCTTGCCCTGCTCGGCCAGCAGCGTGGCGATCTCATAACGGGTAGCGGCAGCGCCGGGCGAATTGTCGCCGAGCTTCGCGATTTGAATCTGCAGCGCCTCGTCCAGCGTGGCGCTCGCTTTGAGATCTCCCTTCACGCGATAGGCACGTCCCAGGTACTCGAGCGTGGTCGCCAACTCCGGGTGATCCTTGCTGAGCAAGGACCGCTGAATCTTCTCCGCGCGCTGGAATTGTTCAATCGCCTGGTCCACCTTCTCCTGCTCCAGGAGCGCGAGCCCCAGGTGATCGAAGCCGATAGCGGTTATGGGATGTTGCTCGCCGCGTTCCTTGCGGCGGGCGTCCAAGCTGTTCTCGAAAGCTTTCCGCGCCGCGCTCGGGTTGCCTTTCGCCAATTCCAATAATCCGCGCGCATCCAGGACTTGCAGATAAAGATTGCTGGCCGGCAGGCGGCGCGCGATGGCTTCGGCGGGGCGCAGCGATTCTTCGGCGAGGTCCAGTTTGCCGCGCGACAGATCCACCAGCGCCAGACCCAGCAGCGCCCGTCCCATGATCGGCTGCTCTGCGAACTTCGGTGACAGAATGTCGCGCGCTTCGAGGTAACGCTTGCGCGCTTCTGGAATGAATCCTCGCTCGCGTTCGAGGTCTCCGGCCACCACCGCGGCATAAGCCCGCATCGGCGACTGGCGGCCCGCCGGATTATCCACCGCCGCCAGAGCCCGCTTGATGCGCGCATCGGCCTGCGCGAAATCGCCCCGCATGCGCGCCAACTCGCTCCAGGCGCCGAGGTACCGCGCCAGCCTCGGGTCCGTGGGTGGAGTTGCCTTTTCGAGCGCCTCGACCGCCTGCGCATAATTCGCGTCCGCGTCGGCGAGTTTGCCTTTACCCTTCTCCGCCTCAGCGCGCAAAAACCGGATCTGCGCGAGGGTATCCGCTGGCGCCGAGCGGGCATTCGCCTGCAACTCCGTCGCGTAGCGCAATGCGTCGTCGTAATCGCCGATGCACAGCGAGGTGTCGGTGAGCCGCAGGGCGAGTTCCACCTGCTCCTTGGCATCCACCATGCCGGCGCGCTCGTTGGCAATCTGCAGAGCTTGCTTGAACGCAGCTTGCGCCTCTTTGCACGCGCCCTTGTCCAAGTCCTCGATGGCGCGCTGCCGGACTTCGCTGAAATCCTGCGCGCCGGCCGCCAGCCACAAGGCGCAAGTCAGGGTGCCCGCTCTTGCCAGGGAATCGAAGCGCAAGACCATCAACAACCGCTATCTTAGCGCTCCTTCCGAGCCGCGCGCGTGAGCGAGCGGATCTATTGGATCGTCATGAAAGGCCTGATGTCGATTGTGACCGGTATGCGCTGTGGCGAATTGGCGGCGCCGGGAAGGTCCAGCACCAGCGTGGCCGTGTGCTGGCCGATGCGCATCCCCTTGGTCTCGATGCTGACGTTCAGAGCAGTCCTGCTGCGCTGGCAGCGCGCCCAGCCGGAGTCCTTGCCGCTCGGCCACATCCAGCTAAAACGCACCGCCGCGAGTTGCTCCCGCGGCAAGGTGATCTCTTTCGCAGCCGGTGGTGGATCCGTGTTCCGGTAGTCGAATTGAAGGCTGGCCGGCTGCGCCTGCAGCTCGATGACAGGGGCCGCGCCGGCACGCACTTCGAGATGCACCGGCACCGTCGCGCTTAGGCGGTGAGAGTCTCCAGCGGTCACTTTCACTGCCGCGTCATAGCCTTTTGCTGCCAGACCGCCAGGCTTGGCGGCTACCTGCAGCCTCGTCAAATGATCGCCCGCCGCCGGATAGACGGAAAGCCACGGCGCACCCGTGCTCGCACTGTAAGGCCCGGCCACATCGCCAAAATCAATTTCCGCCGGGTTGCACACGCTGCCCTGGCAGGTGAGCGACACGCGCGCCGGCGATGGGTGCAAGCTGGGGCTGGACGGGCGCACCAGCAGGTACACGAAAACCGCGGCCGCCAATGCAGCCGGAATGACCACGGCCGGCTTGCGGTAGATCGGCCTCACCTCCGGCGGCGGTGCTGCCAGATTGGGCGCCTTCATCATCACCGTGTCGGACGGTTTCGGCTGGCGTCCCACGAGTCCGGTCGCCTGCTGCGCGGCGGTAGCGGGCGCGGCCTGTGTAGACGGAACGACGTCGGAGGCTTTCAAAAGCACGGTGCTGGCCTCTTCGCTGGACATGCGCCGCGTGGACTGCTCGGCAGCCTTGCGCTCGCGGCGCGCCTGCTCGATGCGCTCGCGCTCCTGGCGCTCATGCTCCTCGCGCGCACGCAATGACTCCGCCGCGTTGCGCGCGAATTCCCGAGCTTCCGCGGCATTGCGCTCTTCTTCTTGACGCGCTTGTTCCCTGGCTTCGGCGGCCTTGCGTTCTTCCTCGATCCGCGCCCGTTCCCGGTCTTCGGCGGCTTGGATCTCGCGGTCCAGCTCCAGCCCGAAGTCGGTCTCCTCCGGGCTTACGACGCCTGCGCCGCCGGCCGCGCGCTCGCGCTCGACCAGTTTCAGCCCGCGCGTTAGCTCCGCGAAGAACGGCTCATCTTCCAGCGGAAACTCCCGCCGGGCTTCGCGGATCAGCGGCTCGCATGCCTGGAAATCGCCTTTGGCCAGCCCGCGAGCCACCACCCAGCGCGCGGCTTTACGCACCAGCTTGTAGCGCTCCACCGTACGCGTCAGCTCGGCAAGAAACTCCTCGCCCTCTCCGGGAAACTCTCCGTGCGCCTCCCGGATCAGCGACTCCCAGGTGGCGAAATCGCCGCCGGTTCGCCGGCGAACCCACTCGACGGCCTTGCGCTGACGCTCGGCACGCTCGCGCTCGCGTACCTCAGCCGCCTTGCGCTCTTCTTCCTGGCGCGCCAGTTCGCGGGCTTCCCAAGCCTTGCGCTCCTCTTCCTGGCGCGCGCTCTCGCGAGCTTCGGCAGCTTTCCGCTCTTCTTCCAGACGCGCGCGTTCCAGCGCCTCGGCAGCTTTGCGCTCCTTCTCCTGGCGTGCCCGTTCGCGAGCTTCGGCGGCTTTGCGCTCCTTTTCTTTCCGCGCGCGTTCGCGCTCCTCGGCTGCTTTACGTTCCCGCTCCTGGCGCTCCTCCTCGATCCGTGCCCGTTCGCGCACTTCGGCCGCGCGCCGCTCCTCTTCGATGCGTGCCTGTTCGCGTGCCTCGGCTGCCTTTCGCTCTTCCTCGATCCGCGCCCGCTCCCGTGCCTCGGCCTCCCGGCGTTCCCATTCCCGCGCTTCTGCCTGGACGCGCGCGCGCTCGAGAGTGGCCAACAACTGCCCGGCGCGCGCATCCGCCACGGGATTGGCCATGGCCTCGCGCAGGAGCTGTTCCGCATCACCGAAATGCGCCTCGCCACCCAACTGGCGCGCCATCTCCAGCGCATCCAGATACGAGCGGCGCTGCTCCATCTCCGCGCGCAGTGTCCGCCACTCGGCATCGCCGCCAAAGCGTGCGGCGCCGGCTTCGAGTTGCCTGCCCGCGCCCTCCAGATCGTCGTTCGACAAGCGCTGCCGGATTCCGAGCGTCAGGTCCGCAAGCTCCTGTTCCCGTTGAGCCTGCGCCAATGCCGCCGCCAGCCGCTCAATGGCTGTTTCCCCGTAAAACTCCGCGCTGGCCTCGCCGATGCGCGCTGTGCAGCCCTTGAAATCCTTGGCATCCAGCGATTTCTCGATAGCCTGCGTCAAGCTGCGCAACCTCTGTGCGCGCGCCTCGCTCAGCTCCGCCTCCGCCGCCCGCAACTCGCTGCGCCTGGGATACTGCGCGATGCCTGCTTCAATCTCCCGCTGTGCGTCGCGCCAATTCCGAGACTGCCGCAGCGCGGCGACGCTCGCCAGAATCCGCTCGATGGCCTGCTGCTGGCTGCGTTGCTCGGCAGCTTTCTCGGCTGCCGCCAGCAGGCCCTCCAGTTCCTTCTCGGAACCCAACTCCGCGATGGCGTCATGCGCTAGCGCGGCTGCCCGGAATGGATCGGAGACCAACAAAACCATCCCTTGCCGCACGAGGTCGTCAATTCGGGCGCGCCGCTGCTGCTCGCGCAGATCGCCATCGATCTGCGCCACCAGTTCCTGGAATACCGGCTGAGCGGGATAATCGCCGTACGCGGCCAAGGCGGCATCCAGCGCTGCTTCCAGATCGCCCTGCGCGCGCAGCCTTACGATTTTTTCGGTGGCGCGGGTTATCGCATTGGCCCGCTCACGCGCAGCCCGCGTGCGCTCCAGTTCCGCCAGCGCGTTTGCCAACTTCGGGTCTCCCGGATAGCGCCCCAGACCCGCATCCAGCCTGGTGCGCGCTTCCGCGAACTGCTCGCGCCCAGTGAGCTCGGCAGCCGCGCGCGTGATGCCCGCGATTTCCGTTTCGCGCTCCAGGTGCGCCAGTTCCGCGCCGAGCGCTTGGATGGTTTGCGCGGCGCCGGGCAAATCCGCATGAGCGGCCAGCCGCTCAATTGCAGCCCGCGCCGATTCGAGCCGGCCGGCGGCCAGTTCCGCCCGCGCAAAGCCGACCGCTCGATCGAAGTCATCTAGCCGGCGATGAAGGATCGCCGCCTCGGCCTGCGACGCCATTTCGGCAAACGCCGCGTGCTCTGGAAATTCGGCAGCAGCAGCGCGGGCAGATCCGAGGGCGCGCTCCAGCTCACCCTGGCTACGCAACCGGTCGATGTCTTCAGCCGCGCGCGCAATGGCGCAGGCCCGCTCCCACGCTGCCTGCGCCCGCGCCAGTTCCGCCGCCGCGCGCTCCAACGTCGTTTCGCCCGGATAACTGGCCTGCCCGGCATCCAGCCTGGCATGCGCCTCGGCGAACTGCTCGCGCCGAGCAAGCGCCTCGACCTCGCGCGCGATGCCTGCGATGGCCGTGTGCCTTTCCAAGCTCGCCAGGCCGGCCCGCAACTCGCTGAGCTGTTCGGCGACCGCCAGGTCGGGATAGCCGGTCGCGATCTGTTCGATAGTGCCGCGCGCCTGCTCCGGATTGCCGGCCGCGATTTCAGCGTGCGCCGCGCGGACCGCCGCTTCGAAGCTCTGCCGGCGTTGCCGCTGTTCGAACACCGCCTCCGCCTCGCGCACCCGCCGATACCCCTCGGCGAGCTCCGGCGACTCACCTTCGCGCTCGGCCGCCTCGGATAAAATCTGCGATGCGCCGGCGAAATCGTCGCGGGCGACACAATCGTTTGCCCGCTCGACCGCTTCCCGCACACGTGTGGCGCGCTCGTCGAGCTGCTCGCGCAGCCGCTTATCCAGATGGACTGCCTGGGTGTTGTACGGGTCCTCGGAGATCGCCTCGATCACCTTGGCATGCGCCGCCAGAAGATTCCCCTGCCGCGTGTCCAGGCGGGCTTCGCCCAGCAACTGGATAGCGCGCCGCACCTTCTCCTGTTCGTGGCGGACTTCCTCCAGACGCTGCCGGGTGGCATCAGTTTTTTCGAGTTGGTAGGCGTTTTCCAGCAGCGAAATGGCTTCCGCGAAGCTCCGCTGCGCGATCTTCAACTCGGCATCCGCCAAGATCCCTTCCACTCGGCCGCGGACCGCCTTGCGCTGCAGCACCTGCTGGAGCTGGCGCTTGAGCCGGTCTGCTTCCCGATTCATCGGGTCCAGCTCCAGCGCTTCTTTCACCTTGACCAAAGCTGGCTCGGTCTGGCCTTCCGCCACCAGCGGCTGGGCTTCCAGCAGGACCTCCGCGGCCCGCTCATGCCGCAACTGGAACAGCACCGGCTCCATGTCGAGCAGCACGTCACGCAAGGTCTGATACCGTAAGTCCCGGTCCTTTGCCAGCAATTGTTGCAGAATGGATGCCAGCAGCTCCGGACATTCGGGAGCCAAGTCCCGGACCGGCTTCGGCTCTACCGAAGTGATGCGGAACATGATGGTGCCCGGGTCGCCGCCGCCGAAGGGGTGTTCGCCGCCGATCAACTCATAGGCGACGTCGCCATACGCGAAGATGTCGACCAGGTGGTCGGCGTCCATGCCCAGCTTGAATTGCTCCGGCGCCATGTAGGCGATGGTGCCCAGGAAGAAGCCTTTCTGGGTGCGGCGCGTGGAATCGCTGCCGGTCACGCGCGCGATTCCGAAATCCATGATCTTCGCGGTGCCGTCCGGCAGCACCATGATGTTGCCGGGCTTGATATCGCGATGGATGATGTTGTTCTGGTGGGCGTAGGCCAGCCCATCGGCCACCTGATGGAGAACCCGCAGCTTTTCGAGCAGGGGCATCGGACGCTTGTTGCGGATCACCCGCCCCAGGTCCTCGCCCTGGAGGAGTTCCATCACGATATACGGCATGCCGTCCTGCTCGCCGTACGCGTAGACCGTGACGATATTCTTGTGGGTCAACTTGGCGGTGGTGCCGGCTTCACTGCGGAAACGTGCGAGGAGATCTCCATCTCCTTCATTTGACAGGACTTTGATGGCGACATCGCGGCCCACACGTGGATCGTAGGCACGGTACACCCGTCCCATGCCGCCATGGCCGAGCTCTTCCTTGACCTCAAACTCGCCGATGGACGTTATCATGCCGTCAGCGTGTTCCTACTGCTGTACACGAGGAGAATAGCGCTTTCGGATGTCCATTGTCAAAGCAGGTGGGTGCGATTCACGTCTCTCTGGCCTTTAACCATTTCCTTATGTTATTCTCAAGCCTACTGGAATTGTGTAAACGGCAACGTTCCCGGAGGGCTATTATGCACTTGACCGTCTTGCGCCGCATTCCCAGGACCCGTCTTCTCAGTCTCACGGCTCTGACCGCGAGCCTGATTGCGCCCGTCTTCGCGCAGTCGACCAGCAGGTTAGTGGGTACGGTCAAAGACCCCTCAGGCGCTGCGGTAGAGGATGCCCTGGTGAGTCTTTACCGGCCGGCCATGAATGAACCGGCCGTCCAAAGCAGGACCACCAACGTCGGCTTATTCGAGTTCGGCGCGATTCCGCCGGAATCCTATCGGGTCACGGTCGAAAAATCGGGCTTCGCGCCGTACGAAGCCACCAATGTGCCCCTGTCACCGGGCGTCGAAACCAGCCTCAATGGAATCGTTCTGGTGCTGGGCCAGCAAACCACCCTGGTGACCGCTGAACAGTTGGTCGGCGTGCAGAACTCCGATGCGGAAGTCTCCACCACCTTGACCACCGCGCAATTGGAAGGACTGCCTATCCTGCAGCGCAATCCACTGTCCCTCATCCCCACGCAAGCCGGCGTCGTAAGCGGAAGCGGCTTCGCACCGTTTACCACCATCGACGGACTGCGCACGAGCGCCAGCAATGTCACCCTGGACGGCATCAACGTCCAGGACAACACCGTCCGCTACAACGCGCTGAATGAAGTGCCCAATAACTTGTTCCTGGGGCAGGTCAACCAATTCACCTTGGTGACCTCCAACCAGTCCGCCATCTACGGCAACGGCGCCACTCAGACCGCCTTCGTGTCGCCTTCCGGCAACAATCAACTGCACGGCTCCGTGTTCTATTTGAACAGCCCCAATCTCCTCAACTCAAACCTCTGGTTTCAGAACAGCCAGGGCTTGATCAACTCCTTTAAGGACAACCAAGGCGGCTTCACTGTCGGTGGACCGCTCCTCAAAGAAAAGCTGTTCGGATATCTGGATTACGAATTCTACCGCGGAAACCAGAGCGCCGGCCAGGCTGTGACCGAAGAGGTACCAATAGAAAATTCAGGAAATACAGGAAGTACGCTTTATTCGTTGGGGCAGGCTCTGGTTAAGTTTGCCCCCCCCAAGGGTATCAATGCGAATGTGGCCAGTATCTTCGACTCGATTCCCGCGCCGAACCTGCCTGGCAATATCTACGAACATGCTTCGGAAAAACCCCAAGACTATGACAACGCTACTGGGCGGCTGGATTATGTGCCCTCGCAGCGTAACACGTTCGTGGCTTCTTATCTGTTCAACCGCAACGATTCTGATATTCTGGGTCAGCCTTCTCTCTTCGGAAGTCAGAACGCCGCTGTCGAGCACTTGAAGGCCGACCTTGTCTCAGGGTCCTGGCGCTATAATCCGATGCCCCTGTTCACTAACGAAGTGCGTGGGGGTTTGAATTTTGCCCCCGCACAACTGGTAAACGTGGAGCTCACCTCCCCGGTTTACAACCTGGGGCCTTTCCAATCGTTGAACCCGGTTTCGAATTTCGTCGGTCAGCAGCGCCGGCTGAAAACGGTCGACCTACAGGATAACGCCAGCTACGTCTTCGGGCGGCACAACATTCAATTCGGCGTTCAGGTGCAGCTCATCCGGATCTCTGGTTATCTCCAGAATGGCACTACGCCCACCGTTGCGCTGGGACTGGCGCCGAAAACGTGCATGCCCCCCATGGCCTCCTCTCCCACGCCTGCCTGCGCCACCGCTGTGCTGGCGGGCCAGTATTATAGAATCTCTCATAACTTCTTTTCGACGGATCAAGCCGGAGATTTTGGGCCGGTGCAGAACAACAATTATCTGAGCCTGGATAACTACGCACCGTACCTTCAAGACAACTGGAAGGTCACAAATAAATTGGCTCTGACTCTGGGACTGCGGTATGATTACTATACTTCGGTCGGGAACCGCACTGGCATTTTTTACGAGCCGCAGCTCGTCAACGGGAATGTTTTCGCCACGTTTGCTAATCCCGATCCGAAGTATAGTCCTGCCCCTGGCACTCTCTACCATCCCGGCAACAGGAATTTTGCGCCCAGCATAGGCGTGGCCTACGATCCTTTCGGCCGCGGCCGCACCGTGATCCGCGCGGCATACGGCATCAACTATGTGAATGACGATCTCATCGGAACCGTGATCAATACCCTGTCGCAGAATACGCTTTATTTAGGTCTCGGTGTTTCGGCTCCAGGCGTGCTCCCCACGTTGAATCAGATTCGCATTCCGCCCGACGGCAGCGGCATCCCGGGTCCTGGAATGAACCACATTTTGGGGGTGGTCGATCCCAATCTGCATGTCTCGTACGTGCAGGAATGGTCGGTGGGCGTGCAGCAGGAGTGGGCCGGCTTCGTCTTCGATTTGCGGTACGTCGGCAACCATGCCGCAAAGTTGCTGCGGCTGGATGAATTCGCGGATGTCAATAACACCGCGTTCTATGCGAGTAACTCCAGCAATTCGACTTACAACGCGTTACAATTCAATGTCAACCGGCGCTTGCGGCCCGACTTGCAGTTCCAGGCAAATTATACCTTCTCCAAAGCGCTCACGGATGCCGGCAATCCAAGTGCGATCTTCATCAGTCCGTTTCGCGACCCCGCGGACCATCACCTGGACAAAGGTCCTTCTCCGTTCGACGTCCGGAACGCCTTCAAGGCTAACCTGATTTACACTGTGCCGTTAGCGCGGAGGAATGCCATTTTGGGTGGTTGGAGCGTCAGCGCCATCGCCACCGCGCAGTCCGGCCTGCCCTTCTCCATTGTCAGCCGCCCGGCTTTCATTTCGCCCATCAGCGGCGCCGGCAATGGCATCCAGACCGCCAGCACGAACTTGACCGGCAGCGCCTTGAACCAGCTCATCACATTTAATCAGACCCCCTATGGTCCCAGTATCATCGCTCCGTCGGCGATAAACCCTACCACCGGTATGGCCAACAATCAGATTTTCTTTGCGCCGATGGGCCAGCCCGGTACGCTGCAGCCCCGCAGTTTCAACTCACCGGTAGCCTATGACGTGGACATGGGGATTCAGAAGCGCTTCCGCATCACGGAACGGCACAGTTTGGAATTGACCGCCACCGCAGTGAATGTACTGAACCATCCATCCTTCGCCTTTTACGACCAGACTATCTTCAACAACCCGCAGGGTTTCAACAACGACACGAATCTGCCGGGCCGCAATGGCCTCTACGGAGCCGCGCTGACCAACTTCGGTCATAGTGCCTATACGTTCTTCGACAACCGCCGCTTCGAATTCGCGATCTACTACCGCTTCTGAGAGAAGCGCCCTTGGATTTTGTAATCTTCTGTGATATGCTTTTCTACTGTCCCGGCACCTCGAGAAAATCAACTTAGGTATCCAGAAATGTTCTCGTTTACCCATATTACAACTCCCGGCCTAAGGTCGCCTTTCATGAAGGTGCGCTTTCAATGAATTTCGAAGCCAAGGCGGTGACGCATGTCGGGCGCGTCCGTAGTGAGAACCAGGACCGCATCCTGGCGCTGGACGCGCTGGGCTGCTATGGCGTGTTTGACGGCATGGGCGGACAGCGTTGCGGGGACGTAGCCGCCGGCATCGGCCTGACCGTTTTCCAGAACTATGTCGAGTCGTCAGGTAACCCGGCCGAAGTCACCTGGCCCTTCGGCTACAACCTGGAGTTGTCGCTGGACGCCAACCGGCTATTGACCAGCATTCGCCTGGCGAACCGGCAGGTAGCCAGCCACGCCGATCGCGACCCGAAGTGCGCGGGTATGGGCACCACCGTCGCGGCCCTGATCTACCGCGGGCAGAAGCTGGTGATGGCCAATGTCGGCGACAGCCGCATCTACCGGTTGCGTGGCGCCGAGTTCTCGCAGCTCTCGACCGACGACACCATGGCCGCCCTGATGGTCAGCAAGGGGGTCATCGACGCCCAGAATGTCCCCGCCCATCCGATGCGTGGCGTGCTCATGCAGGCCATCGGCTTGCACGGCGAGGTAGAAGTCCATATCCGCGAAGAACAGGTCGAGCCCGGGGATATCGTCCTGATCTGCAGTGATGGCCTCTATGGAGTAGTGGATGCTGCCTCCATCACCGGTATATTGGGCAACGCCACGCCCGTCGCCGAGCGCGCCCAAGCCTTGGTAGATCGCGCTCTTCAGGGCGGGGCGCCCGATAATGTCTCCGTGATCTTGATCGAGTTCAGCGACTAAGCGTAAGCCATGGACGGCGCTATTCGTCGAGTGCCTGGAAGATCTCGGCCAGCGGCACTTCGATCTCGGGATCTTCCGTGCGCAAGATGAGATCTTTGGCTTCGTAAGTTTGCGACTTGGTATATACGTCTGCCCGGCGCGCCTCAGGATCGATCAGCCACACATAGGCTACGCCGAAAGTCAGGTATTCGTCGATCTTCTTCCGCACGCGCACGGCGCGATCCTCGGGCGAGAGGATCTCGATCACGATCAACGGCGGGGTGGTGAAGATACGCCCGCGCGGTACCGGCTCCTTGTAAACGCACAAGTCCGGGACGCGGTATTTGCGGGGCGCGATCTGTACGCGCGTTTCAAGAAACGCTCGCACGACGCGCCGTCTCTTCCTCAGTTCCTTGAAGAATCCCCAGAACTCGCCTTGTAGAATGCCGTGCGGTATCTCCCCCACGTTACGCTCCTGGAGTTCGCCTTCATCGTACTCGCAGTCCGGCTCGTAGACAGTGCTTAGGTACTCCTGCTCGGATACGAGAACTGTGGTCCCCATGACTGGAGTATACCGCAGCGATGCCAGCCCTATTCGTCGAGCGCCTGGAAAATTTCAGCCAGCGGCACCTCGATCGCCGGATCTTCCGTGCGCAAGATGAGGTCTTTGGCTTCGTAGGTTTGCGACTTGGTGTATACGTCCGCCCGGCGCGCATCCGGATCGATCAGCCAGACATAGGCGACGCCGAAAGCCAGGTATTCATCAATCTTCTTCCGCACACGGACTACGCGGTCTTCAGGCGAGAGGATCTCGATCACGATAAACGGTGGAGTGCTGAAGATACGCCCGCGCGGGACCGGTTGCTTGTAGACGCACACATCGGGAACACGGTATCTGCGCGGCGCGATCTGCACGCGCGTTTCAATAAACGCCCGCATGGCACGTCGCCTTGCCTTCACGCCGTTGAAAAACGCCGCAAACTCGTACTGTAGAATTCCGTGCGGTATCTCCCCCACATTGCGCTCCTGGAGCTCGCCTTCGTCGTACTCGCAGTCCGGCTCGTAGACAGTCGTCAGGTATTCCTGTTCGGACACCAGGACCGCGCTCCCCATGACCGGAGTATACCGCGTCACAGGCTACGCCAGATCATCGAGCCAATCCGGATCGTCGTACGCAAAGGTCGCTTCATCAGCCTCGCCGTGGACTTCGGCCACGTCCTCCGGTTCCGCCTCGGGCGCCTTGCGCGCGCGCCGCCTCAGCGCACCGGCGGCGAACGGGGGCTCCCGCGGGTCCTGTCCTTGCAGTTCCACACAGGTAACGTTCATAACCCTGTATCGGCGGAAGTGCTGTATTTGAGTAGGCTACTTGCTGAGCGCCACCGGTGCCAGGTCGCGGCTGGCAATCACCCGGTCGATCATACCGTATTCCACGCCTTGCTCCGGACTCATGATGTAATCGCGATCCACATCCCGCGACACCCGCTCGATCGGCTGGCCGGTGGCCTCCGCGAGCAACTGGTTCAAGGTCTCCCGCATGCGCAGGATCTCCTTGGCGTAGATGTCGATATCCGCCGCCTGCCCCGCCAGCCCCTGCATGGACGGCTGATGGATCATGATGCGCGAATTCGGCAGGCTGAAGCGCTTGCCTTTGGTCCCTTTCGCCAGCAGCACGGCCGCCATCGAAGCCGCCTGCCCGACGCAGATGGTCACGATGTCAGGCCGTATGAACTCCATCGTGTCCAGAATCGCCAGCCCGGACGTGATCGACCCGCCCGGCGAGTTGATGTAAATCGAAACGTCCTTCTCGGGGTCCTCCGCCTCCAGGAACAGCAACTGGGCGATCACCAGGTTGGCGACGTTGTCGTCAATCGGCGTGCCTAGGAAAATGATGTTCTCCTTCAGCAACCGGGAATAGATGTCGTATGCGCGCTCGCCGCGCGAAGTCTGCTCGACTACCATCGGGACCAGGACAGAATTGCCCATTAGGCGCCCTCCTCAATTATTCGATGTCAACTACCTGCGTCCGGATACGGCGCGCTTGGGCTTGCGCTGCTTGGAAAGCGACTTGCGCTTGATCTCCAGCGCCTTCACCAAGTCCTCAATCGTATTCCGCTCCAAGTAATCTATGATACGCGTTCGTAGCGCCACCCAGCTATCGTGCATGGAGCAGGGCATGTCGTCGGAGCACTCCGAAAGCCCGCTGGCGCAGGCGGTGTACTGCGACATGCCATCGAGCGACTCGACGATGTCCCAGAGCCGCACCTCGCCCGGCGGCACACGCAAAGCGAAGCCCCCGGTGGGGCCTTTGCTGGAACGTAGCAGTCCCTTGCGGGCGAGCTGCTGCAAGATCTTCGCCAGGAAGTGGGCGGGAATGTCCTCCTGGTCCGCGATGTTCTTCACCATCGCATACTTACCCTCCGGCACCTGCGCCAGGTGTACAAAAGCCCGGATGGCATACTCGGCTGATCGGGAATAGATCATCTATCCTCCAATTCGGAGAAGGTTACACCGTTATCTTAAAATGACTCGCCCCCCAGATGCAAGTGCCATTTCGCCAGCTTTAAATCCGGTAACAGAACCCGGTTATCTGGCGGCGCGCGCCTGGCCGACCATCTCCACTAGTACAGTACGTACTTCAGTAGCGGTTCGAACGCTCCGGGGGAACGCGAGGCGCACCCCATACACCCGCTCCCCGCTCTTCAATCGGAGATGGAAGCCCAGCCGGTCGATGGCGGTCATGGAGGCCTGCTCGACACCCGCTTCGCCGGCTGCCCCCGCCAACAGCACCAGTGCGTCGGCGTGATCCTCATTGACGTGCCGCAGGATGCCGGCGGCGGCATCGGCCAGGGGGTCCGGCTCCGCGCTCGTGTATTCGTCCACCGTGACCCAGCCCATCACCCCGAAGCCGCCGATGAAATACACGTCGGCCGGCTGCATCCAGTAAAAGTTGAAGTCGTCGAACTCGACCCAGTACCGGGCGTTTTCGTACCGGGCCAGGTACAGCTCGCGGACCGCCGCGGCTTCCTGCTCGGGTACCGGCAGCACCTCGCCCACCAACGTCACCCGCGCCGCCCCCAGCGGATCGACTTCGCCCGCCTGCGCCACCAGCAGGCTGGCGCGCGGGTCGGCTTTCAGGTTCTGCGTGTGCATCGCCATGGTGCTGATCAGAATGACCGGCCGGCCCCGTTCATCGGCACCGTAGGGCATCACCGAGCCGAAAGGGAAGCCGGGCTGCTTCCGCGAGTGGGTCGACAGGCTGCCGATCAGCCCGAGATGCACCAGCGTCCGCGCCCGCTCCGCCAGGGACGTTTCCGGCACCGGTGGGCGCGTCGGCGCCGGTGGACCTGCGTGTTGCCGCGTAGATTCCATCGAAGGATAACCCTCCCTGAGTATTGAAACATATTGGCGCGTGCAGTCACTACACAATACCGAGCCGCGCGCGTAAGCAACCGGTCTGTGGTAGACTTTCGATACCAGGAGCAGACATGCCCGACCAACCAGAAGCCGCTGAGCTGCAGTTCCAGCGCGCTGAATTTTCCTCACCCCAAACCGGCCCTACCTGCGCCAGTTGCGGCGCATCCGCCACGCCCGAATATCACGAATTTCAAGGCAAGGTCTTTTGCACGGTCTGCCGCCAGCGCCTGGAAGCCTCCATCCACCAACTCCGGCAACGCGGGAGCCTGGCTCAAGCGTTCCTTTATGGCCTGGGCGCGGCGATCGCCGGATCGGTGGTCTTCTATGTGATCTCCGCCGCCACGGGATATCAGCTCGGCCTGATTGCCGTCGCAGTAGGCTGGTTCGTCGGTAAAGCCGTGCGGAAGGGTTCCGGCGGGCTGGGCGGCCGGCGCTATCAGGTCATGGCGGTTCTGCTGACATATGCCTCCATCGCCTCCACTTCCGTGCCATCGATCACACGCTATTTCGATCAGCAAGCCGCCAAGGTCGCGCCGGCCGCCACCACGGACCAGACCGCCACCGTGTCCCAACCGCCCAACAAGGTCGTGCACGGCGGCTATGTCCGCTATTACGCACTGGTGTTTGGCTTGGCCCTCGCCCTGCCATTCTTGAACATCACGCGCGATTTCCTGGGGCTGATCATCATCGCTATCGGACTGTGGGAAGCGTGGCGATTCACCCGGGGCGTGAAGCTGGCCTTCGCCGGACCGTTCGCGGCGAAGGCCGCGAGCCAGACATGACCATCCAGCCGGCACTGTGCCCCGCCTGTTCGAGCGAGATCGCTTCCGGCCTCTTGAGTTGCCCCTCCTGCGCGCGTCTGGTGCATGCCGACCGCCTCACTGAACTGGCCGCCACTGCAACGCAAGCCGAAAACGCGGGCGATTGGAGCGGCGCTCTGGCCGCCTGGCGCGAAATGGCTGCTCTACTGCCGCCCGGCGCTCGCCAGCGCGCTGCCGCCGAGCAGAAGATCGTGGCACTCAGCGAACGTGCCCGTGGCGCGCCTTCCGCACGCAATCCGCGCAACTGGTGGAAGAAGATCTCTGCCCTGGGGCCGGTCGGCGTCATCGCCGCCATGCTGGGCAAAGCCAAGTTCCTGCTGCTCGGCTTCACCAAGCTCTCGACGCTGGCCTCATTCGTAGTGGCTTTCTCGGTCTACTGGACCCTGTGGGGCTGGCAGTTCGCTTTGTGCTTCCTGCTTTCGATGTACATACACGAGATGGGCCACGTGGCCGCGCTGCGCCGCTACGGCGTCCCCGCGACAGCGCCCATGTTCATCCCCGGCCTGGGCGCATTTGTCCGCTTGCGGCAAAGCCCGGCCAACGCCGTCGAAGACGCCCGCGTGGGCCTCGCCGGGCCGATCTGGGGCACCATGGCCGCGCTGGGATCGCTCGCCATCTACGCGCTGACCAACAATCCGTTCTGGGCCGGCGTTGCACGCGCCGGTGCGCTGCTGAACCTGTTCAACCTGATCCCCGTCTGGCAGCTCGATGGCGGTCGCGGCATCCGCTCGCTCGACCGCACGCGCGTCGGAATGCTCGCGGCGCTCACCGCCCTGATGTGGATGGCCACCAGCGAGGGCCTCTTGCTCCTACTGGCCATCCTGCTGGCCTTCCGCGCCGCCACCAAGCACGACAATCCACCGGACGATTGGGTCGGCTTGGCGCAGTTTGCGGGCCTGATCGTCGCTCTCGCGCTGTTCTGCCTGATCCCCATTCCGCGCGTGTAAAACCGCAAAATCCTCTTGACAACTGCTCTGCTGCGTAGTACGTTTTCCTCCAAGGGGGGAAGTCATATGAGTACGTCAAGGAACGTTTTGTCTCTGACGGGCCTAATGGCCTGTTGTCTGTACCAACATTCGCCACGGTTACGGTCACTTCGCTAAAGCCATCGCCGAAGTCGCCGCAACCGGTCGGCACGACCATTACTTGGAACGCGGAAGGCACCGATACCAACGGCGCCGGTCTGCTGACCTTTCAGTTCAAGGTGCAGCCGCCGGGCGGCAAGCCTGCCATCGTGATCGATTTCAACGCCGGCACGCTCAGCAGCGGCACCTGGACTTCGCAGCCTTTCGTCTGGACGCCCACCGGGATTGCCGGCGCGTACGAGATCGAGGTGGTTGCCAAGGATTTCATGTCCGGCGAGCAAGCCTCCAAAAAGGCACAATTCATAGTCGCCCCGCTCGTGACCGGCAACAAGCCGGTCGTGGCCGCGACAGCCAATCCGCTCGTCGCTCTTTTCAGCGCGCAAGCGTGCGCGGCGGGGAGCACCCAGCGAGTCAGCTTTCAGCAACAGTCGTTAGCCACGCCAGCCACACTGACGCCGTACAAGAACTGTGATCCGGCCAGCCCGCTGACCTTCGAAATCGCCGGCATGTACGCCCACACGACTTACATCATGTTCTCCGAGACGGATACCCGCGGCATGATCACCGACGGCCCTACGATCACTTTCACGACGGGAGAGTTGCCGGCTACCATCACGTTTCCACCTTTCGAGGAGATCACTCCGCCCGGGCCCGGCACGGATACCGCCGAGCGTATGATCCTGCTTAGCCCCGCGGCGGGAACCACATACCCGGCCGTGGCGACCGATTTATCGGCAGGTATCTTGTGGTACTACTACGATGCCGCTTCGCCCAATTACAACCTCGTCACGCGCCCGCTACACGACGGCGGGATGCTGGTGATTCTGGACGGCCAGTCATGGGGTGCGGCCACCACCCAGCAGCAGCTTCTGCGGCAGATCGACCTTGCGGGCAACATCGTGCACGAGACCAACACGGGCGTAATCCGGCAGGAACTGCTCGCCTTGGGCGCTACGGATGCCGGCCCTTGCGACGCCATCCCACAACCGCCGCCGGTCGGAACGGCCTGCCTCGGCGCTTTTTACTTGGATGCGATCAAGACCTTGCCCAACGGCGATACCGCGGTTATTGCGGACATCGAGAAGATCTTCCCGCCGGGTACGCAGGGAGGCACCAGCGGTCTGCCAGTCGACATCATCGGCGATATTGTCATTGTCTTGAATGCGGACTGGCAAGTGGTGTTCTATTCGGATAGCTTTACCGATGGCCTGAATGTCAACCGGCCGCCCGTTTTGCCACACACCTGTGCGGCCAACGCGGCACCCAGCCAGGAGTGCCCGCCGCCGTTGCTTGCGCCGAAAGCCATGGATTGGATACACGCCAATAGCCTCTATTACTGGCCGACGGACAACGATATCGTTTGGTCCCTAGCCAACCAGAACCTTGTGGTCAAGATCGACTATAACAACGGCACGGGAACCGTATGGCAGATGGGGGTGGACGGCGACTTCACTTTCAATAACATCACCAATGACCCTTACCCCTGGTTCTCGAATCAGAACGATGTCTATTTTGAGAACAACGGTATCGGACCGCTGTCGGTGCTCGATAATGGCGATACGCGCATCGCCGTGCTGGGGTCCCCCGGGTGCATGCCGAATGACTGTCTCACTCGTGGCATGGCTCTCACGGTCGATGAAGCCGGCTTGACTGTCACGCCAGTGCTGAGTCAGAGCTTGCGAGTGTACTCTCCGATGGATGGAAGCCTCCAAATGCTGCCTGACGGCAATCTCTACTTCCTGGCGGCGACCGTGAACACCGGTATGGCCGACGATAGCTACTCCTTCGAATTTGCCAGCAGTGGGACTGTGCTGAACATACAAGGACCGCGGCAGTACCGTGGTTGGCGCATGCCGGATCTGTACCACCCGCCTACTTATTAGCAGTCACCAGCAACGCGCGAGGGGCATCACCACGCGGCGATGCCCTTCGAGCTTCTGGGAAGACCGGTCACCGACCCGACCGGCGTCAGCGTGGCGCCGCTGACGCTATACTCCAGGATTTCTCCGGTGTTGCCGGTGCCGCTGCTGTTGGCCATGACGTAAAGATACTGCCCGTCGTGCGAAATCGCCAGATCGGCCGGCGTAGCCCCCGTATTCGCCGCGGCCGCCGCAATCAGGCTCAACGCTCCGGTCGAGGAGATTCCGTAGGTCGAGATCGTGTCGTTCCCTGGGTTGACGATGTAGGCATAACTCAGGTCAGGGCTCGTCACGACCCAGCATGCCATGCTGCCCATATCCGAGACTTTGCTAGTAATGGTCTTGAGAGTTGGAGTCGCGCCCTCGATGATGTTGTACGACGAAGCCGTCGACCTAGCCGACTCGGTCACGATGAGCGCCTGGTTCGGGCCAAACATGAAGCCATACGGTCCTTTGCCGTCGGATGGATTGCTGGTAATCGTCCCGCCGACTGCCAGCGGCATCATATCAATCAGGCTGGTATTCCTCTCTGTCACGACCAGCACTTTTCCGTCCGGCGTGACAGAGATCTGCCCGGGCAAGGCGTTCGTTCCTCCCGGCAGATTGACTGTCTTCGGTAGCATTGTCAGTTTGCCATCGGAGGCGATCTGATAGGCGGCGATGTTGGGCGTCCCCATCTGGTTCACGACATACGCAAAGTTACCGGCGACGGCAACACTAACCGGAAAAGTGCCGCCAGTGGGAGCGATGCTGTCGAATGTCAGGCCGGCCGAAGTCACGGTGAACGAGCTGACCTGGTCGCTGCCGCCATCCACTGCCAGCAAGAGGGAACCTTTGGCGTTCAACGTCAGCGGACCCTGCGATCCCAGGCCAATTGTGGGGCCGCTTCCTTGGCCCTGGGTGGCGATTTTCTGGATCAGAGTCAGCGCGCCGGTACTGCTGCGCTCGTACACCAGAATCGAATTGCCGGCCTTTCCTGCTTGGTTAGCCATGACGTAGACGCGGTTGGGCGGCGTCTGCGCCGGCAGAATGTTGGCCGCCGCTGCGACGAGTAGAAGTACCCAAGATCTTCGGATCATGTATTCCTCCTCGCTGTTCTCACACCAAAACTTACTTATGATACTCAGTGCCGTGCTCGCAAGCAAGCGCATTCTCTGGTCAGTAAATAAACGGAATCAGCCCCTTGACCTCGCGCTCATATTGCGTATACTGCTCTCCGAACTGATCGCGCATGAAGGCTTCTTCCTTCCAAGACTTGCCGCGCCACCCGATGAACACCACCACCAGCCCCACGAACCCGCGCACTTCTCCCAACGCCATCGCCGTGCCGAGCAACGCCAGCAAGGCGCCGGTGTAAATGGGATGCCGCACGACCGCGTAAGGTCCGCGGCGCACCAGCTCGTGGTCCTGCTTGATGGTGACGGTACCGCTCCAGTTGCCGCCCAGGACGAACCGCGCCCAGACGGTGAAAGCCAGTCCGGTGATAGTCAGTGCGAAGCCCGCCCAGCCCAGCGCCGGCCAATCCGGCAGGGCTCGCCAACTGAGCGGCCCCACGAGGAGCGGGCCGCCGAAAACCAGCGCGAAGCCCACGCACATGATCGAGATATGTGACACGCGCGCCCAAACCGTTTGCCTCCGCGTGACAGGCTTGGACTTGAGCGCGGCGGCCAGCCAGAAGATGCCGACCGCGATCCACACGCCTGCGCTGTACCGGTAACTCAAAACGACAGCGTACCCGTGCGCGGCTCTTCCTCTGCATTCGGCAGGTAGAGCGTCTTGCAATGCTCGCAGCGATAGACTTCCACTTGTGGACCGAACTTCTGTTTCACCTCGTCGCCGAAAAAGTACCAGCGCTTCAGGTGCCCGGCGCACAGCTTACCCTTTGCGTCTTTCTCGTTGCAGGCGCGCATGCGCGGGACGCGGCGCTTCACTTTGGTGCCGTCGCTCAGCGTGGCGACCAGCTCGGCCACCGGCACGGGCTTATCGGAAGCGGCATATTTCGGATTCGCCATACAGAAGCCAAAGTAAAACAGTATGAGCTAACCGCCGATGGGGTACAGGGGGCGGGGGGGGGGCACGAA
>Ga0073928_10004589_pt1 | contig 20264 bp, 17 predicted proteins | sample PaiPotPPA55metaG_FD_76969 | JGI IMG/M metagenome (GOLD analysis project Ga0073928, IMG submission 76969) | Iron sulfur acid spring bacterial and archeal communities from Banff, Canada, to study Microbial Dark Matter (Phase II) - Paint Pots PPA... ...
ATTAAACGGAGTGGATAGAGTGTGCTCGTGTGGGTCGGACAGGAGTGTCCTACCCACACGGTCCTACGCCGAGGGAATGTCCATTCCGTGCTGGAAGTGATATTGCAGAATCTTCGCTGCAATCGCGGGGCTCATCGTGGGCTCGGTTCCTTCCACTGCGCGCACAATTTCTCCACGGCAAACCACTTCGGCGGCGGACAATCCCGCTATTTCTCTGGGTAGCACCAAGTTGATTTCGAGTTGGACGTTTGGCGAGATTAACTCCTCGGCGCGGAATAACATTCCAGAGCGGCTGATATTTTCTGTGGTGCCGCTGTGCCAGTCCTGTTCGCCGAGCGGACGATACTTCAATGGCAGTTGAAGGCTAAAACGCTTGGCGCGGAAAGCCGAAAGTCTGTCTTTATCTTTGATTTCCTTGGCGGGATGAGCTTGCGAAACGGATCGAGCGGCCATGGCAACCTCCTGAGGGAGTGATATGTCGAGCATCTCCCGGACTTTTGCCTTTAAATCCGGGAGGGTGAAGGGTTTCTGAAGCAGAGTGATACCCGCGTCCAGCGTGCCGTTGTGGCCTATCGCGTTTTCGGTATAGCCCGACATGTAGAGCACCTTCATGTCGCTGCGGTCTTTCGCCAACCGGATCGCAAGATCCCGCCCATTCATTCCGGGCATGATGACGTCCGTCAGAAGGAGGTGAATTGGGTCGGGATACGCTTCGGACATCCGAATGGCCAGGTCGCCATCGGCGGCGTCGAGCACTGTGTACCCCTGCGCGCGCAGATATTCGCTGGCTAACCGGCGAAGATTTGTTTCATCTTCGACGAGCAGAATTGTCTCGTGCCCTCTCTCGGCTTTGGTCGCCAGAACGCCCGGGTGAGCCGGCTTTGCTTCCCGCTCCACCGGGACTCGAGGCAGATAGATCTTGAACGTGGTGCCTTTGCCGATCTCGCTGTACACCCATATAAAACCGCCGCTCTGTTTAATAATTCCGTAAACCGTAGACAATCCAAGCCCAGTTCCTTTCGCGCCTTTGGTCGTAAAAAAGGGTTCGAAGATATGGGATTGGGTCTCCACATCCATCCCGGCGCCGCTGTCGCTGATAGCCAGCATGATGTATTCCCCGGGGGCGGCCGCTGCGTGGAAGCGGCCGTAATCCTCGCCGAGAGTGACATTGGCAGTCTCAATCGTGAGTTTGCCACCCTTTGGCATGGCATCCCGAGCGTTGACTGCCAGGTTCATGATGACTTGCTCGATCTGGCCAGGATCCGCTTTGACCGCCCCCAAACTAGTCGCAGGAGCCATCACCAGATCAATATCTTCGCCAATCACGCGCGTGAGCATCTTCAGGTTTTCACTAACCAACCCATTCAAATCAAGGACGCGGGGCATAAGCATCTGCTTGCGGCTGAACGCGAGAAGCTGCCTGGTCAAGGAGGTCGCCCGGTTTGCCGCGTTGGCAATTTCTTGCGCTGGAGGACGAAGTTCAACATTGCCGCCGATTCTTTCAAGCAGCAGTTCGGAATATCCGGAAATGACCATCAATAGATTGTTGAAGTCGTGCGCAATTCCGCCAGCCAGCCTACCAACCGCCTCCATTTTCTGGGACTGGCGGAGTTGTTGCTCCAGCGATTGGCGTTCGGTGATGTCCTCGGCATAGAGTTCAAAGAAAATCGCTTTGCGCTCGCCACGGATAGTCCTTCCGGAAAGGCGGAGGCTCGTTGCGGTTCCATCCTTTTTGTTCCACTGCGCCAGCAATCCGTTGAAGGACTCCATGGATCGGAAGTAGTCGGCTACTTTGAACCACTCCTGGGAGTCGGAATAAAGATTGGCGACATTCTGGCCAATAAGCTCGGCCGCTGATTCCCGGCCCAACATGCTAACCAGCGCCGGATTGGCATCGAGGATTATCGCGTCCGCGTTACAGCGGCAGATGCCATATGGGGCGTTCATCACCAGGGAGCGGAAATTAGACTCCGAACGGCGGAGTCCCTCCTGGGCAGAGCGCAGCGCCGCATTAAACGAACAGATCAGCACGGCAACAAATACAAACAGCGTGAGATGTATGATGGCCTTGCGATAGTCAGCGGGAGACTGTGCTCCGGCAAAAGAGAAGTATGAGCTGACCGTCAGCGCGAACGAGGTAGCGACGAGGCCAGGCTTCCAACCGCCGTACCATGCGCTGACCATGATTGCGACGGAAAAGACGACGAGCCGGCTCTCAACCAGATCTGAAAGCAGAAAAGCTGGAATTAGAGCAAGGGTTATGCTGAGAACAGCAACGCCATAACGCAACGCGGCAGCTCGTGCTGGGGCAACGTGCCGTTTGCGGAGAAGGGGGGGCTTCACTCGCATGCTTGCCAATGTAGTTCCAAAACGGGAATAACCGAAGGTCACGGGAGTTCATGAGGCGCATGCCAGATGGTCGGGAGCGCAGTGGCCATTTTCGCGGGATGCAGATGTCAATATCGCAGGAGAATTGTTGAAAAACATTGTCATCTCGAGCGGACGATCTTGTAGTCGAGAGACCTGATGTTAGGCTAAACAGAGGGACCCCGTTTCCCCTATGAATATCGGATTATTCGGCGGTACATTCGACCCAATCCACAACGGCCATCTCGCCCTCGCAAGGGTGGCCAGAGACCGTTTTCAACTCGGCCGGATCGAGTTTGTTCCAGCCAGTATTCCGCCTCATAAAGCCGCACAACCGATGGCTTCCTACTTCCATCGGTATGCGATGGTCGCGTTGGCAACCATGAGCGAGAAGTCTTTCGTGCCGTCACTGCTCGAGGCCCCAGATATAACTCCAGCCAAGAACGAGCCAGCATCGCCCAAAGGCCGAAAAATCGTCGACGCCAACTACAGCATCGACAGTGTCCTGCGCTTGAAGAAGAAGTTAAAAAAAAGCGATCGGCTGTTTTTCTTGATTGGGATCGATGCGTTTAAGGACATTGCAAAATGGCGCGAACCGGAAGCGCTGTTCAGAGAATGCGAATTCATCGTGGGTAGCCGCCCCGGCTTCTCGTTGGCGGACATTGCAGACGCGCTACCAGAAAAGTTGCGCCCAAAAGCTGCAGCCACCAAACTGTTCGCAAAACAGTCCGCAACCGGCGACTTAGCGTTGAGCGGAGTCACTCTACATCTTTTGGGCGACTTGAATGACAAGACTTCCGCGACTGCAATCCGTGAGGCCGTGAAGGCAAAGCGTCCTTTGACAAAATTTGTGGATCCGGCGGTCGGCGAGTACATCCGAAAGATGGGTCTCTACAAATCGGCATAGCAAGGATGGTTCCGGTTGTCAGATAGAATGGTCCAACTAAGAAGTTGAGCCAACAACGAAGGGCGAACGACCACGACGATTGTTCTCGCATGAAAAAAAATGATCTGAAACAGCAAGTATCAGCCGCCATTGCCGCCTGCCAGGAAAAAAAAGCGGAAGACATCACAATTCTTGAGCTCGAAAAGGACTCTGGAGCGTTCACCGATTATTTCGTAGTTTGCAGTGGGACAAATCCTCGTCAAATTCAGGCGATTTCAGACGAGGTTGAGGACAGGCTGAAGAAGGCGGGCCTGCGCCCGGCCCACGTCGAAGGGTACAAGCAGGCGGAGTGGGTCTTAATCGATTACGTGGATTTCGTTGTCCACATCTTCACCGAGAAGGCCCGTCAATATTACGATTTGGAGCGCTTGTGGAAGTCGGCGAAAAAGCTGCGGCCGGCCGAACTCATGACTTCCGCTCGAGTTTCGAAAAAGCGCTCGCCCGTGTCCGCGAAGCGAAAGAAGCCAGCTTAATTTCAGGTTCAGCGCGTAATTGGGGTTGGTCCCGATTCGGACGCCAGCGTCATCGTGGAAGAGCGGCCCTTCCCGGGCCGCGTTGGGAAAGAGATGGCATCGAACGCGGCGCTGAAGCACCGCTCTTCCACGAAGCTCCTTGCGAAGTCATCCACGTCATCTTGCGGTTTGACATTTGAGACGCCTCGCAGCCTGAAAGCTTTCGTGATTAAATTTGTGTCGTGAAATTGACCATTGCGTGGATCGGCAAAACAAAAGATCGGGCCATTCAGGACTTGACGGACAAATACCTTGAGCGTTTAGCTCACTACGCCAATGTTGAGTCGCTGTCGCTGAAAGATGATGGAAAACTGTTGATGTTAAGCGGGGGGAAGTCCGAACGACACACTTTGATCGCTTTGGACAGCCGAGGCAAGCAACTCTCGTCGGAAAGCTTAGCGGAATTTCTCCGGGGTCACCAAAACCGCGGTTCGGCTCATTTAGTATTCGCTGTTGGCGGGGCGGACGGCCTCAGCGAGCAGGTAAAAAACACGGCGGCGTTCACACTATCCCTTGGGAAAATGACCTTATCGCATGAGTTGGCGCGCGTGGTATTGCTTGAGCAGCTATACCGCGCTTTTACGATTCTGAAAGGACATCCGTATCACGTTGGGCATTGAACCCCGGTTCAGCGTCACAAGCAAACGAGTACCTTTGGACTCACTCCGGCAGGAATTCGCTCTGTACTTTCGGAATGTTTCGTCGACATGCGCTCAAAGCTACATTGGACTGACCGTATTACAAGAGGAAATCACAATGAAAAATCCAATGGACGTGCTTCGAATTAAAGAACAGGAAATTGCCCGCGTGAAGAAAGAGATTGACGCCCTGCGCATCGCGGCTCAATTGTGTGGCGAGGAATCCCAGCCATCCAAAGGCCAACCAGTGGATTTGCGCAAGGCTCTCGACGTGCACTAGGAAGTTAGGTCTCTTCTCCCCGCGCCCAAGGACTCCATATCATTGGCAGTGTGGAAGAGCGGCCCTTCCAGGGCCGCGTGACCACTTCATTTAGAAATGACGCGGCGCTGAAACCGCCGCTCTTCCCCGAGTCTTCCACGAAGAAGTGGTTCGCCGATGAAAAAACACGGACGATGGCGTCGGCCCTTCCGAACCAAATGATCCCGTCCTAGATCGATGCGATCCAATCCTAAACAGGTACAATCAACCGTCCACGAATATGGAAGACATTCGTCGCGGTCTGATTATGGTTAATACTGGGCCCGGCAAAGGAAAAACAACTGCCGCCATGGGAACTGGTTTGCGCGCCGTTGGCCAGGGTATGCGCGTCCTGATGCTGCAATTCTTGAAAGGATCATGGCATTACGGCGAACTGGACGCCGTAGAAGCATTCGGCGGCAAATTTGTGATGAAACAAATGGGGCGCGGCTTTGTGAAAGTTGGCGCTGAAAAGCCCGATCCAGAAGATGTGCGCATGGTGGAAGAGGCGTGGGCTGAGAGCGAAAAAGCAATTCACTCCGGCGAGTGGGATCTCGTTATCCTCGATGAAATCAATTACGCAATCAGCTATGGCATGCTTGATCCCGCAAAAGTTGCAGAGGGCCTTAAGAAGAAGCCGGAAATGGTTCATATTATCTTGACTGGCCGCAATGCCCATCCGACAATTGTTGAACTCGCCGACACCGTCACCGAAATGCGCCAAGTAAAGCATGCCTACGAAAAGGGAGTGATGGCGCAGAGAGGAATCGAATACTAAAATTGAATAATTGTAGAATTGTCGAATTGACGAATTGGTATTTTAAAATTCGTAAATCCGACAATTCTAAAATCCGCCAATCCTATGGCTTGGTTTAAGCGACAATCCGGCGAACTGGAAAACACGGGCGAAAAGAAGGTCCGCACCGAAGGTTTATGGGTAAAGTGTGACGATTGCCGGCAGATTATCTGGAAGAAAGATCTGGACGATAATTTTAACGTTTGTCCGAAGTGTGACAAGCATTTTCGAATCGGCGCGCAGGAACGGCTCTCGTATTTGCTGGATGACAATCAATATGAAATATCCGACGCCGGCCTGAGCTCGACGGACCCCCTGAAGTTCGTGGATTTGAAAACATACTCATCCCGCCTGAAGCAGGCTCAAGCCACAACCGGGCTGAATGACGCCGTGATCAATGCTCACGGAAAACTCAATGGACGCCGCGTCATTGTCAGCGCCATGGAATACTCGTTTATTGGCGGCAGCATGGGAGCGGTTGTAGGCGAGGCAATCACGCGAGCGATCGAGAAGGCCACCGTTACCAAAACTCCCATCATCATTGTTTCGGCTTCCGGCGGCGCTCGAATGATGGAGGGCCTGATCAGCCTCATGCAGTTAGCAAAAATCTCAGCCGCGCTGGCCCGGCTGGATGAAGCGAAAGTCCCTTATATTTCCGTTCTAACCGATCCAACCACAGGCGGCGTTACAGCTTCGTTTGCGATGCTTGGCGATTTGAACATCGCCGAACCTGGGGCTCTGATCGGATTCGCAGGTCCCCGCGTGATCGAACAGACCATCCGCCAGAAGCTTCCCCAGGGATTTCAGCGAAGCGAGTTCCTTTTGGAACATGGCATGCTGGACGCCGTCGTCCACCGTAAGCAGATGAAGTCCTATATCGCGAGGGCTCTGGAATTCATGGAACAGCCGGTCGCGGCGGGACACCAGGTTTCAGCATAAGTCGCAATCCGGACTGCCAGACTGTTTATTGAGGTGTTAAGACGTGGGTGCGAATTGTCCTTGATTCACCGCCAGCCGTGTCTTGTAATTCTTCTTGTGTCCGCACTTTTTGGATGTGGCAGCCCGTCAAACGTGAGCCCCACAACACACCCATCAGAATTCCTGTATGCCGCGACCCAGAATGGAATAACAGTCTTCCCTCTCAATGCTTCGACCGGGGAATTGGGCTTTGGGGTACTGGCGACTTCCGTTCTCGCGTCTAGCGGTGCCTTGGCGAACATGGTGTCGGATTCAGCTGGCAAGTTCCTGTTTGCGTGTAGTCTATACAACTCCACGATTGAGGGTTTTTCGATCAATTCCAAAAGTGGAGTCCTGACACCGATCAGCGGTTCCACGCTTCCTCTTCCAGGATTTCCAGCCTGCGATCTATCAATTGACGCCGCTGGCAGGTTTCTCTACATTGCCACCTCCACCGGGGTATTGGCATTTACGGTGAATGCCACGACTGGCGCCTTGAGCGCTATCGCGGGATCACCATTTTCGGACGGTAGCGTGTTGCGCGAATCGGTGATGGACCCTTCTGGGAAGTTCCTTTATGCCATCAGCAACACAACCCTGAACACGATTTCGGTGTTTGCGATAAATTCCTCGAGCGGTGCCCTGACCCCGATTGCGGGGTCCCCGTTTCAACTGCCGATCGGCGGCACCGCGTACAGCATAGCAGTCCATCCCTCCGGAAAATTCCTCTACATCAGTTTTCCCCAGACAGAGCAGATCGCAGCATGGAGTGTCAACTCCTCGACTGGCGGGTTAACCATTCTTCCAGGGTCGCCATTTGTTAGTGGGGTTGTTAGCGGTGATGCTCCTAACGGTCTTGTGGTGGCTCCTTCGGGCGAGTTCCTCTACGCATGGTCCGGCGGTGCTAGCGTCTTTGGCTTCAGCGTCGACGCTAACAGCGGCGCCTTGAGTGCAATGACTCTATCTCCCTTCACCCTAAACTCGGAGAATTTGGCGATCGACCCCACGACTCAGTTCCTTTATGCGGCCCACGGGAATAGCGTCGGTGGCTTCAATATCAATGTTTCGACCGGCACCTTGACCACATTTGCCAGCCCTCCGGTCGCAACAGCTGGTGTGACGCTGCTCGCCGTGGTAAAGGTCTCGCAATAGGCTTCTTTATGTCCAGTTAAGGTGTGCAGGACCCTAGCTTTTCTGCGTAAGGCCATCGCGACTGCATGGAATGTGCAGCTTTGTGCATTTGAGTTTCTCTATCCAATTCCGCTGAATGGCCCGCTGCCGTTGGCGTTCCGCCTAAACCCCCTATTTTCTAGCCCTTTGCCAACCGGAACTTCTGAGGCCACACCTCGCACAATTTGGCTGCACACATGCTTCTTGTGAAAGCACCAAAGAGGCCGTAACCAGCAATGACCACGTCACTATTTCGCCATTTCACAATGAACCGTTCCGAGAGTACGGAGCGGCGCCCGCATCATGCCTCCTGATCTCCTTCCTACTTTGCCTCTTTAAACTGATGGCCCTAGCGATAGGGCCTCTTTTTTTTGGATTCGGACCAGGAAACGGCTTAAACCAATTGCGCGATCTTTGCTTGCGTGGGATGGGCGGCTTCATAAGCGGCAATTTCGGATTCCTGCTGCAGGGTGAGTCCTATGTCATCCAACCCATGGAGCAGGCGGTGGCGGGTTGATTCTTCAATCTGGAAACTAGTTGAAAAACCCATGTTATCCGTCACCATAAGTTGCTCGAGGTCCACGGTTAGTTCGTACTGTGGATTTTGCTCTGCCCGCGCCTGAATCTCGGCCACATGCTCTTCTGGAAGAACTACCGTCAAAACCCCATTCTGCACACAGTTATTCGCAAAGATGTCGGCAAATGAGGGGGCGACTATAACCTTGAAACCGAAATTCTCCAGCGCCCAAACCGCGTGTTCACGGGACGATCCGCAGCCGAAGTTCTTCCCGGCAACCAGAATGCTCGAGCCCGAGTGCTGAGGATGGTTAAGGACAAAAGAAGGATCGGGGTTGCCATCTTTTCCGCGCCGCCAATCGAAGAAGAGAAATTCGCCGAATCCAGTTCGTTCAATCCGCTTTAGGAATTGTTTGGGAATGATTTGATCAGTATCAACATTCGCCCGATTGAGAGGGGCGACCCGGCCTTTATGAACTCGAAACGGCTTCATGGTTATTCTCGACGTTACTGAAAGCGCCAGTTACGGATATCGGTAAAATGCCCCGCAATTGCGGCGGCGGCGGCCATCATCGGACTGACGAGATGCGTGCGGCCTCCGCGCCCTTGCCGGCCCTCAAAGTTGCGATTGCTGGTGGAAGCGCATCGCTCGTCCGGTTGCAAAATATCAGGATTCATCCCCAGGCACATCGAGCATCCAGATTCCCGCCATTCGAATCCTGCTTCCCGGAAAATCTTGTCCAACCCCTCCTTTTCAGCCTCGCGCTTCATAGTTTGCGAGCCTGGAACGACCATGGCACGAACCTTCGGGTTCACATGATGGCCCTTCGCAACCCGCGCGGCATCCCGCAAATCTTCCAGACGCGAGTTAGTGCATGAGCCGATGAAGACGCGATCCACTGAAATGTCTTCCATGGGAGTGCCGGGTTCCAGGCCCATATATTCCAGCATGCGTCCGACGGCTTCGCGATCGCCGTTTTTGAGTGCGCTCAACTCCGGCACTCGCCCGCCGACCGAGACTACCATCCCCGGATTCGTTCCCCATGTAACGAATGGCTCGAGCTTCGACGCATCTATTTCGATCACAGCGTCGTAGTGAGCCCCTTCGTCGGAAGCGAGATTTCGCCACGTGGAAACGGCACTCTCCCAGTCCGGACCGCTGGGCGCAAACCGGCGTCCCTTCATATACGCGAAAGTAGTTTCGTCCGGCGCAACCATCGCAGCACGGGCTCCGGCCTCGATGCTCATGTTGCAGAGAGTCATCCGTCCTTCCATCGAGAGCCCCCGGACGGCATCCCCGGCATATTCAATCACGTGGCCGGTCGCGCCATCGGTTCCGATCTGCCCAATGACTCCCAGCGCAAGGTCTTTAGCACTAACCCCCTCACCGAGTTTGCCGCTGACGTTAATCAGCATAGTTTTCGGCTTGCGCTGCGGCAGACACTGGGTAGCCAGAACGTGCTCGACTTCGGACGTCCCAATGCCAAATGCCAGCGCGCCAAAGGCTCCATGTGTGCTGGTGTGGCTGTCGCCGCAGACGATGGTCATTCCGGGCTGCGTCAATCCAAGTTCCGGGCCAATCACATGCACGATGCCTTGCTCGGCGGAATCCATATCGAAAAGGGGAACGCCGAAATCTTTGCAGTTTTTCTGCAATGCTTCGATCTGCCGCTTTGCGATGGGATCGAAAATTGGAGTGCCCCGCGGCTCCGTCGGAATATTGTGGTCAACCGTCGCGACAGTGCGATTGGGCTGGCGGACAGTTCGGCCAGCTACCCGCAATCCCTCAAACGCCTGGGGAGAAGTCACTTCATGCACTAAATGCAAATCAATATAAAGAATCGGCTGGCGGTCAGCCGGATGACAGACCAGATGTGCATCCCAGATTTTCTCGAATAAAGTACGCTTCTTCACTCCATTCATTTTAGCAACAATCACTTTTTTACGTGGCGGCCCGTCGAGAGCCAGGATTTCTTAAAAAAGGCGCAACCCCTGAGTGGCCGTTGCTGATAATGGCTGTTGCTGGAAAACCGTCGAGTGAGCGCTCAATCGGCCAACCAAGGCAAAGCTGGGCAGAAGCACTGATCAGACGTTTGGAATTCTCCGATGCGACGAAGCCAATTGTTTGGGCACATCTAGAGCGTGAGTCTTAACCAATCGAAGTAACGGGCAAGGTACGCTCAAAGTGAATAGTGTAAATGCAACATTATAAAGGTACATATTGTCACTGTCTTTAATAGAGTCAGCGCGTTGACTTTAGCAAGCTTGAAAGCGTAGGCTATCGTCGTGCAGGAAATTTCGGGGCAAGACATCATCCGGAGGATCCGGGTCGAGAATCCATGGTGGGACGGCGAGCGCGACCTAACTCGCGGTCTGAAGCCTCGTGCTTATTTTCGGTTGTTCTTCCCTCTGCTGAGGGATCGCTCTGTTCGCCGGGCCGTAGTCCTGTTGGGCCCTCGACGTATTGGGAAAACGGTGATGATTCACAATGCGATTCAAGCTCTTATGGCAGAGGGTACGTCTCCGAAATCGCTATGCTATTTCTCGGTCGATCATCCCATCTACAACGGACTTAGCCTCGAAAAACTATTGGAGTATTACGAGCAGGCGAGCGGCGTCAACCACAAGACCGAGCCGATTTATGTGTTTTTTGACGAAATTCAATATCTGCGCAAATGGGAGGTTCACTTAAAGTCTTTCGTTGATACGTATCCGAATATCAAAGCGCTGGCCTCTGGATCGGCCGCCGCTGCATTGCGAATGAAAAGCAAGGAGTCTGGCGCCGGGCGATTTACCAATTTCCTTCTTCCGCCCTTGAGTTTTTATGAGTATTTAGACCTTCTTGGCAAGACGGACTTGGTTGAGCCAGCCCCAGAGTTCGAACAACCGAGACATTTTTTTTCGGCGAAGAATATTGAAGAAGTGAACGACCAATTCGTCGAGTATTTGAACTTTGGCGGGTATCCTGAAGTGATTTTTTCGCCCCAAATACAGTCCGATCCCGGAAGATTCATCAAGAGCGACATCATCGACAAGGTTCTGCTGAGGGATCTGCCCAGCTTGTACGGGATAGGCGATGTTCAAGAGCTGAACTACTTGTTCACCACATTGGCTTTCAACACTGCGAAAGAAATTTCACTGGAGCAACTGTCTAAAAATTCCGGTGTCGCAAAAAATACTATCAAAAGATACATTGAGTACCTGGAAGCGGCATTTCTAATTAAGATAGTGCATCGCGTCGATCGCAATGCCAAGAGATTCCGCCGGGCTAATTTCTTTAAAGTCTACCTTACAAATCCATCCATGCGCGCAGCCCTGTTCTCTCCGGTAGTCCCCAGCGACGACGCGATGGGCGCGCTCACGGAAACAGCAGTTTTCTCGCATTGGTTTGACTTTGATTCTCTTTACTATGCACGATGGCCAGAGGGAGAAGTAGACATCGTTTCGCTGTTGCCGGAAACGCAAAAACCCGCATGGGCCGTTGAGGTGAAATGGTCTGACCGCTCTTGCGATAATCCAGGGGAACTAAAGAATGTGATTAGTTTCTGCGTTCACAGTGGCTTGAAATCTGCACTGGTCACCTCGAAAACCAGAACCGAGACTTGTGACGTCGGGGGTGTCAGAATAGACTTCATGCCCGCGAGTATCTATTGTTACACCCTCGGTTTTAACCACATTGCTTTTCATTTTCTTACGAACTCGCTCCCTACTTTGCCAGCCCGACACATCGAGTGAATCGCTCAGACTCCACAGCATACCGCGCGACCCACAAAGTGGCGCGGCTTTACAATAGAATGTCCGCATGAACTTGAACAAACTCCCGCTCATCGTCTTTTTAATTGCATCGCTGGTTGGAGCCCTTCTCATTGCCGTCGCGACGGTCAAAGCGCAATCGGGAGCGCAACCGTCCTCGCCCTCCAAAACAACTGACCAGGTTTTCAAGAACATTCAGGTACTAAAGGGAATTCCGTCAGATCAGCTAATTCCGGCGATGCAATTCATTTCGTCCAGCCTCGGCGTCCAATGCGATTTTTGCCACATGGCGGGAGCGTTTGAAAAGGACGACAAGAAACCCAAACAGACGGCTCGCAAGATGATGCAGATGATGATTATCATCAATCAGGAGAACTTTGACAGTCACCGCGAAGTGACCTGCAACACTTGTCATCGCGGTTCTCCGAGGCCGGTAGCGATTCCCGTCATCAGCGCCGACGCGACTCCGCCGCTCCCTCAGGGCTTAGACGAGGAGAAGCCTCCGGCCAGCCTGCCTAGCGTCGAGCAGATTCTCGCTAAATATGTGCAGGCGGTCGGGGGCATGGAAGCGATTAATAAAATAACCAGCCGTACCGGGACGGGCAAAATTACCCTCGGACCACGCCAGTTCCCGGTGCAGATTTTCGACAAGAGTCCCAATGAAAACGCGGTCGTGACCAACCTGCCGAATGGGGAGAGCGCGACCATTTACAACAACCAGCAGGGCTGGTCCAGCACGCCCGGTCGCCCCGTGCGGGATATGTCCTCGTCTGACGCCGCTGCCGCGGCGCTTGACGCCGATCTGCAGTTTCCAGCCGACGCCAACCATGTGTTCAGGGAATTGAAGGTGACAGGCGAGGAAAAAATTGGCGATAAGGCGACTTATGTCATGGCAGGCGCACGGGAGGGGCAACCGCCCACCCGGCTCTATTTCGATCAGCAATCGGGCCTTTTGCTGCGAGAGGTGCGGTATGCGGAGACCCCGCTTGGACTGAACCCTACTCAGATCGATTACGAGGACTATAGGGATCAAGGCGGAGTGAAGACTCCATTTCAGTGGACGATCTCACAGCCTCGCGGACGATCCATGATTCAGATAGAGCAAATGCAGCTGAATGTCCCGATCGATGACTCGAAATTCGCTAAGCCCCCGGCACCGGCAGCGACAGAGAAGCAGTGATGGGCTGAGTTGAAAAGAGTCGACGGACGGGAGGGCACGGCTTTCAGCCGTGCCGTAAAGCAGGTGAACCAGACGTTCGGCACGGCTGAAGGCCGTGCCCTCCCGGTTCACGTCACATATTTTCTAGGCACTCTCTTCGAGATGCAGCAGAGAATTTCATACGGAGTCGTATTGGCGAGCCTTGCGTGCTCCATCGCATCAACGCTCAGTCCATTTGAGGAACCCAATAGCACGACTTCGTCCCCAACCTCAACGCCGGGGATGTCTGTAACATCGACCAAGGTCAGGTCCATCGAAATTCGGCCAACAATCGGGGCGTACTTCTCGCGAACGATCACCCGTCCGCGAGAAGAGAGCTGGCGGTTCAATCCATCCGCATATCCCACCGGAAGGATTGCGATCGTTGAAGGGGCGCGAGTGACGTACGTTCCGCCGTATCCCAGAGCTTGGTTCGCTGACATTTTGCGAAGAGAAAGAATGCGCGTCTTCCAGCTCAGCGCGGGCCGCACTTCAAAATCGAAATTCGTTGGGCTGCCAACAGCATTCCCACTATTCTCAAAGGGCAGAAAATATCCATACAGCGCGATGCCCGGACGCACCATCGTGAACAGGGCTTCTTTTCGCGAAATGACCGCTGCAGTGTTAGCAGCGTGAACCAGCGGCGGATCGAATTCCGCATTTCTCAGCATCGAACGGGCCTCGGTAAACCGCTGCAATTGTTGCTGGACAGAGGCTGCGTCCAAAACTTCCGATGATGCCAGGTGCGTAGAAACCCCTTCCAGCACCAGATGTGAAGAAGATTTCAACGCCTCGCAGACTCCGGGCAAATCTTCAATCGAGACCCCAAGCCGGCCCATGCCTGTATCCACCTTCAGGTGAATCGGAAACCTGGTAACTTTGAGCGCTGCCGAGGCATTGTTCAAAGACTCAATTTGGCCGGCTTCCCAGACGGTCGGAGTTAGTCGAAGACGAATGATCTCCGCTTCCTCCCCGCGCCAAAATCCAGTCATCAGCAGAATGCGAGTTAAGACTCCGGACTCGCGAAGCGGAATCGCCTCATCCAGCGACGTCACACCCAGCCAATCGGCACCGTGCTCTTCTAGGGCGAGAGCGCACTCGACTGCGCCGTGCCCATAGGCATCTGCTTTTACAACCGCGCACACCGTCACGTGATCACCGATATGGCGCTTTATGTGAAGGAAATTCTGACGCACGGCCGCAAGCGAAATTTCAGCCCACGTAGGACGAGTGGAGGTGCGTGCCTCTGCGGGCGTGGCTGTAGTGCTCACAGTCTCTAGTCATATTGTGTAGGAGGTTACCGCATTTAGCAAAACACTTAGGGCCAGCCGCCCGGCTGTCCGGTTGAACGAAGCTAAACGGTTTCATGGAAAGGCAGAAGCAAACCAATTTTAAAATTAAGCCAAGCTTCCCTCGGCCGGATCGGCGGCTGGCCCCATGTGATTCCAATTCACTACTGCGGGCGGTCGCGCTGTTTCAGCCACTCAAGAAACATCTGCTCGAGTGGTCTGTCGTAAGTCATCATCATGTGACGTACAGTGTGCCCGCTTACGAAGTGGCACACTTCTTCGGCGAGGTTCTTGGCGTGATCTCCGGAGCGTTCGAGAGACTGGGTCATGAAGATAACCTGGAGGCTTGCCTGATGATGCATGTTTTCAGGGTTCTCGATATGGCGCATGAAAATGAGATTTCGAAGCCGATCCATTTCCCCGTCAGCTCGCAGTACTTCGATCGCCTCTTTTACATCGCGATTGGAAAATGCCAAGCCAACATCCGCAAGCATCTTTTCCAGGATCGTCGCCATATTCGTCAGATCGTGGCGGTCATGAGAATCGATGCGATCAGCGGCCGCTTGGGCGCTGCTGGCGAAGCTGAGAAGCAGATCGCCTATGCGCTCCAGTCCAATCATAATTTTCATGCAGGCGAGCAATTCGCGGGCTTCCGATTCACTGACTTTGGTGATGGCTAAAGTCACGTCGGCATCAATTTCCATATCCATCTTGTCGAGGGCTCTCTCGCGCTCGCGGATAGTGCCCAACAAGGCGGAAGAACCCGTGGCGATGCCTTCGGCTGCAATTCCCGCAGCTTCTTTTGCCACCTCGCATGCATCAATCGTGCTCTTGACCAGGTGGGCATAAGAGAGCCCAGGTTCCGGGTTCTTAATGCTAGCTGCTCCCATTAACTATGACCCTTTTGTGACTGAAGAAATCGGTTTCAACAGCCTTTTCCCGACACGAATTCGCTCAGACGAAGAATAGGTGGTTTTTCCCACAACTTTGTTAAAAGTACATTAAATTCTACAACGCGACATTGAATTTGGTCCGGTCATCGCGCGGACGCGGCAACCGGTGCCAGCGGAAGCGTGAATAAGAAGGTAGAACCGTGGTTGAGTTCGCTTTCCGCCCGAATGGCGCCGCCGTGAGCCAGGACAATATGCTTCGCGATAGCGAGGCCCAGCCCCGTCCCTCCAGACTCACGCGAGCGAGCCCGGTCAACCCGGTAGAAACGTTCGAACAAGCGCGGCAGATGTTCGGAGGAAATTCCGGGGCCAAAATCGCGGACGTGGAACTCTATTCCGCTGTCGATGGTCTTCGCACCCAGTACAATGACCTTTCCAGACGCGGCATATTTCATCGCATTTTCAATCAGGTTTGAAAAAACCTGCTGAATAGCTTCAGAGTCAGCGTTCACATGGGTTGAAGATTTATCGTCAACCTGAATGTCAATGCCCTGGGCTCCTGCGACTTCGCGAAAGTTCTGCAAAGCTTCGTCAAAAAGTTCCGTAGTCGCGACCGGCCTGATGTCGAATCTTTGTTCCCCAGACTCTACCCTTGCCAGGGTTAGCAAGTCTTCAGTCAGCCGAGACATTCGGGCGGCATTCTTCCGAATAATTTCCAGAAAGTCACGCGAATGGTTGCCGTCTCCGGCCGAATCCAGTAACGTTTCCGCATACCCTTGGATGGAAGTCAACGGTGTGCGCAGTTCGTGCGAAACGTTCGCGATAAAATCCCGCCGGGTTTTTTCGACCCGCTCGGTCTCCGTGAGATCGCGCAACACGACTACCGCACCGCCTCCAGGCAGCGGTGCGGCGGTGACGTCAAAGGCGCGGCCGGGAACAATTGAAGTCGCCCGGGCGGTGACCGCTCTTCTGGTTTCACTCGATTCTCGAACGACGCGGAGAAAGTCGGGATCCCGCACGGTCTCGACAATAGGTGCATTTAGCCGGATGCGTAGAAACACCAGCCTCTCCATGCTATGGTTCGCCCATTGCACAAGTTCGTCCGGACCAATCGCGATGACTCCTTCCTGCATGCTGTTCAGCAGAGTTTCAAGTTGATGCTGTTTCTCCTGGAGAGAGATGAAGCTGGTATGGAGTTGCCGGGCAGTCTCATCGAGGGAAGTTTCTACCTGTCCGAACTCATCTTCGGAACTGTCCGCAATTCTGGCGTTGATGTCCCCGCTGGCCATCTGCCGCGAAAATCGCACGATTCTGCGCAACCTGCTGGCGGTAGATTTGGCGGCAATACCAGCCAGAATCACCGCGACCAATGCTGCGATGACGCAGCCGAGCAAAAAGGAAGTCCAATAGTTGGAACGCGCGTTTCCAACATCTGAAAGCGGATACGCCAAACGCACTGCCCCTCCGGTCACAGGAGCGGCGACATAAAGGTACGGAATGGACAGACCTGCGCTGGGCCGCACGTCAGTCCCAATTTCTCCCTTCAAGGCCCGGACGAATTCAGGGCTGCCCGCAAGATTTTCAATCGTCGCCGTTGACTCTTCGGAATCAGCCAGTACTCTGCCCGAAACATCGATCATCGTGGCCCGCGCACCGGCGGCCTGGCCTTCCTGAGAAACCACGTCCTGCAAGCTGTACTGGCGGTCGGTATTCACCCGATTAGCGAACATCAGGGTCTTTTGTTTCAGATTGCGTTCAATTTCCTGTTGTAGAGGACCTTGCAGGGCTTGACGATTGAAGAACCCAATGGCAACCGCCGTCGCTGCTATCACCAGAACGAAAGCTCCAAGCAGCTTAAAAAAAATCCGCTTTCTCACTTTTTTCTCATTTGGGAGACTCGAAACGATATCCGGCCCCTCGCACTGTTTTAAGATAACGAGGATTCTCGGGATCACGCTCGATTTTCTCGCGAATCCGCCGCACGTACACATCCACGGAACGAGGTGTGACGTACGAAGTATCGCGCCAGACAGAATCAAGCAGTTGATCCCGGCTGAAAACCCGCCCGATGTGCCGGGCGAAGTGCTCGAGCAAACGGAACTCCGTGGCAGTTGTGCTTATGGCTTCTCCATCGACGGTAACCGTCATCGCCGCGCCATCGATTTCGATCTCTCCCACCTGCAGCAGGATTTTCGAAAGTGGCCGTTCGAATCGCCTCATCACAGCCTTGACCCGCGCTACAAGTTCTCGAGGGCTGAACGGCTTTGTAATGTAATCATCCGCCCCCAGCTCAAATCCCAGGATGCGGTCGGCCTCGCCACTCTTTGCCGTAAGAAAAATTACCGGCGTGGCTGATAGCGCCGGCGTTTGTCTGATTTGACGACAAAGTTCCAGTCCATCTCTTCCTGGTACCATAATGTCGAGGATGAATAGGGTAGGCCGCAGGTTTTCGGACTCTTCAACAACCGAACCCCCCGATGAGAAAATTTTGACTGCGAACCCGGCGGCATCAAGGTGATGCCGTACAAGGAACGAGATATCCGGATCATCCTCCACTACAAATATGCTGGCTTTCACACGGGTATTGTAGCCGGGAGTAGAACAAATGGCATCAACCCGCGATGAAACCGATCTCATGTGGGGCTGACAGTCTTGTCCGCCGCATTTGATCTTGATGTGGAGAAGGACCCATCTGGCTGTGCGAGTTAATCACCAAGAATGCTCAGCAGTGCGTTTCGTAAGTCTGAGTATTGGAACTGATATCCACTTCCGAGCAATTTGGCGGGTTCGACTCGTTGGCTCGCGAGTAGGAGCTCCTTTGCCATATCCCCCAGGGTGAGACGCAGCGCAAAAGCCGGGAGGCCCAATAAGGCAGGACGCGACAGCACCTTCGCCAACGTTTCGGTAAACTCCGAGTTCCGCACCGGAGAAGGCGCCACGAGATTCACCGCCCCTTGAACCAATTCATGATCGAGGATGTGGTGGATGGCGCCAATGTGGTCTTGCATATGAATCCAGCTCATCCACTGACGGCCATTGCCAATCTTGCCACCCAGTCCTAGTTTGAAGTTTGGCAGCATTGCCCTTAAGGCACCGCCCTCAGCACTCAAAACAATTCCAGTACGAATGTACGCAGTGCGAATTCGGGCGTCCCCCGCAGGTTTTGTTGCAGCCTCCCATTGGCGGCATACTTCTGGAAGAAAACCTTCGCCGGAAGAACTGTTCTCCCGCAAGACTTCGTCTCCACGATCACCGTAATAGCCGGTGGCGGAACCGGAAATGAAAACGCGAGGGGGTTCGGGAGTCTTGGCAAGAGCTTCAGACAAATGTGTAGTGCTTAGAACTCGACTATTTGAGATGCGGGCTCTCTTCGCATCCGTCCACAATCCCATCACGGACTCGCCGGCAAGGTGGATGACCGCATCGAAGCCGGAGACCAGTTCCGGCCTCAGTGGCTTGGTCGGATCCCATTCGATATCGGTGTCCCTTGATCCGCGTCTGCGTACCAAGCGTGTGATGCCGAAGCCACGGGCCTCCAACGTCGGGACCAGAGCGGTTCCGATTAATCCTGAAGCACCGGTGATAAGAATGCGCGATGAAGCCATCACGGAAGTCCAAGGGCAAATGTATCAGGTAAAACTATCTCAAGATGCCGTAATGGTCTCGAAGGGTGCTCAGGCGCTCGCTTTCGCTATAATCGAAGTCAAGGAACAAGCTGCGGGATAAGGCTTTCGTCTCCCTCCAATCCCCTGCGGCCCATCGACAAATGGGAACGCTTCGCCAACAATTCGCGACCAATGTTCTCACCGTAACCAAGTTTCGCGATCTTTTGCGAACCATGCGCGAGAACCGTCCAGGGGATGATCTGGAATTGGTGCGCAGGGCCTACGAGTTTTCGCAAACTCATCATGCCGGACAATCGCGCGCCTCCGGTGAACCCTATTTGGTTCATCCTCTCGAGGTGGCGCTGGTTCTGGCAGATATGAAAATGGACCCTGTCGCCATCGCGGCTGGCCTGCTGCATGATTCTGTCGAGGACACCTCCGTTACCATCGTTGACATTCGCAAAGAATTCGGCGAACAAGTCGCGCACATCGTTGAGGGCGTCACCAAAATCAGCAAGATTGACTTCGCGACGCATGAAGAACAGCAGGCCGAGAATCTGCGCAAAATGATGCTGGCAATGGTCGATGACATCCGTGTCGTGTTGATCAAACTGGCTGATCGCCTGCACAACATGCGAACGCTGGAGCACCTTCCCGCGGAACGTCAAGAGAAGATTTCAAGGGAGACGCTAGACATCTACGCTCCGATTGCGCATCGCCTTGGCATGGGCAAAATCCGCGGCGAACTCGAAGATTTGGGATTCCGCTATTTGGATCCTATTTCTTATCGCCAGGTATCGGAAGCGGTGGAGGCACGGCGCAAAGAGGGCGAACAATTCCTGACTCGCGTGCAGGAATTTCTTCGAGAGAAGCTAAAAGATGCGGGCATTACTGCGAGGGTTGAGAACCGCATTAAGCGCGTCTACAGCATTCACAAAAAACTTCAGCGCCAGCACATCAGCGTAGAGCAGGTCTACGACCTTTTCGCCATGCGGGTCATCACGCAATCGCTGCAAGATTGCTACGGAGTGTTGGGCATCGTTCACAACGTTTGGCGACCGGTGCCGGGGCGAATCAAAGACTTTATAGCCATGCCGCGGCCTAACTTCTACCAGTCGCTGCACACGTCGGTCATCACTGAGGAAGGCACTTCGTTTGAGATCCAGATACGCACCGAGGAAATGCATAGCATGGCGGAGGAGGGAATCGCCGCGCACTGGAAGTATAAAGATGGCGCAGTCTCTGCCAGGGACGAACAGAGGCTGGCGTGGTTGCGCCAGGTCGTTGAGTGGCAGCGCGACGTTTCCGATCCCAACGAATTTCTTTCCA
>Ga0073928_10004590_pt1 | contig 20260 bp, 13 predicted proteins | sample PaiPotPPA55metaG_FD_76969 | JGI IMG/M metagenome (GOLD analysis project Ga0073928, IMG submission 76969) | Iron sulfur acid spring bacterial and archeal communities from Banff, Canada, to study Microbial Dark Matter (Phase II) - Paint Pots PPA... ...
CGAGTCGCATTGATTCCTGAAGGGACGTTCCGGGGACCGCCGTCATGTGTACGGTGACGTTACCCTCCCGGAATTCGGGCAGAAACGATTCACTCAGCAGAAATAGAGTTGCGATCCCTAGCGCAACAAAAAGGGCGACGGCTGCCATCAATAACCGAGGCACTCTCTCGATGCGGATCAGCAGTTCGTGATACCCGCTTTTCATCCAATGGACGGCGGGCGGTTCTTGCGGCGGGAGATCGCGCTCGCCCAAGAGAAGCATGCAAAGGGCAGGTGTAACGGTCAGGGCCACTACGAGTGACGCCAGGATTGCCCAGATGTAGGCCACACCCAGAGGCCCAAATATCCTCCCAGCCAAGCCCGACATATTCAGAACGGGGAGGAACACCAGGATCACTGCGAACGTTGCGTAGACTACAGCGCTCCGCACTTCGATTGAAGCATCGAGCACGACTTGGAACGTCGAGCGCCGATTCGGCGATGCTCGGTTCTCGCGCAGGCGACGATAGATATTCTCGACATCAATCACCGCATCGTCCACGACCTCACCGATGGCAATCGAAAGACCTCCCAGCGTCATCGTGTTCAGGCTCAAGCCCATCTTGTCGAGTGCAATTACTGCTGCGAGCAGAGAAAGCGGAATAGCGGTGCAGGAGATCGCAGCGGTGCGAAAGTTGAAAAGAAACAGGAACAGAACTACGACCACGAGGACCGCACCGATGAGCAACGAATCGCGGACGTTATGAAGTGCGACATCGATGAAGTCCGCCGCGCGGAATACTTCCGGGTGGCTGGAGATTCCTTGTGCTGCGAGGCTCGGACCCAGGTCGGCCAGCGCCCGGTCGATGCCGTGCGTGACTTCGAGCGTATTCGAACCGTACGCAGCGTCAACTATCAATATCACGCCGGGTTTTCCTCTGATGGAAGCGGCACCGATGGCCGGCGCTGGAGCGTCCACCACTCGTGCAACGTCTCCGAGCGTCACGTTTGCACCGTTGTGATGGACGAGAACTGTGCGGGCGAGTTGCACGGCTGTGACCGATTGCCCCTCCGTTTGCAGAACGATTCGCTGGTTGGGAGTATCGACAAAACCAGCCCCGCGAACTCCGGTAGCCCGTCGCGCGGCGGCGATTACCTCCTCTACGCTTACTCCGTATTGAACGAGCCGCTGGGAATCGAATTGGAATTGAAGCTGGCGGACTTCGCCTCCACTAACTTCCACTCCGGCAACGCCGCTAACTGCCAACACGCGCGGTTTGACGGTCCAGTCTGCAATCGTTCGCAATGTCATGAGTGATTGTTTGTCGGACGTAAGGCCAACCTCCATGACCCAGGTCGTCGAGGAAGTAAGAGGAGTCATGAGTGGTGGTTGCACGCCTGTAGGGAGTTCGCTCGCGACTGTAGACAAACGTTCGGTCACGGCCTGGCGGTCGCGATAGATGTCGCTGCCGGAACGGAAAACAACCGTGATGACGGAAAGACCCTGGATCGACCTCGAACGCAAAGTCTCGATTCCGGCAACGCCGTTGATGGCATTCTCTATGGGCTGAGTGACCAGAACCTCAACCTGCTCTGGAGAGAGACCGGGTGCCTCTGTCTGGATGGATACCTCGGGAGGCGCGAACTCAGGGAAAACATCGTACGGCACGTGGGAGAGAGAAAAGATTCCGTAGACCAAGAGGGCACACCCGAGCGAAATCGCAATACCCCGGAAACGGATTGAGAAGCGGACGATAGCACTTAGCATCGGACGGACCCTATTTCAATCCACATCGGTTTCGCCTCCGCCCTGGCCATGTAAGAGCAATTCCTCTGAAAGCAGAGCCTGCGCCCCCTGTGTCACCACTCGGTCCCCCGCTGAGAATCCTTGTGTGACAAAGAAACCTTTTTCGACAGGAGCATCAGTAGACATAGCACGACGGGTAAAACGGTCCGACTCGGTTTGCTGGTATGCCCACGCCTTCCCCTCGGACCAAACAACTGCCGACGTAGGTACGATCAGCCCTTTCATCTGACTGCCAACCGAAAGATGACCGAGCAAATTCACGCCGGGAGTGAGACCTAAATGAGCAGGAGCGATGTAGAGGAAGCTCGTGCCTTGAATTCGCGGATCGACCCTAGGAAAGGTTGAAACAAGATTCGCTTCCGTTCGGGTCCCGCCAGGGATTTCAAGTGAAATGGTCTTTGGTGCCCCAAACGTGGTACCAGACGGCATCGTCATTTGCACCAGCACTTCGTGTTGATCGAAAACGCCTTGAATCTCAGGTGAGCTTTCCACCGCCCATTTCGCTACGACGCTGCCCCACTCCTGCCGAAGGACAGATTCTTGCAGATTCAACTGCTGCTCCCCCGCGTGAACATCCGCCTCATTCGCTTGCAGAGTACCCTCCGCGGATTGGAGCGACTTTTCGGAGATATTCTGATTTTGTTCGAATAAAGACTTCAGACGTGTGTATTCCTTGCGAGCGACGTCTGCTTCGACCCTTGATTTTTGAAGTTGCGCCTGCGTCGCCACATAGCCATTCCGAAAAGTCGCGAGGTCTTGAACGGAAAGAACGACCGCAGGGGACGTGACCTGCGCGCGAGTGAGGGTTGCGGTGAGAGTTGAAACTTCAAGCCCTAGACGGTTTTGTGTCGGCGTATCGAGGGTAAGGACTGTTTGCCCGTTCTCAACAGAGATTTGGGCCGGCCCTTTCTTCGCTTGAGCCTGGCGGTCCGCATCGTCTTTATCGAAACGATTTTGGCAAGCTCCCAGGAATGTGAGCGTCAGGAGGGCGACGATGAAAATGCCAATCGATCCGATGGCTACAAGCCTTGGGCTGGGGTTCATCGTTTTGACTCCTGGGGCAGTTTGTTCAGCGCCGGAGATTCGAGATTAATGAGAAACATGTCGCCGGGATCAAGCGGACGCTGGACAGCATCTTCCAGCTCGCCGAGAGCACTCTGCGCTCGCGCAAGGGCATCCAGTCGCGCCCGAGCCACGACTGAACTCTCGATTTGCACACCGTTAAGACCCAGCCGATCTTCCTCGCCGAACCGGACTGCGTGCTCCATCATTTGCAGATGAGCGTCTTGTAGCTTGCGAAGAGATTGGTCGGCTTCGGCCAGTTCCTTTAGCGCTGCGACATAGAGGGCCAGCGCTCGTTCGCTTCTGGCGATGACTTGCGCCTGTTTCTCCAAAAAAGCGGCTGCGGCTTCTTTGCGTCGAGCCTCGGCCTCAGCGATGGGTCCTTGGTTGCGGTTGAAGATAGGCAATGTGGTCGAGAGCCCGAGCGTGAAAAAGTTATTCTTCTCCTCGTAGCTGTAACCCGGTCCGATTTGGACGTCTGGATATTGCTTCGAAATTTCGAGCTGCAAATCGGCTTCAGCCGCAGCGTATTGCGCGAGAGAGCGGCGGACATCTAGTCGATTTAGAACGGCTTCTCGTTGAATCTGTTCTGGCGAGAAGGACTCTGCAGCTGGCGGGGAATCTAGGTCAGACCATGAGAAATCGAGATCCTGAAGGCTCCTCACTGGAATCCCAATAGAAGCAGCCAGGGCTGCCTTGGCTTCGGCGAGCTGGCCCTCGGCAGAGTTGATCGCCAAGTGCGTTTTCGAGAGCCCGATCCGGGCAAGGTCCACTTCCGGTCTTGGTATCTCGCCAACCAAAAACCTCTGCTCCAAGATCTTTGTTTGGTCCCCGCGAATCTGCTCTTCGGAGCGCACCAAGTCCAAACTTCGAGAAGCAAGAAGGTAATTCAAAAGTGCAATGCGAACTCCGCTGCGGACCTTCCAAGCGGAATCTGCCAGATCGAATCGAGCAGCTTGGTCGAGGCTACGAGCGGCTTGGATGCGATGCCCGCGCTTCCCAGCTGTTTCAATCGGTACGGAAAAGTCTAAATTGAACAAATACGGGCGCGGAAGGCCGGGCGTGATGCTTAGACTGGGATTTGGCCGCGCCCCAGCGGTCACAATCGCTGCCTGCGCTTCTTCAACGCGTGCCTTAGCGCCTTCCAGCGAGGGATTGAAATACAAGGCAGTAAGGGAGAGTGTTGTGAGATTCCAGGTCTTCGGCGGCCACGGCGTAACCGGGTGACCGACGTTCTTCTCCACAAATGCATGTAAATCTTCGTCACCAAGACTTCGCGTCTCCAGCCTCGAAGCTGTCTCGGTCGGGACGATGGGGACAGGTTGGTATCGCTGGGCGGCGCACCCTGACAGCATCAAGGCTGCAAAAAAACAGAGACCTATTTTCCGAGTCGTGTACATAAACTTGCTCCGAACAAACAACGATTCGACAGATAGCCTGACGGCCTTAGCCGGGGGCTTTAGTCGAACGAACCAGCGATCCCCAAGGGACAGAACGGACCAATCCCTCGGGGCGTGTTTCGAGAGGAGCTTTTAATGAGTTCTAGATGCGCAGCGGGAGGGGAGGTGGGCTTGTCGCGTCGAAAAGCAGCAAAGTGAGACCACATGGCGCTGAACGGAAAGGTTGGGCGCAGGAAGCGAACACACTCTTTGCAATAAAACCGAGCAACGCGGATTTGAAGATGAAGCGCGCAAATGAATACGCCACTCCCACGCACAATGCAAGAAGTACCAACGTGTATTCAGTTTCGTTCCCGGTTTGAAGCGTGTGATCCCAGGTGTCGAACGTCTCAACGAGCGGACAAATAAGGCAGGTGAGCAGAGCAAGCGCCGCAGTTATTCGGAACGCCCGAGATCGCATGGCTTCGAGTATAGCGCAGCAAGTTCCCAGGGCGGCAAGCAAAGTCTACGATTGAGGGTCTCGACGCTTGACATTTCCTGCGGTGAATTGGCGGGAGCGACGGGACTCGAACCCGCGACCTCCTGCGTGACAGGCAGGCGTTCTAACCAACTGAACTACGCCCCCGCAAAACTGACTAGCAATGACCTCCAGTGCCTTCCAGCGCGTTGCACTGCTCTCCACGTCCTTCGTCGTGACAGTTAGCGGGTTATCAGTACTTTCAACGACATGGAAGAGCACGGACGGCACCGCAAGTCATTGGAAGTACGTCGTAGACAACGTTAATGTGTATCGCGGTGTGTATCGCGGCTCGTACGGACAAGCATTATTCGGGACTTGACCTTCGTCGGATCGGCGGGCATTTATTGTTCGCGTAAAGCCCTCATGGGGTCAGAATTTGAGGCCCGGTAAGCGGGCAACAATCCTGCCACAAGAGAGGCAGCTATCAATAGCGCTATGCTCGCTGAAATTGCGAGTGGGTCCGCTGCTTGAGTTTCGTAAAGGAGGCTCCGAATCACGCGCGTAGTTCCGAGAGCCGCAATCGTACCAAGCGCGAGGCCTCCCAATATCGGATATGAGGCTTCTCGCAGCACCAGTCCCATGAGGGCATTTTTGCTCGATCCCAAGGCGATCCGAATGCCAAATTCCTGTGTTCGCAAGGACACCGAGTAAGCGAGCACCCCATACACTCCAAGAGCCGCAAGCATCAGCGCGGCCAGACTGAAAGACGACAAGACGAGAGCCTGAAACCGGTCCGCAGCCACGGATTCAGATACTTGACTATCGAGAGACTTGATAACGGGAATCGCCACTTCGGGGTCGGTGTCCCACAGCTCTTTGCGCACACTTGGTCCGAGGGTTTCAAGGGGTAGCGAGCTACGGACGAGAAAAAAGACGTTCGGCGAAGGATCGTGCCAGTAGGGCAAATAGACGACCGGCACACTCTGTTTTAGATCGACGATACGGGCGTCCGCCGCTATGCCAGCCACCGTATAAGTGCGACCGTTAATTCGGAACTTCCGTCCGAGAGGGTTTTCAGCGGGCCACGCAGCTTTCGCAAGCTTCTGAGAAACGATGGCAGCTTCCGGGTGCTCGCGCTCTTTGTTTCCGAAGTCTTCGCCGGCAACTAGGGGAATTTGCATCGCAGCAAAGTAGTCCGGGGTGATGTTTCGCAGATTTGCGGTTGGGACAGCACTCTCGGGAAGAGGATTATCCTCCCGATAAACGCTATATACGCTATTTTCACCTGCCAGAGGCATATTGTCAGTGATAGCGGCAAACTCTACTCCTGGAGTTGATCGAAGGCGAGCCAATGCGCGATCCACAAAAGCCGACCGCGTAGGTTGGCCTGAATTTCCACCTTGGTTATAGTTTGGGTTTAACAGGTTGACCTCGGCGACTATAAGGTGATCTGAACGAAACGCGCGATCTTGGTTGAGAACTCGCGAGAAGCTCCGGGACACAAGCGCAGTAAAAATCAACAAGACGACCGTGCAGGCCACTTCAAATCCGACGAGTAGGCGCCTCGTCGCTGTAACTTTTCGTGCGCCGAACATTCGTGGAGAACCAGACTGCAGAACCAGCTGGGGATCGGTTCGGAGGGAGCGAATCGATGGAAAGACTCCGAAAGTAATTGCAGTCAGAAGTGAAAGGCCAAACGCGAAAAGCAAAACGGGCCAACTGACATGTATTTCATCCAACCGTGGAAGATTCGCAGGCGCGACTGCAACGAAGAGGCGTACACCTGCAAAAGCGACGAATATTCCAGTAAGTCCACCGATCAAAGAAACGACTAGGCTCTCGCTCAGCGACGCTCGAAAGAGGCGGCTCGGCCCTGCGCCAAGTGCAGCACGAAGTGCGTTTTCATGCTCACGAGCTACTGACCGAGCTAGTTGCAAACTGGCCAGATTCACACAAGCGATTAGGAGCACACCTGAAACGGCTCCCAGCAGCAACCACAATGCCTTGCTCACGTTGCCGGTCGCTACATGTGACAGCGGTTCAACGATGGCTCCCAGACGGATCGATAGGTGGTTGCCAGCTGAATATGATTTTTGCATCCCATCTAGCTCGCTGCCCGCGTCTAACGCGGTGACATCAGGCTTCAAACGTGCGACAACGAGGAAGGCGAAGTTAGAATCGTCCGCAGTAAGGTCATCGGGTTGCGGCACAAGTGGCTGAAATATTTCGTAAGGCGGAACTTCGCCGGGATGTGCTGCGGTCGGCATTCCATTCATAACTGGGAACACGAAATTCTTTGGCAGAACGCCCTCTACGATTCGTGATTCTCCCCCGACTTTCACAGAACTGCCGATGACCGATGAGTTCGCATTGAACAACCGTCGCCATGCAGACCAGGACAGAATGACACCTTGATTTCTGCCATTCTGTTCCTCCTCTGAAGAAAATGTTCTGCCAAGGATGGGATTGGAACCCAGGATGGAGAAGAAGTTTGCAGAAACACTGAGACCCTTGACGATTTCCGGATGTTCTTTACCTGTCGTGACGGCGAACGATGCGTCCTGGAAAATGGCAGCATCCTCAATCTTGGTGGAGTGTGTTTTCAAGTTCAGATAGTGTCGGTAATTGTCTGGTACGAAGGGATAGCGGCTGCTGACTTCCTGTATGGTTTCGCGCCAGATGACAAGCTGCTCCGGATTACGAAATGCGTATGGCCGGAGTATCACCGAATTCACAACACTGAACACCGCTGTCACCGCGCCGATTCCCAGCGCCAATGTGAGAATTGAGATCGCGGCGAAACCGGGAGATTTGGATAGGCCGCGGATAGCGTAACGAAGATCATTGAATAGGGCAGACATGGAACCCCCTTGTGCCATTCTTTTCCCACCAAATATGGAGGTACGAACGACGCTTCAAGAAAGTTCACACGATTCCAAACATTCGGACTTACGTGCATCGAAAACGCTAGTGCCTGGCCTTCCTTTTGCAGCACTTTGGAGGTCCCGACCGTGACTGGAAAACCTCACATTCGAAGTAACGACGGCCAGCCTGCGACTTTCGCCCTCTATCAATTCGGATGGTTGCAGGGCCGCAGCGAACCCCTTCCAACGCTAGGAAGACAGGATCTCATTAATTAAATTCTGCCGCGACGAAAGATTTCCTCAACTCGCAACGTCGCCTCGCTTACAGCAGCCGATCGATCTCCCTCGAAAGTACTTCAGTGAAATGCTCGGATGCGTCGAAGCCAAGATGAATGGTTCGCAGCTTTCCTGACCGATCCAAGATGTAAAGCGCCGGCAGGCTTTTGACACCGAGGCTTGTAGCACCAGGTCCCCAAGAATCACTGTTGGCATCGACAGAATCGATTGCCGCGGTGAGTGACAATTTGCTTGTGTCGAGATACGTCCTTGCTTTGTCCGAGGTGTCGCCACCCGTTCCCGAGTCCAGCGCAAGGATCAGAACGTTCGGGTTGTTACGATATCGATTCTGCAACTCCTCAATCTCTGGAAGTTCGGCGTGACATGGCAAACACCAGGTGGCCCAAAAAGAAAGTACGACAACTCTGCCTTTCCACTCGCTTGAGTGAAGGGTCGGACCCGCGAGGGTTTGAACGCTAAAGGGAACGATTTCTTGATTTACGGCTCGGTAGGCCCGACGCTCCATCCACACTGGGATTGCTTTGAACACAACGAAGAAAGTCGTACCGGCTGAGATCAATCCCAGCGCTAGGGCATATGACATTTTCCCTCTGGTAGCCAGTGAACGAACCGCAAAGCCCATTGCAATACCAAATGAGCTGCCGAGCAGATAGCAGAAAAGGAACGGCGGGGCCGTCCAAGCCATACCAAGAAGGTTTATCGCTATGCCCGGTAAGAATCCACCAAGCGCCACCAGCAAGGCTGCTGGAACACGGCCTTTGGACATTGACCTGGCGCAGTAGAACCCTGCGCAAAAGAACGCCAGGAAAGCCGAAAGCAGGAACGGTCGAATATCCTGATGCTGGCGTGTGAAGTGGGAGGTCTCCTTCACGATCACAAATGCAACAAAACCGAAAAAGAAACTCCAAGCCGCTCGTGAACTTGTTTTGGGTTTGAGGCCTTTGAGGCCCGACACAGGCTCCTCCAGTTTTGTGAGTAGAACCACACAGGCGGGTTCCCCAGTTTGTAGTACGTTGGTGGCGGACGTTTTGTTCAGCCGAATAATCGGTGCGGTTTGACGAAGTTGAACACCCCCTTTACCGACTATGCGGAGTTCTACCGCTATCATGTCTGCGAATGACCGCGTAGACGCGTCAAATTGGTGGGTGGACTGAATTGAACCCGCAGCGACCTCCAGACAGGGCTGTCGGTGTGCCCTTCATTTTTGTCAATTCGGATGGTTGCGGGGTGTGTGGAAGTTGCTAAAAGGAAACCACCTTTTGTTGCAGAGGCCTGCAACCATCCGAATTGTTTAGTGCTGCCATTTAGGTTGGAACCGAATCGCGTGTCGCCGATGATCACTCCTCGACTACACTGCCATCTTCCTGGACGCGAACTGTGAGCCACTCGTAATTGCCCATCTCAATAACTTTTTCTATGCTTTTCTGCAGGCGAATTCTATCTGGTGCTCTTGTCTCTCCGTCGAGCAGGATGATCTCTCTTATTGTTCCTTGTTCCTTCATACCCCGGAACACAACATAATCCACCGGATGGAAGAGCACCTTGGCATCGTCGGCATTTAGCCGTCTTGGCGCGAACACCGGGTCTATTCGCCGAACCGCGAGTCTAGCCGAGCGCCGCCCGACGATTCGCGCTTTCTCTCGAAGGGCCTCCTCAGCGCTATCGATCCGCTCCTCAACTCCATCCAGTCGAGCATCTCTGGCGCGCAAAATGTCCATCCAATCCTTCTTTGGCCTTGTTTTAAGGAAGACCCTAGTGTCGCTGAGTCGGAAGAGTTCGCCGCAGCAGGGACACAGGCCAAAAATACTCCTCTGGACTGCAAAGAACCGGACGATGTCGCTACTCATTACTTTGCTTCCGTTCGTAAACTCCCACCGAGACTTTCTTCGAGTGCACAAGCGATCTGATTTGCTTTTGACTCGGCTTCAACGACGACCCGCCAGTCTTGATCTCCATAAATAGAATCTTTGATACAACGCCCTTCGTGCTCAGTCCCTCAAAGATCAGATAGTCAATCGGGTCAAACAAGGAACGACAGTCGCCCCTTTCGAAGCGAAACGAAGGCATGCAGGGAGCTAGACGCTCCAAAATCAAGCCCGTATTCACGGCTTGTGCCCCGATTTCGGAGGTAGCACAGATTGACTTACGGCGAGCCGTCAACTCGTCCGCTCTCTCCCGTTGTTCGCGTTTCAAGCCGTCAAACACTTCCCTGGCACCGTTTGGAAACGAGTTCAAGTGGAACAAGCCACATTCCTTCAACCTGACAGTCTCCTCACAAGCTGGGCACTCTGCATAAAAGCCATCATTCTCAAGTGTGCTGATAAATTGTTTTGCTTTGGATTCGTTTGTCATTACCGTCCTTACTGTTCTTTGAACTTATTTAAGGTGGCTGATCGCTTTTGCTGAGGCTCTTCCCAATGTCACCGTCAGTTCATTCTCAAACTCACGCGTCACGTCTTCGCAGCCGGATCGAGCGTGCGTTATCTCGTGGAGCAGAGTCCCTGCGAATCCTTCCAAGGAGCGAAGTTGTGAGCGTTTGATAATGATTCGTCGCTTGTGAGGCTCCCAAAGCCCGGCGGCATCGCAGTTAGAAGCGAAGTCTGGTCGCATCGTTTCTGAGATTCTGATTTCCTTCACTTCGCGAGGAAGACCGCCAACGAGCTTCGCTAGCTCTGCTTGTGAATCGAAAATACGGCGCTCAGCCGGCGATAGTCTCTGTCTATCAACAAATGCAAACTCGAAACTTGCCGCGAACTCTGTCTGAAACACTTCGAGATCACGGACCGGGTTTCCGAGAATGTCGCGCGCCCCGTGCAGGCGCTCCTGAATGTTTTCCGGCACCGTCACCACCTTGTAACCGTCGCTTATGGCATGGTCGATAGCGTCGGAGGCTTGCGTTCTTTGGTCGGCGGTGACAAAGACGACCTTCCTCTTCGCGTTCAGAATCTGGCACGCATGGACAGCAACATCGACCCATTTCACCTCGTCCCGATTGGTGCCCTGTTCCATACGTGTGAGATCGTTGGTGAGAGTTTCCGCGACCTCGTCGGAATCCGATGCCAGCAGCATAGCTTTGACGCGATCCGCATACGCCGTGCGACCGACATTCGTTCGCTCCCTATTCAGCGCTTTGTTCATGGCAGCGGTCAGAGATGTAATGTTGTAGGAAAAAGCAAAGTCCTCTTCCTCGGCCACGAGCAGTCCTTTTACGTACACTCGTGCTTTGCCTCCCTGAGTTCTACGAAGAATTTGTCCGTATTGAGTGCTGTCAAGGATTTTGTCGCCAGAAAACTTGAGGAAGAACTTCTTGGCGGCGGCCATGTCGCCATCTGAGATGCCGTTGAATGCAACATCAGTGCCGATTTGCTTCGGATCGCCTGGCGGAGAAATCACAGCATGGAGTGTGGCGACGTCAGAAAAGCCATGCTTAGACGTCATTTCCAATTCGATATCCCCGTGCTTCGACCTAATCACGACACTTGTGCCCCGACGATGCAGAGTTGCGAGAGCATCCTTTAGGCCCACACCAAACTTTCCGACAACTTTACTTTCGTATCGCAGCTTCTCCTTGTTTTCGTTCTGCGTCAGATGCTCATATCTAAGGCCACGACCGTAGTCCCGCACATGCCACACGCCTTTTGAATCCTTGTTAATCCTTATTTCCGCACTGGAAGTCAACGCTTGCTCGTCCAGCGCATTGGCAAGCACTTCTCGGATAGCGTGGCGGAGTTCCCATCCTTCCAATATCTTCTCGATGTTCAGATCGAACTTGCGAACTTGTGATTGGCTCATCTTTGTCCTTTGAGAGCCGCTTTGTCTGATGATTTTCATGGTTCAGCCAGCCTAGCTGCCGCCAAAAGCCCCCCTAAACCTAGAAGCGCAGATTGTTCCAGCGGAGTTAGCCCAGATAGGTCGGATCGGAATCGAACGTCTGACACAGCGGGAGGGATGCCTCCCTCGACTTTGGGCACCAATTCCGCTTCGAAGAACGCCAATGACTCCTGAGCGAGTTCCCAGTCAAAAGCCTCGTCCATTGCGTCACTCCAACCGGCGCCAAGTGCGCTATAGAACGACGCGTCTAACTGAAGTGTCAGATTCAAATCGCCCGACAGTAGCTGTCGCGTTTCGTCAAACAACGTTCTTAGAGAGACACCACCACCGGTTCGTTCCACAAATATTGACGCGATGACAATGCGAGACGGACCTGATGACGTGAGTTGTGCGAGCGAAAAATGATGCTCTCGGCGGCGATTTCCGCTGCTCTTGACTTCAATTCGTTGCGGACCGGCTGCAAAGTCAAAGTGTTCCTCGGCTCCCTTGTGCCAGGCTGCCGCGACGACTCTCGGATCACTTGACGTACGAATCAGAAACAACTCTGCCCAAATGCCTTGTATCGATTTCTGAGCTGGAGCTGTCAACGCTTGGAAGAGATCAACCAGCCCAGAGATTGCGCGACGGACAGCCGCCGAGGTCGGCGTCGGCCCCAATGCTACGACCATTGGAGAGATAATTCTCAGAAAGTGAGGAAAGAGGTTGGGATCAGCGTTCGAGCATTTGATGATTGTGAAGTTCCCGCCCTCCTGCCTCCCTGACGGATCTGTGATCGTGCAAGGAACGTCGTAGGAAACGAAAAGATTCTGTAGCCGAATTGGAGCCGGTCGGGTCGCCCCAATTGGCTGCCGCAGCAATAGACATGGTGATCCGCTTGAATCCTTCGCGAGCCTGTGCGTCTGAGAATCGGGAATCGGCACTGCTGAGAGGTTGGTTCCAGAAGGCAGTCCTAAAGGCAGAACCAGGGACTCATATAGTGATGCAAGGTCAACTGCCACCAACCCTCCTTCAACGTCGCTCCTGAACGAGCCAATCGTTGGCCATCTCTGCAGGAACCCAGACCGCAATCGTGGGTACATCACTCGCAATGACCGAGCCTCTGTCCTTTTGCCGAACCTGGAGCGTGTGAATTTGAATCGTCAGCCCACTATCGGCCCTGATGCCATCGTCTCCCGGATAGACCATGTCTTTGTGTCCGGGATCAGCGTAGTTCGCGCCCTGAAAGAGTGTGGGGATCTCTTCGTCGTCATTGACGCTCCGGGCGCGCTCTTTTCCTTTGCTCATCCGGTAAACGGTGCACGTCGTTTCGGAATGCTGTTCCAAGAATGATTCGAGCTGCAGAAGCAGGCCGGTGAACACCTGCGAATCACCCTCGTCGGTAAGACGTAATTGGATTAACAGTTCTTCGTAGGCTCGTCGAAGTGGGATCTTCTCTGCGACGAGATGGACTTGATCGGCGGTTCTACGGCTATCGCCTTCATCGTTTTCCCAGCTCATTTTCCCAATGAATTCGCTGACCACCCTTCGATTTGCTGCCAGCAGATCATCCGTGCCATGCGGCACCTTCGGCCAAAACCAGTTGTCCGAGATCGTATCCTGGCGATATCCGAGGTCCAACACCTGGCGACGAGTTGGGCGCAGGCCACTGTCCAAAAAGAAGGCGCGTCGCCATTCGGTTAGCGGTCTACCCCGATCACGGTGCTCCATCAGACGGTTTCGTATGTCCCGCTCGTGCTGCACATAGAAAGCAAAAGCGTCACGTACACTCTGTTCAAGAAAAACTCGGCAATAGCCGAGATAACGCCTCTTGTAGCCGAAGAAGCGCGCTCGCTGCTGAATCGTGTCGGCATTCCCTACACCCATATCGCGCGGCATATAGGTGATAGTCAGACCTTCAACAGTGAAGCCACGATCCATTGCTTGCCCTCCGATCAAAATCCACGGATAGGTATCTTTCCACTCGGGCTGGGGGGTGCCCAATCGAGGATTGGCATTCACCTCTAGGACGCTGGTTTTCCTGAGTGAGTACGGGAGTTCCGTTGCAAGAGCGGCAAAATCTGGAATGTCTGTCGCAGTTCTCCTCAAGTCATTGAAAGCAGGCCGAAACGCCTCAAGGAACTGTTCTCGCTCGGGATCGCTTTCCGGTAGGCTCAGAATGTCAAGCCATTGTTGCCTAATTTGGGAAATCCAGTGAAAAAACTGACTGTGTCCCGGTGTTTCACGGGACGGATGCACGAGCATTGAGCGGTTGCGACTGCCGGTGCGTTGGTCGTCGCCTAACACGAATCCAGCGGCGACGCCCAAGAAGAATAATCGTAGAGCAGATATCAGCGACGGGGGAACCTCATTTAATACGTTGGTACGACTCGGAACTTCGTTCGCTGGTATTACTCGGACCAACTCGGGCTGCTCCTCGAAGAAGGTCTCGCCGCCTACATAGGCTTCTCCAGGCGTTAGCAGTTCTACAAAGCGAGGGGATAAGACATCAATCAAGTTAATGAGCAAGGGAGCCTGGGGGGTTGCCGTGTATTGCAAATATGAATGATGGGGAAGGCACTGCCGCAGAGCGACAAGTCGTTGGTACGTCGTGCTCTGACCACCCTGAACAACCCGAGTGTTCAGACCCGCCTGGTCAGCTTCGTCGTCTATGACGAGTGTCGGGACGGTTTGAAGATCAAGTTCCCGCAGCACCGCGATCAGTTTCCGAAGATGGGTGGTATTTTTCAGTACGGTAATTAGGACAGTCTGTCTGCGTTGATCCGGGAGTCTCGGATCTTTCCAATCAGCAAGCACATCAGCGATACTCTGCCGTTCGTCTGGTTTTGGATTTTGGAAAAGTCGCCACTTTCGGTTTGTCTGGAGCTGTAGATCGTCCTCCAATCGCTTTGTAGATTGACCGAGGAGATTTGTGCCCACTCCGGTTATCACTACGACTAGTGGATAGCCGTTATCACGGGCGAGGGCCGCAACGGTCGTAAATGACAAGGTTTTCCCGCTTTGCACGTATCCGAGCACTAGACCTGTTGTGGATTGCTGTGTCGCTGTCGGGGGGATGCTCTTGCTCAGGACGCCCGCAGCTTCCGACACAATTCTTTCACTACTCTCGCGGTCAAATTTCAGGTGCGCTATCAAGTCTCTGACTTCTTGGCCCTGTACTGGGGTCCAGAGACTGCCCGCTGGAAGCGCATCTTGCGGGCTAATCGTCTCGCCGGTATTAGGTCTAACTTGATTCATCGGAAAACCCTCACTCTAGGCTTTGCTCAGGGCTTCGCGTAGTAACTGGTTCATGTTCCTTCGTATAGTTCCATATTGTGGCACGCCAGCATCTCTCGCTGTGATCTCAGCCAAACCGATAGCGGCAGCAACTCTCGCCAACGCTTCGATTTCTGTAGATTCGGGCCGACAAAACTGAACCATGAAGGGATGAACCAGGGACATTCTAACTGCTATCTCGCGAGGACCAGTCTTGGAAGGCGGCTTGTCTGTAATTGACAACCAATCGTCAACCCCAGCGTCCATCGAAAGCACAATCGTGATTCTCCATTTCGCTCCTCGATGGTCTAGTTCGATCACGCGCAGGCTGGCGGTCGCTTCGCTCGGCATCGTAGTGGGGAGCGATTCAGTGACCGGCTTCGATGAAGTCTGCTCCGCGAGCACGGGAGGGGCTTCCTTTTGAATCGTCTCAGCCACACGACTGTTCGCTTTATCGGCTTCTGCGCGTAGTTCACGCTGCGCGACTCGTGCGCGGAATCCCTCTGCCTGCGACAATATCGGCAAGGTAGCGGTTTCGAGTTCTTCTCGCAGGAGCTCCAAAAACGTTTGCTCGTGATCCTCCCACTTGAAACCATCCTTTGTATGGCTGACTTCAAATCCCTCCAGCGAGATCTCGCCGAAGAGTCGCTGTTTTCGGTACGAATTCCCGCTACCGAAAATGTAGTCGGGACGATAAGGCTCGTCCCAACTTCCTTCAATTAACCTTTTTCTACGGAATAGTGAAAACCCGGCAGTCGAGGTGCTTGCTACTTCACGCAGACCCGCAAAGCCCGAAGCCTTCAGGCCGAGACCAAAATCAAAGCTGAATTCCTTGTACCAGCGCTGCGGCGACGCTTGAGGAGTTTTGTAGTACGGATATGTCAGAATTGTTGGGAGTTCATAGTCGAGCTTTTCGCCCTCAAACCACAGTTCTAGCGTCTTTTCACGCAGAAAGATTCTATAAATACTGGCAAGGTGATCCTTGATCTTCCCTCCCGTCCTGCTCAGGAGCTTGTTGTACGGGTCTAAAAGCGTGATTTCTGTGAAGTGACTCGAAGAAGCAGTCGCGGTCTCTGTTACGTCGAGCTCCTCAATGGAATCGCGCACAATGGACGCGATATCAAAGTTGATTGTTCGCTCGCCTGATTCACCTAATGCTGAGGTGCGCACGCACCAACGAGGGGCAAACCAACACGCTGCGCTTTTCATTCCCATTCCGAATTCACTGAGTCCGGTCCGGTCAGTTGGAATCTCGGCTGGGCGGAATGCTCGGGCGTATTCGCTGGTAGCAATGCCAGCTGCATTGTCGCGGACCTTGATCCTCAGTTCATCTCCGCCGCGATCCAATTCAATTTCGACCTTGAGGCGATAGTCCTCGCCGTGGAGCTTGTGTAAGGCTTCTCGGTTCTGAAGATAACTTTGGAGCGCGTTGTCAACAAACTCGGCCATCGCGAACCAGGGCTTGTAGTTCAAGTGGCGTAGCACGGAAAGAATCCCTACGCCTGGCCGGATGTTGACCCGGCGACTTTCAATCACCTCATTCTGTTTAGAGCCAGGCATGAATCACCTTCTGACTATGCGCGGCACGGACAAGATTCTCACTCTGCCACGAGCGGGGATACGGTGCTTTTGTCACACGTTCATCGTCGCAATGCTGTGGCATTCGTCACCCAAGAAGAGTTATGCGGAAGCTGCCCGTCGCAGCGATTCGTTCTTAGTACCTAACTTCGCCTCTCGCGCGGACGGCTGTTCGAGTAGAGAGACGGCGATCTTTCTAACGACCTCTGCATTAACCGCATTTCCCAATGCTTTATAGGCGCGCGTGCTCGCTACCGGCAAATGCTTCAATTCGTCCAAGCTCTGCAAACGCGCGCACTCGCGGGTCGTCATGTAGCGCTTTTCCCAAGCAATGATTGGAACCTGTGTTGTGGTAAAGGCTATCAACGAAGGTGCGCTTGAAGGTCTTTTGATCCTCACGCCCGAAGCGCGGAACTGAATAACGTACTTCCAAATGTCTCGCTTCTCGCCCTTACAATTCCACTCGAATTTCTGAAGGCTCGGGTGAAACTCCAGAATTGCCCCCATCCAGGGCTTTATCCATTTCTTGTTCACCTTGAAGAACTCGCGATTTTGGCGAATGAAACCCTGTTTCCATTTGGGGAATTTCTTCCTCTTCGTTCTGGCATAGGAAGGTAGGGCCGTCATGATGGCATCTCGGGAAAGTCCCTTCAGTGGCTTGCCGTGACATCCTTTTAGTTTGTGTAGGCTTCGCGTGCTAGCAGCATGTGGCGTGTTGTCTTCGAAGGGGTAAGTGGCACCGAATTCCATCGACCAGATTGGGAACGAGGGCAATTCAACCGCTTTGGGCGAGGCCTTCAAAAACCGCTGCCAAACGCGAAGCGATTTTAGATGATGTTTCGGAATCGGCTTTGCGTCCTTTGGATTCTTGTCGAGAATGTTTGTCAGTGCAGGCTTCGCCTTTTTGTCAATGAGAGGCCAGGAGAAATGCGCCAATGATCGGAGAGAGCCAACGATGAAGATTCTCTCTCTAATTTGGGGAATGCCGAACTCGTGCGGAGACAAATACTCGTAGTCAGTCTTATAACCCGCAGCAGCTAGCCGAGCACGGAGGAATTTGAACGTTTCTCCACCATCATGTCTGCCTAAATTTGGTACGTTTTCCAAAATAAAGTACTGAGGCTTGTGGTGCTGGAGAATTTTGACGACGTGCTCAAGAAGATCTCCCCACTTCGGACAATCGAAGCCGTATTGATCCCCAGCCTTGGAGAACGGCTGGCACGGCGACCCGGCACAGAGGACATCGTGTGCGGGAATCGATTCAATCGGAACTTTGCGAATATCTCCCTGCGGGAGTAATCCGAAATTCTTGAAGTACAAATCCCGAAGGCCCTCGTCGATTTCGCTGGCGAACACACACTCGTGACCGAGTTGCTTCAGGGCTGCATGGAAGCCGCCCAAGCCAGCAAATAAATCAATAAATCGCATTCTCCCGATATCCAGTCCCGACACGGAACGCCCAAAAAATCGGTAGGCGTCACGACCGATCGCGCAGAATCTTTCCGAGCTCCATTGCTACCCCACGAGCATTCTTCTTGATGTCGGACTCCCAAACCCGCAGCACTCGCCAGCCGGACCTCTTCAGCAGGCTTGTGACCTCTTTATCTCGCTCAATATTTCTGGCGATTTTTGCACACCAATACTCTGCGTTCGTTCCCCTCGTCAAATTTCTCCGCAACGCGCTCCAATTTCGTCCGTGCCAAAAGTCACCATCACAGAACACTGCGAGATGAGCCTTTGGAAACACAATGTCTGGGCGACCAGGTACATCGCCAACGTTTCTTTGGAACCGGAGCCCCAACTCAGAGAGTTCGCTTTGGAGCGCCACTTCGTGGCGCGTATTGCGGCTGGTGTTCGCCTTCTTAATCCTCGAACAAAGAGGTGAAGCTGGCTTCAAGCCAGCAAAGGAGGGGACTTTGGGCTGTCTTTTCATTCATTTAGGAGTTAATCACGATATCAATGTCTACGCCAGAATTCTCTGAGGTCGTGCATCCAAGAGCTAAATGCCGGAGCCATGCCGACCAGCAAGAAACCCAGCCATGAGTATACACGGAACTATTCGGTTTTTGTTCGCCTATTTGGTTTCGCTCGCACGGAGCCACAGACCATGAATCATGCCGCAAGCGTCGTCCAATGTGGAAGGCGCTGCTCGATTCTACGTTGTAGAATCCTCCCGGAATATATTGCATGGAAATCGCGGCGGGCGACTACGTCAAGTTCGAAATCAAGGATGAGCAGAGCGGCGAACCCGAGTGGATGTGGCTCAGAGTGGACCGTTGCGACGCCTTGAGCCGACTCGTGTTTGGATGGCTAGATAGCGAGCCTATCGCCTTTACCGCTAATCTCAGACTCGGTCAGCACATGGCAGTCAGCTATGACAACGTTCGCGACCACAAGAAGCCGAGTGAATTCTAGCAGTGTCGGCTTACGCTAGCACACGCCTGCGCCAGTCGCAGACTACTCTCCTGTCACACCCGTTGCCTCCCGCTCCAGCCTCTCACTACTGAATCTTCCGTCCTCCTGTGGCCCGGTGCTTTGGTTCCTGTGCTCGGGTGAAGGAACCAAATCACCTACAGGAGAACGGAAAATGCAATCAGAACAAATCAATTCTCAGATTAATAATGGATTTTCAAATAGGTTGCTACACGGCGATTGCATTGAGTTGCTTTCCCGCATGGCATCCAACCGTGTCGATTTTGTTCTCACGGACCCACCGTACTTGGCGCACTATTCATCGCGCGACGGGCGCAGCGTTCCCAATGACAACAACTGCGATTGGGTCAAGCCTGCTTTCCAGGAAATCTATCGCGTGCTCCGCTGGAATCGCTTTTGCGTCAGCTTCTACGGCTGGCACAAAGCCGACAAATTCCTCGCTGCATGGCGTGAAGTGGGTTTCCGGGTGATCGGCCATCTGACGTTCATCAAGCGCTATGCTTCGACCGAACACTTTCTTCGATATCAGCATGAGAACGCTTACCTGTTGGCGAAGGGCAATCCGCAGAAGCCGGTTCACACCATCCCGGACGTTTTGGAATGGAAATACACCGGCAACAATCTTCATCCAACTCAGAAGCCGGTTTGCATCCTGACGCCGCTGATCGAATCCTTTTCAAATCCGGGGGATGTAGTGCTCGATCCCTTCTGTGGTTCAGGTTCAACGCTTGTGGCAGCGCAGCAGCAACAACGTCGCTTCGTCGGAATCGAACTCTCCAAGCGCTACTTTGACCTGGCGGAGCAGCGGCTCCGCCAGTGTCGTCCAGCCCAAGCTGCAAGCGCATGTTGAGAACTAGGACGACGAAGCACCGGAAAGATCGTGCTGACTGACCGCGCCGCATCGCTCACAGAGAAATGACCGATCCCACTCGGCATACTCGCGTGAATAAGTCGAGTGGTTGTGCCGCCAGAACAGAGCCACCAGGAGGAGAAAAGCAGCGGGGAAAAGAACGGAATACAGTTTAGCCGGGAGCGAAGACGCAGGTGCAGGTCCCGACATCACCGAATGGACATAGACGATGAGCGCTATGAGGGAGAACACGGCAGACCAGACAACCAGTTTCAGGTACGACCATTTCGCTGGAGGACTCAGGCGCTTAGAGAGTTCAGTCTGATGCGTTCCGTGCGTGGTCGCTCTACCGACCACCAAATCCGGCCCACCATCTCCAACAACAACACCACGCAAACGCGTCCGCGTGTTCACGGACGAACGCCCTTCTTCCCAGGCAAAGGACAG
>Ga0073928_10004592_pt1 | contig 20254 bp, 13 predicted proteins | sample PaiPotPPA55metaG_FD_76969 | JGI IMG/M metagenome (GOLD analysis project Ga0073928, IMG submission 76969) | Iron sulfur acid spring bacterial and archeal communities from Banff, Canada, to study Microbial Dark Matter (Phase II) - Paint Pots PPA... ...
ACTTCGAGACAAGGTACCGACTCCACCCGCTGGGTCGTTTGATCCCATCAATACCTTTCAGCTTCTGGAGGCGTACGCCGGGATCAACCTACGCGGTTGGCAGATATCTTTTGGCAATCAAAGTCTTTCGTGGGGACCGGGAATTGGCGGATCGCTCCTTTTGAGTAACAACTCCGCACCTTTTCCTATGCTTCGAATGTCTCCGCAGAAGGCCGTCGACATTCCCGGTATTTCGAAGGTTCTTGGACCCATCAGCGTGGAGCAATTCTACGGTCGCGTCGACGGCCACCACGGACTGTCGCAACCGTGGATCTATGGTCAGTCAATCACCATGAAGCCGTTTCGTGCCCTGGAATTTGCTTACAGCCGCACGACGCTGATTGGCGGGACGGGTCATCCACTCACCTCTGGAAAGTTTTTCGACAGCTTTTTCGGGAGAGTTGATCCAACTGAAAACAGTGTGCCCGGGGATTCACGTACGGCCGTGGACTGGACATGGCACGTGCCGGGCGTCCATCACTTGGTCACGTTCTATGGCGAATTGGAAGACGACGACGATTCGATTCCTCTGCAGAATTTAGCAAAGAGCGTACTGCGTCCAGGAATTTATCTTTCCCGTTTGCCGCTGTTGCCAAAGTTCGATATGCACTTTGAGTGGACCAGCTCCACCAGCCCAGGGCGCGCACCTTTCCAAAACCACGGAAATTTGAATTATTGGAACCTCGACTACACCGACGGTTATACGAACAATGGAAATTTAATGGGAAATACTGTGGGGCGCGAGGGGACAACGCTGCAGGCATGGATTCGATATTGGATGTCACCGCGTAACACGCTGGATTTCTCGTGGAAACAAAGCAGAGTGCTTGCTGACTTCGTGCCCGGCGGCGGGAAATGGCAGGATTTTCAAGCTAGCTACTCGGTCACGAAACATTCGGGCCTGTATCTTAAAACGTTTCTCCAGTTTGAACACATATCTTCTTTTCCTCTACTTTTTCCAGGTTCAAGGAACAACCTCACCGCCGCCGTTGAGCTTGGCTTCCTGCCGCAATGGGGACATCAATCCACCACGCGCTCCTTCTCGGGAAGTACCCCTGCGAACCAGTCGATCAGAGACCGTTTGCCATGAGTGGATCTTCGACTAAGACGACGCCAGAAGCTCTGCGTGCGCTGGATATCGACCAGTTGCTCGCGCAACGCCTTCGTCAGGATCAGCAGGAAAACCGAGACAGAAAGATTGCGCGGATCGGCCTCCTGTGGGAGCGACGGAAACTCCTGGGAAAATTTCTTGCGTGGGGCGGGGCTGCCGCTATGCTCATCGCTATTATCATCCCTACACGCTACGCCGCCACGACGCGGTTGATGCCTCCGGACCCCCCGACCGGCCAAGGCATGACTTTGTTGGCCGGTCTCGTCGGAAAAATGGGCGCCAATCTTGCCTCTCTCGGGGGAGATCTCCTGGGAGTCAGTACCTCAGTCGATCTCTTCGCCGGATTGCTAGAAAGCCGCACCGTGCAAAACGATCTGGTTGCGAAATTTAATTTGCGCACCGTTTATGGAGAACGCCATTTAGTCGATGCGCGGAAAGAGCTGGCGCGTCGAACGGACCTGTCGATCGATCGCAAAAGTGGAATTCTTACGATACAGGTAACGGATCACGATCCCAAGCGCGCCACCGCAATGGCGCAAGAATATGTGGCGCAACTAAACAACGTTGTAACTCAGCTGAACACATCTTCCGCGCATCGGGAACGGATCTTTCTCGAAGCTCGTTTGGAACAAGTCAAAAAGGACTTGGAAGCGGCGGAAGAGGATTTCAGCAAATTCGCCAGCAAGAACGCCGCGATCGACATCAAGGAACAGGGTAAAGCGATGGTGGAAGCCGCCGCAGTTCTTGAGGGTCAATTAATCGCGGCGCAAACGGAATTGCAAGGGCTTCGCCAGATCTACGCCGATCAAAATATACGTGTCCAAACCATGCAGGCCCGCGTGGATGAATTGCGCCGCCAGATCTTAAAAATGGGTGGAAAACAGGAGCCCGACGGGACGTTGCCCTTAAAAGAGGATGAGCTTTATCCCTCCATTCGAAAACTTCCATTATTGGGCGTGACTTACGCGGATCTCTTCCGGCGAATGAAAGTGGAGGAAACGGTTTTCGAAACGCTTACGCAGCAATACGAGATTGCCAAGGTTCAAGAAGCGAAGGAAGTCCCCAGCGTGAAAATGCTGGACCCCGCCGAACTCCCGGAGAAAAAGGTCTTTCCGCCGCGCACGTTGCTGTTTTTTCTGGGAGAGATCATCGCGCTCGCTATCGGCGCCTGTTGGATTTCAGCTACGGATGGCTGGAACAAAATTGATTCTCAGCACCCGGGCAAAGCTCTGGTACTCAATATGGTTCGGAGTGTGAAACCGCCACTGCAGTATGTGGTGCAGCGAGGAAATGTCTTCACCTCGCGGACGAAAAGAGCGTTCGAGGGATTCAAGGACGCTTCAACGGCGATGAAAACAAAACCTACCGTAGTACGCGAGGAATAATTCATCTTGGTCGATATTTACAAAACGTTGAGCAATTTCGGCGATGTGGTAGGAGGCGAAATGCTTCTGCGCCTCGCGAATTTCGGTGTTGCCGCGCTTATAGGTCGCTTGTACGGCGTGCCCGTGCTTGGATTGTACGCGACCATCCTCGCTGTTGCGACTCTTGGTGAACGGCTTGCCGATAACGGATTGGAGTTGACCGGTATCGCGGAGGTCAGCGCACGCCCTCGATACACCAGCGAAATTGCCACGGCTTTATACGCCGACAAAACGATTCTTTGCGCACTGGCTATTGGTCTTCTTGCGACGACGGGACGGATTGCAGGACTTTCTCCCAGCCAGTGGCTTATCGCAGCCATTCTTACGCTTCGCACCTTTCTCTATTCTTACTGCCGTTTACACGCTGGTTTCTTAAAAGGGTTAGATAGAACGAAGCAAATCGCAAAGTGCCAGGGAGTTCATTTTTCACTTCTTGCCGTTGGCCTCGCAGATGTCTATCTGCAACATAAAAGCCTCGTGGTTCTTTTGCTTTATTTGCTGGCAGCGCAGATTGTGGAATACATTTGCACCTTTGTTGTGTTGCACAGATTTGGAGTGGGCTACGCGGCGGTCTCCGTGTCGCTATGTTGGGATCTGATGCGGCGCTCAGTGCCTGTAGGGGCGACTTACACGCTGGCAACGGTGATGTTGCGAGGCGACGTTCTGATCCTTTCCCTGCTAACCTCCTCAACCGTGGTGGGCTCTTTTGCCGCGGCCAATACCGGGCTGGTCTTGATTTATGTCATTGCTTGGTTATTTAGCGGGGTGTTGCTATCGCATTTGGGGAGACACGCTCGAAACAACCAAGCGCTGAATCTGCATTTCCGCAAGATCTTGCGAACTGTGACGCTCATCAGCATTCTGCTAGCAGCGGCCGGAGTCCTCATCTCCAGGTTCGCAGTCATTTTGATATTTGGAAAAAGCTTTGCAGCAGCGGGCTCTACGGCCGCCATCATGATACTCGCGCTGCCCTTAATCTTTCTTAACGCGGCTTTTCTAAGCCGTCTCATTGCAAAAAATGCCTCACGGATAGCGGCGTTTATTTATTTGCCCGCTGCAATCCTATCTTTGCTGCTCAATTATTTCCTAGGTCGATATTACGGCGCTGCTGGCGTGGCGGTTTCCATCGTTCTTCGGGAAGCGGTCATATGTGTGGTCTTTCTGTTTGTCTGGGATTTTCCGTTTCGCCCCACGGAATCGACGTTGACGGTGAATGCTCACTCAGAAATGGCGTCTCTGCTGAATACGTGAAGGGATGAAGGAACTTTACAGAGCGGCATCACATCTATGAAAAAAACTGTCACGACTCTGCTGGTGGTGAGTCTGGCGGGGAATATTTTCCCGGCCTTCAACATTGCGGCCATCTCCGGATTGTTCCCAATGTACCTGGTTAGCCGGGATTTCGTGGAGCCGAATCGTTATGGATACGATCCCAACGTTGCTAAAAGAGTCCTTCTCGCCGCTTACTTGTACTGGATTGCGAGCTACATTTGTACCGGCGCGCCTATCAGTAATTTATTTTCTTTCGACTTTCTGCGATTCGATGGCGCACTGTTGATCGCGTATCTCCCACTTTTGTTAGTTGCCGATTCGCGGCTTGACCCTTTGTTTATTCGCCGCACGCTCGGACTTTTCTTAAATATCATGTCGATTGTGGCTTTGCTTGGTCTGGCTGAGTTTGTCGATAGCACAGTCACTCCTTTCGGTTTGGCCCAACTCCCAGAGCCCTTGCAACTGATCCACAATGCGGCGCTCTCGGCCGGTATATTTCATGGTTTCTTTAGAGCACATAATGCGGCCGGCGCCATCTACTCAATAGCGGCGCTCATCAGTTTTGCCCTTCTGGCGCGAAGGAAGAAACCGTCACTGCTTTCGTGGCCCGCATTCTGGTTTGCCACAAACGTAGTCGGAATTGTTCTGACCCAATCGCGAACCGCCTACGTGGCATTTCTGGCGACGCTGGTCATCATGTTTTTTCGGCAAAAGGCGTTTCTAAAAAGGTCCCTCAAATACGCAGCCCCTATTCTCTTGCCGTTGTCGTATTTATTATTCGTCCAGCCTTCCTTTACTCATCGCGCCCAAGAGGTGTCCGACCTTGAGGACCCCAACATTGTCACCCGCTTTGTCTATTACCAGCGAGCCATCGACGACTTCACGATGAGCCCTGTGGTTGGAACGGGTTTCGGCCGGTTCAATGATCAATTGAAAATTTATTCCGGCGTCCCGCATCTAGTTTACTTCGCAACCGGCGGTTCCAGTGTCAACGACGACTCGCATGCGCATAACTCCTATCTGCACTTTCTAGCGGAGGGAGGAATCGCTGGCCTGGCACTGATGCTAGGAGTGTGGATCGCGACATTCCGTTGGGTCGGGCGGCAGAAGCAAATTTTCGACGAAGGCTCATTTGGCAGCTGTTTAGCTCTAGGGATACAGGCGTGCATCGTCCTGGAATTCTTTATGAGTTTTACAGAACACATGATGGGAACGGCCGTCAGTGCCCTGACGATTTTCACATTCGTGGGATTGTTCCTAAATTTAGTTGGCTGGAAATATCGCGTCGCTGCAGTAATCGATTCGAATGAGATTCGAACTGGAGAATTGGCGATGGAGAGCGGGACCTGAACCCAGTCAGCTCAGAGCACACTCTTCCAAGGCGCCGGATTTCCGCACTGGGATATTTATGAATGCAAAGGTCCAATCAAATAAAAGGCCAACCGTCAATCCATGGGAGCGGTTCGCCGAAATAGATCCGTATCGGTATATATTCACGGAAATGAAGCGGACGGATCCGAAAACTTTTTGGGAAAGCGGCGAGCGGGTCGTCCACGCGGAGCTCCTTCCACTCCTGCATACACATTCCCTGCGTCGTCTGGTTGGCCTCGAATTAGGTAGCGGCGTCGGCCGGCTTGCCTTTCCACTCGCACGGCATTTTCAACGAGTGGTGGGGGTTGATGTTGCGAGTGGAATGGTGCTTCGCGGCAGGTCTGTCGCTCGCGACAACGGTGTCCAGAACGTTTCCTTCATTCAGATTGCCGGCTCAGAGGACTTTTTGGAGAGGGCGGGGGACTTCGTAGGCAGTTGTGACTTGATCTATTCGCTTCTCGTTTTCCAGCACATTCCGAAGCTTTCGATGATCGAGGACTACCTGCATGTGATTCGTGTCTTGCTACATCAGCGTGGTGTCGCGTATCTGCAATTTGACACTCGCCAGCAAGGTGTGGGCTACCGACTCAAAACATGGTTGCCTGACTCCTTGCTTCCGCGATTCTGGCGCCGGGGCATTCGCCGCATTCGCCGATCATCCGCAGATATTGAAGGCTGCATTCGGCGCGCCGGCATGGAAATCGTCGGAGAGCTTTCTCCTCAGACTGCTTATCACCGTTACGTTCTCCGTGTGCCCAGACCTGCGGTGGACAGCAAATGAAACTAACCTTCGAACAGGAAACTCGACTCACTGAACGTTTTGTTCCAACCACGGCTACTCCATCGCTCGAAAATGCTCGTGTCGCAATCGTGCACTACTGGTTTGTGAGTCACCGTGGTGGCGAACGGGTGGTGGAAGCAATGGCCGACATGTTCCCCAACGCCGATCTGTTTTCGCTGGTTGTTGACCGGGACACTCTCTCAGACTCCCTTCGCTCGCGTCCAATTAAAACTTCTTTTCTGCAACAACTTCCAGGAAGCCGTCGTTGGCATCGCCGCATGCTTCCGCTCTACCCATTGGCATTGGAGCAATTCGACTTGAGCAGTTACGACCTGGTTCTCAGTTCGGAGTCCGGCCCGGCCAAAGGGGTACTCACATCGGCAAACACCTGCCATGTGTGTTACTGCCATTCGCCGATGCGCTACCTGTGGGACTTTTATCATCGATACAAGAACGCAGCAACGCTGGGAGTTTGCACCCGGCCATTATTCACACTTGCTACTCATTACCTGCGCCTGTGGGACGCTGCTTCGGCGGACCGCGTCGATTATTTTGTTGCCAATTCCCACAATGTGGCCGCGCGAGTTCGCAAGCATTATCGAAGAGAATGCTCGGTGGTGTATCCGCCCGTAAACATCAAGGCCGGTTATCTGGCTGAAGAGATCGAAGACTACTACCTCGCTGTTGGCCAGATGGTGGATTACAAACGGATGGATTTGGCCATAATGGCGTGCAACTTGCTTGGCAGGAAACTTCGCATTGTGGGCCAGGGCCAGGAATACAGCCGTCTGCGAAGGCTTGCGGGCCCTACCATTCAGTTTTGTGGACCTCTTTCGGATTCGCAGCTTCATGAACAATATGCGCACTGCCGCGCGCTGCTATTCCCCGGGGAAGAGGACTTCGGAATTGTGCCCGTCGAGGCGCTTTCCTTCGGGCGCCCAGTAATTGCGTATGGCCGTGGCGGTATTAGGGAAACAGTCAAAGGTTGGAATTCGCGCTCGTTGAGTGTTCCGGAGAACTGTTCAGGCATATTTTTCAGCGAGCAGTCGGTTGATTCGGTTGTCCAGGCTATTCATACCTTCGAAAAAATTGAACAAAGGCTTCGACCATCATTTATCAGGCAGCAGTCCGACCGATTCTCACCTGCGCATTTTCAGAACGGATTTCGGGAACTTCTCGAGCAGAAGTGGCGCCAATTTCATCAACAGACACTAGAACTATGATCCGCCGACGCCTCAACAACGTGCGCTTTGTGATAACGCTGACGATTTTTTCCATGCCGTTGGCTGCCTTTGGCCTGGCGGCTTACCTTCGTTTCGCGACCCACTTGCTCCCGCGGTATTCCAGTGACGCGGACCCTTCTTCGTATTTTGGCCTGCTTATCTTGACTACCGTGCTGTGGGGAATTGTTGCGGAGCATCAGAAACTTGTAGCGATTGAATACCCTTTTTTCGCGGCCAGAAAAATCCGGAGCGTTCTGGGTGCCTGTTTGATCACCTACCTGGCAGTCCTCTGGATAACGTTTTTCTACAGGGAGTTCACTTTCTCCCGAGTCTTCATTTGGTTGAGCGGCGTAAGCCTTTTCTTGCTCACCTTGGTGGCGTTCGCAATATTTGATTGGGCGTGGGGAAAAAACGGGTCGCGCGACAAAGCTGGTTTTACGGTGCTGATTGCCGGCGCTGATGAATTCGCCGAAGGAGTCGCTCAGTCCCTCCGCGCGGGTCATGTTCCGGCCTGCACCATCAAAGGGCATATAAGACTCCCGGGTCAGGCCTGCGTAATAAGTGACACACCCGTTTATCAACTGCGCGATATCGAGGAGTTAGCGATAGGGAATGGAATCGATGATGTGATTGTTGCCATTCCACCCACACTGCTCGGCGCATTGCCGGAACTGCGCAGACAACTTTCTTCCTTGTGTGCTCCCATCCGATTAGTGCTGGATGTGGGGGAGCCCGTCGACACTTGCCAACGGCCTTTTACTTTAGGCGATCTTCTTTTGTTCGATTTACAGACAACGCCTGCGGATTCGTCCTTGTACGTCATTCTTAAGCGTGCGTTCGACCTGGCATTCTCTGCGTGTGTACTGATTTTCGCAGCGCCTATCTTCTTTCTAATTGCTCTCGCAATCGTGGTCAGCTCGCCGGGCCCAATCATTTTTCTGCAGGAGCGTGTCGGGCTGAATGGCAAACTCTTTCGCATGTTCAAGTTCAGAACCATGGAGATGTCATCAGCCGGAGAGAGTGATGCCCGTTGGACAGTACAAAACGATCCACGGTGTACTCGAGTTGGCAAGATGCTTCGAAAAACAGGTCTGGACGAACTGCCGCAATTTCTCAATGTGCTCAAGGGGGAGATGAGTGTTGTTGGTCCAAGACCGGAGCGCCCTATTTTTGTGCAGAAATTCATGCATTCTGTGGGCAATTACAATCGCCGCCACTATTTGAAGGTGGGGATAACGGGTTGGGCTCAAGTCAACGGTTGGCGCGGTGACACTTCCATAGCGAAGCGTGTTGAGTATGACCTTTATTACGTCCGTCATTGGACCATGACATTCGATCTCCTGATCGTTGCGCTTACTCTCATTCGCAGCTTCACTGACAAGAACGCGTATTGAGAGGCGATTGATCGATATTTGCTCCGAACCGCCCAACAAGCCGCGTTGCTCATAATGACTCATCGATCCCGATTGTTATCGCGTGATCCCGGCGAGTTCCCGGTGCGATTCGTCGGGTTGGCCTGCAATCGAGGGCACTTGGTCCACAAATATGATGACCAGTTCTTGACATCGTCGTGACAAAAAAGCCGACGTGCATGGATAAGGTGATGCTGCCTTTTCAGAGGCCGGATACGTTTCGAGTCAGAGTGCGAGCTGTGGCCGCGTCGAACCGCAAATACAACCGTGAGATGAGAACAGGTGACAACGAGACCCGAGTGGTGATCCTCGGCGCCGGTCCAGCGGGATTGACGGCGGCTTACGAGCTGTCTAACTTGGGCACGCCTTGCGTGGTGCTGGAACAAGACGCGGTCGTGGGTGGACTGGCGCGCACCGTTGAATACAAAGGATTCCGCTTCGACATCGGAGGGCACCGCTTTTACACCAAAGTTTCCTTGGTACAACAAATCTGGCGTGACGTTCTCGGCGATGATCTCCTTACCTGCAAGCGTCTCTCACGCATCTACTACAAATCGCGATTCTTCCAGTACCCGCTGGAACCACTCGACGCCATTCGCGGCCTGGGCGTAATCGAAGCACTTCGTTGCGCGCTCAGCTTTGTGCGCGGCCAGTTGTTTCCGACGCTGCCTGAACGCGATTTTGCGACCTGGGTTTCTAATAGGTTCGGGCGACGCTTGTTCGAAACCTTTTTTGAAAGCTTCACGGAAAAAGTATGGGGTATGGAATGCCGCAAGATCGCTGCAGAGTGGGCGGCACAACGAATTCAAGGGCTTTCAGTGTGGTCTTTGCTACGCGACGCGGTGCTGCAGCGATCTGATGATCAGACCAAAACCCTTATCAAGGAATTCCAGTATCCGCGGCTTGGGCCGGGAATGCTCTGGTCGCGGATGAAAGAAATTGTGGAGCAACGAGGGGTACCGGTAGTTTTGAACGCCCCGGTAGAAAGCGTTCAGTGGCAGGAAGGAAAAATCGTTTCCGTGCGAGCGGCGGGCAAGACATATCATGGAACGCATTTCATCAGCAGCATTCCCATACGAGAGCTGATTAACAAGCTGAATCCCGCCGCGCCACCGGCGCTTCTCGCAGCAGCAAAAAAATTCCACTATCGCGACTTCCTCACCGTGGCGTTGATGGTGCGAGGTCGAAGCCTTTTTCCAGACAACTGGATTTACGTGCACGATCCCCTGGTCAGCGCGGGGCGGGTGCAGAACTATGGGAACTGGAGTCCCGAGATGACGCCCGATCCTGATTTGAGTTGTTTGGGCGTGGAATATTTCTGCAATAGTTTCGACGCAATCTGGGGCGCGCCAGATGAGAACCTGATCGCGTTGGCAACGCGGGAGATGGTCCAGCTGGGCCTGGCGCTGGAACAGGACGTCGTTGACGGCGCAGTGGTGCGAATGCCAAAGGCCTATCCGGTCTACGACCGTGGTTATCAGGGCGGTCTCGCGACGGTGCGCGAATTCCTCGCCACGGTTCCCAATTTGCAGCTCGTGGGAAGAAATGGAATGCATCGCTACAACAATCAGGACCACTCGATGTTAACTGCCATCCTGGCGGCTCGAAACATTGCGGGTGCACGATTCGACTTGTGGAACCTGAACGTCGACCGGGACTATCTAGAAGCGGGACCGCAAATCACCAATGAAGAGATAACAGCGCTGGAGCGAACCCAGCCGTTGGTACCAACAGCAATATGAGCAAAGCTGGCATCCTTGCGCTGCTGATGCTCGCTCTTTTTCTGGCAACTTCTTTCCGCAAGGGCTGGACCCGCGACGAAACCGATTTTCCAAACTACTACACCGCCGCAGTTCTGGTGAATCACGGCGCACCGTTGCGCGACTACTACGATTGGGCGTGGTTTCAACGGCAGATGAACTACGCTGGCATCGAACACCAACTAGGCACGTATGTTCCGCAGACGCCGCTGACGATGCTGCCAATGGTGCCGTTCGCTGGATTTCCGGTGCGCACCGCCAAACAGTTATGGCTCCTGCTTAATCTGCTATTTTTGGCGGCGACCTTGTGGATGCTTTCAAGAGCCACTGGGATTCGGATTGAGTACATCGCGATACTAATGTTTCTGGGTTACGGCTCGCTACAATCCAATTTCCGCCTTGGTCAATACTATGTGTTTTTATTATCCCTATTGACGCTCGCGTTTTACTGCCTGAACCAGGGCAAGTCGACGGCGAGCGGCTTTCTTTGTGGTGTGGCGTTCGGGCTCAAACTGTACGGCGGGCCTTTTCTGCTGTATTTCGCGTGGAAACGCAATTGGAAGGCGGTTGCGGGCATGCTGGCCGCGACAGCGATAGCGGTGGCCACCGCAATCGCACTTTTCGGATGGGCAGATGTTCATTTCTACGCTTCACAAATCCTGCCGCGATCTCTTGAGGGCGAGGTAATAGATCCTTATACCAGTCGCATTGCAACTCTTACGGCTTTTCTGCGGCACTCACTGGTTATGGAAGCGGATCTGAATCCGCAGCCGCTTTGGAATGCGCCGGTCGTCTTCTTTTTTTTGCGCCCGTTTACAGCGGTACTCATTCTTGCGTTCACATTGTTTGGCCTGGCATCGGAAGGCAAAGAATTTCAACGTCGGGGCTTTGCATGCTTCACGATAGCGATCGTGCTGCTCTCGTCGAATGCAGCTTCGTATACATACATCCTGTTGCTATTGCCAGTCGTTTTGTTGCTTCAGCACGCCACGCCCAAGGAGAAAATATTCCTAATTGGTTCGTATATCGCGCTGAACTTTTTTGTATTGCCCGACTGGCAGCGATTTTTTCCTAAATTGTGGATATTGGTTGCACTCTTCTTTGTGGAAGGGCGTGAATTCTGGCGGTCGTTTAGTCCCAAACTTGTTGCTGCGACACTGGCGGCGGCAATTCTCATTGCCGCTCTGGACGCCCGGAGACACATGGCGGTCTATGTCCTCGAACCCGGCCGGAATCACCACCGCATCGATCTAGACCGGGGCACTTATCTTTCTACATATCCGGCGGTCTCGAGCGCCGGACTTTTCTATCAGGCGATGGTTCGAAAGGGATACGTTCTTCGCTGGCTACACGATGGACAGATAGAAGAACTCACCTTCCAGGGCCAGGTTTTTCATCCGCTGGCGCCATCGTTCGACAGCCCAATTTATCTTGAGCTGGTGAAGAACGGTTCATCAACACCCATGATTTTTGATCCGGCCACCAGGAGCGTAGTGCCTACTACTTTAATGCCTACAGTGCCGGTCGAGGGCTCGGTGCCCTCGCCGGATGGGAAATGGATGGCAGTTGAGTCGACTGACGCTGGACCTAGGCAGATTTGGCTGCGCGATTTGGTGAGTGGCAAACTACAACTGGTGGCGGGTGGAAACTGCAACAATTCCTCGCCTGCCTGGGAAGACGATTCGCATACCTTAATTTTTGCCAGTGATTGCGGGCGAGGCATAGGCATGCCAGTGTTATATCGCGCAAACGTGCCGCCACAGGTCCATATCGATTCAGGATTGGCCGTATTCGCTGCAGCTAAATCGTCGGTCATCACGGTTGCGGCGCAGGCGCCGCATTGAGTGACTACCCCTGCGCGACCTGGTTTATTGGTAGTACAAGCCACCCGCCAAGAGAAATAGACCTTACTCAGTTTGAACTTCGACGTGCGGCTTCGGAATCGGCTATCGTCGATGAGCCGGAATCCGCAAAACTCAACTAGACTGCTAAGGCTAAAGAACGCCGATTGGGACGAGCACAAAAGTCATAAAATTAGCCAAGGTCGGATGGCTCGCGGCCTACGATCTGAAACGGAGGACACGATGTCCAACAGCATATCGACCTTGCTGCTTCGTAATTTGAGCGACGTATTTGGCGAAAATGACCCCGTGCGTCGGCGCGCTGCAATCGACGAGATCTTTCATGAAGATGCAGTTTTCTACGACCCAAAAAGCGGTGCATTTCGTGGCCGAGACGAGCTTGATCGCAGCGCTGGTGTGCTAAAAGCAATACATCCAGATTTCGAATATCAGCCCCTTTCCCCTCCCGAGGAATTAGGTGATGCCGGACGGGTTCGATGGGTATCGGGCACTCCCGGCAAACCACCAGCTTACGCGGGAACCGATTTTATCGTCGCCCGGAACGGGCGCATCGCTTCGCTCTATCTCTTTTTCGACAATCTTCCTTAAAGGAAAATGCGCCACCTTCCGAGACGCTTGACGAAATGGCAGTCAGACTTTTGGAAGCTGACCGCATAGGGCCAATTGTGATATTTCTATGGCACAATGCCAGTAGAGTGTGTGCCAAATGCAAAGACCTACGCCGGCAGCGAATATTCCCGAAGAATTGATCGGGTCATTGTACTTGCCGCTTTCAAGACAGTGATCGAATGGGCCAAATCCCAGGATGTTTTTTCGCAAGGAATTCTTTTCGGAATGAAAATATGAAAGCGCGACTCCTGTCGCCGGCGTAGGCTGGCGGTGGCGAAGCAAAAGAAAGAGAGGAGCCGCGCCATGCGAGAGTATATTGCGTTTGAAGTCACCAGCATTACACGTGGGTGGAACACCAGGAGGCCAACACCGGGAAGTTGCGGCAGTACCGCCTGGAGCACGAGTCTGGAGCGATTCAAATGGAAGGCCGCCTCCGCCATATGCCGGCCACCGCCCTTAGACAAAGAAAAGGCGACGGATTGGTCGCATTTGAATTGAACTATGCCTGCCGGTTCGGAAACTGGCAAGAACGAGGAATTTGAACTCCGGGAGCCGGAAATCGGGGATGATCGAAATGAAGGACAGTAAACGAGCCACTGCTTAAGGAGGGAGGAACTCATGATCGACGGAATTGGAGGCGTTTTTCTGTTTTCTAACGATACAAAGAGATTGGCAGCTTGGTATCTCGATTGCCTCGGAATAGTTCCTCAGGGCGAAGATCCTGAGTGCAGTTCAATCTATGCATCGTTCGAATATAGAGATCTTGCAAACCCGGAGATTAAGCGAACGATTGCGTGGGCGATCACGCCCACGGATCAAGACGTCAAGGATAAGCCACGAACGGGTAAGATTAATTACACAGTGAAGAACATGGGAGAAGTCCTCAGCCATCTTAAGAGTAAAGGCGTGGTAATCGAAAAGACCGAGGAATATCCCTCCATGGGTGCCTTCGCTTGGCTTAAAGATCCAGATGGCAATCCGATCGAGCTTTGGGAGCCATCCAAAGAGTGAATAGAAATCCCTGATTCGTGAAGCCCCAGGGGCCGTCAGAAAATGGCGACTTCCTGGCCGGTCGTTAAGTCTGATGGCTGCCTAGGCCCCTCTCACCCGCATTGCCAGGTTTTGCCAACGCAAAACAATTTCACTTGCCTGATTTGCTCCCTACTCCACAAGGCGACATTGATTTCTCGGATGTAGCCGCGATTCTCGATTCTCCGCACCGGTCCGTTTTTTTTTCAAGATCACTTGGCACATAAAAACACTTGGATTAAGACAAAGGTTGATTTATCTTCAGTGCCACATCTTGGCGTTGCCCGAGACTCGGTCACTCGCGCTGTTTTGTTTGCGGGACCGCCCGCCATGTTTCGGGAGCGTTAAAGCGATTCGTCCGAAAAGGATTCGGACAGGGCGTGGGCAATGAAGTACTCTTTTTTTGTTTCTGCCCTTTTGGCCGCGTTTTTGTGTGCGGCCTCTTACGCTGCTCCAAATGCGCGGCGCGCGGCTCAGTCTGACGGTTCGCCGTCGCGGCAGGCGTCGGCACAATCTGCCGAAGCCGTCACAGTCGCCATTCCAGGTCCGCTGCGTTCCTTCCTGCGCATGGCCGGCATTAGTCAGAAGATTACGCCTGAAGAAGTGCTGCCTTTATTGGCTCGCAATGTGTTCCTGCGTGGTTACGAAGGTCCTCACCATAGCAATCAAACCGAATTCCTGGTCCTGCTGATCCGCTACGTTCGGCAGGCCAGAGAGTTGGGAGCTTTGGCCGGACCCCAAGGTGTGCTTCGCGTCTCTGATTGCGTGGAGGCCAAACCCCTGCTGAAAGTCTTGGGTTACCGGCCTCAGCCGGATTGCGGACAAAGCAACGCCTCACTGTTAACAGATGACCCCGAGAGAGCTTTTATAACCATCGATTCTGGATTCCCCCTGCTTGAGTTGGAAGCGAGTCTCCGAGAAGGAAAACCATTCAACTACACTTTCGCGAGCTCCTACGTGCCTTCTCTGCTTGCCGAAAAGGATTGGCGTCAGAAAGGAATCACCAAAGAATCGGATTTAATCGCCGCGATCTTGCGGGACCCAGCTTTGGCACACTTTTACTGGGCGATGTCTCGAGTGGACCGGGAAACACAAATTGCTCTTCGGCAACAGCCGTCTGTAAAGAAAATGATCCCTTTGAGCGCTCATCTGGACTTTTACGGGAGTCGCATCCGTGTTCGATCAGGACGTGTGATCGTCCCTGGGGGATCCGCGGTGGAAGCTGGATGGAAGGATCTAGTTGGAGCCAGTCCAGAGTCGCCGGCAGAATTCATCCCTCGAATGCTTGCCAAGGACGGGGGCTGGCTGGCCGCCTACTTCGACGCCTTGTGCCGCGTGAGCCAGATTCAACAAGCGCACTTCACCGAACCGCATCACTTACGTCGCTACTATGAGGCCCTTCGGGGTAAAAACATTTCACCAGACGCCGTCACTGGAGTGTTTCGTCCCGATTCGGGCCTTTTGCTTCTGGTGACTCGCTCCTGGTTTGAGCCCAACGGAGAGCCTCACGTACCTGGAAACCTCGAGGCCTGGAGGAAAATTCTCGGCCAGAAGACCGATTTGAAGCTCGTCCGTGACATAGGTAAACACAGTCGGCTCGACAATCCCGAGCAACTGCTGGAAACCATGTTTGCACTTTGCCGCGTCGCAACCTTTGAAGGGCCCCTGCAAGCTTATCTTCTTTTAAGTGAATTGGATGCCAGGCGCGCTCCGGATCACCGAGCCAGTCCCGAAACAGTCTTCTTAATGGCCAGCAAGTTTGCAGAGTTGAACGATCAGTATCGGATCTTTCCTGAGTTCCCAGAATTGAACGATGCATCCATCACCAGCTTTCTCACCGTGGTCACCAGTCTGAGCAAAGTCTCAAATAACAGCCTGCGCGGTAACGCTCTTGGAACTTTCCAAGCTAGCGTGGGACTTTGGCAGATATTTGCGCGCCAGGGGCAGATTCCTCCGACACAGCTGAACATTTCTTGGCAACGCCTCATGAAGTCTTTTGACAAGACCACGACTTCCGCACAGCTTTTCGATGCAGGCCTCAATTCAATTCGAGAACTTCGTCTCGCGGTCACCGGAAATCCTCATGGCTCGCAAGACGAAATCATCAGTTTGCTCGCAGGTCCACATCAGTTGAATCTCGACGGTCAGCAGTCGCATGATCTGCTAGCCAACAAAATGCGGACGGTTTTGGAGGAACAGCGCCTGGTCTCTTTGGATGTTCTGTTATCCCTCGGTGACGCCTTACATGATGTCGCTCGCGTAAAGGCTGAGGCGAACACTTTGCTTCCCATGGCCGAAGAACTGCGTGAATTCGAGATGCCGCAACCGATTTTCCACGCGAGTGAGCGAGAGCAGTGGGCTGCCGGGATTTATAACAGTCGTCATACAGGCTTACAGATGCGGACAAACTTGACGGACGTCATCAAGTCACCAAGTTCTATTGGGCAACTCACCGCCGCTCGTGGTCAGCTTGCATCTTTTTTAAGAGACACACTAGTTGGACTCAACTACGCCTACTACGAGCCACCCGGCGCCCAAATCCTCCACCATAACCCTCTTTTTGTTCGTTCGCATGACTTCGCTGCGGAAACCGTTTCCGGTGTGGAGCGAATTTGGCAAGCTCCGCGGTTACTCGGGACCGGCTCGCCAGCCGGCGGCGGTGCACGTCTGGTGGGTTCACTTGCGGAGCTACCCTATGTTCTGGCGAGAGCAGAGCAATATTTCATTGCCCCTGAGAACGTTCAGGCCCTCATCTGGGAGGACGTAGTGCCAGGCCTTCTGACTAACGCGGTCGTTCCGAGATGGTGGCGGGTAACGCAGAATGAGCTTCACGCTGTCGCTCTTTATCAACAAACTGGAGAAGAACTGTTGGTCGATTCTGTGCACAATGAAGATCTCCGGAAGAAGGTGATGAGCATTCTCGATGAGCGCATGACTTCGCAGATTTCGGAGCGCGTCGAGCAAGCGCTATGTGCGGATCGTTTGGCAGAAATACTGCCTCAATTGCTGTCGGCCGATACCTTTTGGCTAGCTCTTGAGTACCGCCGAAGATTTCCAGAGCAGACCGACTCTCTCGGGCCTGCCGGCAGAGAGCTGGAGAGTCTCTCCCAGCGCTATCCCGAGGAAGTCAACTCCGAGCGCTTGTCTCGCGATTTCGGTGTACCCCACGCCATTCTGGAGCAAAGCTACCGTTGTGACCTGATGAATCTCGCGCCGTTCCCTGCGTTCGCCGGCCACTCCAGCCGTCTCTTTGCCGAGTCGTGGGATTCCAGCAATCTCTACTGGGTCCGCTTGGCCGATGAAAAAGGTTACTCACCGGTGATGCTGAATCAGCTCGTTCCTGAACTCACTCGCCGCATGGTCGAAAAAATTTTTGCCACCGATATCGAAGATTGGCCGGCGCTGTGGCGCGCCACGCGCGAAACGGGCGACGAGTTTCGGAACAATAAGACGGCCACACTGTTGATTAGTGGTGCACATTCTCAGCCTTAGTTCCGTCAGACAATCTGAGTTGGCAGAGACAACAGGTCAAGACAATGCGAAAACAACCCCTAGTGTTGGCTGCTGCACTCTTCTTCGTTCTCGGATCTGGTTTTGGAATTCACACTGGGAGGGCCCAGCAAAGCCAAAGCGGTACTCCTCTGCGCGTTGTCGTCGACCTCGTTCAGCTGAACGTTGCAGTCACGGACAACAAAGGCAACTACATCACGAATCTTCAGCCCTCCGACTTTGTCATCGCCGAAGACGGTATCCCTGAGAAAATTGCCACATTTGAAGAAGGCAACGGACCCACTCGCCGATTGGTGGACATCTCAGATGAGGACAAGCCGGAGGCGGGCAACTCCTCCGCGACGTTGACAGATGGTCAAAAAGGCGACGCGGCCTCAGACCTCAACGCGGCCCTGGCCGGTGCCGATGTTTTTGTCTTGTTTGACACCAGCAACTATATGTATCGTGGCTTCGTCTTCGCACAGGACGCCATTTCCGATTTCATTCGCTCTCTGGAAACCGTAGACAAAGTGGCGTTCTATTCTTACAGCCGCAACCTCTCCCGCGCCGCGCCATTAACCGCTGACCGCGCCCGAGTCCTGCACGGAGTGCGCACCACGGTGGCCGGAGATGACGCGGCGCTCTACAACTGCTTGTTGCTGACACTCCAGGATGGGGCCCGGTACCCTGGAAGAAAAGTTGTGGTAGTGTTCTCCAACGGTCCTGACAACGCCAGTGTAGTGCCTCCTGAAGATGTCACTGAATTGGCTCAATCCGCCGGCATTCCTGTCTATATGGTGAGTACTGCGGAAGCCAAGATTGAACCTGTCTCGACCGCGGTATTTGAGCGCATGAGCGCCGCGACAGGTGGCAAAGCCTACTTTGCGAAAAGTTGGAAAGACGAAAAAAAGGCCTTTGCTTCGATCCGAAATGACTTGGGGCACCTTTATTCGATTAGTTACTATCCGGCGGTGAACCCTAATCATCGCTGGCGCGCCATCAAGGTGAAACTTGTTGGCGAGCGCGCGAAGAAGTATCACATCCGCACACGCAACGGATATCGGCCCCAGCCGATCCGCTCGTCCGAGGCGAGCGTCTCGACGTTTCCCGCGGAATCGAAACCTCTTCCGAATTAACCGGATAACACCGTAGTGGCGCTCCTATTTGCGCCGTCAACACACCTCCAATGCCGCCATTCTGGACAGCAAACCAATGGGAAGTCGGCTTCCCTCCAGCGATTGGTTGGTCACTGCTGGCATTACTTCAGAATTGTGCGTGACGAAAGCAGATTGTTAGACTTGAACCCGGTTATGCGTATGGTCAGAGCATATCTCTGTCGTTTCGTACCTTCTATCTCCGCTTCCTGTAATTCCGGATACAATCGATCGCGTGGAACCCAATTCCCAAAAGGTCTCGCGGGTCGCTTTTGCCTATCTGTGGTCCATCTCGTTTTGGATGGGTCTTGCCGCTCTGGCTGCAGCGGAGGATAAGGTCCGCTTCTTGGAGAGGGGGCTCCGCACATCTTACTGGACCGCACTCCTTATCGAAGGCGGATTTCTACTGTGCGCGGCACTGTTGACGCCTCCCATTTTCGCGATAGTTCACCGCTATCCGATCACCAAACCGATTCGGATTGGTCGCATAGCTGGGTATGTTCTTGGCATTGCCCTTTACATCATCGCCTGCGTGGGCCTCCGTTGGGTTTTAGTGGCGCCTTGGAATATTCCTGCTCAGAAGTTCGAACAGCGCTCGTTGCACACATTGTTTACGGGTTTTTATGCTTTTGCCGAGATAATCTGGAACTTCATTATTGTTCTGGCAGCCGCGCATGCATACGAGTATTTTAAGCGGGCTAGGGACCAGGAACTTCAGTTGCAGCAGGCGCTGGCCACCAGCGAACTCCAAGCCCTGAAGAGTCAGCTTCATCCGCATTTCTTATTCAATACTCTCCAGGGAATCTCTGCTTTGATTGATACCGAGAAAGAGCGCGCCAAAGCGATGGTTCTCAAGGTCTCTCACTTGCTTCGGACTGCTTTGCAGTGTGCGAGCTCCAATGTCATTAGCCTCGATGAAGAATTGAAGTTTGTCGGCGATTACCTCAGCATCGAGAAAATGCGTTTGGAAGACCGACTTGAAGTGCGTTGGCAAATTGACGCTGCCACGAAGCAATTGCTCGTGCCGCAACTGATCATGCAACCTCTCGTGGAAAATGCAATTTTCCACGGCGTGGCTTGCTGCCGGGGAGGAGGATGGATCGAAATTTCGTCCCGGCGGGCGGGAGGCATGCTGGAGGTAGCAATTCGTAATAGCGTTGGAGGAAAGCGGCAAGCAGGGATGGGGCTAGGGCTCCAGAATGTGAGAGCACGATTGAAGCACCTTTACGAGGACGAAGCGGCTCTCTGCTTCGACCAAGGCAGCGATGGCCTTGCCAGCGCGACTCTTGTGTTGCCGGCCATCGGTCAACAGCAGGAGGCGATGAAAGAAGTGTTGGCCTCGAATTTACACGTTTAGTGGAAGGAAAGATTGTGCGGGTATTGATTGTCGACGACGAACCACTTTCGAGGAGCTCCCTCGAGAATGCCTTGAGAGCGAGAAACGACATACAAGTCCTCGATTGCGCGAACGATGCTGTTGATGCCTTGGAATTACTACAAAAGAGGCCCTATGACATTCTTTTGCTCGACATTCAAATGCCGGAATTATCGGGAATCGAGCTGGCCGACCGGTTAAACAAGCGGGGGCAACCGATACCATCGATTGTGTTTGTCACTGCGCACCATCAACATGCGGTTGCGGCATTTGAGAAGCATGCCGTTGATTATGTCCTGAAGCCCTTTTCAAACAATCGTATTCATGAAGCGCTAGATACGGC
>Ga0073928_10004595_pt1 | contig 20246 bp, 14 predicted proteins | sample PaiPotPPA55metaG_FD_76969 | JGI IMG/M metagenome (GOLD analysis project Ga0073928, IMG submission 76969) | Iron sulfur acid spring bacterial and archeal communities from Banff, Canada, to study Microbial Dark Matter (Phase II) - Paint Pots PPA... ...
GGCGCGGGAATCTGGGGCACCACGAATTTCAATAATTTCTACGACAAGGGTGTCTATCCGAACGGTTCGCTGGTTTTCCTCAACAAGGGGACTATCACGAACATGTCGAGGCTGCTCGCGGGGTTGAGCGGCGCCAACACCAACTCACCGCTGGGAACGGGGTACACCTCGATCTGCGATCGAACCGGAGCCGTCGACTGCTATATACCCCCCGACATCATGCAGCTCGAGGAACAGACGAAAGCCGCCTACGTCATGCTGAACTTCGGCGGGAAGGACGCAAACATCTTTGGACAGGTCAATGTCGTCGGCAACGTCGGTGTGCGCGTCGTTCAGACCGAGGAAATCAGCGGAGGCAATGTCGGTTATCCAACCGCGACGAATCTTCTGGCGCTCGGCGCGTGCAATCCCCCCCTGGGGACCAACGTCGTCAATGCGGCTTGCTATCTGACGCCCGACCTCATCGCATTCTCCAACGGCGGCGGCTCGCCCGACACGTTCAAAAGCACACACACCAACGCGCTGCCGAGTTTCAACGTGCGCTTCGGATTGGATGAGAAGGACTTCATCCGCTTTGCCTACTCGCGCGCCATATCGCGTCCGGATGTCGGGCTGCTTCGGAACTATGTCCAGATAAACTCACCGGTCATCAATACGGGGCCGGACTCGCCCTACGTCATCTACAATTCGCCCACGGCGGCCCACGTCGCCGCGAATGTCACCGGCTATAAGTTCGTGTTCAATTCCACTGCCGGTAACGCGGGTCTGAAGCCGGAATCGGCCGACCAGTTCGATCTGTCGTACGAACGGTACTTTGGGCCGACCAGTTCGCTCACCCTGGGAGCGTTCTACAAGAAGCTGTCGAACAGTGAGAATCAGGCTAATTACACCCGCACCTTCACGAATAACGGCGTGACGGAGACCGCGCAAATCCTGGGCCCGGTCAATGAAAAGGATGGCGGTAAGATCGCAGGTGCTGAGTTCGCCTACCAGACCTTCTTCGACTTCCTGCCCGGGCTCCTGAGCGGCTTAGGGATGCAGGCCAATTATACTTATGTCAATCAATCCGGGATCCACAACTCCAATCTGATCGACGTCGGCGGACTGACCAACGGCGGCGTGGGCGCGTTCGGCGCCGGGCAGGAGGCCGTCGGAGGTGTCGTGATCGACTCCCACAAGCTACAAGGAGTTTCCACCCATACCTTCAATCTCGTTGGACTCTATGAGAAGGGACCGATCGGACTCCGGCTCGCTTACAACTGGCGCTCCAGTTACGAAACGGCCAATCTGGATTGCTGCATCGGTTTGCCGGTGTTCCAGAAGGATGCGGGGTTCCTCGACGGTTCGGTTCGCTACTCGATCGGCTCCCATGTCGAGTTGTCGCTCGATGCGACCAACTTGCTGGATACCAGGACGATGTACGAGCAGCAAATATTTGGCGATACCTCAGCAACCCCAGGAGCCAAGGCGGTTTTCAGGGATTCGGGCTGGTCTCGGGTTGATCGGCGCTACCAGCTCGGTGTCCGCTTCAAGTTCTGATATCGCTGCCCTGCTTCCAGCATCGAGTATCATTGCGCGAGACGCGAGTGCCTGGGGGGGCAATGGGCGAAGCCATTCGGGATGATAATCGATCACCGCCGTTCCGCGTTGTCATCGTGGGTGGAGGCACGGCGGGCTGGATGAGCGCTGCCGGCATCCGGCGTCAGCTTGGGCCGGACGACTACGCCGTTACCCTCATTGAATCCGATGAGATTGGAATTGTCGGCGTCGGTGAGGCTACGCTGCCGCATATCAAGATCTTCAACGACATGCTCGGGATCGACGAGGCGCAATTCATGCGCGAGACGCGGGCAACGTTCAAATTGGGGATACAGTTTCGCGACTGGGATCGCCCGGGCGATTGCTACATTCACCCGTTCGGGGCGTTCGGCGAACCCTGGGGCGGGGTGGAATTTCAGCACCATTGGCTCCGGGCGCAACAAGCGGGACAGCTGCGTTTTCCACTTCAAGACTATTCTTATTCCGTGGTTGCGGCGCGGAACAATGCCTTCGAGTTTCCCAACGAAGATAAGAAGTCGATCCGCTCGACTTATTCCTATGCCTACCACTTCGACGCAGGTCTTTATGCGGCTTACCTGCGTTCCTGGGCAATCGAGCGCGGCGTGCGCCGCATCGAAGGACAGGTGTGCGATGTCAGCCGCAACCCAACGACCGGCGATCTCAAGGAATTGACGCTCAAGTCAGGCGAGCGGATTGCCGGCGACCTCTTCATCGACTGTTCGGGCTTCAGATCTCTTCTGCTCGGAGGCATCCTGGGCGTTGCCTGGCAGGACTGGACTCACTGGCTTCCCTGCGATCGAGCGTTCGCCGTACCCTGCAAGAGGGTTGCTCCGCTGACATCCTACACACGCGCGACGGCCCGCCGGGCGGGATGGACTTGGCGAATCGCTCTCCAGCATCGAACCGGCAACGGCTACGTCTTCTCGAGCCGGTTCATCAATGACGGCGAGGCGCGAGACACTCTATTGGCCGCGCTGGACGGCGCTGCGCTGGGGGAACCGCGTCTGCTGCGGTTCTCACCTGGGCGGCGCGAACGGGCTTGGGCTGGGAATTGCGTCGCGATCGGTCTCGCGAGCGGCTTTCTCGAACCGCTTGAATCCACCAGCATCTACCTGATCCAAGCAGCGGTTATCGATCTCATCAATCTCATGCCGAGGCCGGGATCGGGGACAGACCCTCGGCTGGCCGATGAGTTCAACCGCCTCAACGAAATGCAGTACGAGCGCATCCGCGATTTTCTCGTTCTTCATTACACGGCGAATAGCCGGGTCGGCGAACCCCTGTGGGACTATGTCCGATCGATGCCCTTGCCGGACAGCCTCGTCCATAAGCTTCAGCTGTTTCGCTCGCGCGCAGCTCTCCCGAACTACCAATACGGCCTGTTTGCCCGCGACAGCTGGCTGTCGGTCCTGGTGGGACAGGGGATCGTTCCCACGGGGTATGATCGACTCGCCGATGCATTCACGCTCCCCACGCTCGAAGAGCGGTTGACCGAATTTCGGAATCGAATTCAGACCAATGTCGATGCCATGTCATCGCATGGCGCATTCATCGCGGACTACGCCCAAGCGGCGGAGGCGACGATCTCCGAAGAAGCGGCGGCATGACCGCCCATCGACCGATTTCCCGCGTGGTGGTGATAGGGCGCGACGCCGACCTGTGGCTTTGCGTCAACGCCATCAGCCGGGCGCTTGGCCCGGTGGGCGTGCACGTGGCTGCGATCGAGCTCCCGACCCGATTGACCCCGTCTCATGTCAGCGCAACCCTGCCGCCGCTCGAAGCCTTCCACGCAAAACTCGACATCAAAGAGTCGTCGCTGCTTCGCGCCACCGGAGGCAGCTTTTCATTTGGCCAGAATATCGTTGCCGGCGGCGGGCCGGCCGTCGGCCGGACCCCCAACTTCTTTCACGCCTGGGGAGCCTATGGGGCACCCATCGATGGAAGTGCGTTCTTTCCCTGCTGGCTGAAGGCGACGCGCCATGGCTTGAACATCTCTTTTCAAAATTTCTGCCTCACCGCCGTGGCGGCGCTGAACGGGCGCATGCTGCTCCCCGACGAGGCCACAACGGCCTTTGGCCGAACCGACTACGGCTATCACATGCAAACGATGTCCTATGCCGCCTATCTCAAGTCCATCGCGGCGACACTCGGCATCAACATGCACGAGGCGCAGCACGTCATGGTCGAGCGCGAAGAGAATGGATCCATCGCAGCACTGATCATCAATGCGTCGCTGCGCGTCGAGGGTCAGCTCTTCGTCGACGCAACCGGCGAAGACGCAATGCTCATCGGCCGGTCGCTTGACGTCCCGCTGGAATATTGGCGGCAACACTTCAGTGTCGATCGCGTTCTGTCGGCGCGCGCGCCTGCGTTCACTGCAATTCCGCCCTTCGCGGAAATACGAACGGCACGCGCCGGTTGGACTGCGCTTCATCCCACCCGGGCCGCTACGGGCGTGGTCCACGCGTATTCGAGCGGCATTTCGAGCGACGGAGCCGCTCTCGAGTCGGCGAACGCCGCATCCGGGGTCAAACTCGCCGACGTATCCTTCCATTCAGTGAATCCAGGCGTTCGAGCCAGAGCATGGGAAGGCAATTGTGTCGCTGTCGGCGGATCAGCGTGCATCCTCGATCCGATTCACGATGTCGATCTTCATGCGCTGCAGCTGGGGGTAGTCCACTTACTGTCGCTGTTCCCGGTCACCGAGGAGTGCGCGGCCGAGCGGGCGGAGTACAATCGAATCATGCGCTCGTACTATGAACGTATCCGTGATTTCCAGTCCGCATTCTATGCACTCTCGCCCTTCGACGGCGAATTCTGGCAGCGGGCACGTGCCCAGGCCGTGCCCCAACCGCTGCTGCACAAGATCGCCACCTTCCGCGCGCGCGGGGATATTGCGCCCATGGAAGACGAAACCTTCTCTCCGGAAAGCTGGAGGGCGATTTTCACCGGCCTCGGCGTCATGCCGGAGACCTGGCCGCCCTCGATCGACCGAATATCGCCGAACCGTTTCAAAGCGGAATTCAGCCGCACGCTCGAGTTCATCAAGGGTAAAGTCCTCGAGCAACCCACGCACGACGGATATCTGGACAGCCTATGCCGGACCTCGACGGCATGACGGCCAACGTTGCACGTTCTTCCGCAGGGGAGACGGACGACGTTCTCAGCAAGCTTCCCGGAATAGCGGTCGCCTCGATCAAGACCGCGGCGGAGCTTGATCTGGCGGCCAAGGCGTCGAAACCCTTGGTGCTGCAAGGTCTCATCGAGCATTGGCCTTCGCTCGCGGCCGGCCGGAGCTCACCGTCGGCGCTGAACGATTACCTCAAATCCATGGACCGCGGCATCCCCGGCCCCGTCATGGAAGCCCCCGCCAGCACTCACGGACGCTTCGGGTACAGCGCAGATCTTCGGGAATTCACATTCTCGAAGCGTCAGCGCGGCATCAGCGAGACGCTCGACCGCATAGAACGCCAGGCCGATCGTCCGAGCGCGCCGATCATCGCGATCCAGATGCTGCCGCTTGCCACTCATCTGCCGGAATTCGTTCAACAGAATCCCATGTCGCTGCTTCCGCGGATTGAGCCGCTGCTGTGGCTCGGCGGCCGAGTCCGGACGCAGATCCATCACGATCGGGACCACAACCTTGCCTGTGTGATCGCAGGCCGGCGCCGGTTCGTGCTCTTCCCGCCGGAGCAAGTAGTCAATCTCTACATCGGTCCGATGGAGAATCCGCCGCCGCTGTCAATCGTCGATCTCGAGGCGCCTGATTTCCCGCGCTTCCCGCGTTTTGAACAGGCGCTGGCAAGTGCGCAGATGGCTGAGCTGGGGCCCGGCGACGCGCTCCTCATGCCCCGGCACTGGTGGCACCACGTGACGTCGCTCGACGCTTACAATGCCATGGTCAATTACTGGTGGGGCACGCACGCGCAAGGGATCGACAATCCTTACGACTGCTTTTTGACGGCGTTGCTGGCGCTCAAAGATCTCCCACCGGCCGAGCGGATCTACTGGCAGGCGATGTTCAATGCCTACGTGTTCCAATCCGAAGGCAACGCAGTCGAGCATATTCCACCCGGCCTTCGGGGCGTCCTCGGATCGATTGATTCCGGAATCCGGGCGGCGGTGAAGCAAAAGCTCAAGGCGTCTTATCTGAAGTCACCGTAAGCCCCGATGCCTGGTGTCCCTGTTCGCAAACGGCCTGTTCGCCTTGTTATGCTGGCCACCATGGCGCCGTCGATCACCGCTACTCTTCATCAATCCACCAATCTATGACCACCAGCGAGATATTTCTGATCGCGATGGTGATCATATTTCTGATCCCCTATGTGACGTGGCGCGTGGGTAGGACCGAGTATTACGCACCGCTGGTAGTGGTGCAGATCATCACGGGAATTCTGCTCGGTCCGGGCATATTGGGCGCCCTCTTTCCGCATTACTACGCGTTCGTGTTCAATCCGGCCGTGGTCCAGGCGCTCAACGGCATCGCCTGGTGGGCGGTCATGAGCTTCGTATGGATTGCCGGGATTGAGCTTGATCTGGGCGGCGTGTGGAGGCACCGGCGGGAGAGCAGCATTGCCGCCGGCCTGGCGCTGGGCACCCCACTATTCACGGGTTGCGCGGCGGCGATGGGGTTGGTCCGCTACAGCGGATGGATCGGTCCCAATGCGGCCGCATGGCAATTTGTACTGGGCATCGGCATGGCTTGCGCCGTGACGGCGCTGCCCATCCTGATTCTATTCATGGAGAAGCTGCAGATCCTGCGGCAGCCCATCGGTCAGCGCATTCTGCGCTACGCCAGCATGGACGATGTGGCCATTTGGGGCGTGCTCGCCTTGATCCTGACGGACTGGCACCGAATGGGGAAACAACTGACATTCCTGGTCAGCTTTGCGATCGCGGCCTGGGCCTTTCGCCGGCTCATGGTCCGCTTGCCGGAGCGCGATCGATGGTATGTCGGCCTGATCTGGCTTGCGGCGTGCGGCCTGGGCGCGGACTGGTCGGGTCTGCATTTCATGGTGGGAGCGTTCCTGTCCGGCGCCGTCATGGATGGCCATTGGTTTGATCAGAAGCAAATGGACACGCTGCGGCAGAATGTGCTCCTGCTCATCATGCCGGTGTTTTTTCTCAGCACTGGGTTGCGTACCGCTTGGACGATGGGCGGACCTGCGGTAGTGCTGGCGGCTGCCGTGCTGCTCATCGCCGCGATCGGCGGCAAATTGCTGGGTACGCGGCTGGCCGGAGCCATCCTTCGCTGGCCGCCGGGCGAAAGTTCGCTGATCGGCTGGCTGCTGCAAACCAAAGCGCTGATCATGATCATCTTCGTCAATATTCTGCTCGATAAGGGCATCATCACCAGCACCACGTTCACCGCATTGCTGCTGATGGCCGTGGGCAGCACCATGCTTTCGGTGCCCATGGCCACGCCGATATTGCGGCGCTTGAGGGTGACAATGTCCGAAGCGGCCTAAAAGCAAGCGGTCGTCGTTTAGCTGGCCTGCGCGTGCCGCGAGTGCGGAACCTCATGTGCCCTGAATCGAAACGATCGCCTGCTGGACCGGGTCGCTGCCTGGACCCTCGTTCACCCGCTCGCGGCTCGGGGACACTGAGACTTCAAAACGGCCGGTCGCCTCGTCATAGGTAACCTGGTCCGCAGACCCGGTCTGCGCTGTAATCATGGGCCGCCGCATCGCGTAACCAAACAACCGCACGGTCTTTTCCTGGGGAGCGAAGGTTACGGTGACGGTAAGACGGTTCCTTGCCTCGACGATGGACGGAATGCGTTTCCGGCCGTCCGGGACGAACTTGCCGTCATCACCGACAAGCGCTACCCCCGCGCTCGATACCGGAGCCAACACAAAATAAGCCGTTCCGTTCGGGGCAAGATCGAAGGTGACGGTTTCCGACGCCGCCAATCGCCGCGCCGTCCGGGCTTGCGCGTCATATAGATAGGCGTCGTGCCGGACTCCCGCTTGCGTCGGCGTGAACGCAGCTTTCACATCTTCGGCGTTGCGGCTGTAAGCGAAGACATAGGCTGTTCGCAAGGCACCGTGATCGGTGTGGGCCGAGGCAATCATCGGTTGGTGAGAACTCGATCCATCGGCCGCAAGCATCGCCGACGCGTCCGACGCATACATGGCGTCGATCGGAAGCAGCGGCGTGTCCGGCTTGACGATCACACCGTCCAAACGCACGGCGCGCAGCAGATTATCCTTGTTTTCGGCCCCGATCTTGTCGCCGTTTCCGACCATGCCGCCCGACAGTGTCGCGATCAATACGTTATCCGGTTCCGTGCTCATGAACACATCGGCCCACGGCCAAATGCCGAGGGCGCTCGCCAAGCGCGACGCGTAAAGAAATGCATCCCACTTAGGCCGCGTGAACCGGTCGCCGCTGGTACGAATGGTGGTGAGATTCGCGTAACGCGTGCCCTGGAGAAAATGGCGCGGCAGCGCCATGCAGTACTGCAAGGACATTCCCTTCTCCTGCGCCGCGCGCGCCATGCCGTCAGTGAAAGCATCGCCCGCCGTGGGGGTGGTCCCGAGCGCAGGCGAGTACTTGTAGATTACATTGAGCCAGTCCTGTTCGTACGTCACCACGTTGGCCGCGGAGGTGTAACCCATGATTTCCTTCCAGAACTTCGGGTCGACCGCCGCCATGCCTGAGATATCGTAATGCTGGTGGTACGGGCTTTCGGGATCGATCCAACGATTGTGCGTGATGAGCGGCAGACCGACTTTCTTCTGAAATGCTGCGAGACCTGCGGGAAAAACGGTCGGGTGCGCCTCGTATTTGAGAAGACCACCGTATCGATTCCATTCCTCGGCCGGCAGATCGGGATTTCTCGGCTTCAGGGATTCGCCGCCCGGACCCCTCAGTGTCTTGGAGTACCACCAGCTATCGAGCTGGAGATAGCGGAGGGGAATGCCCTCGTCGCGGTAGCGCCGCACCAGCGTCTCCAGCGTGCCGGCATAGCCGAGCCCTGGCTCGTAGTTGTACCAGTAGGCGGCGCCGGCGTCGGTCCAGTACCCCAGGTAGCGCAGCCCGATGTCGGCGTCGTTTGACGGCCGATTCTTGCCCTGCAGATCGGTGAGAGTGGTGCCCCAGCTGTCCCAAGCAGCGTTGACCCCAACGTCAAAGGCCATCAATGTCTTGTGAGTGAAATCGGCGGGCAGATCGGACACGCCTTCATTGAGGCCGCTGGCAATCTCCGTGAGCCCGTCTCCACGCATGCTCGCGATCATGTAGTTCGCCGCGGGCGACAGCACGACGGCGTGCATCTGATCGTCGAACAGGAGCCACGGTGTTGCAGTTTCCTCGAGCGCAAAACTCCGGGGAGCAAACACCTCATTCTTGTAGCTGAAGTGATGCAGGTCTTTCGGGAATTCCGTGAAGCGCGGAAAGCGGATGGCAGAAGCATCGGAACCCGGCGCTTTCAAGGTGATGCCGAAAAGAACGACAGGGCGGCTGACGTAGGTTCGGATACTTCCGTCGAGCGGCACCGGCTGGCGCCAACTGAAGCGCAGTTCCCGGTAAGCGCCCAATCGATCCCGCCCATTTTTGATGCTTAGATTCGACGCAGAACCGCCGAGCTTGCCCGAGAATGTCCAATTCAATTCCCTGCTTCGAACCTCATAGCGCCCGGACCTTTGGTCAACCGTAGCCACGATGCCGCGCGCGCCCTGGATGGTCTGATCCGCGGCATGGCATGGGATTGCGGAAAGTGCCAATGCGATCAGCAGTGGGGCGCGTCGGAGGACGGAGAGGCATGAATATTGGGGCGCGCACACGGTCAGACGCGGGTTCGTTCGGGGTTGGTCACTGGAGGTTCTCAGGTGCTATTTTTTGTCCGGCCATTGTCGCCGATATGGACGCAACTCTAAAGGTTTAGCAACGGTCCGGCGATGTCGGCCGCGAAGGTCTCGGCGATGGCCAGCACTGCGGCATGGACCGGTCCAGAGGTGATGGCCGGGATCACCGACGCATCGACTACATACAGGCGCTCGAAACCGTGCAGCTTGAGATCGGCGTCCACGACGCTGCCGATTTCACGGCCCTTCCGGCACTTGCCGACGGGATTGTGATGGGTCATCACGGCGCGCTCGAGAAACGCATCGAGATCCGCACTTGCCGGCGAAGCTGTGCGGCTGGGACGCCAAGCTCGAGGATGTCGCGCGCCGCTTGCGTTGCTCGATTTGCGGCAAAAAGAAATGCACGGCGCGTGCGGTGCCACTGATTACGCCGCGGAGGTATAAAAGTCACTAGCAGTGCAAGGTTGAGCGGACCATCGCGCGATCAAGGGGCGCGCTGTGTCGATGTTTTGTCCCCTGGCAGACGTGATTCCGATCGTCTTGGGTGACCGCTCCGCACCAAAACCCTCCTAAATTTGGCTAGACGCACGAAGCGGGCATTTCCTCCATATGTCGTCGAAAATATTTACCTAAGATCGGGAGGACGATCGAGGACTACAATACGCGCAAGGTCACCGATGAACCCCATCGAACTCAACGCCTGGCTGGCCAAGGAGATCCTCGTTCACGAGCGAGCCTTACGGGGGTATTTAAGCAGATTCTTAAAAAACGTCGCGGATGTCGAAGACGTTGTCCAGGAAACCTATGCGCGCCTGCTTGCGCTGAGTGACCCCGCTATAGATGCCGTACGCAATTGGCACGCATTCCTCTTCACGACTGCCCGAAATACTGCGTTGGATCGCATCCGACGCTCCCGCGTGGTGTCACTCGACGCCCTGGCGGAAATGGGAAGCGCGGACGTCTTAGATCCAGCGCCCTCAGTAGACGAGGCGTTGAATGCACGCCAGGAGCTAGCTTTGCTTTCGGAGACGATTGCGTCCCTTCCGGACCGCTGCCGCGAGACGCTAACGCTACGCAAGCTTTATGGTTTGTCGCAGCGCGAGATCGCGCAACGTCTGAAAATTACGGAGAGTACGGTAGAAAAGCACGTGGCCTACGGCGTGCGTCTCTGCGCCGAACGAATGTTCGCCAAGCGCGCTGCAAGAGCGAACCCCGAGGCAGAAAAAACTGCGCCGGCGCGGAATGGGATATCAGATGAACAGTAACGAACCGGAAATTGCAGCGGGGGAGTGGCTCGCGCGCTTGGATCGGGACGACTCAAGTCCAGAAGAATTGGCCGCGTTCGAGCGATGGAAAACCGCGGACCCGCGCCACGGCGCCGCCTATGCAAGACTCGCAGCGGCCTGGCAGGCGCTGGATCGTGTTCAGGCGGTGCGTCCCAGCGCCAGCGAGCCGATCGATAACGACTACTTAAATGGTGCGTTGCAACGGCAAATGTTCCAGAATTCCATGGACGAGTCTGTGGGTCTTTCCCAAAGCCGAGTTGGAGATTCCGCTCAGCGTGCGGTCGCCGACGTTTCTCCAGAGAGTCCACCGCCGCAGTTTTCGAAAGGACCGAGCCGTCGCCACTCCACTCATCGTTCCTGGTTTTTCATATCCGTCGCCGCTTCTCTTCTCGTCGCCGTCACGGTAGTGTGGATCGCCCGCACCGGTGGCCCGCAAACTTACCGCACCGGCATCGGCGGTTTCCAACGCATCGTCCTGAAGGACCAGTCGGTAGTCGAGCTCAACACCGATTCCGAAGTGAGGATTGCATTGACACCCACTCTGCGCGAGGTCGAGCTCGTACGTGGCGAAGCAAGTTTCGAAGTCTCGCACGACGCATCGCGCCCCTTCATTGTGTCCGCCGGCGATACGGCGGTGCGCGCCGTGGGCACGAGATTCGACGTACGCCGACTTGAAGGCTCGGTTGAGGTTACGGTGGACGAAGGCAAAGTCGCCGTCGGTGAACCTTCTCTACTGGAAAGCAAGCTGGATCTGCTCACCACGAATATTCCGCAACTGACGGCCGGACAATCTGGCGTCGCCAGCGGCAGCGGCGTCAAATTGAAAGATCTCCCTAGGAGGGAGATGGTCCGCAAGCTCGCCTGGCAGAACCAGATGCTTGTGTTCGACAGCGATGCGCTTGCCGACGTCGTAGCTCAATTCAATCGGTACAACGAGCGTCAACTCGTAATCGCTGATCCGACCCTTCTCACGCTTCACATTGGCGGCTACTTCCGCCCAACCAACCTCGATGCATTCATCAGTGTTTTGCGATCGGACTTCGGCATTCGCGTAAATCCTGACGGTAATCAGCTCGTATTGGTCACCGCAACAGCCAATTAGTTGTCATGTCATCGAATTTGTTGGTGTGTCATATAGTGGAAACCGTTTCGTAGCACGTCTCATCTCCCATCAACGACGCAAAGAAGTCGAAACGGGGAGAAGATGAGTGCGTAACGGCGATAGTGGAAGTCGATGCTTTCGTTCTGTGGCGATTATTTTCTTGACGTTTATACTCGGAGCCACCGTAGCGATTGCGAGTCCAAAATCATTCAATATTGACTCGGAGGACGCACCTCGTTCGTTGTTGGAATTTGGACGGCAATCGGCACTGCAGATTTTATTCGCATCCGACAAAGTCAAAGGCATCGTCACCAATGCGGTGCATGGCAACTACGAGCCCATCGACGCACTCCGTTTGTTGTTGAAAGACACGCCTTTGGTCGTCAGCGAGAAAGCTGACGGCGTGTTGGTAGTTGAACTGGCCGGCACGCCCCACCGCATTTCCAATTCGACGCCCTCGCTTACGGAAGAAGCCGGGAATTCCTCCCAGTTTTCGCAAGCTAATACGACGAGGAATCAATCACAATCCGGTCCCATCAGTCCCGGAAACAACAGCGTCTCGTCTTCAGGCTCTTCTAGCTACGATAACACGGCGCTCAACGAGATCGTCGTCACCGCGCAGAAGCGCACGGAAAATATGCGTGACGTGCCTGCCAGTATTTCCGCCCTGACCTCGGATGAACTCGCCAGTCAGCACATAGAGACTATTGACGACATCACTCGTGCCGTACCGGGCATTTCGTTTTCGCCGAATACGGGCAATGGCGCCGGAGTCGGCGTCGGTTCTGAAAACGTGATGATTCGCGGCATCGGTTCCGCCGTGGGCTCCGCGACTGTCGGTGTCTACATCGACGAGGTGCCCGTGACGCAGCTCATTCAGGCTGGAACCTTCTCGCCAAAGTTGTTCGACCTCGATCGCGTTGAAGTTTTGCGTGGGCCGCAAGGCACTCTCTACGGAGCGAGCTCCGAGGGCGGCACCCTACGCTATATCACGAAGCAACCCAGCCTTGACCACTTCGAGGGCGCCATCTCAGCCAACGCATCCCATACGCAGGGGGCAAAATTCAATACGGACGACAAAGTGGTGCTTAACGTGCCGATCATCGACAACGTACTGGCAGTGCGCGCCGGTGTCGAATTCACCGAGAACAGCGGCTGGATAAATCGCTACGCTTACGTTCCAGGCAACCTCACGACGGCCACCGACGTGCTGCTTAGGAAGGACGTCAATACGGAGCGTGACGTGGTGCTGCGCATTGCGATGAAGTATCAGCCGGACGCCAGCCTTTCGATCACGCCGTCATTTATGTACCAAAAGGAGCATCAGGATGACTCGCCGGCCTACTATCTCGGCGCTGGGCGCTACCGACAGGCGAAATCGGTGGCGGAACCCGCGGACGACATCGGCGACATCAGCAGCCTGATTGTCGAGAAGGGACTGGGTTTCGCCGATCTGACCAGCATTACCAGTTATTTCTCGCGTCGCTTCGACCGTGCGCGCGACGGCACCTTTTTCGATTCGGACTATGTAGTTCCCGCCTTCCTTGACACCGATCCCCGTACGGCGGCCCAGCAGCCGATCGCGGACATGACGTTGGCCATGTTGCCGGTCACCGTCCAGGATAACGAACGCGCCGCAGCCCTCAATCAGGAGATCCGGTTGGCCTCACCGGCCGGCGACAAGGACAGTCGACGGCTGAACTGGGTATTGGGTGCCTATTTCTCGGATGATACTGATACTTTGCGTCACAACGAGCAGGCCCCTGGTTGGAACGCACTATTTCAGTCGATCTATGGGTTCAGCGTCAATGATCCAGTGCGATCGCCGCTGGCGAATCCGGCGGATCCAACCGCTTGGCAGGACAACTTCCTATATTTCGTAACACGGACCGAAGTGAAGCAGATGGCCGTCTTCGGCCAGATGGATTACGAAATTCTTCCCAAATTGCGCGCGAGCGTTGGCCTGCGCTATCAGGTCAGCAACCTCACGTATTCGTATAACGGTAAAGGGTACTACGACATCGGCATCGACAATGTAAATTCCGACCATACCAAAGACGTCGCCTTCACGCCGAAATTCTCGCTTAGCTATGGCTTGACCCCAACCACCAACATTTATTTCAGTGCAGCCAAAGGTTATCGCAATGCCGGCTTCAACGTGCCAATTCCGCAAGCGGTCTGCGGCCCCGATGAAAAGCAAATTGGCTTGGCCGGCAACCCTCCGAGTTCCTATGCGCCGGACCACTTGTGGAGTTATGAGTTGGGCATCAAGGCCCTGCTGGCCGACAATCATTTGTCGATCAACGCCGACATCTACGACATCAAGTGGAGCGCCATCCAGCAGCAAATTGTGATCCCGATCTGTGCGTTCGACTACACCAGCAATGTGGGCGCGGCAGAGGCCTATGGCTCCGAACTCGAAGTCCTGTACAGGCTACCCTTTGTCCCTGGACTGACCCTCGGCCTCAACGCCAGCGCTGAACACGCGACGATCACAGCCACAAGCGTCAACAGCGTTGCGGCGGTCGGCGACAGGCTTCTCTTCACCCCCACCTGGACTGCGACCCTGTCCGCGACTTACACGAGGCCGATCAATCACGGTCTCTCATTGTTCGTCCGCGCGGACAACTATTGGCAAGGTCGTTCGTATGGAGATTTCACGCCCAACACGACCGACTACATCAATGAACCCTATAGCGATCTGAATGCGGGCTTTGGCGTCCTGAACGATCATGGTCTGGAAGTTCAGATCTTCGCCAAAAACTTGCTCAATAACACAACCGTCATACGCGAACCCACGATAGCGGCCGTGACCGAGGCCTATACCTTGCCGCCGAGGATTATCGGCATAGAAGCGAAGAAGAAATTCTGAACTATCAGAGCCTCATCATGCCGACCGCTTCATCACGCTCTCTGCCCACTCTGATGGTCTCCCTGGCACTTTCCGTTGGTGCTGCCGCCGATCCGGTATCGCTCACGGTGACCGGCAGCATCAAAGGGCCGGATGGGGGCTGGGACTATGTAAGCGTCGATACCGTGGCTCATCGCCTCTACGTTGCACGGAGCTATGGCGTCATGGCGGTAGATCTCGCCAACGACAAGGTGACGCCGGTTCTTATCAAGGGCAATCATGTTCATGGTGTTTTGCCCGTGCCGGGCGGAGCGATGGTTAGCACCAATGACGATTCGTCGACGGCGACCTTGTTCAAGGCGGAGGATGGGGCCGTGTTGGCCTCCTTTCCGACCGGACGCAAGCCCGACGCGATCGCCTATGACGGCAAGACTGGCCTGGTCGCGGTGATGAACGGTAAGGACGGAACCGTGATCTTGATCGACCCGGTGAAGCAGACGGTCGTTGGCAGCATCACCGTCGGCGGTACGCTGGAATTCGCCGAGGGCGACGGCCGTGGACGCATCTTCGTCAATGTCAAGAACCGCAACGAGGTCGCGGTGCTCGACATTGCCGGACGCAAGGTAGCGGCGCGCTACACGTTGCCGCAATGCGACGGACCGACCGGACTAGCTTTAGACGCACGAGCCAAGCTCGTGCTGGCGACGTGCGATAACGGCAAGGCGGTCGCCCTGTCGACTGCGGACGGTCATGTGGTCGCCACGCTGCCGATTGGCGAGGGACCCGATGCGGCGATCCTCGATGCAAAGAACAAACGGTTTTTGGTTCCCTGTGGGGGCAATGGCGTTTTGACGGTCATCGGGGAAAAGCCGGATGGCGCGCTCACGGTCGAAGGAACAATTCCGACTGCCAAGGGCGCGCGTACCGGGGCGATCGATCCAACTACCGGGAAGGTCTATCTGCCGACGGCAGATTTCGAAGCACGCAAGCCGGGCGAGTGGCAAGGGGCCATTGTGCCGGGAAGCTTCCGCATTCTGGTGCTCTCGACCAATGGGCCGGGACGGAGCAGTAGCCATGGCGGCGCCCGCTCGGGCATCCGATCGCAGCAGGTTCAGGGGTCTAGGGACGTCCTTGCGAATGACGCAGGCCTGCGGGCCGCCAATTCCGCACCCTTTCGCCGCCGCGCCGAACAGTGAAGAGCTTTTCTCATCGGCAGGGAAAATTGACTATGACAAGTGACGAATATATTCAGTTTTCCGCTCCGGAAATCGAATTGAGTTTCCGAGCCAGATTGCTTACCAAAGACAATCCCGATGTAGTCGCCCAGATTGGGAAACAACTGCCATTGTGCAGCACCCTCGGGCACGTCGTGATCTCCGGCGAAGCCATCTGGCTGCCGACGCGGATCGTGCATCTGGGCGGTACCAACATGGTGAAGCGCTCCCCCGGGGCAGTGTATCTCTACGCACCGGGCCAAACGATATGCCTGACTTACGGCAGCATCACCGAGAGTGCGTTGGTAAATAAGTTTGGCCAGGTGATCGAACAGGACCTGCCCACACTTCGCAGGCTCGGCGAACACGTTTGGGAGCGTACAGTGGCGCAGCCGCGCCGCAATCTCGTGAAGATTACGGTTGGAAGGGCTGCATGATGTCCGCGTCAAATACCAAAAAATCCTGGCGCGAGGTGAGGGACGAAATCGAAAAGCAAATCGACCGCGTGTGGCTGGACGAACCTGTAGAGATTCAAAAAATTCGCTGGGGAGTGATTGATAGCGGCGCGGGCAGCGGTGGTCAGTCTTTTAGTGTTCTGGTGCATCTGGAAGCCTATCTAATGCTGGTGGGCGCCGACGTCATGTACCGACTATTAAAAGTGTCACGCTATCCGAATACCGACCTCAAGCACTTGGTCCGCACGACCAAGGAATTTCTATGCGGGACCTTCAACGTCTTTGAATTCCTGACGGATCTCGGGCTGACTAACATGCACGAGACCGGTCAGGCATACGCGGCAGCTCTGGATGAGGTCACAACACTCGATGAGTACGTCGAGCTCACTGGCACAATGATGACCTATGTCATACGTATGCATCGCTGGGTTCACTTCATCTTCCCTTGGAATCTCGGCGTAGCGTTTCCGCACCGCAGGCCCGAGGAGGTGGTAGCGTTCGCGGCCCTTCTGCCCAGCGCCGCATCAGAGTCGTTCGGGAAAGCGGGGTGACCACGTGTCGCGAGCGGGCACCCCCCGTCTGCCCAGCTCGTGAGCGGCGTTGCCGCGAACGATGACAGGTTTGCGGTTAATCCAAAGGCGAAAGCGCCCGAAAACTCGTCGGGAGTCTGAAACAACCATGTCAATGCGATCGCAAAGAATTTCTAGTGCTGTCCAGGCTTCCACCGGAACGTTCTTTGAAGCTTACGATCTGATTGTTTTCGGATCATTTGCAGGAATCATCGGCGAGAACTTCTTCCCCAGCGCCAATAAATACACAAGCGTCATGTTCGGATTCATGACGTTTGCCGCTGCATACGTCATGCGTGTCGCTGGAGCGATTATATTGGGGCCGTATATCGACCGTGCGGGGCGCCGTAAGGGGCTAATACTTAGTCTGACGCTGATTGCGATCGGCACCGGGATTATAGCGTCAACTCCGACGTACACCTCTATCGGCATCTTTGCGCCCATACTCATGATAGTTGGGCGTTTAATCCAAGGCTTTTCCATTGGCGGAGAGACCGGGGGAGTTGCGGCGTACCTTGTTGAGGTTGCTACGCAAGGTAGGCGTGCGCTCTACATGAGTTGGACTACCATCTGTTTTCAATTGGCGGCAGTGTCAGCCATAGGTCTGGCTTACTTTCTCAATGAAACACTGAGCGCAAGGGAGTTATCGGAGTGGGGATGGCGTATTCCGTTCATCGTGGGTTGCGGCGTCGTGCCAATCATCTTCGTTATGCGTAAGAGATTGGTGGAGAGCGACCAATTCATTGCACAAACTCACCGCCGGGGGATGAAAGAAATACTCTCTACGCTTATGAGCAATTGGAGATTTGTGTTGGCAGGCATGTTTATGGTCGCGCTTGGATCAAGCCTCTTCTATTTCCTGCTAACATACATGCCGATATTCGCGTATCGAAATCTCCGCTTGGGAAGCAGCGACAGCTCGCTGTCGACCATATACGTGTCGTTGTACTGTCTTGTCATGACTCCTTTGTTCGCGATGCTTTCAGATAGATTTGGTCGGTATCCGATACTAGTGGCTTCAGCGCTGCTTGTCGTATTTACCGCATATCCATCCTTGCAGTATTTGACCGCCGAGCCCAGCTTCAAAAGGCTGGTACTTGTCCAACTTTGGTACGCGAGTCTGTACTGCGCCTACTCAAGTTCATCATTCGTCAGCTTGTCAGAGTGGATTCCCACGGAGCTACGTGCAACAGGGTATGGACTGTCGACGAGCCTGGGATTGGCGGTGTTCGGGGGATTTACCCCGTTGGTCGCTGCGTGGCTTGTGCACAACACAGGCAATGACGCGACCCCGAGTGTGTGGTTAATGGCTTTGGCGGTTTGTGCTCTTGTGGCGGTCTGGCTGTTGGTCAGGGGAAAGATCGCAATGAGTTGTTCCGTGTCCGTCGGCAGTGTCGCCGAGTCGAGGTGTCCGCCGGTCACTCCACAAGGTGGCAATGCGGAAGATAGCCGTCATGCGAGCGGTTTGCGCAGAGCAGGAGTTGTGTCTATGAGTGACTCGAGAGTTTCTGACGCAAAGTCGCCTTTGTTGAGTGAGGATGAGCTAATCCGACTGGTGGGGCACCCTGACTCAACGGAGGAGATATAAGACGCTGGCCCGCGCGATAGTCCCTTGGGCGAAGGTGGAATGGACGAGGCCTCATTGTCGAGACTAGCAATTTGGCGTCTCTTTCCGAGCATCTCGTGGAGCTCCGCTCGCAGGTCTATTGCCTGCGTGCGCGACGCCTCTGGAAGACCATAAGTGAGTCGTCCCGCATGTACCACCTGGGAACGCCTCAAAAAGAACCGCCCGACGCGAAGGAGTTTGCAGCGTTCCCGTTGAAATGGAGTTGGAGCTGGCGACCAGCTAACAACTCCGACAATAGAGGTTTACACTTTCCACGCAATTGCTCGGTGAGACCGTACGGGGACCCATCGTCGCTACCTACGCGAGGCAAAATTGCTATACACATTGAACGTCAATGGCAGTCAGCGCCACGTCGATGTCGATGACGACACCCCGTTGCTCTGGGTATTGCGTGATGCGCTGGGCCTGACCGGCACCAAATTTGGCTGCGGCATCTCCATATGCGGTGCATGTACGGTCCATCTCGATGGGAAGGCCACACGTAGCTGCGTGCTCCCCATCAGTGCAGTGGGGAGCGCCCCCATTGCGACCATCGAATCGCTCTCGCCCGATCGGTCGCATCCCCTGCAGCAGGCGTGGATCGCCGAGCAGGTTCCGCAGTGCGGCTACTGCCAGTCCGGCATGCTGATGGCGGCAGCCGCGCTGTTGCGAAGCAAACCGCAACCCAGTGACGCCGACATCGCCGATGCCATGACCAATCTCTGCCGCTGCGGTACTTACAATCGCGTGCGCCGCGCCATCAAGCGCGCGGCCGGCATGCCGCTCGGGGAGCAGATTTGAACTTGCGCACGCAAAATCCGGGCAGGCGTGCATTCATCAAGCATGCCGCGGCCGGCGGCTTATGGGTCGCTTTCGGCGACGCCTTCGCCGCGAAGCCGGACACACACGCCACGCCGGCACCGGCCGTCGTGAATGGATGGATACGAATTGCGCCGGATGGCGCGGTGACCTTGCTTTCCAATTGCAGCGAAATCGGCCAAGGAACCGGCACCGCGCTGGCACAGATACTGGCGAACGAACTCGATCTGGACTGGCGCACCGTCACCCTGGAAATGGCGCCGGTGACCCCGGCGTTCATCAACCCGCAGCATGGAGAATATGCGACGTATGGCAGCGGGGGCGTTGCAGGCCAGTTCGCCCCCTTGCGGCAGGCGGGCGCGCGAGCGCGCTCGGTGCTGATCAGCGCCGCTGCCGCAAAGTGGAAGGTTCCCGCTGAAGGCTGCGACACGGACTTAGGCTCCGTGGTGCATGCGGTGAGCGGGCGCCGGTTGCCGTATTCAGACCTGGCGCAAGCCGCCGCGCAATGGCCGCTGCCCAAGGAAGTCGCGCTGATGCCGCGCGAGCGCTGGCGGCACATCGGCCGCGATGCGGCGCGTTTCGATATTCCCGCCAAGGTGGATGGCAGCGCCGTCTTCGGAATCGACGTCAAGCGGCCCGGCATGTTGACTGCCACGCTGTTGCAGTCGCCGAGCTTCGGCGGCCGCCTGGCAGACGTCGATCCGGCACCCGCCCTGCGTGTGCGCGGCGTACGGCACGTGGTCAAGCTGGACGACGCGGTGGCGGTGGTTGCCGATAGCTATTGGTCGGCAAAAAAAGGGCTGGCTGCGCTCAAGCCAACGTGGGACTACGCTCAAGCCAGCAGGCACAACTCGGCCGACTATGCGGCTGCATTGTCGGCGGGCGTACACGAGGGCGGGGCGGTCTATGCGCCCCGTGATTCTTCAGCGGAAAAAGAGATGGCGGCCTTTGCCGAGGCCATGCGGTCTGCCCGGAC
>Ga0073928_10004596_pt1 | contig 20246 bp, 16 predicted proteins | sample PaiPotPPA55metaG_FD_76969 | JGI IMG/M metagenome (GOLD analysis project Ga0073928, IMG submission 76969) | Iron sulfur acid spring bacterial and archeal communities from Banff, Canada, to study Microbial Dark Matter (Phase II) - Paint Pots PPA... ...
CGGAAAAGAGAACGGAGAGCAGCACCGCCACCAGCGTATACGCCAGCAGGCGGTAATCCAGCCGGATGCCGTAATCCACGTTGACCCGGCCGGCGGCCAGAAATTCGCTGGCTTTGCCCATCAGCAAGCGCGCCAGCAGGAGGCCCAAACCTGCGCCGGCGAGGCTCAATAGCAACGACTCGACGAGCAACTGGCCGACAACGCGCCATCCTCCCGCGCCAATGGCAAGACGGATGCCCAGCTCTTTCCTGCGCGATTCTGCCTGCGCCAGCCGCAACTGGGCGACGTTGGCACAAGCCACGAATAGCACCAGCGAAAGCGCCGCCATCAGGCCGCCCCCGAAGAGGATGCCGGTCACCCAGTTGGGCGCGAACTTCGATTCCAAAGCCGTTGCCGTGGCTCCGACGGGCGCTGGCTTGTGCTTGCCCGGACCGCGGATGGCCGAATCCAATGCCGCCGCTGCGTGCTGCGCCGTCACTCCTGGTTTGAGGCGCGCCACGATTTCGAATTGTCCGCCCCGGTGCACCTGTTCGCCGCGATTGCCCATCACGTTGAACCAGGCGTCACTGCTCATCCACATGTCCGTGGCTATTCCCCGGACAATACCATAGAACTCCTCCGGCATCACTCCGGCAACTACGAACGCCTTACCGCTCAACAGCACCGGCCGGCCCACCACGTTCGCATCTCCGCCGAAGCGCCGCTGCCACAGGCGATACCCCAACACGACCTGCGGCCGCGACACCACCGCATCCAGCGACGCCTGGCCGAGTAGCGCCCGGACGCCCAGCAGCGAGAAGTAGTTCGGCGTCACTGAATCCACCAGCACTTCCTCCGTTTCATCCCCCGCTGCGAGCATCGCGCCACGCTGCTGGTAGGCCGCCAATTCCGCCAAGTCTCGTCCCGCGGCTGCCATGTCTACGTAATCCGGGAAGCCGTAGAGAAAGGGCCGGCCGTCGTCACCTCGCGAACTCGCCATCAGAAGCTCGGAGGGCCGGTGGAAGGGCATCGGCCTCAATAACATGGCGTCGCCCACGCCGAACATGCCAGTCGTGAGCCCGATGCCCAACGCCATCGAGAGGACGGACAAAATGGTGGCGCCGAGGCTCTTTCGGAGGATGCGCAAGGCATGTCGCAGATCCTGTAAGACTGCCTCCAGTAATTCGATGCTATCCATACGATAAATCTCCTCCCTAATCAGGGTCACGTTCCCGAATTTTCGACGAGCAGCGTAACGTGCTTCTTCCGGCGAGAGACCATTCTCTCTCTGTTCCTCAGCCTCCAATTCCAGATCGGATCGCAGCTCGCGTTCCAAATCCTGCTCCCTTCCTTTACGCTGCCGCCACCAACGCATCTCAGCTCTCCTCGGCAGGCCACATGATCCGGGCAACCGCGCCGCTCAACTTCCTCCACTTCGACTCCTCCGCCACCAGGTGCTTCCTTCCAGCCGCAGTGAGCCGGTAGTTTTTGACTTCCCGTTTCAGGTCCTTTCCCGCAGGCTCCCACTTAGCCCCAATCCACCCTTTACGTTCCAGCCGGTGGAGCGCAGGATAAAGCGATCCGTGCTCCACCTGCAGCAAGTCATCTGTTGTGCGTTGGATGTGCTTCGCGATCTGGTGTCCGTGAGCGGGTCCAAACAGAAGTGTGCGAAGGATCAACATGTCCAATGTCCCTTGTAGCAATTGGATCCGGCCAGAAAATTCGTTCTGCATAGCGATAGTAGACATTCTACCCTGAATTCCGCGACACAGGGTAGACGGCCTACCGAACATTTGGTTAGCGAGGCTTTTGGAGATCATCAATTCCGAGGCGGGATAATGCGTCATCTTCTCCACTCCAATCAGCGGCACGCCCGCATCCTAGACGTCCCGTCAACCAAACCGCAGATGGGTCTGCCAGCCGCCCTGGGTGAGCTCCGTGTTGATCCTGGCTTGTCGCGTATCGTTTACCGATTCCGCGGCGCCCGGCGTGGTCAACGTGCTTCCTCTCGGAACTTCTCATTGAAAATCCTGGACAATCTCCCCGACTTAGGGCCACAGCTTGGGGGAATGAACTCAATCAAAGAACCGTTCGGCGAGTTGGTCGTACCTGCGCGCCGGCAAATGGCAGCGCTAGCTGCTCGAATATGTGGAAACGTACTTGAAAGTCATCCTTGAGAAGTGTTGGGACCCTGCATATTCTCAACCGTTTCCATATCGTCGCGAGAGTGACCAACGGCCTCGACGAAGTCCGCGCCGGCGAATCGCGCCGAATGGCGAGCGAAGGCCGGACACCGCTACTGAAGAAGTCGCGCTGGCTCCTGCTCAAACGGGGAGAGTCATCCCGAGCCTACGATTGTACGGCGGCTGGAAGATCTCAACGTCAATGGGGATCTCGTGTTTTCTTTGATTCGCGGCGATGTCGAACCATGAGCCTAAACAGGAACCAGCCACATGTCCTCGTGCTGCCTGAGGACGATGCCGGCCTGCGAGGGCTACCAGATTTGGTTTGTCGCTCACCCTGCGTCTTCCGTTGGCGAGCCGATGGAACGAGGTGCTGCAGAGCTTCGAGTCGGAGTACGTCGCCGGCATGGAAAGGTATCGGTGCGTGGACCGAGCCGGAGGATCTCAGGAGGCTGGCCTGGGTTCGTTCGAAACCATCGGCAAGGCGTTGGCGCACGATTGCCGCGACGGCACGAACGCGACGTGGGGAAACGAACTGCTACGGCACAACGCGCTTGAGGTCGAGCGGTTCTGCGAGCGTGCGCGATCGATTCTACTTTCCTGATCGCCTAGTCGCCGAGAGCGCCGACTTCTTCCTGCTCCTCGACATGCTCGACCGGCTTCGGAGCCGGCTTGATGGCGTCGAGCGTCACCAGTTCCGGCGTGGGCGCCTCTTTGAGAACGTGCTGGCGATACAGCTTCGCCATGCGGGCGTTCTCTTCGTCCTGGCGCTGCTTGGCGTCGCGGGCGCGCAGCTTCTCTTCGCGCGCGGTCTTGGCAATGCCCAGCTTGTCCAGATCGTGCTGCACGTCGGTGGTGATGATATCCTCGCGCAGCACCATGGAGTGATCCGCGCTCTTCAGCCCGACACTCTTGCCGCCGGCGAAGATCTCGTGCCGCCCGTGCTCGTCGTACCACTTGGTCAGCGTGGCGGTCATATGCATCTTCTCGATGATGTTGCGCCAGCCGATGCCCGTGTTATACGCGCAGAAGGAAATCTCGCCCTCCTGCGTCGCGTACGGGATAATGCACTGCTCCGTGCGCCGGAAATCGTAGTTGAACAAATCCTGGAACCACATGCCCGCGATCAGCAGGAAGTTCCAGCGGTCCTGGCGGCGCTTCTCGATGTCTTCCATCGTGCGGTCCGAACCCACTTTGCCATAGCTTTTGCCGGTGGCGCCGAAGGTCTTATCGAACTTCTTCAGCATGTCGGTCATCTTGAAATGCGTCGGCGCTTTGAACGGATCGTAATTGCGCGCGATGGAGAGCGCCATGCCGACAATCGACAGCCACTTGCCGCGCGCCGCATCGTTCACCCGCGCCACATCTTTCGCCAGCCGGTCGGCATTCAGGAACGCAGTGACCGGCGCGGATTCGCCCGTCTGCTTATCCACCATCACCGCCATGCCCACGCCGCAGTTCGGATGGCAGCCGCAGCTCAACTGGCCCCATTGGTAGTTGGGGCCATGCACCAGGTCCGACCAATCCGAAAACGTGCTGATAAACGACAGCGGGAACCAATCGCGCGTGGGCTCGCCCAATCCGGTCTGGTTCTTCACGTCGTGCGCCAAATTCGCGAGCGTGTAGCGCTGCGCCGCGCGACGCTCGTCGGTGACGGCTTCATCGCGCCCGGTGAACGACACCGGCTGGAACGAAAGGAACGGAATGCGCTTCGGATTGTCGAGCGCGAACTGAATCACGCGCCCCACCTGCTCGTTGTTGATGCCGTTGATCAGCGTGATCACCGGCACGATATCCACGCCGTTGGTGTACAGGTTCTCGATGGCGCGCAGCTTCACATCGAACAGATTGCCGACCTTGCGATGCGAATTGGCGGCGTTGCCGATGCCATCGAACTGCAGGTAGGCATAGCGCAAACCTGCGTCGGCGGCCGCACGGCAAAACTCGGGCGACTTGGCAAACTCGATGCCATTGGTAGCCGCCTGCACGCTGGTATAGCCGACTTTGCGCGCGTAGCTCACGGCGTCCAGGAAGTACGGCGAAATGGTCGGCTCGCCGCCGGAGAACTGCACCGACATCTGGCGCTTCGGCTTGATCGAGATGGCGTTATCCAGCAGCGTCTTGATGTCCTCCCAAGTCAGCTCGTGCACGAAGCCCACCTGGTTGGCGTCCATAAAACATGGGTCGCACATCATGTTGCAGCGATTGGTGAGGTCGATGGTGAGCACCGAGCCGCGCCCGTGCGTGATGGTGCTGGTGCCGTGATGATGCAGATGCTTGTCGTTGTGTGCGCGAATGTCGCGTCCGGGGAACGCTTCCTCCAGGTGCTTGAAGAACGCCGCGTCGATCGACATGACGTCTTCGAAGTGGCCGTGGATGGGGCAATCCTTCACCATTAGGATCTGGCCGTCGCGCTCGATGACCTTGGCCTTGATCTCGCCCACCTTCTCGTTCATCAGGATGGACAGCGGCTTCTTGCCGTCGAGGATTTCCTTGCGGATCTCGGGGACGCAGCGCGGGCACAGGGAGTCGGTTTCGCGGGGCCAGCCCAGCGGAGGCTTGGTCTTCTGGTAGGACTTCAGCAGAGGTTTGTCGGACCAGTTGGGCGTGAATGACGGGTTCTGGCGGATCTGGTTGGCTTTATCGAAGACGGTCCAGGCGGCTTCAGCCGCGTAGCTCAAAGCTTTCTCGACATACTTGATCGGCTTGTGCATCCGTTTGCATCTCCTGGGTTTAGGATTAAAGCGCACACACGGAGCGGACACTTCCGACCGTGCGATTCTTCGAGTATAGATGAGGGCGGGCGCCGGATACCACCCACAGCCATTAAACTGTTGATTTCCTTGGTTCGACGGCGTGTATGGTGGTTGAATGGAGGATTTGCGGGGTTGAATGGGGGAATGGCGGTAAGCCATTGAATCGGAGTGGCTTATAGCGCATTGCTAAAGCACGCCGCCATGCGACGCAGCGACCATGAGCAGGATGCCCAGAATGATGCGGTCGAGCAGCGCGGGGCTCGCGAAAAGCACCAGCGGCGACAGCCACCAAAGCTTGCGCCGCACCGGGGTGCTTGTTTTCCAGTAGACGAAGCCGAACATATAGCACCAGGCTAGACATCCGCGGGCAGGCTCGCGGGACGGCTCGTCGGTTCGAAGTCGAAGACCTCGCTAGGGTAGGCTACGTGGACTCCTGCGCCTCAGGAAAACCCATATCGTCGCCCTCCTCCTCCCAGTAAACGCGCAGGCCCCGATGATGGCAGATCGACCGGACCTCGATCGGGAGAATCCTCAGTGTGAGCAGTAGGGCCTGCATCGAATCCACACCAGCCATCCACCGCGTGATGGCTATGTCCGGACCGGTGATTTTAAAACAACAGTAGTACCCTCGACCATCCGAAAAGGCTAGCGGCGCACACACCTGCACCGTCAGCGCCGGACCCTGTGCCGCGCCCCGCGACAGCCGTAGCGTGCGCCATGCGATTACTTCCCCGCACGCTTCCCCGGTTGGCGGGCCCCCGGCGGGCACTGGCGTACTCAACGGATCCCCCCGGTCTGGCCGACACCCTCCGGACGGTAGCCTTCCGGCCGCACCGGGGTGCTTGTTTTCCAGTAGACGAAGCCGAACATATAGCACCAGGCTATTGCCGATACCACGCTTAGTTCACCGTATCTGGCGTCCCTGGTCGTCATGAGGTCTGGGACGATAGAATGCAGATACCACCGGCTAAGGATGAACGGAATGAGCGCGGCTGCGCACTGGAGTGCTATTCTTGCTCTCATCTCAAACCAAGCCAGCCCACTGAGGCAATCCGATTCGATCCGCTAAATGGTGATGGCGGGTCACGCTGCCGGCTTGCGTGTAGGGAAATTGGTAGCTCATCTGGTACTCGTTCGGGCCGACCTTGTTGGCGAATGTCGCCGAGGCCAACATACCATAGTAGCCATTGGCGTCGTAGCCGGATGTCTGGGCTTTCGCTCCGCGCCACTCACAAGGAACCAGCCTCCTACCCCTGCCCCCGGCTGCCCGGCGACCCCTTGACCAAGCCCCAAATAGCGAACCCTATAAACGTGACGGCGATGATGGGAGTGTCGACGCCAAACCTTGCCCCAACCGATCTGCCAACCACATACACCCCCAACAGGCAGATGCCGCCTACGAGAACCAGCGCCCAGAGCACCGACCGCGTCGCCGGCCTGGGTCCCGCCCCTCGCCCCCACTTCCACCAGGCAGCGAAAGTGATCGAATTGAAAATCACACCCATGATCAGAATGGTCACGAGATTCACCGCCAATGGCACACCCTCGAGGTACTCGATCACGGCGGTCGCGGCCAATACGCCGTTCCCTATCAGAAAGGCCACTCCAGGGTATTTCGCTATGAAGGTCATAGGGATGGTGTAGGCGCGGTCGAATGCGGCCTGGCGCACGCCGTCGAGAGGCGGTGGAGCACCTCCTCGGCCACTGGAAGATCCAGGGGAACCTGCCTCTGCCCGTCGCTCAACGTGAGTTCTACCGCGCGTATAAGCACTGGCCGCAACCAAAGCAACGTTTGAATTGTGATTTGGCGTTGAGCGGCAATCTCCTGAAACCTAACCGCCCTCGCGTCGCCAATGACTGGGTAGTAGCCTCGCCGGTGAAGACGATTGCCCGCCGTTGTTTGGCTATCGTTCCGATGAGGTACAGCCCCGCCAGGACCCAAGAGACCCCTGGCTTTCGCTATATCCAAAACATGCCCCACAGCCCCACCACAGAGGAACTCGATGACCAGGCCTACTGCGTAGCCAAATGTGTAGACGGTGACAGCGGCGCTCGACGACGGCCTGAGAAATTGGCGAAGGGCGTTAAGCATAAGGTATACACCACGTGCGTTTCCTTAATGATAAAGGATTCAGTTAGTCTTGGGAGGCTCCACCGCGCAGGCCACGGGAGTGCCCGCGCAGATTTGCATCGTCGGCATGGGTACGCCCATCAATTGTCCTTGTTCGTGCAGCAGGGTTCTCCTTCTAAAGCAAGATGTTGATAGTGGCGTTGGATATCACGCCGACGTTGTAAGTTGCCAGTTTCTTCCCGCCCGCGCCGTACAGATAAAGCGTCTCGCTGTTGTCCGCGCCGTTGTAGTAGTACACGCGGCGAACGTTCTGGTCGCCGCCCCGCCGTACGCCAAGGCGGCTCAAAGTGCAGCCTTAATCCGCAGATGCCCCCAACGGACCCAGTATGCGCGTGTTTACGTGCCCGGCCGAAGCCTCACAGCGAGTTGCCAGAGTGATACAACGCAATTTCCAACTCCGAGAATGCGAAAGAACATAGTCATCCTCGGTGACATCGGACGGCGCCGACGTCCGAGCCGATAGAACAACAGTGACGGGTTGGCGGTCACTACAGCACCTAAGACCGCCCAACCGGCGAATAGCACCAGCGGCGCCACCTTAATCAACCTAATTACCCCCTGGGCACCCGGTTGCTCCTATGGCAGCCCCGCCATCCGTGGCACCAGTCAGGCCGGGTGCGAGCTTCAACCACGAAGGCCCCGTCCGTGCCTTATAAACGTCATCTTTGGAGCCAAAACTGCGCATGTTCTTCCGATTCAGATGACCAACCAGTACGCCTCCACCATTGTAGACGTTCCTATCAGAGCCCAATGCGTATCGCCGCCGCCATCACGCGACTTGCACGCGCCGCAGCGCAACCAGGTTCTCGCGCGGCGTCTTGCGCTCCCGCTTCACGCGATACATATCTTCATCTGCGTGCAGCAGCAGCGCCTCGGCCTCGGTGCCGTTATCGGGGAAGAAGGCGCGGCCGATGCTGATGCCCACGGTTTCGCGGCCGCAGACATCGATGCCGACCTCGCGCACCTGGCGGTCAATCTCGAGAATGCGCTCCTCCAGATCCATGGCTGCCGCTCCGCCCAGCATCATCACGAATTCGTCGCCTCCCAGCCGGCCCACGCAATCGGAGGCGCGGCAGTTGGCTTGCAAAATACGCGCGACCCGTTGCAAAATCTCGTTGCCGGTCAGATGGCCGAAGTTGTCGTTGACGCTCTTGAAGCCGTCCAGGTCGCAGACCAGAATGGCTCCCCGCGAGCGGGTCATCTTCGCGCGGATCAATTCGTCCTGCATGTAGAGACACAGCGAACGCGCATTGGGCAACCCGGTAAGTTCATCGGTACTGGCCTGATGTTGGGCCTGCTGGAAGCGCAGCGATCCTTTGAGCGCGCGCGCAATCTTGTCACTGATGGCCAGCAGCAGACGCAGATGCTCTTTGTTGTAGGCGTCCGCGGCGTTGTGATAGAGAGTAATCGCGCCCGAAAGGCCCTCGGCGGCAAGCGGGATCGATAGGGCCGATTTGAAGGCCGCCTGCTTGCCGGCGCCATTGCAGTTGGCGAACTCGACCGCCGGATTGCCATTGAGCATCGGCTTGTTGTTCTCGACTACCCATCCGGACAGCCCCTGGCCCAGCGGGATTTCCATGGTGGCCAACGCGGGATCGACGGCGCCGTGGACATAATTCGCCTTGAGCGACTTGCCCTCGCGTATGTACACAGCCATGCCGTCGAAGGGCACCAATTTCTTCAAGCGTTCCGCCACCACCGATAGCATCTCATCCAGGCGGAGAGCGCCGCTGATTTCGTGCGTCAGTTCGAGAATCGCCTGGACTTCCTGGCGGGCGGCTACGATGGAGGCCAGGAAGACTTCTTGTGCGGCCGGCTGCAGTTGATCGTTCTGGAAGCCTGCATCCGGGGCACTGCCGCGAGTCACCGCCACATTCTTGTCCAGGATGCTGTCGTGCGGGGGCACCTGCTTGGAGAGAGTCTCAAACTCACGGTAGTGGAGCTTAAGGACGTCGACCACGCCAGGATCGAAGCTGCGGCCGGAGAGCGAGGCTACGTGCGCCATCGCTTCGTCCAAGGGCAGTGCAGGGCGGTATTGACGATCGCTCGAGAGCGCGTCGAGACAATCCACGGCGGACAGGATGCGCGCGCCGATCGGGATCTGCTCCCCGGCCAGACCGTTTGGATAACCCGTGCCATCCCATTTCTCGTGGTGGCTGTGCACGATGGGAGCTACGGCGTAAGGGAATCCTACTCGGTCCAATATAGCCGCGCCCACTACGGTGTGAATCTTCATCTTGTCGAACTCTTCCACCGTCAGTTTGCCGGGTTTCGAAATGATGTAGTCCGGCACGGCCAGTTTGCCGATATCGTGGAGAATGGCGGCGGTTCGCAGCGCCTGAATTTCCGGTTCCGCCAAATGCATGCGGCGCGCGATACTCTCGGAGTAGACTTGCACGCGGCGGAGGTGCTCTTGCGTGCATTCATCCTTCGCTTCGATAGCCATGGCCAGCGCCTCGATGGTGCGCAGGTGAAGGTCCGCCATCTCCGCGTTGTGATTCTTCTCCTGTTGCAATTTGTCGAGGTACAAGCGGAAGGACCGGTACATGACATACAGCAGCGGGACCACGGCGACTGTAAAGCGCCAACCCAGGCGCTCGACCGAAGTGTGCACCATTTCGGCCAGAGACACACCCACCAGGTAAAACGGAAAGGTCCACAGATACCAGCTTCGCCAAACCGCTCGGACCGCGCGGCCTTCGGTCAGGCCGACAATGATCGAGACAGTTACCGTGTTGACACAGAAGTACGTGATGCCGGCCAGGGCCAGCCGGATGGCTTCACCCTCTGGTAGGTCGTGGAACCACGGCTGTTTGAAGACGGCCGCCGCCGCGAGCACGGTAAGGACGATGCATGCGACGTTGAAGAGAAATTGCACGGGAAGGGGCTTCTTCTTCGTGTGCCAGAAAGTCTGAACAACGGTCGCCACCAGGGCAAGCAACAGGGCCTGTGGACGGTCCAATTCGAGTAAAGCCAGGAGCGTGAAGACATAATTGACTGACATCGTGCCTTCGATGGTAGGAAGGGCGACTTTCATGCCGGAGCTGGCAACCGTGATCAGAAGATACAGGACGAATCGCAAATGCAGTTGCGGGGTCCAATTGCCAAAAGTAGCGAGGATGCCGGCGGCTCCGGCGGCGACCACTATCGCGATGTACATTCTGGCTATGATCGGGAGCCGCTGCGTTTGTGCCATGCTAATATCGCGCCGATTGAGGAAAAGGCAGGCCGGCTTCCAAAGTCAGGAGACCGCAAGATATTGAAAGATAACAGCCATCGTTCCTGCGCACGCGCATCTTCGCCGACACGCCTGTCACAGCGGCACTTTCCAAGTGACAGAGCTGTCACAACGTGGGGAGCTATCTTGAGTTAACTGGCGAGCGTCTCACATCGATCCGGCTTGCTTCGCCGGAGCACATCCGCCCTGCATCGAGGCGATCCACTGCCGGATCAGCTCCACGCCTTCGCGATGCACCATGGTGCGGCCGAGCTCGGGCATCATGATTTTGGGCGTGGTGGATTCCATGCGGTGTACCAGGATGGATTCTTCGGGCTTGCCCTGTACCACGTCGAACAGCAGGTCGCCCGAGCCTTGGCCCGCCGAGACCGGCACTTTGCAAAGGCCGAGGCGCATGGGATCGGCCTGCGCGGCGGTGAGGTAAAGGCCAGTGGTGTTCGCCGGACCTTGTGGGTTGTGGCAATGGCCGCAATTCATCTCGAGATAGGCGCGGGCGCGCGCGTCCAGAGTACTGCTCGCGGGATCGTCCCATGCGGCCAGGCGCGGCGCGTCCTGCGGGGGCGGGGCGCCTTTCAGATATCCCACCTTCGTCCAATAGGCGAGTTGGTTGGCGCGGCCGTCCGCATAGCTGTAATCCTTATTTAAATTGCGCGCCTTGGGACCCAGCGGCACCATCACCTTCGACTTATCGTGACAGCCCTTGCACTGGTTCGTGTTGGGGATCATGTAGTCGATGGTGTAGCGCGTGCCGGAGGGGTGCACCCAATTCACCTTTACCGGGTCGGCGTCGACCTCCAGCGTGGCCTCAGTCTGCGCGGCGTTCCAAACATACGGCACCCCGACCCAGCCGGATTTGGCGTGCACCAGCAGACGGGTCTCGATGATGCGCTGCTTGCCGCCGCGATCGGCGTCGCGGAAGGCGAAGGTCTTGGAGAAAATCGTGCCGACCGGAAAGTCAAACGCGTCGTCGCCGTTGTAAGTGGCCGAAGTGCCCGCGGGCATCCAGACGAAACGGTACTTGGTGGCGTAATCGGAGAACAGCGGAGTGTTCAGGTCGTAGGGGACCACGCCCGCGTTAGGCGTGAGCGTGGCGGGTTCGCCGGTGAACAAACGCCATTGCGAGAGCTTGGCGGGGAAAGGCTCTTCGACATGCGCGCGCACACCGCGGCTGCCGCAGCCGGCGCATAGCAGGAGCAGCAACGTCACGCAGACCAGACAGCGCGATTCGCCCCCTCGCCCCCTCGCTCATTCGCCCCCTCGCTTGTTCTCTTAGTTGCCTCCGCCCGGTCCGCCCGCCGTGGGGGGGGGCGCAGGCAGATTGACCGCCTCCAGCGGCGCCAGCGAACAGTTGTAAGCGCCCAAATCCTTGCTGAGATGCTTAAAGTTGCCGCCCGCATCGTAATTCATGAACGACGCGTCGCCGTTGTTCTGAATGCAGATGCGCAGATCGTCCGGCAGCCGCTTGGCCGCCGTCAACTTCTTCGGATTCACGATGCCGTCGAACATGATCGCGGGCATCGGCTTGCCGATCTTCGGTGCGAGCTGCTCGGCATATGCGCCGGCCGGATCCGTGCCGCCGCCCGAAATCGTGTTGTCGTGCACGTAGATGGCTTCCGGGAACGGATCGTAGGTCGCGTCGTTCATCGGGTTGCCGGTCGTGAAATAGCTGATGACGGAAACGTTCGACGTGTTGTTGTCTTTGATGGTGTTCTTGAAGACCTCGACGTGATTGGTCGCCAGCACGATCACGCCCGTGCCCGTCGGGACCTTGGCCACCATGCTGCCCTTGGCGCCGAAGTTCGGCGTGTTGTTGGCGTACACCTCGTTGTTGAAGACGCGGGTGTGGCCGCCGCCTTTCACCGGCAGGTCGGGCAGGTTGAACACCAGGATGCCGCCGGTGTTGCCGGTGCTCTTGTTTTCGTAAACGTCAGCGAACTTCGAATTCTCGATCTCGATGCCGGCCACGTTCTTTTCCGCGCGGCTCTTGCGGACGATAATGTTGCTCGACTGGCCGACGTAGATGCCGGCGTCGGCCGCGCCGATCGCCACCGATTCTTCAATCAGCACGTTGGTGCACTGCACCGGATAGATGCCGTAGGAACCGTTCTTATCGCTCGGGCCGCCGGTCCATTCCGTGCGCACGCGCCGTATGGTCACGTCTTTCGCGCCGTTGATCTTGAGTGCGTCACCCTTGGTGTCTTCGAAGGCCAGATCCTCGATGGTGAAACCGTTGGAGGTGACCAGCATGCCGGCCGCGCCCTCCTTCTGGTTCTTGAACTTCAGCACGGTCTTGTCGATGCCCTTGCCGCGGATGGTCACGTTATCGACCGTAAGCGACAGTGGACGGTCGACTTCCAACTGGCCTTCGGGCAGCTCGATTACCGCGCCAGGCTTGGCAGTGATCAGCGCTGTCTGAAACTCTTTTTGAAACTCAGGGCCGGCGGCGAGGCCGGATTCTTTCTTCGCGCACGAAGTCCAGATAGCGAAGCTCAGCGCGGTGGCGAGCAGGGCGATGTGTCGGCGGGTCATAGCAAGCTCCTCGGCCATGGTTTGGCGGGCGTCACCACCGATGGGTGGGACCTAAGCAAGCATAACTCGTTGATTCAGGCGGATGCAAGGGGCTGCCCGCCGGCGCAGCCTGAGATCAAATGGACCACAAGAGCCCGAGGCTTGCGCCAGGTGATTATTAGTGTGTATGCGTGCGCTGTGGCTCTTGAATGGCCAGCCATAGCAGAAACTCATGAACGGCAGCAGGATCCGGCAGCGTATATCGCGCGCAGGTAACCGGCGCCGGACCTACCTTGATGGTGACCGCGTCGGGCAGAACCTTAAATGCATCCTCGTCGCTGGTATCATCTCCGAGGTAGACTGACAAGATCTCACCGGCGTCCAAATGGGAATTGATCCAATGGACCGCCGCACCCTTATGCCAGTCCGTGCGTGGCACGATCTCGAATACCTTTCGGCCGGGACTGACTCTAAACAAATCGCCGTGGGGAGCGACGGCGGTCCGCACGGCTTCTTCGATCGCAGGGTAATCCGAGGGCGACGCCTGACGGAAATGAATACTCCCGGTCAGTCCTTTAAACTCAACCATGGTTCCGGGGATGGCCTGAACCTGAGCGCGCAGGTCGTCGCAAAGTTCCTCAAGCTCTTTGCGGCGGCGCCACGCGCCGGGTTCTACGAAACGAAGGTTCCGGCCGAAGATCTCCAAGCCATGATTCCCGGCATAAATAAGACCCTTCAGCCGGATGCGCGCGTATAGATCCTCAATCGCACGCCCGCTGATGATCGTAGTTACCAGGAAATCTTTACTCGATACCTGCTCCAAAGTATCTGCTGTGCCGGGATCCAGCCGCGGCAAAGCTGGATCTGCATCGATGGGTACCAGGGTACCGTCAAAATCCAGAAATAACGATATCAACTCCGCGGTCTTGCTGCGCTCCTTAACCTCGGAGACAACCTCTATGAACGATTCAACCATCATCGCCTTTCGCGGCCTCCGCCTCCGGCTGTACGATTCGACCCCGAAGGGCGGAGGCCGTTGGCGAAACGCTCACTGTATGGCAACGTGAAGCACGTTGGAGGCCGTTCCGCTGATGTTTACGGTGACACCGATACTGCCGCTGCCGGCCAGACTCGTGGGCAGCAGGACGTTCACCTGATCCAGCCCCGGAAAATCGTCGACCGGGCCGGCATAGAGCGCCGGCAGCGTCTGTTTCCCGACGGACACAGTGACGTCCGAGATAGAAGCGCGTCCGCGGATACCAGTGCCATAGAGCACCAGAGCGGTCATCCCGTTGGTGACACTAAATGGAACCGCGCTGCACGTGGGCGGGTTGCCCGAGCAAGTGAACGTATCCGTAATCGTCTGCGCGCCGCTGGACTGGTTGGTGACTGCCTGCGCCGCGGCGACTCCGACGCCATCCTCCATGGCGGCGAACAGCCCCGGCGCGGTTGAGGTAGTCCTCACGGCGCTGGTAACGCCACCCGCAGGCGCGCTGATGGTAAGCGCGATCAGCCCGGGGTTCAGTCCGGAGGGGATCACCGCGTTGATCTGCGTCGGACCGACATAGAAGAGCGGTGCGGCGACTTGCGTGCCATGACTGTCGGTCACCGTTACGTTGACGTTAGCCAGGGTGTTGGGCAACGGCAGCCCGAAGGCGGCGGCACTGGAGGGCGCCAGGCTGGTGCCGAAGACGCTCACCACTGAGCCCGGCGCTACCACGGTCGCGCCGCTGGCTGTCGAGGCAGTCACCGGACGGGTGGGCGAGGCCACCGCCGTCGAATATGCCTGACCCGTCAACGAGAGGGTCCCGTTCTGCATGTTCGTGGCAGCCAGCAGAAGTCCTTGCTGTTGAATCTGCTGGCTGCTCAGGCCGGTGGATTGGCTGTACTCCACGTAAGAGTAGAAGTACTGAGTTGGGAAGGGAGATAAGTACAGCAGGTCCTTCCAATAAGCGAGATCCACCATTTCGGTCAGGAACTGCGCATCCAGCGGCGCCCAAAAACTGAAAGCGTCAGCAGTTTGGGTTTGGTCGCTGCTGAGCTGTTGAATGATCCCGTATTCGCTCTGTCCTTGTAGCTGCGCATCGCTAACCTTCTTCATCCACGCTTCTGAGACAGCCGCGGGCTTGCCGCCCGTGTGGGCCATATCGATGTAAGTCGGGAGGTCCGTCAGATATCCCAGATTGACGGCATAGATATGAAAGTCCAGGTAGTCGATGCCTGTGCCGAGCAACGCCGTGATGTAATCCGGGGCATCCATTTGCCACGTGCCGCATCCGGCGCCCACCAGCGGTTTGCCGTTAATGCCGGCGCCGCGCAGTTGAGTCACAATCGATGAAATCTCAGCGGCGTATTCCTGCGGGGTGTACTCCTGAACGAATCCCAGCAATTCAGATTGCGTGTCCGGTTCCGATCCGAGATTGATGAAATCCGGCTGGAGTTGCTGTGCGATCACTTGCGCGGTCTGCGCGCGGCCGGCGGTAATCTGCGCTTCCGTCAGCGATGCATAGTAGGCGCTGAGAGGCAAGTCGCTTGCCAGGTTAGGGAATAAAACCGAACTCTCGACTATCACCTTCAGCCCGCGCTTGTGCGCTTCGTTGACCACGTTTTGATAGAAGGTCAGGACTTGGTTGTAAGAGGCGGGATTGGTTCCCTGGAAACCGTAGAATGGCTGGTAGAGGAGGGGAAAGCCGATCGCTATGGTTACGGCTTGCGTGCCCACTTCGGCATAGCCGTTCAACTCCACCAACACCTCGCTAAAGGCCTGTGGAGCCAGAATAGCTGTCAAACCACGATTCGCATCAGCGTTCAGCAACTCACCGGAAAAATCCACCGCCGATTTCTGGCCGTTCCACTGGGAATTGAGCGTCGACTGAAAACTGTTCAGGTAGTTTTGCAACTCGGTACAGGTTGTGCTGTAGGTAGACGGCGCCGCCGAACACTGGGCAGCGGCGTGACCAACTGAGAACCCGATCAAAAGGAGACAGAGAAACAGATTCCGTAACATACTCTCATAACCCGCTTTCATTTCAAATTTTGGACTCGCGAACACATACTCCTGTCTTGAATTTTACGTGAACTAATATGAATAGTGCAGTGATGAAAAACTCTATTGGATTTGAGAGTGTGCGCACTCTTACCGTCTGTGAGAAGTTATGTTAACTGCGTTACGTTACAGCTGCGGGAACCGCGACCGCCAGGCGAGCGATGTTCAGGGCTGACGTTCGAGTTCCTCGAGCAGCGCGGAAAGGCGCGGGGCGGCGTCCGCCTGTCCGCCAAAGCGCAACGCGTTATAGGCAGAAGTGAAGCGGGTGACCACGCTTCCCAACTCGGAGGGAGGCAGGGAGGAAGCGAATTCGCGGGGCGTGAACCAATCGGGTTTTTGATACCCGCGCCGCTTCAAGAGTTTCAACATACTCTGATAGAGCAGAGTGGCGTCCGCGACGCTGGCCTGGCCGCGGCGCAAGCGGCGCAGCCCCAGCCGCATGCGCCCCAGGCGCCAGAGTTTCGGGCTGGACCACGCGAAGAGAAAGCCGCCGGCCAGCCCCAGCAGCGCCCATAGGCCATAATGCGTCAGCCAGTAATCCGTGCGCGGCTTCCACAGCGCAGCCAGATCCGCCATATGGCCAATCCATCGCAGGCTCGCGCTGCGGCTGGCTTGCTCCATGCGATCGGCCAGGTTAGCCTGATGACCTAAATCGTAGCTGACCACCCACTCCTGCCAGAAGGTCTCGACCGCATCGGCATAGAGCGCCAGCTTAGTGAGCAAGGACGGGCCGCCTGGATTCGGATCCGGCGGGGTGGGGTCGAAGGTCAGCCAGCCACGGTGGGCGATCCACGCCTCCACCCAACTGTGCGCGTCGGACGCGCGAATGACGTACAACTCCGTCAGCGGATTCCAGATCCCGCTCTGAAAGCCGGTGACCAGCCGGGAAGGAATACCCTGCGTGCGCAACATGATGGCCATGGCGGAAGCGAAATATTCGCAATGGCCCCTCTTGCGCTCGAATAGAAAATACGCCAGCGGGTCGGCCACTTCATGGGAGGGCAGATCGAGCGTGTAGCCATAGTTGCGGCGCAAGGCCTGCTCGATAGCGCGCGCGCGCCGGGCATCGGAGTCATAGCCCTGCGTGAACTCGTGCGCCAGTTGCGGGATGCGCGGATCGAGCGAGCGCGGCAGCTCGAGATATCGGCGCCGGTCGCGGCTGCCGAGAAATTCGCTCTCTCCCGGCGCGCTCTCGCCCCCCCCCAGGTAACTGTAGACATCGTAATAGAAGCCTTCCAAAGGCGGACGGCCGAGCCGCAGGGTGCCGTTTACACCGGCCAGCAGCATAGGCTGCTTGATGTCGATGGTCTCGGGAATGCCGGCGAAAAACAAAGCGTCGGAATCGATCCCATTGAGGTTCACGCGGTAGCTGGTGCGGCGCCCGTAGCGCCGGCGCTGCTCGTCGTGCGCCAGCAGCAGGTGTCCGTGATCGACCAGCAGGAAGCGCGTGTCGCCCCCCGGCTCAAACCAGGAACGGCCGTTGAATTCGCTGAGCGCGCCGCCGCGCCATTTCAGGTTCTGGGGAACGTTGCGGTCGAAGAAACGTACGTGCATGACGGGCCGCGAGGTGCTCTTGATTTCGCCGATCTCGCCCAGCGTGACCTGATTGGAGAAGCCCGGCAGATAAAAGCGCTTGGCCACCAGGTGGCGGAAAGCGGCGTCGGCCGTGCGCGGCAGCATGAAGAACAGGCCGGCGGTCAAGGTTAGGATGCCGACCGTGATGATCACGGTGAGCGCCGCCAGGCGTGGATGAAACCGCCGCAATCCGCTGCGCGCTACCACCTGCGGCCGTTGCATCGAGCGGCGGATCTCGGAGCTGGTGAAGGCCGCCATGGCGCACAACAGGTACAGTGCCAGGAACAGGAAAAAATTCGAATTGGTCGACAGTATGGCGGCGGCCAGCAATTCCAGAAACGCAATCGCGCCCGTGAAGAGGTAATCGCGGTAAGTGCTCGAAGTCAAAATCTTGATGACCGCCAGGAAGAACACCAAATGCACGGTGGACTGGACGAAGGCGCGCGAGAGAAACAGGTAGTCGAGCGGGAAGAAACCGATGTAGATGAGCGTAAGCGCGGTCACGAACGCGGGCGAGATCGTGAAACGCACCACGCCGGCGATCAGCAGCGCGCGCAGGAACAGTCCGGCGCCCACCAGCGCCACGGTGGGCGTATCGAGATAACCGGAGCCGGCCACGGCCAGATAGCCGCTGGTGACCAGGCCCCACAAAGAGAACTGGAAGAAGCGCTCGACCGAAACGGCGGCATTCGCGGGCCGGGGCATCGGCCCTCTTATTAACTGCCCCATAATGCTATTCTACGGCACGGTGAACGCACTTCTGGATCTGCTGGGGGGCCGCAGCGATAGCCTGGACCTGGATCGCGCGGCGCTGCTGCTGGCGCGTCTGGAATATCCCAGCCTGGACATCGAGCCATTCATCGCCATTCTGGATTCGTACGCGGTCGAACTGGCGGAGCGCCTGGGCGAACGCGCTACCGGCGCCGGCTATGTGGAGGCCGCCAACCAATATCTTTTCGGCGAGCTGGGATTCGCCGGCAACCAGCGCAATTATTATGACCCGCGCAATAGCTGTCTGAACGACGTACTCACTGCGCGCACCGGCATCCCGATTACGCTGGCGGTGGTTTATCTAGAGATTGCACGGCGGCTGGCGAAGCCGGTCTACGGCATCGGCCTGCCCGGCCATTTCCTCGTTGAATACCGGGACGCCGGATTTTCAGCCATCATCGACGTATTCCATGGCGGCCGCGTGCTGACGCCGTCCGAGTGCTTCGAGCTGGCCGGGGAAGCGACTGGCGAGAAGATTCCGGCGGACTCGCGTCTGCTGGCGCCCTCCGGCAAGCGCCAGATTCTGCTGCGCATGCTCAATAATCTGCGCGGCGTGTATCTGCGCCGGCAAGCCTATGGCAAGGCGCTCGCAACGTTCGATCTGGTGCTGGCCGCCAATCCTGATGCGGCCGAGGAATACAAGCATCGCGCCATTCTGCACATCGAGCGGAACAATATGAGTGCGGCGCGCGCCGATCTGGAAGCCTATCTGCGCCTGTCGCCCAAGGCGGCGGATCGCCCGGAGGTGGAGAAGCGGCTGCGCTCGGTGAAGCGGACGCTGGCGGAGCTCAATTGACTGTCAGCACCGCCACACGTTCAGGACGAGTCCCAGCACGAACACACCGATCGCGATGTAGTCCACCAGGTTCAGATGTTCGGATGAAAAATCGATGCGCATTCGTGTGGTCCCAATTCACATCTTACGAGCGATAGGCCAGCGGTGGAAGTACCGGCCGTTATAGTCGCAGTACCCGAGGGACCACGCCGCGCCGCCGCCCAGCGCAGTACTCTACACTGGGCGTATGGCTACCGCAATCAAATTGATCGAACCGGCGCAGAACGATTTCCTCGCCAGCCTGGAGAAGAAGTCGAACCGCGCCAATCATTTCTTCCGTACGATGGCAAACCGGCCCGAAGTGCTGCAACACTTTGTGCCGCTCTATGGCGCCATCATGGGACCGGGGTCCGTGGACCGGCGCACGAAGGAGCTGATCTACCTCACCGTTTCCTATACGAACCAGTGCGCCTACTGCACGGCGGCGCACGTAGCATCGGGCGGCAAGGCCGGCGTTTCAGCGGACGAGATGCGGGCTTTGCAAGGCGGGAAGGACGACGGCTTCACCGCGCCGGAGCGGGCCGCCATCCGTTACGCCCGAGAGCTGACGCTCACTGCAAACGCCCCGGCGACCCGCGATGAGCTGCGCGCGCATTTCGACGACGAGCAGATCGTCGAGATCACTCTGATCGCGGCCATGGCCAACTTCACCAACCGGTTCAATAACGGGCTGGCGCTCCAGCCGGAGCAGTAGGCCGGCCGCGCGCGATGGCCATCCTGAGCGGCATCAATCCGGTGCTCGAAGGCCTGAAGGCCGGGCATCCGCTGGATCGCATCCTGATCGCCAAGGGCGCGGGGGGGGCGCGTTTGCAGCAGATCATCGAGCTGGCGCGGCGCGCCGCGGTTCCCGTGCGCTTCGAGGAACGCGCCGGACTCGATCGGCTGGCGGGCACGCCGGCGCATCAGGGCGTGGTGGCTATGGGCGCCTCCAAGGGCTACGCCGAGCTGGACGATGTGGCGGCCGGAGCGCTGCTGGTGGTGCTGGATGGCGTAGAGGATCCGCACAATTTGGGCGCGATCATCCGCACCGCGCATGCGGCGGGCGCGGGCGCCGTCGTCATCCCCGAGCGGCGCGCCGTCGGGCTTACGGACGTGGTCGCGAAGGCCGCGGCAGGAGCGCTCGAATATTTGCCGGTCGTCCGCGCCAGTAACGTGAACCGGACGCTCGAAGATCTTAAGAAGCGCGGCTATTGGGTATACGGGCTGGACGAGCGCGGCGATCAA
>Ga0073928_10004599_pt1 | contig 20242 bp, 16 predicted proteins | sample PaiPotPPA55metaG_FD_76969 | JGI IMG/M metagenome (GOLD analysis project Ga0073928, IMG submission 76969) | Iron sulfur acid spring bacterial and archeal communities from Banff, Canada, to study Microbial Dark Matter (Phase II) - Paint Pots PPA... ...
AAGCGATGCAAATCGCGTTGAAGGCGCCCGCGGCCATGCCGACGCCGATACCGGCGAGGGTCCACAACGGAACGGCCCCTTGCGTCGAGGCCGCGTACATACTTGACGCCAAAACCACGTTGACGAGGGAGCACACTGCGCCGGCCGACAAATCAAAGCCGCCCGTGAGAATGACAATGGTCTCGCCGACCGCGGCAATGGCGAGCGTGGCCGCGCCAGCCGCCATGAAGCTGATATCGAAATAGGTGAGATGGCGGGCGCCGATCGAGTTGACCAAAGCGAACAAGAAAATGAACACGGCGACGGCAGTGACCAGACCGCGATGACGCGCGAACAATACGCCTGCGCTAGGCCGGCGCCGCGCTGCGGGTTCAGAACTTAAGGCAGCTAGGACGCTCAAGCGGCGATCTTTTTGGTATCGCCACCTAAGGCGGCATGCATGATTTCGTTCTCCGTCAAGGCCTCGGCACCGATCTCTTCCACGATCCGGCCGCCGTAAAGCACGACAACCCGATCGCACAAATGCACAAGCTCGGAAATCTCCGTCGAGTGGAACAGGATCGAGCCACCCGCCTCGGCATAGGCTCGCATCAGGTGATACAGCTCATGCTTGGTGCCAACGTCGATGCCGCGGGTTGGATCGAACAGCAGCAAGATCCGGCTTTCCGCGAGCAGCCACCTGGCAAGTGCGATCTTTTGCTGATTGCCACCGGAAAACGATTTGACAGGCGTCCACAGCGCGCGCCGATCGACGTCGACTCGCGCGAAGGCATCGTCGACTGCCGCCTCCTCGCGCGCGCCTTGCACAAGCCCAAAGCGGCAGAAACGTTCGACGATCGGCAGCGAAGCGTTGTGCTTGCCATTGAGCTCCACGAACAGCGCCTCGGTCTTGCGATCTTCCGGCAGGAATCCCATGCCGATATTGGGGCGCAGGGCGTCGGTCGGCGACGCAATTGTCACCGGACGCCCGTCGATGAGGATTTGGCCACGATGAACATCGGTCATTCCAAAGCAGGCGAGGAAAAGATCGCGCTGTCCCATGCCCTGTAAGCCGGCGACGCCGAGGATCTCGCCACGTTTGAGGGAGAACGTCGCCTCTTCGAGACGATGACCGGCGGCAAGCTCACGGGCGCCCAACACCTCGGGCGCATCAGCCGGGCCGTGCGGCGGGCGAGGGGGAAAGGTCTGAGCGATGGAGCGGCCGATGATCATTTCGATGATCTGCGCATCAGTGAGTTCGTTCGAGGCCGCCGTGGCGATATGCCGGCCGTTGCGCAAGATCGTCAGGCGGTCGCAGAAGGCCCGCACTTCGCGGATGCGGTGCGAGATGAAAAGAATCGTAACGCCCTGTTGTTTCAGGCCGGCGATTACCTCGCCGAGCCAATCCACGTCTCGGCCTGCGAGCGTGGACGTGGGTTCGTCGAGTAGAAGGATACGCGGTCTGCGAAAAACTGCGCGTGCGATCTCGATCTTCTGCTGAATAGCGAGATCGAGCTCGCCGACCTCGCGCCAGAGCTCGATGTCGAGGCCGAGACTGTCGAAGTGCTCACGAACCGCCAGCTCAGCGGCCCGGCGGCGGATCATCCCGGTCCATCCTTGCGGTCCATAAGGCAACAGCATGTTGTCGAGCACCGTTAAATCCGGCGTGAGCGTCATTTCCTGGAAGGCAGTCTGTACGCCATTCCGGTGAGCAGCTCGGGGAGAGTGCAGGCGTACACCTTCCCCGAACAAGCTGATGGTACCGCGGTCCGGCTCGATGAGACCGGAAAGTAGCTTGACGATCGTTGATTTGCCGGCACCGTTTTCGCCGAGCAGGGCATGCGCCACGCCCTGCTTGATCGTGAAACTGACATCGTCAACCGCGAGCGTCGCGCCGAACGCCTTGCTCAGATCATGGATTTCGACGGCGCTCGCGGCCTGTTCCGTCATCGCTGTTCTCTGGATGCGGCTGCGCGAATCTCGCAACGAGCTAGGGGCTTCGTTGCGAGAGAAGTCGTTTCGCTAATTCTCCGGCTGGCCCACCAGCGCGGCGGAGAGACCAATCTCCGGCGTTTGTTCGGAGAAGATCGAGGCGAACCATCCGGGATTCGACACGATCGAAGGCTTGAACGCGTTGCAGCCCGCTTTCATCTCTTGCCAGGTACCTTCCTGACAGAGCTTGATTGTATCGTTGGTCACCAGGGGAAGGGGTAGGATCGTCGTCTTGGGTACGTTCTTGCCTTCCAACGCCTCGACGGCGAGCTTCAATGCCAAGCCTCCGGAATAAGGTGGCGAAGCGTACGAGATGCGTGGCGCGCCGAGCGGCGCATAGGGCGAGGCGGCGCCCTCGACTTCCGTGACCGCCGATAGCATCTGGATCCGGCCCCCGTTCGCACCTTCACCGGCGCAAGGCAGAAGCTGCGAGATCTTCTTTCCCGCTTCGAGCTGCATGGCGTTGGCCGTATAACAGCCAACCTGCATCCATAGCCCGTCGATATGATCCCAGTTCTGGGTCGCCAGTATTTTAGAAAGTTCGGTGCGCGCTACCGCCTGGCTCCACATTCCGACTGCTTCAGCGACGATCTTGATTCCGGGATGTTTGGCGAAGACTTCTTTTGCCGCCTTGGTGCGGAACGTGTCGACCGAAGTTCCGGGCACGCCGGTGATAGCAATGATATTCCCTTTACCGCCGAGCTTTTCGACCAGCCATTCGGCTGGCTTGCGCCCAGCCTCTTCCTGATCAATGTGGACATTGTAGGCGCACGGTTCGGTGATCTCGGCGTCATAGGCGAAAATCTTGACGCCCTTATCGCAGGCGCTCTTGACGACCTGGTTCAGGGCTGTCGGTGAGATTGGGAAGACGACGATCGCCTCGGCGCCAGCCTGCACCATGGCGTTGATCTGCTGAATCTGCCGCTGCGCATTCGGTCCAGCCACCTGCACTTCGAGGCTGACCTTGTCAGTCAAGCTCTTATGAGCGGCCATGGCCTTGACCATGTTCGCCGCCTCGGCCTGCCAATCGTTGCCGATGTAGCTCATGCTGAGAAAGATCTTGTGCTTCTGCGCGGCGTCGGCTGCAGGCGCCGCCGCAATACCCGCGGCCAGCGCGCCGGCCAGAAGCCATCGATTTCCTGCCGTCATCGTTTCCTCCCTGTTCAGCGTTTGGCCCGATTGACTGGGTCTATCTCATGATCATAGATCATGAGATAGAGACTACAAGCCGGGTGATTTGAGCCATAACGGCCATTGCCCGGTTGCCGACATCACAGCCGGATCGAAGGACGTGCGCCCATGATGGACGCGGTGTTGAAAAAGCCGGAGCTTCGGGTGACGCCGTTAGTGCGTGACACCCTGCATGAGCGCGCCTATCGGCGAATTTGCGATCTGATCCTCGACGGCGGAATTGCCCCCGGACAGGTAGTGACGATCCAGAATCTGGCCGAAGCGTTCGGCGTCAGCACGATGCCCGTTCGCGAGGCCCTGAAGCGTTTGACCGCCGCGGGTGCGTTGAGTTTGCTAACCGGGCGCTCAATCGGTATTCCGCGCTTGAGTCTCGAACGGCTCGCGGATTTGCGTCGCGTACGCTTGTCCGTCGAAGGACTTGCCACGGAATGGGCCGCCGATCTGATGGAGCCGCGGGAACTTGCACGGTTGCGGCGGCAAAGCGCGCTTCTCAGTCGGGCCGCCAAGGACGAAAACGTGAAAGACTACCTGCGTGCCAATCGCGCCTTTCACTTCATCATCTATGGCGCCGCGCAGTCGCCGACCCTCGTCGCGATGATTGAGACGTTGTGGCTTCAGATTGGTCCATATCTGAATCTGCTGCGCGGATCCGGCAACTACGTTGCGTCCAACGCCACGCACCGAGCAATTGTCGAAGGATTGGCGGCACACGATGGAAGGGCGGCTTCGAAGGCGCTGCGCGCGGATATCAACGACGCCTACGCCATCCTCTCCAAGATGCTGCGGTGACGAAATCCTACTTGATTCCTGAAGAGCGGACCTAAATCTGATGCTACGATCAGGATTCAAAAAGTGGAGTGATTGCGCAATTATATTCGGTGACAGATTTAACTTGGATCGCTCAGCATCGTAATGAATTTTATTTCGACATCCTTTTGCAATAAGTCGAGGCGCCGCGACCAAAAAGTCGTAAGTATCGGTGTTTGCAGATGCTCGTCGAGCTCACTGCGGGTACGCCAATTTTCGTAGAAAATGAATAAGTTCGGATCGTCATTGCTGACATGCAAGTGATAGTCGACGCATGCAGCTTCTGCGCGAGACGGCTGGACGAAGCTCAGGAGTATCTTGAGCAGTTCGTCGCGCTTTTCGGGCTTGGCATGAAGGTAAGCGATCAGAGTGCAACCCGGTTTCACGTTTTCCTCCAAAGCCTGCGAGGGGAGCGCGGCATCGGTACATCGGCTCGTCCCTTGCAGTGCGCAACAAAATTGTCCCACAACAATTGAAAGGCCCGGCCGATCAACGAAACGTTCGTCGCTCCCTCACGTCAAAGCACCGCCGATGAACGTGTCTGCTCAAACCGTCGTCAATGATGCGACCAGAGCCACGTTAAGGTCAAGACATCGCTTGGTCGAAAGCTAGATGTTGTCGGTAACGAAATTATCTGCCAGCGCGCAGCCGGGCGGTCTGAAGTTGCTACCGTTCGCCATCGGCGTGTTGCGCAAGAGCCGCTCAATTCGGGCCGAAGCGTCGCGCAGTGCGGCGTGGTCCGACTTCGCGCCGGTAAGTGCATCGTGAATCTCCTCTCCGAGCACTTGCTCGACGGCGGAATATTGGGGTAGCGGCGGCCGCTGCCATGTGTGCAGTAGGTTGCGCCTCGCGAGCTTGTCCACGAACCGCACGATCGGCGAGCTAGCCGCCGCTTCCGGGTCGGCACTGACCGCGAAGCGGGGCACAATCGGAAAACCGTTCTTGACATGTGCCTTCATGGCTTGCCGCGAGGTCATCCACGAAATCGCTTGGACGGCCAGCTCCGCGCGTTCTTCAGGAAGATTGGTTGGCACCGCCAGGACGTAGCCGCAGATCGGCGAACCGCGGTTGCCGTGAGGTCCGGCCGGGTGCGCTAGGTACTCGACGCGCCGTCTCACCGCTGAGTGAACATCATATTCGAAACGCGCGGCGCGCATGGTCTGGCAGTAAGCCATCGCACAGTGGCCGGTCAGAAAGACCTCGAGCGACCGGTCCCACGCCAGTTCGAGAACGTTAGGCGGTGAAATCTCCATGAGGCGGTGCATATAGTCGAGGGTCGCCCGACCGGCGTCCGATTGGATCAGTGGAACCAAGTCCTCAGCCTTGGTCCCCTCGAGGGTGAACGACTGGCCGACTTGACGAAGTGACACAATCGGGCTGCCGCACGCGCCCATAAAAAACATGAAGCTATGGGCGCAAGGGACGCCACGCTGCCCGTCCCATACGATGCCGAAGCGCCCGGCAGACGGCGCGTGAAAGAGCCTGCCCGCCTTCAACACGTCGTCGAAGGTAGATGGGTATGTCAGGCATTTTTCTTGGAAGAGATCCTGTCGAGCGGCGAGCATGTGAATCGTGCAATAGATTGGCACTCCATATTCTGTACCGTTCCAGACCCCTGTCGACCAAACAACATGATGGAAATCGAGCGGGTCGACCCCCGTTCGTTTCAACATTTCGCCGATCGGCCGGATATAGCGCTTGCTGACGAATTCGCCGATCCACGGTATGTTCACCGTGATGACATCATAGCTCGATATGCGCTGGGCACTGTTCTCGACGGCACGTTCGTAGAGGTCAGGCAGGGCCAAGTGATCAAAATTCCGTCGAGACGCAAAATTGTTGCGAAAGTCGACCCACATATTCCGCATCGCCGAAAAATAGTTGTCATCCGATAGGAGGAAGCGAAGCTCGACGTTCTCGGAATTGCGTTTCTCGACAAGGCCAAGCGGCGGCGTGATGGGTGACAAGCGTACCGTTCCGCCCAAGTAGTATTCCTGCTCATCTTCCATTGCGGAGCGGGCACCCACCGTTTCCGCCAGCAGGCCCTTTATCTGTGCCGCGTATTTTACAAAAGCCTTGGTTACCTCAGGGCTGGGATGGAGCGAGAAGGTTTTGCCGGTTCGGCTTCGAGGCCTGCGCAGGATGTGACCTTGCGCGATCAGTCTTGTGATCAGTCGCCGTGAAGTCGAGTATGGTGTTCTGCTAACATGCGCCAATGCCGAAGCCGTTACGACCTGGCCTTTGATCTCGTTCTTGATCAGAAAGGCGATAATGCTCCAGATCGGCCCCTCATCGGAGACCGGCATGATTTTGGCGAACGGCCCCCGGGTCCGTTCGATGAAGTCGATGACGCGCAGAATCTCGTAATCGTTCATCGATGACGTTTCCTTCAATTCCGCGGAACCGTTGTATTCCGGCTCTTGAGTTTCTGCGTCCCCGCCCTGTTGCCTGGGTGATCGCCTCCGCGTGCCGATGGAAACACCTTCTAAGGGGCAAGGCAACGCTTTGAAAGCCCTACCCAAATCGATTTGATCAATTTGGCTTTCTTTTACGTTCCCTCGCACTGAGCCCCTGATAGGCTTTTGCTCAAGAATGATCGCGGGAGGACACGCCGCTCGAGCGGCCGGTGCGGAAACGCCCGTGGCGCAGCGAGCAAATGCAAGGGCGGGATCGGATCAGGTGACCAATCTAACTTCAGGTTTCGCGAGCCGGCGCTGTTGTTCTCTTGTGTTTGTGAAGCAGGACGTCGCCGCACACCAAAGCGCTCTCGCCTATTTCGAGCCGCGACCGTTGCAATGAAGCGGTAGTTCCATGAATACTTCCGGGGGAAAGGTTCAAGCGGCGATCGTTGGCCTCGGTTGGTGGGGCCGTAAAATCGCCGAACTGGTCCAGACTCGGAGCGATCGAATCTGCTTCGTGCGTGCCGTCGAGCCAAACGCGGAGACGGCGCGTGACTTCGTCGATAAAATGGGCATTCACCTTTCAAAGTCCTACGAGGAGGCGCTTGCCGATTCTGGGATCGAAGCGGTCGTTCTTGCAACGCCGCACAAGCTTCACGAAGCCCAAATTGAGGCGGCGGCTGCTGCGGGAAAGCACATATTCTGCGAAAAACCACTTGCCCTGACAAAGAGTGGGGCAGAGAAGGCCGTCCGCCTTTGCGCGACGCGTAAACTCGTCCTCGGCGTCGGGCACGAGCGGCGATACGAGCCGCCGATCGCCGACCTCATTGGCCAGGCGGTCGAAGGGCGCCTCGGCCGCCTGCTCCAAGTCGAGGCCAATTTCAGCCACGACCGTTTCCTGAGCCTTGATCCGTCCAACTGGCGGCTCAGTCCGGACCAAGCGCCCGCCGCCGGCATGACTGCTACCGGCATCCATCTGACGGATCTCGCCGTGAAGTTGCTGGGCAAGCCCGCCGATGTCCGCGTTATCTGTGGCAGCCTAGCCTCGCAGTTCCCTCAGGGCGACACGATGAGCGCCCACATTCGATTCGCCGGCGGCGGCTCGGCCTATGTCTCGGCGATGCTGGCGACACCGTTTTTCGCGCGTTTTGCCGTTTTTGGGACCGAGGGCTGGATCGATATCCGCGACAAGGCTCATGTTGAGAAACCGGAAGGCTGGATTGTCACGAGCGCGAGTACCGGCACGCGCATTGAGGTGCGAGAAGTTGGACCCGCAGAGCCGGTGCTTGATAATCTGAACGCATTCGCCGCGGCAGTGCGCGGAGAAGCTGACTATCCCATCAGCGGGCAGGACATGATCAACAACATCGCGTTGCTCGAGGCCATCACGCGCGCCGCTAAGACCGGCGATGTGGTAACGGTCTACTAAATAGGAGGATACGCCATGAAGGCGCTTGTTTTCGAAGCTCCGGAAAGGCCCGTTGTCGTGGACGCCCCGATGCCGGAGGTCAAAGACACGGAGGTTCTGATCCGCACCGCCGCCATCGGAATCTGTCATTCCGATTACGAACTTCTAGCCGGGCGATACATCATCCCGATCACCTATCCGGTGAGGCCGGGCCACGAATGGTCGGGTGAAGTCGTCGAAGTCGGAAAATCAGTGAAAGGCTACAAAGTCGGTGACCGCGTTATCGGCGAGTGCGTTTTCCGCACGCCCGAGCGCGTGCATCATTTTGGCTTCTCGACCAACGGCGCGGACTGCGAATATTTCGCCGTTCTCCCAAGCTTGCTGCATAAGCTCCCCGAAAGCATCAACGACAAGGCCGCCACGATGATTGAGCCGTTCACCTGCGGCTTCTACGCGATCCTTAATTCAGGTGGAACCAATGCCAGCCAGACCGTCGTCGTTTCCGGCGGCGGGACGATCGGTCTTGTCACCGCGGCCGCCGCAATCGGCATGGGCGCCAGCGTGATCGTTATCGATCCGATTCCGTCACGGCGCAACGTGGCCAAGAAGATTGGCGCCACGGAAGCGCTCGATCCGACGGCCGATGGCGTCGTCGAGCGTATCAAAGAGTTGACCCGCGGCCGCGGCGCCGACCTCGTCGTGGAGGCGTCCGGGCACGACGCCTCGCTCGCCGAAATCTTCAACTATGTCCGCGACGAAGGCCGCGTCTCGATGGTCGGCATCAATATCGGCCGCAAAATCCCAGTGGTGCTTGGCAATATACAGATCAAGAATCTCACGGTGCGCGGCAGCATTGGTTCGCCAGGCATTTGGCCGGATGCCATACGCTTCCTCGAACGGACCAAACTCGATCTATCGCCGATCCAGACGCACGAATTTCCGCTTGCTGAGGCTGTCAAGGCCTTCGAATTCGGGAAGGATCCGCGGCAGTCCATCAAGATCACCATCAAGGCTGAGTGAGCTGATGGTCGATCACGCGCTTGTCGTCGGATCGACCGGGATCATCGGCGGCGCCCTCGTTGATAAACTCGTCGAGATCGGAAGCTGGTCAGTTACCGGCCTCGCGCGTCACGCGCGGAATCGCGCCGGGGTCGATGCTGTCCAGGTCGACCTGACTGACGCGGATGCCGTAAAGCGGGCTCTTGCATCCCGAAACGTCAGCCACGTCTTTATCTGTACCTGGTCGCGGCAGCAAACCGAGGCCGAGAATTGCCGGGTCAACGGTGCAATGGTTCGCAACCTCCTCGACGCGCTAGCCGGCGGCGGTCTGCGTCACGTCGCGCTGGTCACGGGTACCAAACACTATCTCGGACCTTTCGAAGCTTTCGGGAAGAGGGGAGCCGAAACGCCATTCCGCGAGACACAACCGCGGTTGCCCGTCGAGAATTTTTACTATGTCCAAGAGGACATCCTTTTCGAAGCGGCCACCGGCGGCCGCTTCACCTGGTCGGTCCACCGACCGCACACGGTCATCGGTTACGCCGTCGGCAATGTCATGAACATGGCCTCGACGCTCGCCGCGTACGCGATCATCTGCCGGGAAACGGGACGTCCATTTGTCTTTCCGGGATCGCCCGAACAATACAGCGCCGTCACGGACATCACCGACGCTCGCATTCTGGCTCGCCATCTTATTTGGGCGGCGCGTACTCCGGCGGCCGCCAATGAGGCGTTCAACATCGTCAACGGCGAGGTGTTTCGGTGGCAATGGCTGTGGGGAAAGATTGCAGGCTATTTCGGCCTCGACGAACCTGAGTTCCCCGGCCACCCAACGCCGCTCGTTGAGCAAATGAAAGATGCCGGCTCGGTCTGGGATCGGATCGTCGCCGAGCATGGCCTTGTGCGGAACCCGATCGACCGGGTGGCCTCGTGGTGGCACTCGGATGCTGACCTCGGACGAACACTGGAAACATTCAACGATATGGGCAAGTCGCGTCGCCTCGGTTTTCTCGACTATCAGGACACGGTCACTTCATTCGCGGACACTTTCGACCGGCTGCGTGCCGAGCACATCATCCCCTAAGTCAGCTATGCAGCCCGTCAGTCGCCGATGAATGCTCGAAATGAACATATTTGGCTTTGATTCCGGCTATCCCCCCGTAAATAGTGCAGAAAACGATGGGACAATTGGGCGAAGGAAACGGATGAACGGGTCGGATTGCTAAACCGAGCTTGGGGCCGCCAGCGGGGTCAAAATTTGCACCTTGGGTCGTGGTCGCCATGCTTGTGGGCTCGCCCGTATGCGCTGGCGTTTCGCGAAACTACACGACCATCGATTCACGCCGCAGCGAGCGGTGGTGAAGCGAGAAGGGTTGGGCGCCGCCCAAATTCCGGGCGGAACGCTCGGGAGTGGCGACGTGACAAATATTTCGGGCCGTCTAGCGAACGCCTTCTCAACTTCCCTTTTTAGGACTTCAACGCTCCGTTCGAGCGGAGGCATTCTGCTCGTCACCGTTCTGCTCTTCGTGCTGAGCTGGTTCGTGCAGCCGCAGAGTTTGGGCAGTGCCGCGCTCAGCGGCATGATCCCGTTCGCCTCCATCCTCGCCATCGTCGCTCTCGGCCAAACCTTAGTCATTCAGCAAGGCGGAATCGATCTCTCGGTACCTGGCATCGTGTCGCTGAGCGGCGTGATTGTTTCTTACTATTCGAGCAACGAGCCCGGAATCGGCGGATCGGCATTGGGTTTGGCGATCTTCTATGCATTCGGGGCCGCGCTCATCGCGGGCCTGATTAACGGGCTGCTCGTGGCCTACGCCAGAGTCGCACCGATCGTCGCGACGCTTGGGATGAATGCCGTCCTGTACGGCTTCGACGTCAATGTGTCCGGTGGCACGCCGGTACAAGTGCCCGATAGCCTTTCGCAATTCGTCGACTACAAGATAGTCGGCGTATCCTCGCTCGCCTATATCGCGATTGGCACTACCGTCCTCTTGACTTTCATCATCAAGAAAACTGTTTTCGGTCGTCGGTTCGAGGCGGTCGGCGCCAACGCGCGGACCGCGCGCGCGGCAGGCGTGCTTGCGAGCCGTTATCAGCTCGCCGCGTACGCCGGAGCGAGCCTGCTCTACTGCATGGGTGGAATTTTCCTCGGCGGTTTGATGCACTTGCCGAGCGCGTTCCAGGGCGACAGTTATCTGATGCCATCGATTGCCGCCGTGGTCCTTGGCGGCACCTCGCTATTCGGCGGCGTGGGAAATCTCGCCGCGACAGCGATTGCCGCGCTTTTTTTGACGCAACTTCAACAACTCGTTCTGACCACCGATGCCGGCGTAGGAGTCCAGTTCCTATTTCAGGGCAGCGCGATCGTTATCGGCGTGGGCGTCTACAGTCTGAAATTGAACAGCTTGACGGGGTTGCTTCGTGGCTTTGGCGAGCGCCGCATGGCCTACCAAGCTGCGGGCGACTCAAGTTCGTAAAAGCGAATCTCGGGGCGTCGTCACGCTTCGAAATTCATTGGGAGTGACAACGATAAGGAGGAAGGAAATGGCTTCGAAGAGGATTTGTGGGCTCCTGTTGGGAGCCGCGGTCGCCACTGCGATGACCACTGGAATATTTTCTTCAGCTTTGGCGGCGCCGCCCGAATGGTGTTCGAAGATCGCTGGTGGCATCTATTGCGCGCAGCCGGAAGCGAAAATACCCGACTTCTGCGGTACCAAGAAGATCGCCGTCGCGCTGGCAGACGGATTTGCCGACAACGGCTGGCGCCAGCAGACGACGGCCCTCGGCATAAACGAAGCGAGCCGCTGCCCGAATGTAACGAGCTGGACGCACACCGACGGTCAAGGCAACACGCAAAAGGCGATTTCCGACATTCAAGGTTTGGCCGCCAAGGGCGTCGAAGCGATCATCGTTTTCCCCGATGCCGGTCCGGCGGTGCTTCCGGCGATCCGCGACGCGTTCAAGCACGGTAGCTCGATTGTGCCGTATCGCGTCAAAGTCGGGGGTAAGGAAGGCGTGGATTACACCGCCTTCGTTGGCACTGACTTCAAAAACGACGGCGTGGTCTGGGGCCAATGGATGGTTGAAGCACTCAAGGGCGAAGGAACCGTTGCCTATCTTGGGGGCCCACCCGGAGTCAGTGAGAGCATCGAAAAAGCCGAAGGCCTCAAGGAAGCCTTCAAGGGGCACCCCGGCATGAAATGGATCGGGCAGGACCCCTACGAGGTGACAAATTGGGATCCGAGCCAAATGGCGAAGGTGATTTCGGCGCTGATCGCCAAATATCCGAAGATCGACGGCATTTTCGCCGACCTTTCCGGTCCAATTCTCACCTCCGGGGCATTTCCTCGTTCAAATCGCGATCTGCCGTATATCGGCGGCGAGGATGCCAACGTTTTCGGCTGCACCTGGCAGAAGATGCATGACGAGAATCCCAAAAAAGTCTTCCAATTCAACACAAGCAGCGCTGAGCAATGGAATATCCGTCTCGCCGTCCAATGGGCCATCGCAAGTGCCGCCGGCGGCAAGGTGGGTGAACCGCTGATCATCACCGACACCAAGGGCATCAAGCACACAGTCGCCAATCCCGGTGACAAAAACGTCAAGAACTTCGTCATGGACGATTCCTTGAAGGGCGAAATCTACTGCCTGAAGGAGTTGCCCGAGTCGGCCGGCAACGGGACGAGCCTGACGATCGAGCAGACACTCGCCTCGTTGAAGGGAGGACTCTGAGCTTTCTGGAACCTGCAATGACAGCGGACGGACCGGCGGAGCAATCCGCCGGTCCCTCTCGCATTCCGTTGCTTGAATCGGCACAGTGCGGGTCACGATAGGGATCGGGAGGAGGCAGTGCACGTGACCGCCATCGAACGCGTTTCCCAGTCGGTCCCAATCGCCGAAGCAAAGCCGATCGGACTGCGGTTGGCCAATGTCTGGAAGCGGTTCGGTGGCGTGGTGGCCGTCAAGGATGTTTCATTCACAGCCATGGCCGGCGAGGTCCACGCCCTTTTGGGTGAGAACGGGGCCGGGAAATCCACACTGATGGGGATTGCGTCGGGCGACGTGCGGCCGGACGCGGGCACGATTGAGATTTGCGGCCACTCGATCGAAAGGTTGACCGTCGCTCAGGCGCAACGGCGGGGGCTAACGATCGTTCACCAGCATCCGGCCGTTCTACCCGACCTGACCGTGGCCGAAAACATGCTGCTTGCTATTCCATCGGATTTGCGCCGGGGCAACGGACGTAAGCTCGATTGGGTCGCCTCTCAGCTCGAACGCGTCGGGTGCACGATTCATCCGCGGGTGCGAATGGCCGAAGTCGGCGTCGCGCAGCGCCAGCTCATCGAACTCGCAAAGGCGCTCGCGGTCGAACCCAAAGTGCTGGTGCTTGATGAACCGACCGCGCCACTTACTGCCGATCTGGTCGAGCTGTTGTTTGAGAAGGTGCGCGCGGCCGCCTCCCGCGGCGCTGCGGTCATCTATATCTCACACCGTCTCCAGGAGGTGCGCGAGATCGCCGACCGCGCCACGGTGCTCCGCGACGGAGAGGTGAGGGGCTCAGCGCCGATCAGCGAGATGTCCGACGAGGAAATGCTGCGGCTGATCGTCGGTCGTACTGTGACCAGTATATTCCCTCCGAAGGGCGCCGGGTTAAAGGCGGGCGGCACCAAGCTCACCGTCAGGAACTTGTCCGGCGGCGCCTTTCACGACGTCAATATGACCGCGCAGGCCGGCGAGATCGTTGGTATCGCCGGTATCAGCGGCAACGGTCAGAGCGAGTTCCTGCGTTCGCTCGCCGGGCTCTTGGACGCCACCGGCGAAGCGCTTCTAGGCGACAATGCCATCAAACTCGGCAATCCCGAAGCTGCGTCGAAGGCCGGTGTCACCTTCATGTCGGCGGATCGGCACAAAGAAGGACTCTTTATGAGCCTGTCGGTGCGGGAGAACGCGGCGCTCTCGGCGCTGTCGCGCTTCGCCCAATTCGGCACCGTCCGGCGGCGGATCGAAGACCAACGGGTCGAGGAGCAGCGTGCGGCCCTCGCTATCCGCACGCCTTCGATTGAGGCCAACGTGGCTAGTCTTTCGGGCGGCAACCAGCAGAAGGTCATTCTCGCACGCGCGCTGCTGGCGCATGCGGCGCTGGTGCTCGCCGAGGAACCGACGGCGGGTGTGGACGTAGGCGCGCGTTCTGAGATTTATCGAATCCTGCGCGAAGTCGCCGACCGCGGCACGGCGGTAGTGATCGTTTCCTCCGACATGCTGGAACTTGAGGGCCTGTGCGACCGCGTCATCGTCTTTTCGCGCGGCCATGTCGTGGGTGAATTATCGGGTTCGGAGGTGACGGAGGAGAAGATTGGCCGCACCATGGTCACCGCGACGGCGCATCGCCGGGTGCAGGAACGCGCCTCGCACCGAGTCCGCGCCGAAAGCCCGAGCTTCGCTCACCGCCTGCGCCGGTTTGCCGCCGGCGACTATGCGCCGAGCGTGGCGCTGGCCGTTCTCATCTTGGTACTCGGCGCCTATGCGACGAGCGTCAATCTGCGTTTTGTCTCGTCTTTCAACATTGAGAAGATTCTACTGCTCACCGCGGCGCTTTCGTTTGTGGGCTTTGGCCAGATGTGCGTGATCCTAACGGGCGGGATCGACGTGTCGGTGGGACCACTCGTCGGGCTTAGCGTCGTCATCTCGTCTTTTTTCTTCACCGAGGAAAGCGTTGCTTTGACAATGGCAATCGGCCTGCTCGCGATGTTTGGCGCCGGTGCCGTGGTTGGATTAGCGAATGGGTCGTTGGTGCGTTTCGGTAATTTCACTTCGGTTGCCGCGACGCTCGGCGTCTACATTATTATCCAGGGAGTCTCGGTCATCCTGCGGCCGCAGCCGGGCGGCAGTATCGACGGCGACGTGATCTCGTTCGTTCAAACCACCGTCGGCGGCATCCCGATCGCGTTCGTTGTCGCGATCGTTTTGGGAGTCGGCCTCGAAGTCGCACTTCGCTACACCCGCTGGGGTCTCAGCATCCGCGCTGTCGGGTCGAACGAGCAATCGTCAGCGCGCATTGGCGTGCGAACAGATTGGACGGTGATCAGCGCATTCCTCGCCTGCTCCGTACTGACTGTCGTGGGCGGAGTCATGGTCATGTCGCAGCTCGGCATTGGCGATGCGAACCAGGGGATCGGCTACACTCTGAGCAGCATTGCCGCGGTCGTGCTCGGCGGCGCCAGTCTGTTCGGAGGACGCGGTGCATTCATTGGCGTTCTGTTCGGAGCGGTGCTCATCCAGGAAATCAATTCGGTAACAACGTTCCTTAGCCTATCGGAATCCTGGCAGTACTGGTTCATCGGGTGCATCACGCTTATCGCTGTTGCGATTTACTCGCAGGCTCGTCGTGCACATAAGGAAGAATGAGAAAAATCATGAACGGCATAGAAGGCAAGAGCATCGTCGTAACTGGCGGTGCGCAGGGGCTCGGCGAGGGCATAGTCCGCCGCCTGGCCGATGCGGGAGCAAGTGTGGTCGTGGCTGACCTGAATGGCGACAAAGCGGAAGCTGTAGCCGCCGAACTTCGCGGCAAAGGCAAGAAAGTTATCTCGGCGAAGGTTGACGTCGCCGAGCGTGCTCAGGTCAAGGCAATGGTCGCCCAGTCGGTCAAGGCTTTCGGCGGTGTCGACGTGCTCTTCAACAACGCGGGCTTCAACAAGCCCGTTCCGTTTTTTGATGTCGACGAATCCAACTTTAACTCGATCATTCGCGTCAACACGCTCGGGGTTTTGATCGGCATGCAGGAAGCAGGCAAACAGATGATCGAGCAAGGCCGCGGCGGTAAAATCGTCAATACTGCGTCAATCGCCGGCCGGCAGGGCTATGCGGAGTTTGCGCCATATTGCGCGAGCAAGGCGGGCGTCATCTCCCTGACCCAAGCTGCGGCGCGCGAGATGGCCAAGCACAAGATTACAGTCAATGGTATCGCGCCTGGCGTCGTGCGGACGCCGCTGTGGGACGGACTGGAGCAGGACATGATCGATCGGGGCGTCATCAAACAGAAGGGCGAGTTTATCGAGTCGTTCTCGGCCGGAATTCTGCTCGGCCGCCCGTCGCTGCCGGCGGACCTAGCCGGCATTTGCGCATTCCTGGCTTCGTCCGACTCCGACTACATTACCGGCCAGATCATCATGTGCGACGGCGGGATGGTTTTAGTCTGAACGATCGTCCCAGACGACGCTTGGCACGCAGGCAAATGCAAGCGTCGTCTCGCGGAAGCCCGAACAGCTGAGCAACGCAACGCCCCGGAGGTACTGCTCATGACACAAGCTGCCGCATCAGTTGCCGCCGCCGACCAGGGCAACATGTCGACAATTGCCGCCGAGCGCGAGCGCGCCGCCAAGGCGATGGCCGCTCGACTCTCCGACCGAATTGTGGTTGGCGGCAAGCTCACGGCATCGATCACAGGCGAACGCTTCGAAGTTGAAAATCCCGCCAATGCCGAGGTGATCGGTCATGCGCCGCGTTGCAGGGCCGCTGACGTTGATCGCGCGGTCGATGCCGCCGCTGCTGCATTCCCGCGCTGGTCCGCAATGCCACCGCGTCAGCGCAGCACGCTGATGCTGGAGATGGCATCGCGATTGGAGCGCGAGGCTGAAGCGCTTGCGCAACTCTCCGCGCTGGAAACCGGCAACGCGCTAGCCACGCAGACGCGCGGCGAAGCCAAGACGATGGTCGATATTTTGCGCTTCTTTGCGGGGCTGGCGAGCGAAGTGAAAGGCAAGACCATCCCGTGGACGCCCGCGCGCTTTCTCTTCACCAAGCGCGTACCGGTCGGCGTCGTCGGCGCTATCATCCCCTGGAACGCGCCTTTGATGCTGACGGCGTCCAAGATCGGACCGGCGCTGGCCGCGGGCAACACCGTGGTTCTGAAGACCGCCGAACAGGCGCCATTAGCAGCGCTTCGCGTTTTCGAGCTGATGCAAGAGGTTCTGCCCGCCGGTGTCGCTAACGTCATTTCGGGGTTTGGCGAAGAGGCGGGCAAGCCGCTGGTCGAGCACCCGTTGATCCGCAAAGTCACCTTCACCGGTTCGAGCGCCGTCGGCGTCCAGATCATGCATTATGCCGCCGATAAATTGATTCCAGTCACCGCCGAACTCGGGGGCAAGAATCCAAATATCGTGATGCCGGATGCCGATCTCGATTTGGCGGTTCCCGGCATCATCCAAGGACTTCGCTTGTTCCGTCAGGGACAATCCTGCACCGCCGGTACGCGTGTCTACATTCACCAGGACATCTATCGCCAGGTCATCGAGCGGCTGGTTGCGACGATAACATCGGGCCGCATGGGCAATCCGCTCGACGAAGCCACAGAGGTCGGCGCGATCATTTCGTCGGAGCAATTGGAGCGCATAGAGCGGTATGTCGAGACGGCCAGGCAGACCCCTGGCGCGCGCATTTTGACGGGCGGTACGCGACCGAGCGGCGAGCCTCTGCGCCGCGGATATTTTTATCGTCCCACCCTTATAGAAGGAATCTCCGCTCAATCTCCGGTCTGCCGGGACGAGATTTTCGGTCCGGTAGCGACGGTTTCCGCCTGGAGTGACTTCGAGGAAGTGCTCGCCGAGGCGAACGACACCCGCTATGGGCTCGCGGCAGTGCTGTGGACGCGCGATCTGGCCCGGTCGATGGAGTTCGTCGACAAGATTCAAGCGGGCTTCGTGCAGGTCAACCAGTTCTCCGTTGCCGAAGCGAGCGTCGAATATGGCGGCACAAAGATCAGCGGACTAGGGCGCGAACTGTCGCTCGAAAGCATGGTGGAGCACTTCACCTGGTCGAAGACGGTCATCATCAACTACGGGACACCCGCGAAGTGAATATTTGAAGGGGAGGGAATAGCAAAAATGCGCGTCGCCCTGATTGGCATCGGCAACATGGGTAAACCTATGGGCCGGAACATGCTCAAGGCCGGCCACAGCGTCACCGCTTATGATCTGATGCCGGAGGCCGTCCAATATCTCGTTCAATTCGGTGGCAAGGCCGCTGCTTCGGCTGCGGCCGCCGCCGACGGTGCCGAAATCATCATGACGATGCTGCCGACCCACGATCACGTCCGCGACGTCTATCTGGGGAAGGGCGGGGTCCTTGCCGGAATTCCTGCCGGCACTCTTTTCGTCGACAGCAGCACCATCTCGATCGCGGTCACGCGCGAGCTCGCGGCGGAAGTAACGAAGCATAACTGTAAAATGATCGACGCGCCCGTGTCCGGCGGTACGCATGGTGCCGAGGCTGCGACGCTGACCTTCATGGTCGGCGGAGACGCCGAGGATCTCCAACGTGCCCGGCCGATCTTGCAGTCTATGGGCAAGAACATCGTCCATGCTGGCACGAACGGCGCAGGGCAGACCGCCAAAATATGCAACAACATGCTCTCGGGCATCTGCATGGTCGGGACCACGGAGGCGCTAGCGCTCGGCGTGGCCAATGGACTCGATCCGAAAATCCTGTCGGAGATCATGCGTACAAGCTCGGGAACCAATTTCGCTTTGCAGCAGATGAATCCCTACCCCGGTGTGATGGACACAGTTCCAGCTTCGCGCGGCTATACCGGCGGCTTTCGTTCAGAGTTTCAGCTCAAGGACATGCTGCTCGCGGCCGAACTTGCCAATCAATCGCGCACGGTCGCGACGCTGGGCACCATCGCCTGCAACATGTTCGCGCTTCACTGCGACGCAGGTTACGGCAAGCTGGATTACTCCAGCATCATGGTCATGATGGACAAGAAGCTGACATCGAAGGCTCCGAAATGACCTGGCAGCTGGGGTCGGGCGCGATCACTCGAGCTAACTCCGTCGTAAAATGAGCAGCGTGGGTCAAGCGAGCGGGCTGTCGCGTCCTTCTCTCGATGTCACCGATGAGCGCTTGGTGGCGCATGCGCTAGCGGTCGCGAGCATATTTGGAACGTTGCGGGCCATCGTCGGCCAGCTGTCCGGAATGCTGATCCTGCTTCAGGCGCGGCTCGCGCGCGACCCGGGCGACCTGCCTGACATCCGGATGCTCCGCGAACGGCGCGACGAAGCCGTCGAACGCATCGCCCATCTCAATCCGCCCCTCGGCCGGACCGCTGATCGCAGCAGACTCCAAGAGGTGGTCGTCCACCTCGATGCGGCGATCAGCACGATCGAGCAGATACGCCGGGCTTGTTCCAATGAACATATCGATGGGGCTTCGGCGCGATTGATCTTCGCCTATCGGCTCATGCAAAGCATCTGTGATCACCGGATTGGCCTGACGATGGTCGATACCAGCCACGCCTGCTGCACGTGCGGAAAGAAACTGGTCTGAGAAGCCCATTTGGGAGAACGAAGCGATGGCGCAATATTCGATCTGGGTCCTCGAATACGCCTACACCAACGTTTTTCCCAAGACCGGGGTGCTTTACCAGGCCCACAACCAGGGGCATCTCAAACTTGCCTATTGCTACACGGTGATCAAGGGCAACGGCCATGTCGCCATGCAGGATGTCGGCTACAATAACAAGGACTATGCCAAGGAGTTCGCGGCCACTCTCGGCCTCGAGAAATGGCAATCGCCCCGTACCGTTCTCAGCGAGATCGGCATCACGCCGGAGGATGTCGACACCGTGTTCATCTCGCACGCGCATTTCGATCATTTCGGCAATGTGCGCGATTTTCCCAGCGCGACTTTTTACATCCAGGAGCGCGAAATCTCGAAATTCGTCTGGGCGTTGTCGCTGCCGGAGCGCATGCGTTTCCTGCTTACCGGCATCGATCCTGGCGACATTCTGCGTGGTGTGGAATTAGCCAGGGAGGGGCGCTTGGTTTGCGTCGACGGCGACATGGAGAATGTTTTGCCGTGCATCGACCTGCACGCGGCGTTCGACACGCACACTTACGGTTCGATGTGGGTCGCAGTGCGCAACGACGGCAAGCCAGTATCTCAAGATACTTGGGTGCTGGCCGGTGACCTAGCCTACCAGTTCGAGAATCTCGGCGACTCCGGTGCTGGCGGCGCTCCCGATGGCCAGTACATACCGATCGGACTGGCGGTTGGCAGCCACACCAACTTGCTAATGGTCACCGAGTCGATGGTCAAAGCCGTCGGCTACGAGACTCGGCGTGTGATTCCACCACACGAGGAGCGGATCAAGAACCGCTTCCCCTCGCGCATTACCAAGAACGGGCTTCGGATCACTGAGATTTGCTTGGCGGACGGTGTCCAATCGATGGTGGCATGACTGTTGCTCAACCGACGTGTTCGTTTTTTGCGCTGGCAAGGGAGTTTGCTCAGGCGCGGCCGAGAGATTGATATCGATAAACTTCTGGGGATGGATGTCCGCAATGCGAGGGTGGTCTCAAGGGATCGACGCAACACTTTATCTTGGAAGGCCGAGATGGAGTGGATGCGATGGAGCGGGGATATGTTCGAGGTTTTGATGCGGTGGCGAAGGCGGAGTTGTGGGAGCGCT
>Ga0073928_10004601_pt1 | contig 20238 bp, 20 predicted proteins | sample PaiPotPPA55metaG_FD_76969 | JGI IMG/M metagenome (GOLD analysis project Ga0073928, IMG submission 76969) | Iron sulfur acid spring bacterial and archeal communities from Banff, Canada, to study Microbial Dark Matter (Phase II) - Paint Pots PPA... ...
CCGAGTCAGTTCCCACCCGTTCCCGGCATCGCGCCGTCCCTGCTGTCGAGCGAGTCGAGTACCTGCTTGAACGAGGTGCTCGAAGTCTCGGCGCCGGTGGTCAGGTTGCCGAAGGTGTCGGTGAGCGTGAACTTCGCGCCGCTCGTCGCGGTGACGTTCTTGGCGCCGGAGGCCAGGACGCCGCCGAGACCGTCGAACAGCGCTCCCTCGAGGTTCTGGCCATCGACCGAGAGTGCCTGCCCGGAGGTCGGGAGCTCATACGCCGAATCGCCCTGCACTCCCGCGAGCCCGCCGGCCTCCGACTGGAACACGCCGCCGACCATGTTGCTCAAGCCGTCGGAGGCGACCTGACTCAAGCCCGGCGCGACCTTCCCGAGCAACGATCCGCCCGCGACTGTACCCACCGCGTCGAGGGCGCCGTTCTCCAGGTCCGCGCCCCAGGTCACCTTCTGCCCGGACAGCGCCTGGGTGGCCACGTTCGCTCCGGCGTCCGCGACGAAGTTCGAGGCCAGATCGCCCAGCTTGAGCGTCTCGGCGAGCTCCTTGAGGTCGTCCATGACCTCGCCGAGCACCTCGGCCACCCGGTCGATGTCCACGCCCACCTGCTCAGCGAGGTCGGCGAACTTGGCGATCAGCACGACGATGCGCGCCGCTTCGGCCGAGTCCGCGATCGCGGCCGCGATGTCCGACAAGCCCGCGGTGACGATCGTCAGCAGGGCGCCGGCCGCCGTCGCGATCACGATCTGCTCGCAGATGCTGACGAGCTCCTCGTTGATCGAGTCGATGTTGGAGGCGTACCCGCGCATCGAGGTGGCGACCGTGTGGAAGTTCTGCACGCCCTTCCGGGTCGCCTGCGCCTGCTTCCGCCAGTGCTGATGGAACGTGTCGCACGCGGTGCCGGACCACTCGTCCGGGCCCACCGCCTGCACGGACTTGTTGAGCTGCGGTACCTGTGCGGCGATCGAGTCGGCCAGGTCGTCCCAGTCCTGCGCGATGGCCCGGAGGGTGTCCCCGTCCCCGCCGGGCAGCGGGAGGCCCATCGCCTCCAGGACCTTGACCACGTCAGCGTTGATATTCATTCGGCGGCCGCGATCCGGGACAGTCCCTGTGCGCAGCGCTCGTCGACGGACTGGTACTGCTGCGCGGTCTGCTCGAGTTGGCTGCCGGTCTGCGCCCAGACCTCGGCCAGCTGGCCGAGGCCGGTCATCGTGTTGTTCAGCATGGACATGTACTTCTGCAGTGCCCCGTCGCAGGCACCGAGCAGTCCGAACGCCTCGCCGATCTGGAAGGCCGAGCCGCTGAAGCCGTTCGCGGACTGCGCGAGCGCCTCCGCCTGTCCTTCGAACTCCGCGCCGAGCCCGGCTATCGCCGAGGGCACAGCGGTAAAGGAGTCCCCCATGGTTAACACCCCACGTCTAGGAGAACACTAATCCGATTAACGGGACTCTAGACCACGGGTGTGCGGAGGCGTAGTTACGACGCGCGGCCGATGTTTAGCAGAGGCTTGTCATCACCGGGATTGGTGAAGAAGTCCTCGCCCTTGTCGTCGACCACGATGAAGGCCGGGAAGTCCTCGACCTCGATCCGCCACACGGCCTCCATGCCGAGCTCGGCGTAGTCGAGCACTTCGACCTTCTTGATGCAGTCCTGCGCCAGCCGCGCGGCCGGGCCACCGATCGAGCCGAGGTAGAAGCCGCCGTGCTTCTTGCACGCGTCGGTGACCTGCTTGGACCGGTTTCCCTTGGCCAGCATGACGAACGAGCCGCCCGCCGCCTGGAACTGGTCGACGTACGAGTCCATCCGTCCGGCGGTGGTCGGGCCGAAGGAGCCTGAGGCGTATCCGGCCGGGGTCTTGGCCGGGCCGGCGTAGTAGACCGGGTGGTCCTTGATGTAGTCCGGCAGCGGCTTGCCCGCGTCCAGCAGTTCCTTGAGCTTGGCGTGCGCGATGTCGCGGGCGACGACGAGGGTGCCGGTGAGCGACAGGCGCGTCTTGACCGGGTACTTCGAGAGCTCGGACCGGATCTCGGCCATCGGCCGGTTCAGGTCGACCCGCACGACGTTGTCGTCGAGGTGCTGGTCGGTGGTCTCCGGCAGGAAGCGCGCCGGGTCGGTCTCGAGCTGCTCGAGGAAGACGCCCTGGGCGGTGATCTTCGCCAGCGCCTGCCGGTCCGCGGAGCAGGACACGGCGAGCGCGACCGGCAGCGAGGCGCCGTGCCGGGGGAGCCGGATCACGCGCACGTCGTGGCAGAAGTACTTGCCGCCGAACTGCGCGCCGATGCCGAGCCGGCGGGTGAGCTCGAAGACGTCCTGCTCGAGCTCGACGTCGCGGAAGCCGTGCGCGAGCATCGAGCCCTCGGTCGGCAGATTGTCCAGGTAGTGCGCCGAAGCGTACTTCGCGGTCTTGAGGGCGAACTCGGCCGAGGTCCCGCCGATGACCACGGCCAGGTGGTACGGCGGGCAGGCGGCCGTGCCGAGGGAGCGGATCTTCTCCTCCAGGAAGGCCAGCATGGCCTTCCGGTTCAGGATGGCCTTCGTCTCCTGATACAGGTACGACTTATTGGCCGAGCCGCCGCCCTTGGCCATGAAGAGGAACTTGTACGCGTCGCCCGGCGCGGCGTACAGCTCGATCTGCGCGGGCAGGTTCGAGCCGGTGTTCTTCTCGTCCCACGTGGTCAGCGGGGCCATCTGCGAGTAACGCAGGTTGAGCTTGGTGTACGCGTCGTACACGCCGCGCGCGATGTGCGATTCGTCCGCGCCGTCGGTCAGCACGTGCTGCCCGCGCTTGCCCATGACGATCGCGGTCCCGGTGTCCTGGCACATCGGCAGGATCCCGCCGGCCGCGATGTTCGCGTTCTTCAGCAGGTCGAGGGCGACGAAGCGGTCGTTGGGGGAGGCCTCGGGGTCGTTCATGATCGAGGCGAGCTGCTCGAGGTGGGCGGTGCGCAGGTAGTGCGCGATGTCGTGCATCGCCTCGGCCGTCAGCAGCCGCAGCGCCTCCGGCTCGACCTGCAGGAAGCTGCGTCCGGCGGCCTCGACCTTCGAGACGCCCTGATCGGTGACGAGCCGGTACTCGGTCTCGTCCGCACCGATCGGCAGCAGGTCGGAATAAGCGAACTCGGGCATTGCTAGCGCCTCCTGAAGACCCTCTCACAGACCACAGCGTCCTGCGGATCCAAGCCTATGCCCGTCCCGAACCTGTTCCGGCCGCCCCGGACGTGGTCTTGGCCACGTCCCGGACACGTCGGGCCAGCACAGAAGGCCATATGACATGAGACGTCATACGTATTATCATCTCCAGCATGACGGCGACCTTCGAGCTCCTCCCAGACACCACCCAGGACGCCCGGGACGCCGAGGACTCCCCGGATAGCCGTGACCGGCCGCGCGTGGCCGGGGCGCACCGGGCGAAGGGCACCGGCCTCATCCTGCTCGGCGTCGTGCTCATCGCCGCCAACCTGCGGCTCGCCGTCTCCGCCACCGGCGCACTGCTCGACCAGCTCTCCGCCTCGCTGCACCTGTCCTCCGGAGTCGAGTCCCTGCTGACCGGTGTCTGGCCGCTCGCCTTCGCCGTCGGCGGCATCTCAGGCTCCTGGTTGGCCCGCAAGTACACCGCGGGCACCGTCATCAGCGCCGCGCTGGCCGCCCTCGTCCTCGGCCAGATCGTGCACAGCCTGCACGACACCACAGCGCTCGTTCTCGGCTCGGTCCTGGCCGGCCTCGGCATCGCGCTCGCGAACGTGCTGCTCCCGGTCGTCGTGCGGCAGTACTTCCCCAACCGGGTCGGCCCCGTCACCGGTATGTACGCCATGGTGCTCTCCGGCGGCGCCGCGCTGGCCGCGCTCGCCTCCGTGCCGGTCGCCAACGACTTTCACCAGGTGGACGCGGGCCTGCTGGTGTGGGTGATCCCCGCCGTCATCGGGCTGGCCGCCTGGCTGTGCGCGCGGCCGCAGCGGGCCGCACATCCGACGAACGCCGTCACCGCAGAGCCCGCCGCGCATCTGCCGCTGCGTCAGCTCACCCGCAGCAAGCTGGCCTGGTCCATGGCCGCGCTCTTCGGACTCCAGTCGATGGGCGCCTACGTCATCATGGGCTGGCTGCCCTCCATCCTGGGCGGCGCCGGCATGTCGCCGGGCGCGGCGGGGGCCGTGCTCTCCACGATCTTCTTCATCAACATCCCGATCAACTACGCGGTGCCGCATTTCGGCGCCCGGATGAAGGACCAGCGGCCGCTGCTGCTCGGACTGACGGCCGCCTCGCTGGTCGGCTTCATCGGCCTGATCCTCGCGCCGGGTTCGCTGGCCTGGGTCTGGGCCCTGTTCTTCGGCTTCGGCATGGCCAGCTTCCCGCTGGTGCTCGCGCTCTTCCCGGCCCGAGGCGGATCGGCGGCCGGCACCGCCGCGCTGTCCACCTTCGGCCAGTCGGTCGGCTACCTGCTCGCCGCCGTCGTGCCGCTGGTCTTCGGCGTGCTGCACGACGCCACCGGCTCCTGGACCGTCCCGCTGCTGATCGTCGTCGTCGCGACGGTGCTGCAGGGAGTGGTCGGTATGTACGTCGCCTCGTCCCGTCGCGGCACCGTCTTGTCGGAAAGTGCGTCGGAAGGCTAAACAGTGCGTGCGGGTTGTGAGAAGGTTCCCCGTGGCGCGAACAGTGCCATGCATAACGCCGCGCATGGTGCGGTCGGTAGGCCTGGAGAGAGGGTGCGGTCGTGAGCGAGTTGGCGGGTATCCGACGCGGTTCGCTGTGCGATGAGGTCATCGCGCAGCTGCGCGAGCAGATCTCGTCGGGCTCCTGGCCGGTCGGCGAGCGCATTCCACCGGAGTCCGAGCTGATCGAACGGCTCCAGGTCGGCCGCGGCACCGTGCGCGAGGCCATCAAGGCCCTGGCTCACATCGGGCTGCTCGAGGTACGCCAGGGCGACGGCACATACGTGAAGTCCCGCAGCGAGCTGGGCGGAGTGCTGCGACGTCAGATGCGCAACGTCACCGACTACCACGTGCAGGAGGTGCGTCGGGCACTCGAGGTCGAGGGCGCGCGGATGGCCGCCAAGCGCCGCACCGACGAGGACCTGCGCGCGATGGCCGAAGCCCTCGACGAGCGCGACGCGGCCGAGGCGGGCGCCCGCGAGACCGGCCGTTGGGGCGAGTCGTGGGGCAGGCCGTGGGTCGAGGCGGACGTGCGCTTCCACCAGGCCGTCGTCGCCGCTTCGCACAACCCGATGCTCACCGAGATGTACCTGGAGATGGGGGAGGAGCTGTCCTCCTCGTTGATGCGCTTCGCCGCGGAGAAGGACCACGAGCCCTTCCTGGTCCGCGGGCACCGCACCCTGCTCGAGGCCATCGCGGCCGGGGACGAGCAGGCCGCCGTCCTCGAGGCGATGCACAACGTGGAGACCGCGCTCGAGCAGCTCGGCTGACCGTACCGACCGTGACGGGCTGATCGTGACGCAACGCGTGCGGCTCGACCGAGAGCCACAGGCATCAGTTATCTTGTCCAGGTGACGCCCCCACCTTCGTACGGAATGGAATCAGAGCCGAGCGACGACCGCCGCCTCGGGTTGCGCGCCTCCGACGCCGACCGCGACCACGTCGCCAAGCTGCTCGGCCAGGCCCTCGCCGAGGGGCGCCTCGACGCAGAGGAGCACTCGGAGCGGGTCGAGGGCGTGTACGCCGCGAAGACGCTCGGGCAGTTGCGGCCGTACCTCGCCGACCTGCCGGTCAGCTTCGCGCCGCCGAGCGCGACGGGTGCGTCCTCGTCGGTGGCGGGCGGCTCGGCTTCGACGCTGGCGAACGTGCAGACCACCGACAGCGTGCTGGCGGTCTTCGGTGAGCAGAAGCGACGCGGGCGCTGGTTGGTGCGCAACGGCCTGGACGTCAAGGCGATCTTCGGCTCGGTCGAGCTCGACCTGACCGAGGCCGTGCTCGAACAGCGCGAGCTGACCATCACGGCCAGCTCCATCTTCGGCGAGATCAAGCTGATCGTGCCGGAGGGGGTCATGGTGGTCAACGAGGGCTCCGCGTTCCTCGGCGAGCGCAACATGTCGGTCTCGCAGGAGACGCCGTACACCGCCGAGACTCCGATCGTGCATGTCCGCGGGTTCACGCTGTTCGGTAATGTGGAGGCGAAGCGCCCCAAGAAGAGATGGTTCAAGAACCGATGAGCGAGACCCCGCTGTACATCCACCGTTCGACCGTCTGGTTCGACGAACTCGACATGGTGGGCGTGCTGCACAACGCGCGTTACGCGATTCACGTCGAGCGCGCCATGGCCTCCTGGTTCCACTCGCTCACGGACGTCGACCCGTCCGACGGCCTCATCGTGGTCAAGCAGTACGACATCGAGTTCATCAGCCCCTTCACCCGGGAACGCGGCGAACTCGTCGTCGAGGTCTCGCTGCGGCGGCGCGGCCGGACCAGCGCCGTCTTCTCCTTCCGCTGCCTGTCCTACCCGAAGGGCGAGGACGGACCCGAGGTGCTGCACGCCCAGGGCATCCGGGCGATCGTCAAGGTCTCGCCCGGGGACCTGCGTCCGGCACCGTGGTCGGAGAAGTTCCTCAGCGCTGCATGATGCGGGTGTCCGGGGCGTCGAGCGAGTTGTTGGCCAAGCTCTTGAGCAGGGCGATGAGGTCCTCGTGCTGCTCTGGATCCCAGCCCTGCAGCTGCTCTTCGAGCAGTTGCAGCCGGACCTCGGACATCTTGTCGATGATCTCCGCGCCCTTCGGCGTCAGTGAGATGATGCCGTCCTCGCTCCGCTGGACCGTGCCAGCCCGGATCATCCTGTCGATCCGCGGCTGGATCTCCTCGATCGGCGAATTGAGCCGCTTGCAGATCTGTTCGACCGTCACCGGTCCCGCATGGTGGAGCCGGAACAGGCCGTAGGCGTGCGGGACCGAGATGTCGAGGTCGGCGCGTTCGATGACCCTGCCGTAGCGTTCCCAGACGTTCTGACGGCTCGACAGTTTGGTGACGAAGCGCTCGATCTCGGCCAGCGAAGTGCGGAACGTCGGCAGGCCGGAGGATTCGCCCAGGTCGGTCGAGCGGGTGGCCGTGCGCAGCGGAACCTCGCGTAGGAACAGTGCGAGCACGAAGGCCACCAGCGCGATCGGCGAGGCGATGAGGAAGACGTGCGCGGCCGACGTCGCGTAGATGTGCAGGAACGGGTCCTTGATCGCGGGCGGGAGCTGGTTGACCGCAGTAGGGTCGCCGAGGATCTGCGAAGTCGGGAACTTCGCGGAGAGCGTGCCGTTCTGCAGCGCGCTGGTGACCTTGCTGTTCAATTCGTTGTTGAGGATCGTGCCGAAGATGGAGGCGCCGAAAGAACCGCCGATCGAGCGGAAGTAGGTCACCCCCGAGGTGGCGACGCCGAGGTCCGCGTAGTCGACGTTGTTCTGCGTGGCGATCGTCAGCACCTGCATGGTCAGGCCGATGCCGAGACCGAAGACCGCCATGTCCCAACCGAGCGTGGTCGACTTCGTATGCTCGTCGATCCGGGACATCAGGAACAGGCCGACCGCCATGAAAAGCGTGCCGAAGATCGGATAGATCTTGTACCGGCCGAACTTGCTGATCAACTGGCCGGTGCCGATCGAGGCGACGAGCAGGCCAAGCATCAGCGGCAACAGGCGCAGCCCGGACACGGTGGGCGAATTGCCGTCCACCACCTGCATGAACAGCGGGATGTAGGACAGCGCGCCGAACATGCACAGGCCGACCACGAAGCCGATCGCCGAGCACTGCGTGAAGACGGGATTGCGGAACAGCTTGAGCGGCATCACGGGCTCCGCTGCGCGCTGCTCGACCAGGATGAAAAGGACGATCAGTACTACCGCCCCGGCGCCGCAGGCGAAGATCGGCCCCGAGGTCCAGGCCCAGGTGCTGCCCCCGAGGCTGGTGATCAGCACCAGGCAGACCGAGGCGGCCGCGATCAGGAAGGTGCCGAGGTAGTCGATCCTCGGCTTGTGGTCCGGGTTCTTCTTCGAGAGCGCGATGGAGATCACCACCAGGGCGATCGCGCCGATCGGCAGGTTGACGTAGAAGACCCAGCGCCAGCTGAGGTTGTCCACCAGGAAGCCGCCGAGCAACGGCCCGAGCACCGAGGCCACCCCGAAGACCGCGCCGATCACGCCCTGGTACTTGCCGCGGTCCCGGGGCGGCACCACGTCGCCGATGATCGCCATCGAGAGCACCATCAGGCCGCCGCCGCCCACGCCCTGCAGTCCGCGGAAGGCGATCAGCTCGATCATGTCGTGCGCCTGGCCGCACAGCACGGAACCGAGCAGGAAGATGACGATGCAGACCTGGAAGATGGTCTTGCGGCCGAACATGTCGCCGAGCTTGCCCCACAGCGGGGTGGTCGCGGTCGAGGCCAGCATGTACGCGGTGACCACCCAGGACAGGTGGTTCGCGCCGCCGAGGTCGCCGACGATGGTGGGCAGTGCCGTGGCCACGATCGTCTGGTCGAGCGCGGCCAGGAACATGCCGAGCATCACACCGGCGAACACCAGGATGACCTTGCCGTGGGTCTCCTGGATCGGCGGGGCGTCGGTCTCTGCCTGCTGTGTGGCCATCAGGCGGCCTCCGTCTCGGCGGTGGATCCTCTGCGCGCGGTTTCCTGCACTGTCCAGGGGATCACCGGGGAGGCTCGGGCCGCCTGCCGGGTCGTCCGAACGGGCGTCAGCTGACGGGCTGAAACCCGCGGTACCGCGGTACTGCCGCAGTACCGCTAGTCACTGCCAGTCGAATTACTTCCAGCTGCTTCTAGCCGAAGTCCACCGAGCTGTACGTGCGCAGCTTCGCCAGCTGGTGCTCGGACTCGATCAGCCGCACCGTGCCGCTCTTCGAGCGCATCACCAGGGACGAGGTGACGGCGCCGCCGGAGCGGTAGTGCACGCCGCGCACCAGCTCGCCGTCGGTGATCCCGGTGATCGCGACGAAGCAGTTCTCGCCGGTCACCAGGTCGTCCGTGCTCAGCACCCGGTCCAGGTCGTGCCCGGCGGCGATCGCCCGCTCGCGCTCGGCCTGGTCCTTGGGCCACAGCTTGCCCTGGATGACGCCGCCGAGGCACTTGATCGCGGTGGCCGCGATGATGCCCTCGGGTGTGCCGCCGATGCCGAGCAGCAGGTCCACGCCGGTGCCCGGACGCACCGCCATGATCGCGCCGGCCACGTCGCCGTCCGAGATGAACTTGATCCGCGCGCCGGCCTCGCGCACCTCGCGCACCAGGCCCTCGTGCCGCGGCCGGTCCAGGATGACGACGGTCACCTCGCTGGGCGAGCAGCCCTTGGCCCTGGCCACCGCCTGGATGTTGTGCGCCACCGGCGCGGTGATGTCCACCGAGCCCGCCACGTCCGGGCCGGCCACCAGCTTCTCCATGTAGAAGACGGCGGACGGGTCGTACATGGCGTGCCGCTCGGCCAGCGCGATCACCGCGATGGCGTTCGGCATGCCCTTGGCGTTCAGGGTGGTGCCGTCGATCGGGTCCACGGCCACGTCGCACTCCGGGCCGTCCCCGTCGCCCACCTGCTCGCCGTTGAAGAGCATGGGCGCGTTGTCCTTCTCGCCCTCGCCGATCACCACGACGCCGTCCATGGACACGGTGTTGATCAGGCGGCGCATCGCACCCACGGCCGCACCGTCGGCGCCGATCTTGTCGCCCCGGCCGACCCAGCGGCCGGCCGCGAGGGCCGCCGCCTCGGTCACCCGGACCAGCTCGAGCGCCAGGTTCCGGTCTGGCACGGGCGCGGACGCCGATTCTGGCACTGGCACATCGTGGGCCTGGGTCATCTGCAAGTCCTTCCGCACGGGGACGTTCGTCAGATCTGTGGGGTGGTTGCCGGTTGAGGGGACCGGTTCGTTGATCCTACTGCCCACCCGGTGCACGGCCAGGGGGAGCGGCTTGGGATGATGGCCGCATGGCGAAGGATGGAAAGGCCGGATCCTCCCGGCTGCGGACGACCGTCAGGGACATGATCCTGTCGATGGCGCTGATCGTGCTGCCGATCCTGCTGGTGATCTGGCTGATGCCGACGCACACCCCGGCCAGCCCGGTGAGCGCCGTGTCCGCCGCCGACTACCAGGCGATGCTGACCGCCGCGCGCACCGATCTGCCGTTCACCGCCCTCGGCCCGACCGGCCTGTCCGCCGGCTGGGAGCTGACCTCGGACGAGTACCAGCCCGCCGGGGACGCCGCGGCCGACTGGCACCTCGGCTACCAGACGCCGTCGAAGATGTACGCCGAGTTCGAGCAGACCACCGAGTCGATCGCCAAGTTCCTCAACGATCAGGGCTCGGACGCGGCCTCGAGTGCGACCGTCCAGGTGGCCGGCGGCAGCTGGCAGGAGTACACCGGGAGCACGCCGACCGGGCTCAAGACGTTGCTGTTCCGGCAGGACGGCAGCGGCGCCAAGGGCAGTCTCGAGGTCGTGGCCGGCTCGGCGTCCCTGGCCGAGCTCGAGACTCTGGCCGGCTCGCTGCAGAGCTAGCCTGTCGGCTGATCGTCGACCGGCCGATGATCGACGGGCCGGGCAGCCGACCCGGCCGACCGTCAAGCAGCCAGCCAACCGACGAGCCAGCTGACGAGCCGACCGCCAGGCCGACCGTCGGGCTGACGCACCGTCAGCCCAGCCCACGCGCCCTCGTCAGCCGCCGTACCGATTCACCCCTTCTGTCCGCTCCCTCCGGTCGCGTGCGCCCTCTTCGCGCCCCCGCGCAACCCATCCGCCCCCGATCACTCCCCGGCCGGCCCGGCCGCCTTGTCGGAGTCCGCGGCCAGTGCCGCGTCCAGCCGGGCCCGCGCGCCGTCCAGCTTGCCCTGGCAGTGCGCGGCCAGCGCCTCCCCGCGTTCCCACAGCGCCAGCGACTCCTCCAGCGCCAGGCCGCCGGCCTCGAGCCGCTGCACCGTGCTGATCAGTTCGTCGCGCGCCTGCTCGTAGCCGAGCGCGGAGATCTCTTCCGTAGTCATGGGCTCCACGATAGATTCCCCTACGGACAGAAATCGGGGAGGCACGTATGGGAGTCGTGGTACGCAGGGCGTCTGTCGAAGACGCATGGGAGTTGACCCGGCTGAGGCGGGTGATGCTCAAGACATTTCAGACCATCGAGGACGAGGCGTGGGAATACGCCTGCAAGGACGCCCTCGAGCAGGCCCTCGCGGATCCGGACGGGATGATCCAGGCCTACGTGGTAGACGCCGGGGACTTCCCCGGCAAGCTCGCCGCCTGCGCGGTCGGCGTGATCCAGCAGCGGCTGCCCAGCCCGGACAACCACTCCGGACTGATCGGCTACATCCAGAGCGTGTGCACCGACCCGGACTACCGGCGACGCGGCTACGCGCGGGCCACGGTCGAGGCGACGCTCGAGTGGCTGGACAGCTGCGGAGTGCCGAAGACCGAGCTCAGCGCGTCCTCGGCGGGCGACGTGCTCTACCGCGACCTCGGATTCTCCGAGCCGCGCTTCGGCACCTACCTCAGCCGTCTGCTGCCGCAGCCGGTCGAGGCCTACTAGGGCGCGGAGTTGGAGACTCGCGAGGTTTAGGACTCGGGGTTCAGAACTTCGCGGTTCAGGACCTCGGAGTTCAGGACTCGGCGTCGGCCGGTTCGGCCCGCACCGAGCCGACCGACACGCCGAGCTGCCCGGCGGCGAGCCGGACGCGCAGTTCCTGGCCCTGGCTCACCTTTCCGGCGTCGCGCACCACCGCGCCGTCGGCGTCCTGCACGATCGCGTACCCGCGCTCCAGGGTGCGCAGCGGGGAGAGCGCGCGCACCCGGGCCAGCGTCTGCCCGAGCACCTCGGTGTCCCGCACGATCCGCTGCCCGAGCGCCCGCCTGGCTCGCGCCCGGGCGTCCGCGAGTTCCTGCTCCCGCCGCTCGACCATGCCGTACGGCGCGGCGAGGGACGGCCTGCTCCGGTAGTTCGCCAGCGCCCGCTCCTCGCGGTCGAGCAGGCGCAGGATCGAGCCGCGCATCCGCTCGCGCGCCTGGCGCATCCGCTCCTGCTCCTCGCGCACGTCCGGCACGAGCCGCTTGGCCGCGTCCGTCGGGGTGGACGCCCGCACGTCGGCTACCAGGTCGAGCAGCGGCGAGTCGGGCTCGTGCCCGATCGCGGAGACCACCGGCGTACTGCAGGCCGACACGGCCCGCAGCAGCAGCTCGTCCGAGAACGGCAGCAGGTCCTCGACCGAGCCGCCGCCGCGCGCGATCACGATCACGTCCACCTCGGGATGCGCGTCGAGCTCGGCGAGCGCCGCGGTGACCTGCGAGACGGCCGTCGCCCCCTGAACCGCCACCTCGCGCACCTCGAAGCGCACCCCCGGCCAGCGCCGCCTTGTGTTTTCCAACACATCCTTTTCCGCAGCCGACGCCCGACCGGTGATCAGGCCGATCAGCTGCGGCAGGAAGGGCAGCGGCTGCTTGCGGCCCGGGTCGAACAGGCCTTGCGCGCCGAGTTTCTGCTTGAGCTGCTCGATCCGCGCGAGCAGCTCGCCGATCCCCACCTGGCGCAGCTCCTGCAGTTGCAGCGAGAACTGGCCGCGGCCGCGGTAGAACACCGGCTTTGCCCTGATCACCACGCGGTGACCCTCGGCCGGAGCTGGGACGATCTGGTCGTAGACCCCGCGCGGGCAGGTCACCGACACCGACACGTCCTGCGCCGGGTCGCGCAGCGTCAGGAACACCATGCCCGCCCCCGGACGGCGGCTGATCTGGGTGATCTGCCCCTCCACGTGCACCACGCCGAGCCGGTCGATCCACTGCGCCACCAGCGTGGCGACCGTCGAGACCGGCACCGGCTGTTCGAAGGAGCTCTCCAAGGCCATGGGCCCACAGTAGGGCTCCGGGCCGACACGGCGGGCCGGCGGGCCGTACCCGAGCCGTACGTGGACGGATGTGCAGAGCTCGTAAAGATCGCAGGCCTGGGCTAGGGGCCGGGCCCAGGCCGGAATACCATGGATGCATGGTCTCTGCTCCGGCTTCCGCCAACCCCGTCCCCCGCAAGCGAGTCCTGCTCGCCGCGCCCCGCGGATATTGCGCGGGGGTGGATCGCGCGGTGCAGACCGTCGAGAGCGCGCTCGAACGTTTCGGCGCACCCGTCTACGTGCGCAAAGAGATCGTGCACAACAAGCACGTGGTGCAGACCCTCGAGGAACGCGGCGCGATCTTCGTGGAGGAGAACGAGGAGGTGCCGGAGGGCGCCCTGGTCATCTTCTCCGCCCACGGCGTCGCCCCCGAGGTGCACGACAGCGCCCAGCGGCGCAACCTGCGCACCATCGACGCGACCTGCCCGCTGGTGACGAAGGTGCACAAGGAGGCCGTGCGCTTCGCGGACGAGGGCTACGACATCCTGCTGATCGGCCACGAGGGCCACGAAGAGGTCATCGGCACCACCGGCGAGGCGCCCGAGCACATCAAGCTGGTCGACGGCCCGGACAGCGTGGCCGACGTCGAGGTGCGCGACCCGGCGAAGGTGGCCTGGCTCTCCCAGACCACGCTCTCGGTGGACGAGACCCAGCAGACGGTGGCCCGGCTCAAGCAGCGTTTCCCGCAGTTGCTCGACCCGCCGTCGGACGACATCTGCTACGCGACGCAGAACCGGCAGACGGCGGTCAAGCAGATCGCCGGCGAGTGCGACCTGCTGATCGTGGTCGGCTCGAAGAACTCCTCGAACTCGGTCCGGCTGGTCGAGGTGGCGCTCGAGGTCGGGGTGCCCGCCTCATACCTGGTGGACTTCGCCGAGGAGGTGGACCCGGCCTGGTTCGAGGGCGTGAGCACGGTCGGCCTGACCTCCGGCGCCTCGGTGCCGGAGAACCTGGTCCAGGACGTGCTCAACCTGCTCGCCGAGCACGGTTACGTGGACGTCGAGGAAGTGCGCTCGGCCCAGGAGAAGCTGCTGTTCGCCCTGCCGCATGAGCTGAAGAGGCTGTGACTCGGCCCTAAGAGGTCTGGCTTAAGAGGTCTGACGCATTCTGCGCACCAGCAGGATGACCGCGGAGAGCGCCGCGCCGAAATAGAGGGCCTTGGCCTTCCCGGCGAGCAGCTCGAAGGTGGTCGCGGCCGTGCCGAGCAGCCCGGAGCCGAAGCTCTGCGGCACAAGTTGGGCCAGCACGATCATGGCCGCGGCGAACGCGAGCGGCGGCGCGACCAGGGCTGCGAACCAGTCGGCGGGGCGTACCCGGGTGGCCGTGTACCCGCACGCGGCGATGTACAGGGCCACCAGCGCCCAGGCCGGGCCGCCGACCAGGAACAGGTCGAGCAGCGCGCCGACGACGCAGGCCGCGACGAGCACCAGCGAAACGCCGAGGCCGGTCAGCGGTCCGACACCGGTCGAGCCGTCCGGGCGCCCGGCGCTCGGGCTGCCGCCGGGCGCGCGGCCGGGACCCAACCGGGTCGGCTCGGCGCGCGGCGTTCTCGGCGGTGGCGGTGCGGAACGCGACGATTCGCGTGCGGGATCCGACATCTGCGGCCGCATCCCCACGGCCCCGGCTCCGGTCCCGGCCCCTGTCCCGGCGACGGTTCGGACGACGCGGCTCTGGCTCATGCCACTTACGTTACGAGCTGACTTGCCGACAGCCGGCTTGCCACCCGCGCCTGCCGCCGCATTCACTCCTGCGGCTGACCGACGGGTCGGGCGGCGGTGTCCAGGCTGCGCGCGCTCGGCGGCTCGCCGTCGTTCAGGCCTAGCTCGCGCAGCCGACGGGCCGTCACCAGCAGGCGGGAGTCGAGTGAGCCGACGGCCCGGTTGTACGCGGCCACCGCACCGCCCAGCGAGCGCCCGACCGTGTCGAGGGCCTCGGTGAACACACCGATCCGGTCGTAGAGCTCGCGGCCGAGCTCCACCACCGTGCGTGCTTCTGACGCGAGCGTGTCCTGGGTCCAGGCGTAGGCGACCGTGCGCAGCAGGGTGATCAGGGTTATCGGGCTGGCCAGCACCACCCGGCGTTCGGCCGCGTACTCGATCAGCTCGGGGTCCGCGCTCAGGGCGTGCGAGAGGAAGGCCTCACCCGGCACGAAAAGTACGACGAATTCGGCTGTGGGAGCACCGGCTGCCGCCAATCGCTTCCAGTAGGCGCGCGACGCGAGTTGGTCGACGTGCGCCCGCAACTGCTTGGCGTGCGCGCGCAGCCGCTCCTGCCGGGTGAGCTCGTCCGGCGCCTCCGCCGCTTCGAGGAACGCGCCGAGCGGCACCTTCGCGTCCACCACCACGTGCTTGTCCCCGGCCAGGTGCACCACCAGGTCCGGTCGCGCGACCCCCGGGGCCTCGCCTGTCTCCGCGCCCTCCTGCGCCGGGATCACCAGCTGCTCGGTGAAGTCGCAGCGGTCGACAAGTCCGGCGAGCTCGACTGCCCGGCGCAGGTGCAGCTCGCCCCAGCGGCCGCGCACCTGCGGCGTGCGCAGTGCGGTGACGAGGGCGGCCGTCTGCCCGCGTAGCTCCTCGCCGGTGGTCCGCACGTCCTCGATCTGCCGGGAGAGTGCGGCCTGCGCGGCCACCCTGCCCTGCTCGATCTCGCGCAGCCGGTCGTCGAGGTGCCGGAGCGATTCGTGGATCGGCGCACTGGCCTGGGCCAGCTGCCGGTCCGCGGTCTCCAGCAGCAGCCGGGCCGAGCCGTCGAGGGCGGCCTGCGTCTGCGGGTCGGACGCCGTGCGGCGCGAGCGTTCCCACAGGACGCCGAGGGCCGTGCCGAGGACGAGGCCGAGGAGCAGCAGTGCCAGCGCGCCGAGAGTCACTCCGTCATTGAACTAGACTTGCTCCTCATGGGTCTGCAAATCGGCATCGTCGGCTTGCCCAACGTGGGCAAGTCGACTCTTTTCAACGCGCTGACGAAGAACGACGTCCTCGCGGCGAACTATCCCTTCGCCACGATCGAGCCGAACGTCGGGGTGGTCGGCGTGCCGGACCCGCGGCTGGCGAAGCTGGCCGAGATCTTCCACTCGGAGCGGGTGCTGCCCGCCACCGTCGACTTCCTGGACATCGCCGGCATCGTCCGCGGCGCCTCGGAGGGCCAGGGCCTCGGCAACAAGTTCCTCGCCAACATCCGCGAGGCCGACGCGATCTGCCAGGTCATCCGGGTCTTCACCGACCCGGACGTGGTCTTCGCCGACGACAAGAGCGCGCCGGACCCCAAGTCGGACATCGAGACGATCAACACCGAGCTGATCCTCGCCGACCTGCAGACCATTGAGAAGGCCCTGCCGCGCCTGCAGAAGGAGGCGCGGATGAAGAAGGAGCTGCAGGAGAAGGTCGTCGCGGTGGAGCAGGCACAGCAGCTGCTCGAGCGCGGCACCACCGTGTTCGCCGCCGGCCTCGACGCCGGACCGCTGCGCGACCTGCACCTGCTCACGGCCAAGCCGTTCATCTACGTCTTCAACCTCGACTCCGATGAGCTCTCCAACGAGCCGCTCAAGCAGGAGCTCAGGGACCTGATCGCGCCGGCCGAGGCGATCTTCCTGGACGCGAAGATCGAGTCCGAGCTGATCGAGCTGTCCGAGGAGGAGGCGCTCGAGCTGCTGCAGTCCATCGGCCAGCCGGAGTCGGGCCTCACCCAGCTCGCCCGGGTCGGCTTCGCCACCCTCGGCCTGCAGACGTACCTGACCGCCGGCCCGAAGGAGGCGAGGGCGTGGACGATCCGCAAGGGCGCCACCGCACCCGAGGCCGCGGGCGTCATCCACACCGACTTCCAGCGCGGGTTCATCAAGGCCGAGATCGTCTCCTACGACGACCTGGTGGCCTGCGGCTCGGTGGCCGAGGCGCGGTCCCGCGGCAAGGCCAGGATCGAGGGCAAGGACTACGTCATGGCCGACGGCGACGTGGTCGAGTTCCGCTTCAACGTGTAGTCGACCGCCGCGGGATGCCGCGTGCTACGCCGAGTCTCTGACGATGACGCTGCCCGGCGTGGCGGTCAGTCCCGCGGTGTCGAGACCGAGCGCGAGGCGCGCGACCAGTCGGCCGTGGGCCTCGGCGTCTATGTGAACCGTGGTCAGCGCCGGGGTGACCAGGCTGCCGTATTCGGTGTCGTCGAACCCGATGACGGCCAGGTCCTCCGGCACGCGCAGGCCAAGATCCTGCACCGCAGTGAGGGTGCGAAGGGCCACGTCGTCATCGAAGGCCGCGACTGCGGTGACGCCGCTGCCGGTCTCCAGGAAGGCCCGCAGCGCCTCGGTGCCGGCGTCACGGGGCCTCGGCACGGTGAATTCGCGTAGCGGCAGCAGCCCGAGCGCGTCGATCGCCTGCTCGGCGAACCGTACGTGCGCTCGGGTGATCGGGGTGTCGTGCTCCGGGAGGGCCATTGCGATCTGGCGGTGGCCACGTCGTGCCAGGTGGCCGATCTGCAGGTTGATGTGCGCGGCCAGGCCGCCGGCCCAGCCGCCGCCGCTGTCCTCGAGCTCGCGGCCGGACAGATATGCCTCGCCGAAGCGTAGGACAGCGCGCGGGGCGATGACGTCGAGCATCTGCTGGGTGGCCTCGGGTGCGCTGTGGCCGTGCCGGACCAGCAGGACGTGGTCGTGCGCGGCGAGTTCGTCGTCCAGGCCTCGGATGTACGAGCGCGAATAGTTCCCCTCGAGGGTCCGCTCCACGTTGAGCACGACGATCCGGGACGAGCCCTCGCGCAGTGCCCTGGCGATCCCGTGCGGCACGTAGCCGAGCTCGATCGCCACTCGCCGGACCCGGTCGCGGGTGGCCGGGGAGATGGTCTGCTTCGGGTCGTCGTTGAGCACGAAGCTGACCGTGGAGCGCGAGACGCCGCTGGCGGCAGCGACGTCGTTCAGCGTCACCCGGCCTGAACGAGGCATCGCACGCTCCGGTTCGCTGAGGTACTGAGACTGGGGCTGGGACTGCGACTCAAGCTCCCAGTGTAGGGCGCGGCAGCCGGATTCCAGGCGTGGCAGCAGACTACTAGATCGATCCAGCTGCACATGCTACAGTCGATGACTAGATCGATCTAGTGACGTCAAGCGGATCGGTTCAGCGCAAGGACGCGCGCAGTCTTGAGCGAGAGGAGCCCGCCCGATGGGGGCACCCACCCTTCAGGAAGGCATCGACCGGGCGGGCTCGCCCGTACAGCTGCTGTGGAAGCCGAACTCGGCTCCGTGGACACCCGAGGTCGTCGAACGCGAATACGTCGGCTGGCGGCAGGAGCAGGCGGCCTGGCACGAGGGCGTATCGATCTCAGACCTCTCCCACCACATGTTCGACACCTTCATCGAGGGCCCGGACGCCACCCGCCTGCTCGCCGCGGTGAGCGCGAACAACTACGAGAACTTCGTCATCGGGCAGGCCAAGCAGTTCATTCCGGTGACCGCCTCCGGCGACATCGTCACCGACGGCATCCTGCTGCGCGAAGGCTTGGAGAAGTACACGCTCAGCGGCATCCCCGCCGCGCAGAACTGGGTCAAGTTCCACGCGCAGCGCGGGGGATACGACGTCTCCTTCGTCACCGACCCCTCCTCGGCCTTCCGCGGCGGCGGAGACCCGCGCCTGTTCCGCTATCAGATCCAGGGGCCGTTGGCCGCGGCGCTGGTGGAGAGGGCCTTCGGCGGACCGCTGCCGCCGACCAAGTTCTTCCACTCGACCCCGGTCTCGCTGGCCGGCCGCGAGTTCCGCGCGCTGCGCCACGGAATGGCCGGACAGCCCGGCTTCGAGTTCGTCGGCGACTGGGCCGACGCCGCGGCGGTCAAGGAGGCGCTGATGGCGGCGGGTGAGCCCTTCGGGTTGGTTCATGTCGGCGCGTACGCCTACGCCTCGGCGAGCGTGGAGAGCGGATGGATACCCTCGCCGATCCCCGGCATTTACAGCGCCCCGGATCTGCAGGAGTACCGCGAGTTCCTTCCGCTGTTCGGGATCGAGGGCCAGCGGCCGCTGCACGGCAGCTTCTACTCCGAGAACATCGAGGACTACTACTGCTCGCCGTACGAGCTGGGATACGGCAAGGCGATCTCCTTCAATCACGACTTCATCGGACGCGACGCGCTGTTGAAGGCGAAGGAGGAGGTGCGGCGGACGAAGGTGACGCTGGTCTTCGACGTCACGCATGTCTACGACGTGATCGGCCCGGACGCGGGATTCCTGCTCACCTATGCCCGCAACCGGGTGGAGAGCGCCGACTCCTCCCTCGTCGGGCTGACCTGTCAGACAGCCACCCTCGACCCGACCGGGACGATCCTCTCGCTCGCCTTGGTGGACAAGGAGTTCGCCACCCCGGGCACCGAGGTGAGCGTCGTGTGGGGAGAGCACCCCGGAGCGGGCACCGCGCCGGACGCGGACCTCGGATTCCCCCGCATCCGGGCGGTCGTGCAGCCCGCGCCCTTCGACGAGCACGCGCGCACGCTCTACCGGAAGAACCCGCGATGACCTCGGTCGAGGCGATCGGGACAAGCCCCCTCAGTCTGCTGCTGCAGGACGTCTCGATGGAGATGACCGGCAAGGACGCGCAGCGGCTCGAGGAGGCCGGCTCGCTCATCGCGCCTGGCACCAGGATCAACATCACCTTCCTGGAGAACGAGGATCTGGAGATGCGGCTGCGGGCTACGCGCGCGGTACGGGACCTCGGGTTCATCCCCGTGCCGCACGTCTCGGCCCGTCGGCTGCGCTCCCGCGAGATGCTCGAGGAGTACCTCGGCGCCCTGGAACGGGAGGGGGCGAGCGAGAACCTCTTCGTGGTCGGCGGTGATCCGGCCGTGCCGCACGGGCCGTACGCCGACGCGTTGGCGGTGATGAGTAGCGGCCTGTTGCAGAGCCACGGCGTGCGGCACATCGGCGTGAGCGGCTACCCGGAGGGACACCCGGGCATCGCCGAGGACAGTCTGTGGGCGGCGCTCGAGGGCAAGGCCGCGCTCCTCGCGGAGCAGGGGCTGGCCGGCAGCATCATCACCCAGTTCGGCTTCGACGTCGATCCGGTGCTCGGCTGGGTCGAGGAGGTGCGACGGCGCGGGATCGGCCTGCCGATCAGGGTCGGCGTGCCGGGCCCCGCCGGAGTCAGGAGGCTGATGAGCTACGCCGCGCGCTTCGGCGTGGGCACGAGCGCGGGCATCGCGCGCAAGTACGGCTTCTCGATCACCAACCTGATGGGCACGGCCGGCCCAGACCGTTTCGTGCGGGCACTGGCCGAGGGCTATCGACCGGAACGCCACGGCGAACTGAAGCTGCACTTCTACACCTTCGGAGGGCTGCGGGCCACCTCGGAATGGCTCGCCCGGTTTCGTGAGGAAGAGGCCTGAGATGACCCTGACCGAGACTGCGACAGCATCCGAGAGCG
>Ga0073928_10004604_pt1 | contig 20228 bp, 15 predicted proteins | sample PaiPotPPA55metaG_FD_76969 | JGI IMG/M metagenome (GOLD analysis project Ga0073928, IMG submission 76969) | Iron sulfur acid spring bacterial and archeal communities from Banff, Canada, to study Microbial Dark Matter (Phase II) - Paint Pots PPA... ...
GAAAACCATTAGAAAGAAATCGAAGGCATCGAGTGTCCAGCCTAAATAGGCCGCAATCGTCACGTTTCTTTGTTCTCGCGTCCAGCTCATTACCGTAATCTCCCCATTCGCGTAATTGATTAATCATGACGACGTGACCGAGGCCTTTCTCTGCGCCGCGCCGAATAAGGCGCTCGGCTGCTGTCGGCAGGTTGGAGTGTACGCCGCTGTTTAATTGGATGCTCGCAACGATCACTCAAACTGGTATTAACCCCGGTATGGTTTCACGTTTACTACGCGTCGCGTCAATCGGATAGCTTTCGATTAAGTCCGATGCTTAATTAAAATGAAAGTTAATTGAATTATTTTTGTATTAAACGGGTTTGCGGGAAAGGGCGGTCCGACCTTCGCTTGGGGTCAAGACATCGGTTCACCTACGGACAAGTCTGCTCACTGGACAAAATTGATACTGGCCGCATCCAAACAAGATCAGCCGAGCGTCCCACATGTCCGCCACTCCTCGTGCCCGTTGGCTTTATGTTTTCATTTCGGCTTTTCTCGGCACCGCAATCGAACAGTACGATTTCCTGCTCTATGGCACGGCTTCGGCGCTGGTGTTCAACAAGATATTTTTCCCGAATCTCGATCCGCTGGCGGGCACCATTGCCGCGCTCGGCACCTACGCGGCCGGGTACTTCGCGCGCGGCGCCGGGGCGCTGATCTGCGGGCATTTCGGCGACCGTATAGGACGCAAGACGCTGCTGCTGACGACCCTTCTGGTGATGGGCGTCGCCTCCACGCTGGTCGGTTGCCTGCCGACGTATGCGGCCATCGGCATCTGGGCGCCGGTTCTCCTGACCACGCTGCGCGTATTGCAAGGGTTCGCTATTGGCGGTGAGCAGAGCGGGGCGATCGTGCTCGGGGTCGAGAGTGCACCGGCAAACAGGCGTGGTCTTTATGGGAGCTGGAGTAATTCAGGGAGCTATGGCGGCGCGCTGCTCTCTACCGGTGCGCTTCTGTTGACATCGTTATTACCCGAGCATGAATTCTCGTCCTGGGGATGGCGTGTGCCGTTCCTCTTCAGCGCGGTGCTGGTGGTGATCGGTCTGGCGGGGCGCGCCCGATTGCCCGAGACACGGGAGTTCAAGCAGTTGCAGACGACTGACTCGGTCGCGCGGTTTCCATTGCGTGACCTGTTGCGCGATAAGCGTCGCGAGGTCGTGATCGTCTTCATGGCAAGGCTCGGCGAGATCACGTGGTCAGTATTCATCCTGTTGTTCTCGGTCGCTTACGTAACGGTGCAGCTCAAGTTGCCAAGGCCGGTGGTTCTGGTCGCGATCATGGCCGGCGCCGCCATGGCGGTATTCACGGTCCCGTTGTTCGCGGGGCTCTCGGATCGTATTGGCCGCAAGTCTCTCTACCTGTTTGGATTGATGGTCTGCGCGGTGTATGTGTGGCCGTACTTCAGCCTGCTGAACACGCGTGATCCCGTGCTTATCACGCTCGCGATCGTGGTTGCGCTAGGTGTCGTGCATCCGCTGATGTATGGGCCGCAAGGCGGTTTCTTCGCCGACATGTTCGACGTCCGGGTGAGGTTCTCGGGTGTTTCCATTGGCGCTATTGGCGCGGTGGTCGGCGGCGGGATCAATCCTGTCATCTGTTCGTCGCTGCTCGCGCATCGCGCGGGAGATCCTTCGAGCGTCGCGCTCTACATCACGATCAGCACGTTGATTGCCGCATGTTTTGTTGCGCTTGCTCCGCCTGCTTCAGCGTCGCGGCAAGCGGTGCCGGCCGCTACGCCGGCAAGCACGGACACCACCACCGCGGCCGCGGTTTCGCAGGCGAATCAGGCGTGAACGCGCATGATTTCCGATCAAGAATTTTCGATGGAGAGTTTGATGAGTGAAGACAGCCACCGCGACCTGAGCCAGAAGATCACGGCGCAGATGGACGAAAAACTGGAGCAGGGCGCATGGGACAGCCGGCAGAAGATCGCGCTCGCGTGTCGCATGCTTGCCCATGAAGGGCACTCCGAAACGCTGGCGGGTCAGATCACCGTGCGGCAACAGGATGGGTCGTTCCTGACGACGGCCATGGCTATCGGCTTCGACGAAATCACACGCAGCAACGTGATTCGTATTGACGATGAGATGCAGGTGATCGAGGGAAAGGGCATGGCGAATCCGGCGATCCGTTTTCATCTCTGGATTTACCGGCAGCGACCCGACGTGAATTGCATCGTGCATACGCATCCGCCTTACATCAACGCGTTGTCGATGACGGGCACGCCGCTCGAAGTCGCGCATATGGATGCCACGCCATTCTTCGACGACTGCGCGTTCCTCCGCGAATGGCCGGGCTTGCCGATCGGCGATAGCGAAGGCGAAATCATTTCAGCGGCGCTGGGATCCAAACGAACGATCCTGCTGGCGAATCACGGTTTTTTGGCGGCAACCCGGTCGCTGGATGAGTCCGCGTATCTGTCCATGCTGATCGAGCGGGCGGCGCGCAGCCAGATTCTCGCGCAGTCGGTAGGGGAGGTCATGCGCATTGACCCTGAGCGGGCGCGCGAATCGCATGACTTCCTGCTGCTGCCGAGTATTGTCAAAGCAAGCTTTGCGTTGTTCGGCCGGCGCGTGATCAAGCGCGAGCCCGAGGTGCTGTTCTGAGCTCCGGCCCGTGAGCGCCCCGGTTTGCGCGTCAATCGGAACGGGGCCTTTTGCGTGTTAATTCCGGCTCCGACATAATGGCCGCGACTGCATCGCCATGCTCCAGGGGGCTGGCTACCTGCGGTCTTCCCAATGACGTGAGGGGCTGCCATGCGTGATATCGCCCGTTTCGACCTGCCATTTGCTCCCGCACTGCGAGAGATGCCCGCGCGGGGAGCGGACGAATTGAAGCGCTCGCTGGACGACATCGTGACGCCCGGCGACATTCAACGGACGGCCGACGCATCGGTACACGCATCGGTACACGCATCGGCGGGGGCGCTGCGCGCATGCCGTCTGACGGGCGGGGGTGTGCTGGCGACCGTGCGGCTCGGACATCAGGAGGTTCGCCACGAGAGTGCGCACCTGCGGGAACTGACGGGTGACGACGTCATCGTACTGGTCGCGCTGGAGGGCAAGGGCACGGTGACACAGCAGGGTCGCGTGCTGCCTTTCAGCAAGGGCGACATCACGTTTCGCCGTGCAAGGGTGCCGTCGGTTGCACGAATCGACGAGCCGGCCAGTCTCGTGATGCTGCGTCTGCCCATCACGCGTTTTCTCGGGTATTCGGCTTCGCGCCATGCGTCGTTCACCCCGTACCGTGCGGATGCCGCCTCGGGTATTGTCGGCACGATTCACCGGTTCATCGATTCCGTCCTGCCTGCCTTCGCGCACATGAGTCCGGCAACGGTGGCGGCTGCGGAAGAGTCGCTGGTGGCGTTGATATCGGCTGCGTATCTCGAGGCGGGGGATCGTACGCAGGCTGAGCGCGGCGAGGATACGCCGCGCTGTTTCAATCCGCTGCGATGGTCGCAACTGACGGCTTATATTGCCGCGAACCTGTGTGATCCGGAGCTGGATGTTGAATCATGCGCCAGCGCGCTGGGTGTCTCGAAGCGCTACATCCATGTGATCTTCGAAGCCATGGGCATGCAATACGGAAAGTATGTAGTGGAGCAGCGGCTCGCACGCTGCCGTGATGACCTGGCTAGCCCGATCTGGGCATCACTTTCGATAGAAAGGATAGCTTACCGAAATGGCTTTAACGATCCCGCTCATTTCAGCCGGCGTTTTCGCGCGGCCTTCGGCATGTCGCCGCGGGACTTCCGGCATGGGAGCGGCGACGTGGCGGCGCGTTCCGTGAGCTAGTGCGAGTCGACCAGCGCCCGCAAAGCGGGGTCGCGGACCTCCAGTAAATCGAACAAGCCAAGGGCGCGTAATGCGGGCAGCGCGTCGACAATATCGTTCTCCGCCACGGTACGCTCGTTCGCACGCGTCAAGGGATCGGCCCAGACACACGCGTTGGCGAGGAACGCACCAACGGTGCCTTTGCGGACGGGAATGCCGTTGAACGTGCCGGTGTTGATGTCATCGGGAAGGATATCTGCAGCGCGCATCATGTACTCCTGGTGTGGTTGACCCCTCGACTCTAGCGGGCGGCCACCCGATGCGCTGCGGCGGAAATGCCATTCGATACGCTTTCCACGCCAACGGCATGGCTCATGAGCCATTGAAGGCCGCTTAATTGAAAGCCGTTAGCTCCACTCCGTATCCGCATTCTCGTCAGGGTCGTGCAACGTCAGCCCCGACAGTGGCAGCGGCAACGCCGTTTTATACCGCACCTGCTTGAGCGCGAAGCTTGATCGGATGTTGGAGATGCCCGGAATCTTCGTCAGCCGTTCAATGATGAAGCGCTGCAGCGACTGGATGTCCGGCATCATCACGCGCAGCAGGTAATCCGCGTCGCCGGTCATCAGGTAACACTCCATGACCTCGGGCCGCTCGCCTATCGCTTCTTCGAAACGCCGTAGCGCATCTTCGTCCTGTTTCGTCAGGCTGACCTGTATGAACACGTTGATCCGAAGCCCAAGCGGTTCCGGATTCAGCAGGGTGACCTGTTGCTTGAACAGTCCCAGCTTTTCGAGCGCGCGAACGCGGTTGAAACACGGCGTCTGCGAGAGGTTCACCGCCCGCGCCAACTCCGAATTAGTGATGCGCGCATTCTGCTGCAACTGGTTCAGGATGCCGATGTCGATACGGTCCAGGCGTTTAGGCGATGTGGTCATAGCTCGAATATTCTGGAGAAGGGGGCGTACACGGAATAAATACACTATCTCGGAGCCTGATTAAAAGCAAATCAGAGGCACATTCTGCGGCGTAATAGCTAAGCTGTATTGAAAGCCAATGCTATTTCCCCATTCAATGCGGAGCCGTGCCATGACCGATTTATCCAGCGGAAGCGAACAGATTCTGTCGATATCCCGAGGTCGCGAAGACAGCGATCCCGAGGAAACCGTCGAATGGCTGGAGGCGCTCGACGCAGTCACGGAACACGTCGGCCGGGACCGCGCGCAATACCTTTATGACCGCCTTGCCGAGCATGCGTTGTCGCTTGGGATCGAGTCGTCGAGGGCGCGTGTCACGCCCTACATCAATACCATTCCTGTTGCAGAGCAGCCGCGTTATCCGGGCAATCTGGAGATCGAGGAAAAGCTCGCCGCCGCGTTGCGGTGGAATGCGCTCGCCATGGTCGTGCGCGCCAACAAGGCTTACGGCGAACTGGGCGGCCATATTGCGAGCTATGCCTCAGCAGCCGATCTCTTCGAAGTGGGTTTCAACCATTTTTTCCGCGCCTCTGCGCCGGACGCCGGTGAAGGCACGGGCGGCGACCTCGTGTATTTCCAGCCGCATTCGTCGCCCGGTGTTTATGCACGCGCGTTCCTCGAAGGCTTTCTTGGCGAAGAGCATTTGCAGCACTACCGGCAGGAGATAGCGGGACCCGGGCTGTGTTCGTATCCGCACCCGTGGCTCATGCCGGATTTCTGGCAGTTCCCCACGGGCTCCATGGGTATTGGTCCGATCAACTCGATCTATCAAGCGCGCTTCATGCGCTACCTGCAAAACCGTGGCCTTGCAAAGACGCAGGACCGCAAGGTGTGGGGCTTCTTTGGCGACGGCGAGATGGACGAGCCGGAATCGATCGGCGCATTATCGCTGGCGGCGCGCGAACAGCTCGACAACCTGGTGTTCGTGATCAATTGCAACCTGCAGCGGCTCGACGGTCCGGTGCGCAGCAACGGCCGCATTATCGATGAGCTCGAAGCGCAGTTCATTGGTGCGGGCTGGAACGTGATCAAGGTCTTGTGGGGCTCCGACTGGGACGCGCTCTTTGCACGCGACCAGACGAACGCGCTGCTGCGTGCGTTCGCGCATACGGTCGACGGTCAGTTCCAGACCTTCTCGGCCAACGATGGCGGTTATAACCGCGAGCGTTTCTTCGGCCAGAATCCCGAGCTTGCCGCGTTGGCTTCGCATCTGAGCGACGAGGATATCGACGGCTTGCGCCGTGGCGGCCACGACGTGCGCAAACTCCACGCGGCTTACGCGAAGGCGCTGGGTCATCGAGGCCAGCCGACCGTGATCCTTGCCAAGACCATGAAGGGCTTCGGCATGGGTACGTCGGGCCAGGGCAGGATGACGACGCACCAGCAAAAGAAGCTTGGATTCGACGACCTCAAGGCGTTTCGCGATCGCTTTCGCTTGCCGCTGTCGGACGCCGATGTCGAGGCAGTCAAGTTCTACAAACCTGCGGAAGACAGTCCGGAGATGCAGTACCTGCACGCACGACGCGCAGGCCTTGGAGGTTATCTGCCCAGAAGGCGGAGAGCGGCGTCGAAGGGGCTGATCGTCCCTCCGATTGCAACCTGGGGCCAGTTTGCAATCGATGCGGCAGGCAAGGAGATGTCGACCACCATGGCGATCGTGCGCATGTTCGGCACGCTGATGAAAGATGCAACGCTGGGCCCTCGCGTGGTGCCCGTGGTCGCCGATGAAGCGCGCACCTTCGGCATGGCGAACATGTTCCGGCAGGTGGGGATCTATTCACCGCTCGGGCAGCTGTATGAGCCGGAAGATCTCGGTTCCATGCTCTATTACCGCGAGGACACCAAGGGGCAGATTCTTGAAGAGGGCATTTCGGAAGCGGGGGCAATGTCGTCATGGATTGCCGCGGCAACGTCGTACAGCGTGCACGACCTGCCCATGCTGCCGTTCTACATCTATTACTCGATGTTCGGCTTCCAGCGCATTGGCGACATCATCTGGGCGGCGGCGGACCAGCGCGCACGTGGTTTCCTGATCGGCGCGACCGCGGGCAAGACCACGCTTGGCGGCGAAGGGCTGCAGCATCAGGACGGCAGCAGCCATCTCGTGGCATCGACCATACCGAACTGCCGTGCCTACGATCCCGCGTTTGCCTATGAAGTCGCGGCTATCGTCGACGAAGGCATGCGCGAGATGGTCGAGCGCCAGCGCGACGTGTTCTATTACGTCACGGTGATGAACGAGAACTACGCGCAGCCGTCGGTGCCCGGCGGTGACCTGGAGACGCTGCGTGAGGGTATTCTCAAAGGCATGTATCCGCTCGCGGCGCAACCGGACGAGACAGCACGGGTGCAGTTGCTTGGCGCCGGTGCAATTCTTGGCGAGGTGATCGCGGCGCAGCAGATGCTGCGCGACGACTGGGGTGTGGAAGCAGCGGTATGGAGCGTGACGAGCTTCACGGAGTTGCAGCGCGACGGCATGGCGTCTGAGCGGCTTGCCCGTCTCGGCGAGGCGGCTCCAGCGCCGTATGTAAGCACGATGCTTGGTGGATCGCGCAGTCCAGTGATCGCGGCAACGGACTATGTGCGTGCTGTCCCCGAACTGATCCGTGCTTACGTGCCGCGCCGCTACGTGACGCTTGGCACGGATGGCTTCGGCCGTAGCGACACACGCCAGGCGTTGCGCGAGTTCTTTGAAGTGGATCGCGCGTCCATTGTGATCGCGGCGCTGAAAGCGCTGGCCGACGACGGTGAGATCGATATGGCGACGGTGCGAAAAGCGTCGCAGCAATATGCGAAGGCGGCGTCGGCGTTGGGCGCTCCCTGGCAGAGATGACGGGAACGGCGGCTTGGTTACCGGCAGCTAAATCGCTGCCTGTCTCCTGAAGGCTATTGGTGTGCTCTGTCTGAACGGACGCCGGCCAGTGCATCCTGAAGCTTGCCGAGCCCGGCGCGTACATCGCCGCCATCAAACAACAAAGCTTGCAGATGGTTGCTTAACATTTCCGTCACGTCGTGATATTGCGGCGCGGCCGGACCCGGAAACGCCTTGATCCGGTCGCTCTTCGCGAGTTGGTCCATCATCGCGATGACGCGATTGCGCTGCAAGACATAGCCGTCTTCCGCGACAGAGTGGCGGGCATTGCCGGCGGCGCCATGAAGAACGAAATATTTCATGAGTTCAGGGGATGTCAGCGTTTCAACCGCTTGCTGCTTGCACGCAAGGGCTGGGACTTCGACAACGACGGACTGGCAGGTGCTCCCGAGGTCAGGGTCGTGGTGTCCGAGCTTGTGCATATCACCGTGAAAAAGGCGCTTCGCCTGCTTGGTTTCGGCATGAACAAGATACTGTACGCACCGGTCAACCACCATGGTCAGGTGGACCCGGAACGTTTGCCGCCGCTCGATGACATGACCATCCTTTGTTTGCAGGCGGGTGAGGTCAACACGGGCGAATTCGATCCATTCGACGTGCTCATTCCCCGGGCCAGGGCCGCCGGTGCCTGGGTTCATGTGGATGCCGCGTTCGGCTTGTGGGCACGGGCTTCATCGCATGCGGAATTGACGAAAGGCATAGAAGCGGCCGATAGCTGGACCACCGACGCCCATAAATGGCTGAACAGCCCCTATGACTGCGCGATGGCAATCTGCCGCGATAGCGAAGCGCTCGCCGCTGCAATGAACAGCGATGCGGTCTATTTGAGCGGCGCGAGAGACGCGCAGAAGAACCTGACTCTCGAATTTTCGCGAAGGGCTCGCGGCATACCTGTGTGGGCCGCGTTGCGCTCGTTAGGACGTGAAGGCGTGGCTTCATTGGGCGACCGGCAATGCGCGCTGGCGCGTCGCATTGCACAGGGCTTGGCACAGGCGGGATTCGAGGTCCTGAACCGTGTCACGCTGAACCAGGTCCTGGTTCGCGCGCATACCGATGAACTCACCGTTGCCGCCCGTGAAGCGGTCCAGGCGTCCGGCGAGGCCTGGTTTGGCGCGACCGTCTGGCAAGGGCGGCCGGCGTTCCGGATCAGCGTGTCATCCTGGCGGACGACGGAACACGAAGCGGACGCACTCGTGCAATTGTTGACCAGGCTTGCAAAGCCGCGCTAAGCAATGCGGCACTCGGCAGTCATCGCGCTGTTGGCGCGGTTCGCGAGGCGACTGATGCCGATCGAAAAGCGCGCGAAGGTTGATCGCTAGGCTGGCCAGTACCGCCAGCACGCCCAGTGTTTCGAGCAATGGTGAGAGCATCGCGTCTGATCTCCCAGAGTCGAAGCCGGTTGCATGCTCCCGGCACGACGCTTAGATGAAATGCCGTAACAGCAGTTGAAGACCGAGCGCCAGCATGCAGATAAAGAACCATCGGCGGAAGGTCGTGGGGCTGATACGGCCGCGTATGCGTTGACCGATCCACATGCCGAGCAAGGCAGGGACGACAGCGAACAGCGAGCTTGCGATGTTGTTGAGGGCGAATGCGTTTTCTCGCGCAAGCCCGATGGCCAATGCCACGGTCGATACCGTAAATGATAGTCCGAGGGCCTGGACGAGATCCTCTTTTTTTAGATCGAGCGCCTGAAGATAGGGGACTGCTGGTACGACAAAAACACCCGTTCCTCCCGTGACAAGACCGGTGACCACGCCAATCACGGGGGACAGGCGCCGCTCATGCCGTGGCGCCACGGAGAAGTGCCAGGACAGCAGCCCGGAGGCAGCGTAGAGCGTCAGCGCGGCGCCAAGGCCGGTCACGGCCCACCCCCCGCCGCCGGCAATGAACGAAGCCGCGGCCACGGTGCCGATCACAATGCCCGCCATCATCAGCCAGAAGCGCCTGACAAGCGCACCCAGGCGCGGACCTGCGACAAGCTGCCAGACGTTGGTGACGAACGATGGCAGGATCAGCAGGGAAGCCGCTTCGGCCGGCAGCATGAGCGTTCCGAGCACACCCATGGCTACGGTCGGCAGGCCCATGCCCGTGACGCCTTTTACGGCGCCGGCGATCAGGAAGGTCAGCGTAATGGCGGCAAAACGCGCAATGGCGAACGAGGTCATCGGTACTTCCCGGAAAAATGACCTGCCCTCATTTTCCCCAGTTTCGCGACGGCCACAATGCGGAAGATACGTACTGTGCCTTAGGGTATAACTAAGGCTGATCAACAGAACTTTCTTGGGCCATGCGCTTTGATCTGATAGACCTGCGCCTTTTCCTGTTCATCCTGGAGACCGGCAGCATTACGCACGGCGCGGCTCAGGCGAATATGTCGTTGCCGTCGGCCAGCGCCCGTTTGCGCGGCATGGAGGAAGCGCTCGGGTTGCCGCTGCTGGAGCGAGGCCGCCGTGGGGTGGAATCCACGCCCGCAGGGGACACCCTGGCGCACCACGCGCGTCTGGTGCTCGGCCAGATCGAGCGGATGCAGGGCGAACTGGGAGAGCACTTCGAGTCCCGCAGAACGCGTGTGCGGCTGTGGGCGAATACCGCTGCCGTTACCGAATTCCTGCCGCGTCCTCTTGGCGGATTTCTTCGGTGCAACCCCGGTGTGCATATCGACCTGAAGGAGCGGCAGAGTACCGAGACCGTCAAGGCCATCCTTAACGGTTCCGCGGAGATAGGCATTGTTTCCGATGCGCTCGAACATGGAACGTTGCAGACGTTTCCGTTCGCAACCGACAAGCTCGTCCTGATCGTCGCTCGCGATCATGCGCTGAGCGGGCGTCGTCGTGTCGCGCTCAGGGACGTGGTCGAGCAGGATTTCATCGGGTTGAGCGCCGGCAGCGCGCTTCAGGATTATCTGGGCGAGCAGGCGTTGTTTGCCGGGCAGCCTTTCTACTTTCGCGCGCGGGTGCGGACCTTCGACAACATCTGCAGCATGGTCGAGCAGGGGGCCGGTCTGGGAATCGTGCCGGCAACGGCCGCCAAGCGCTACCGGGGGACGCCGGGCGTGCGCATCGTAGAGTTGACCGACCGCTGGGCGACACGCCAGTTGCTGATCTGCGTGCGCGATCTGGATGCGTTGCAACGCCCGGAGCGCGCGTTGGTCGAGGAGCTTGTTGCTGCCGGCAAAGCGCGCTCAAGTGAGCGAGAACCCGGGTTGTGATGGTTCAATGCTCAACAACTCAGGTCGAAATATCCTTTGGCAAGGCATACCCCGTTCACCAGTATCTCGACGTCATGACGCCCCGCGTAATGCACGCGTGTGGTGAAGTCCCGGATGTTCTGCGTGCGTTCTATCGCTACCTTTTGTCCGCCATCCAGGGTCAGTTCTTTGAGCTTGAATACCTTCGCGGCCGTCACGCCCGATTTCTTCACGTAATGCATCCTGTAGTCGATCACGAGCCGCTGGCTTTCCGGGCACTTCGAGGCAAGATCGAATGACAAGGTCACACGCTCGCCCAATGCAACCTGGCGCGGCGTCACGGCGAACTTGCTGAGCTTCACATCGGGCACGCCGCCCGCGCCGATCACCGCCAGTGCGCGGCCATTGCCGGCCTTGATCAGGGAACGCAGGGCGCGCTTCGCAATCCAGGCCGTGTGGACGTTTTCAATCGGCCACGTCGCCAGCCGGTCCAGCACCCAGTCAGGATGCGATTTGGTCACATCGTTCAGATGATTGGCGACCGACTTGCGGACGTAGAGGCTCGTGTCCGAACGAAGGTTCTCCAGAATTGGTGCGGCCAGTGAAGGATCAGCCAGGATTGCGTCGAGCCGGAACGACCATGGCAAGCGCGGACGGCTTCCCTCGCTGGCGAGACGTCGCACGGCGTCGCTGTCATCGCGTGACCATGCTGTCATGGTGACCAGCGCTCGCTTCAGGTCCTTGCGCAGGAACTCGCGGACAGCGAATTCGGACGTGCCGAAGGCCGTGAAAAACTTGAGCGCGTCCATCGATATATCGAAGTCGTCCTGGCCGTATTGTCCGACGTAATCGGGAAGGACCAGCGTAACAAATCCGTTCCCCATGCGTGGTGCCAGCGCACGAAGAATATCGAGCGCCTGGCGGTAGTCCGGGGGAAGGGTTGCATGCAACGCCTGAGTCATGCGGCGCAGGCGCTGCATCAGGGTCAGTTCGTCAAGCCCGGATAGAGAAATCTTGAGGAAACGCCGCGTGTCGAACGGGGGATAAACCGCTTTGACGTCGAGCGCCATATCGCGGAACCGGCGCTCGTTGAAGATCTCTTTCAGTGCGGTGTTTTCGGTGTCCGACATCGTTATCGTTTTCTTGTTGGAAGTGCAATGGAGTCGCAGGCGGAGCGCCCAATAATACCGCCGCGCGGCCATGCGCTTGTTCATGGTCCGGGTCACGGCATGCGTCACGTCGCTCGTCATGAGCGTGCGTCTCTCGCAACGGCGGGAAACAGCATATCCGCCGCCACTGTCAGATCTTGTCAGGAGCGGTGTTTTTTAGGGCCGGTTCAATAACAATTCTCGCGTCGCCTCGTCCCTTCGCAAACTTAAGTATCCGTCAATGCGGCCGTTAACAAGAAGCCAGCCTGTCAGGTTTCAACGCTGTCTTAGATCACTCGACGACCATCCTGCAATAGCTTTTCCGATCCACATCCGATGGCACTCCCGGGCTCTTTCGTGCTGCCACGAATGGGCGCTGTCGATGGGTGCTGCAAAAAGATATCTATTGTTTGACAGGCTAAGACGCGTTGAAGGGCCATATCGAATTCAACGTTACGAAGAGTCGTCAATATGCTTAAAAAAGCCAGCGTTTCCACCAGCCTTCTTGTCGTCCTGGTCGTGTTCTGTCTTTTCCAGGTCGTCACCGAAGGGCTGGGTTTCTGGTCGTTGACCGAAACTCACGAGGATGTGGGCAACCTGTCGAACATCGCGCTCAAGCAAGTCAACGAGGTCAATGAAACCACCCAGCGCCTGATGGACGCGCGGATCAACCTGTCGCGCGCCGGTACGCGCATGGCGCGCGGGGGCACGGAACCGGTCGATATCGTCCAGCACGCGCGCGAGCAGTTGGTGTTGGCGGACAAGTCGTTTGCCGCCTTCGTCAATGCGCCGAAAACCGGCGATGAAAACAAGGCGCGCACGGCCGCGTTGCAGGAAAAATTCCAGGCCTATCATGGCGCGCTGAGTGAACTGACCCAGTATCTCGATGCCAATAATCTCCAGGCCTTCCTCGACCAGCCGACCCAGGGCTTCCAGGACCGCTACCTCGCCGAGCAACAAAACTTCGCCCGGTTTGGCGACACTGCGAGCCAGTCGTACCTCGATTCCATCGATGCCCGGCTTGGCCTGTTCCGGGGCGTTGGATTGGCGATTTTCATCGTGCTGGTCACGGGCGTTGCGTTTGTGCACATCTCGTTGCGCCGCGGCGTGGTCGCGCCGCTCGAGGAGGCTGGCCGCCACTTCGAACGGATTGCAGAGGGCAAGCTCGACGAGCACATTGCCGATCACGGCACGAACGAGATCGGCCGCCTGTTCGCCGGTCTCGCGTCCATGCAGGCAAGCGTCGCGCACACGGTAAAGACGGTGCGCGAGTCGTCGGACTCGATCAATCTTGGCGCTGATGAAATCGCAACCGGCAACGCGGATCTGTCGGCACGTACGGAGAACCAGGCTGCCTCGCTGGAAGAGACTGCATCGAGCATGGAGGAGTTGACCGCGACCGTGCGCCAGAACGCCGAGCATGCCCGCGATGCGAACAGCCTTGCCGGCGACGCGCTCACGGCTACATCACGAGGCACGGGCGTTGTTGACCAGGTAGTCGAGAAGATGACCAGCATTGCGAAGAGTTCAGACAAGATCGCGGAGATCATCTCGGTGATCGACGGCATCGCTTTCCAGACCAACATCCTGGCGTTGAATGCGGCTGTCGAGGCGGCGCGTGCGGGCGAGCAGGGCCGCGGATTCGCGGTCGTGGCAAGCGAGGTGCGCGGGCTTGCGCAACGCAGCGCGCAATCGGCCAAGGAAATCAAGGAGCTGATCGGCGAATCGGTCTCGCAGGTGAACGATGGCTCTGCGCTGGCGGGACGTGCTGGTGAGGCCATGCGCGAGGTATCGACGTCAATCTCGCACCTCACGCAGATGATGGCGGAAATCAGCGCCTCGTCCCTCGAGCAAAGCACGGGTATCGACCAGGTCAATCAGGCTGTGGTGCAGATGGACGAGATGACGCAACAGAACGCGGCGCTGGTGGAGCAGGCGGCGTCGGCGGCTGCGTCGCTGCATGAGCAGACCCGGCACCTGAAGGCCGCGGTATCCGTGTTCAAGATCCCGGACGAGGGAAGGGTAACGCGGTACTAAGGACTCGATCCGGAAGGGAATGTGTTTCACCTTTCACAACCGGATCTGGACACGCTGCCAGCCTGAGCCGTTATCGCGTCTCGGCGGTATGCAATCTCGGTGTGCCCATCTTGAACCACGCCTTCGCTATTTTCCCGTTCTCGACCTCATAGATGGCGATCACGTCGATCTCACCGGGGCCGTCCGGGAAGGTGCGGGTGACAACCTCCTGGTCGACCACCATGTTGCCAACCGATATCCGCGTGATGAGCTTGCCGGAAAGATTCGCTTCGCTGAACCGGGCGACGTGCCTTTCGCGGATTTCGTTTGCACCGCTCGCAAGCAAACGCGAGGGGAACTCATAGTACTCACAGTCGTGGGCCCACCACTGCATGAACGCTTCTATATCCCGGGCGTTATAAGCCTCGAGTTGTTTTTGCACGGGGAATTCGACGTCGCTCAACTTGCTTAAATTCATTTCGTTATTTTCCCTGTGAGTATTAAACGATCCCGGTTGCGAGCGTCATCATGAGCACGCACGCCGTGTGTCAGCAGGAAGTATTGCAGCGAAGTATTGCGGCAGTCTATAGCCGGTGGCACGCGCCGCCCTGGACGCACCCACAGCGAGCATGAAGACATTGCCTGCAACGCGCCAGCGGCAAGCGCGTGTCGAGTCTTTCTTCGACGGGTGAAAGGACCAACGCTCGGCCTTATTGCCCGGCAGTTTCGCTGGCGGGTCGACCCAAAGAGTCTTTGACGGCTTTCCAGCCGAGGTTCACGCCTATGCGCGCAATCATGATGCCGATGACCGCAGCGGCCAGGCGATCCGATATCGCCAGGCCGGCCATGCTGCCCAGAATGCCAACCGCGGCGATCAGTGCCGAGATCGCGTCCGAGCGCGCGTGCCAGGCGCTGGCAACGAGAATGGTGGAGCGGGTGCGTTTGGCCACGGCCATGATGTATCGAAACAGCGCTTCCTTGGCGACGATCACGAACATCGCCACGACCAGCGCGCTGGCATGAACGCTGGAAGCATTAGACGCATTGACCGCGTGTCCGAGACTGCTCCACAGGGTTTCCATTCCTGTCGCAATCAAGAGGAAGGAGATCAGTAGTGATCCTATGGTTTCGTATCTGTCGTACTGGTCGTTGGCGCTCCGGCGCACTGCCGTGGCGCTGAGGCGCAAGACCGCCAGCACCATTCCGTCGGCGGCCAGGTCAGCCAGCGTATGGACGCCGTCGGCCAGCAAACCGTCCGAGTAAGCGAGCCAGCCGATGACGATCTGCATGGTCATCAAGACCGCGTTTAGCAGGACGCTTACCTGGGCCGCCTTGAAGGCGGCGTCGTGCTTCTCGCGGCCATGCTCGGACGTCGACGACATCGTGGAAGGGAATTGTTAGTGTAGGTACAGCACCGTAACCGCCATACATGGCGAAGATATGACACGGGCCGAGGGGCGCGGGGACGGGCCGGTCGGAGCGGCTGTCCCTGGAGCAGGGGTGGACTTTCGTGGGAACGGCCGCGCCGCGTGAAACGTCGTCCCGGTCACGTCGTCCCGGTCCGTCCTTCGGCCGCGACGGGCCGGGCGTCATCGCAGTTCACGCGTTTTAGCCTCGGTTCAAGTTCCCACTACACTCAGGAGATTCGGCTATTTTCTCAAGTGCCATGGGCTCTTGCCGTAAAGTCTTGTACCAGTCTTGAAACAGCTTGCATCTTTTGGGGTCGTATAGTGGCAAAACAGCATTCGCTGACGTTCCGGATGACTGCATTTATCGTCGTGGTCTGTGCCTTGCTCGTGGGCACGGATATCTGGCGCAGTCTGGCTGCCCGACAGGTGCAGTTGAAGGAAATGACGTCGGCCACTGCCAATCTCGCCCGCGCAATGGCGCAGCACGCGAACGACACGATCAAGGAATCGGACACGGCAGTGATGGGCATAGCCGAGCGCGTTGAACACGACGGCACCAACCCGGCTGCCCTGGAACGGCTTCGCCAATTGTTTTCGTCCCGGTTAAACGAGCTTCCACAACTCAACGGCTTGTTTGTTTTTGATCGAACCGGTCAGCTGATCGTGAGCTCGGAGCCTGGGAAACTACGCAGCTATAACAACGCTGACAGGGATTATTTTATCTATCATCAAAGCCACGCGGACCGCGGTGCCCGCATTGGCGGGCCACTGCTCAGCCGCTCGACCGGAAAGTGGACTGTTCCGGTGTCGCGGCGAATCGTTGACGCGGATGGCAGTTTCGCCGGCGTCGTAGTGGCGACCATCGACATTGATTTCTTCCTGCGGTTTTATAGCAGCCTGGATATTGGGCATGCCGGCGCCGCGGCGCTGGTCCTCGATAACGGGCGCATGGTCGTACGCAGGCCGTTTGAGAGCCGCTTTCAGGGCGCGGACGTATCAGAGACGGCTCTTTTTCATGCCCACGAACTGGCCAAGTCAGGAACCTTCCTTACGAAGTCATCACAAGATGGCGTTGTACGGCTTAACAGCTTTCGAAGCTTGCAGGACTATCCGCTGTTCGTCGCTGCTGCTTTGTCGCAGCAGGAAATATTGGCGGCCTGGTGGACCGATACGCTTTGGCATTCGGCCGGTGTCGGCGCCTTGGTTATCGCGCTGGCGCTTTTTGGTTTTCGGCTCATCAGGCTTATCGGGCTAAGGACTGCGGCGGAAGAGAGGCTCGCTGCCAGCCTCGACATGACGCGTGCAATTCTCGATACAGCGATCAACCCGATCATTACCATCAATGGCGACGGTGTCGTGCGCTCGCTTAATCCAGCCGGCGAAAAAACCTTCGGCTATGCATCGCAGGAGCTGATCGGGCGTAATGTCAGGACGCTCGTTCCCGATAGCTTCGTCGATGCCTATAACGACTATGTCGCACAGTTTTCACAACAGGGCAGGACGGCAAGCGGCAGCGGTAGCGGCCGGGAATTGGCGGGACTGCGCAAAGACGGCTCGGTCTTTCCGGCGCACGTCTCCACTGCCCCGATGGTCGTTGCCGGCGAGCTTTGTTTCGTTTGCGTTATCACGGACCTCACGGAACAGCACGGACAGCGCACGGAGCTGGCGGCCGCGCGGGACCAGTTGTTACTGGCAGCCCAAACAGCAGAGCTTGGAATCTGGTCATGGAACCTCGCGGACAACGCGCTCCACTGGAACGAGCGCATGTTCGAGATCTACGAACACCCCAAGACGCTGCTCGGCAGCGGTCTGAATTTCGATCACTGGCGCACGCGCGTGCATCCGGCGGACATCGACGCCACGATGAATTCGCTCAATGCAGCGATTGAAGGGAATGGCGGCGAGCTCCCGCTGTTTCGAATCACTCTTCCGGGTGGGTGGATCCGGTACATCCAGACGCGGATGCGGGTCGAGCGGGACACGAACGGCGCGCCTGTTGTCGTGACAGGGATCAACCGCGACATTACCGACCAGCATCAACTTGAGCTACGTTTGCGCGAGGCGAAGGAGCAAGCTGACGCGGCGAGCGCTGCGAAGTCGTCGTTCCTCGCGAACATGAGCCACGAGATCCGCACCCCGATGAATGCAGTGTTGGGCATGCTGCATCTCGTGCAACTCAGCAACCTCAATCTTCGTCAGCGCGACTACGTCAGCAAGGCACAGACAGCGGCGAAGTCGTTGCTTAGCCTGCTTAACGACATTCTCGACTACTCGAAGATCGACGCCGGCAAGCTGCAGCTCGATGTGCATCCGTTCGAGCTGGAACCGTTGATGCAGGATCTGGGCGTTGTCCTCTCCGGCAATCAGGGCGACAAAAACGTCGAGGTTTTGTTCGACCTGGATTCGGCTCTTCCCAATTCGTTGATTGGCGATAGCCTTCGGTTGCAGCAGGTCCTGATCAATCTGGCTGGGAACGCACTCAAATTCACGTTGACCGGACAGGTCATCGTCAGCGTCGAGTTGCTGCAACGCGTGGATGCCACGGTACGCGTACGAATTGCGGTCACCGATAGCGGCATCGGCATCAGCGGCGAGCAGACCGGGCGTATTTTCGAGGGCTTTAATCAGGCCGAGACGTCGACCACACGCCGTTTCGGCGGGTCGGGCCTGGGATTGGTCATTTGCAAGCGCCTCGTCGGATTGATGGGCGGCGACCTTCAGGTTGAAAGCGAAGTAGGCGTCGGCAGCCGGTTCTGGTTCGACATCACGCTCGGCGTCGATAGTGTGAACCCGCCCGCTACCGCACCTCTCATCGACCGGCCTTTACGCTTGCTGGTAGCCGACGATAACCAGATGGCAGGAGAGCTGCTGGTCCGCACGGTTGCGGCGCTTGGATGGCAGGCGGACCTGGTTTGCGGTGGTATCGACGCGGTCAGGAAGATCAGCGAGTCGGTGCGCGCCGAGCAACCGTATGACGTGGTCTTGATGGATTGGCGCATGCCGGACCTGGACGGGCTGAACGCGGCAAAGCTCATTCGCGGGGCGAAAGACGGCCTGCCTCTTCCAGTGGTCGTCATGGTCACCGCCTATGGGCGCGAAGTGTTGGCTGAGGCCCGCGATAGCGGAGAGGCACCGTTTGTGGGCTTCCTGACCAAACCGATCACACCGAGGCAATTGAGCGACGTTGTACTGCGTGCGCTGAGCGCTGTGGGTACGCGGCAGCCCGAGCATCAGGAGCCGGCTTCCAAACCTGCTGCTCGCCTTGCCGGGCTTAACCTGCTCGTGGTTGAAGATAACGCTGTGAACCGTCAGGTTGCCGAGGGGGTGTTAAGAGCGGAGGGCGCTCAGGTACAACTGGCTGAGGGTGGGATCGAAGGGGTGCGAAGGGCTACCACGGCAGGCATTCCGTTCGATGCGGTTCTGATGGATATCCAGATGCCGGATATTGACGGCTTCGAAGCGACACGGCGCATTCGCGCGAACCCTCGCTGTGCCGCGCTACCCATTATCGCGATGACGGCGAATGCATCGAACGCCGATCGGCACGCGTGTCTTGATGCCGGCATGAACGATCACGTGGGGAAACCGATCGACGTCGAGTTGCTGGTGTCGGTACTGCACGCTCAAATCGACGGAAGAAAATCCCCGCTCGCGTTCGCACCCTATCAAGCGCCGTCCGGTGTGCAAGTGACAGCGGAACCCCTGGTCGAAACCAAAGCTTCGATTGTTGCGCGTTTTGGTGGCAATATTGCGTTGATCAACAGCGTTCTGGATAACTTTGCGTCGCAGACGGAAAAGCAACTGATGTTGCTTAGCCAGCAAATCGCAGACGGCGAGCCTCTTGGTGCCGCCTCGGTGCTGCATGCGATCAAAGGCACTGCAGGCACGGTGGGCGCACGCGCTCTTTCGGTGCGGGCCGGCCAGCTTGAGTATGATTTGCGCCACGCCGATGTGTCAGCAACGAACGTTGTCATCACTGACGAGGGCGTTGCCGACCTAAGAGGTTTGCTGCAGGACAGCGTCACGGCATTGGTGCATGAATTTGAAAACGACACAATCCAGGCGCCAGTCATCGACGTTGCATTGCCGTTGGCAGAATGGAAGCTGCGGCTGAACGAGATAGTGGCGTTTCTCGAGTCGTCGAATTTGCAGGCCGTGGCGCTTGCCGAAGCGCTGGTTGCCCACACGGGTTCGGAACAGCGGGACCAATTCGATCAGTTCCTGAAGCAGGTACGAGAATTGGATTTCGCGGTCGCGGCGCTCAGCGCGCGCGACATGCTGGAGCGATCGTGACAAATGGAGCATATTCTGGAAAGCTGGTTACTTCATGCGAATCGCCGTCCCAAGATCCTGATTGCCGACGATCAGCCCACGAACATTCGTGTTCTATACGAGCTGTTTCGCGACCAGTGCGACGTGTTCATGGCAACGAGCGGAGCGCAAACCATACAAATCTGTCGCGCTGAGTTGCCGGATCTCATCCTGCTGGACGTAGTGATGGATGACATCGATGGGCATGAGGTATGCCGCCGTCTCAAGGCCGACTCGCTGACGGGTGCCATTCCGATTATCTTCGTGACCTCGCAGAATCAGGAGGCGGATGAAGTTATCGCGCTGGGATTGGGTGCGGTCGATTTCATCACAAAGCCCATCAACCCGGTCATCGTGCGTGCGCGCGTGCGGACGCACCTGACCCTGAAGCTACAGGGTGATTTGCTGCGGGCAAGCGCGTTGCTTGACGGGTTGACGGGTGTTGCGAACCGCCGCAAATTTGACGAGGATGTGCAGACTGACTGGCGCC